>Ga0187844_10000086_pt1 | contig 65826 bp, 53 predicted proteins | sample SpaLakP09_SKY_50_FD_134517 | JGI IMG/M metagenome (GOLD analysis project Ga0187844, IMG submission 134517) | Oligotrophic lake water microbial communities from Sparkling Lake, Wisconsin, USA - SP09_SKY_50 | ecosystem: Environmental > Aquatic > Freshwater > Lake | place: USA: Sparkling Lake...
CAGCAATTGCTGTCCGATCAGCGGATTGAAATTTTTCGGCGGATGCGGCTGCGCCGAAGCCTGCCGCAGCAGTTCCTGGGCGTATTTGACGGGCACGAGGAAGCTGACCAGTTCGCCGTCAAGGCGCTTGGAGACGTTGACGCCCGCCACGACGCCGGCCGCCGTCACGCTGGGTCCGCCGCTCATCCCGGAGTTGATGGGCCCCGTGAACACCAGCTGCTCGTAAAAGCTGCGCGTGACGATGCCGTTGTACGCGCCTTCCGAGATGGCGAAGCCGAGGTCGAGCGGATTGCCGAGCGAGTACAGGTACTGGCCCTGCACGAGTTTCACGGGCTTGTCCGGCACCTGGAAGAAGCCCGTGCCGTTGCGGTTCACGCGCACGACGGCCAGGTCGTGCAGCACGTCCACGGCCAGCAGTTCGATCGGGCCGCCGTTGCCGTCCGTGTCGACGTATTCGCCGATATAGACGTCCGGATCGAGCGCCATCTGCGACACCACGTGGTAATTGGTCAGCACAAGGTTGCCGGTACCGACGAGGAAGCCGGAGCCGACGCTGGACTGGCTGCGCCCGTCCCTGAGCAGCATGCGGATCTGCAGCAGGTCGGCCCGGGCGGCGGAATACAGGGTTTGCGCGGCGCTGGAGGGCATGGGCAGCGCGGCCGTCTCGTCCGTCTCGCCGGGGCCGGGCGCGGGCGGCGTCGTCGCGGGCGGCGTGGCGGGCGGGATCACGAGCGGCGGCTGGGGCGCCGGTTTCACGTGCTGGCCGGCCTTGCCGGCGGCGACGGCAAGGGAGACCGCGCCGCCGCAGGCAAGCAGGGCGATGAAGGCAACGCGGGTGGCAAGCGGGAGGCGCATGCCCCCATCTTGCCAGAACGGCCCATGGCGGGCGTTACGCTTCGCTGTCGAGCACGGCTTCGGACACCGAGGTCATCATGTGCCCCAGCTTGGCCTGCTTGGTGTTCAGGTAGTTCTCGTTGTAGACATTGCGGTTGACGAGCAGGGGCACGCGCTCGGCGACCTTGATCCCGAGCTTGCCGAGGGCGTCGAGCTTGCGCGGGTTGTTCGTCATCAGGCGCACGGCCTCGATGCCGAACTGTTCCAGCATCGGCAGCACCAGCTCGTAGTTGCGGGCGTCGGCGTGGAAGCCCAGCTGCAGGTTCGCTTCGACCGTGTCGGCGCCCGCTTCCTGCAGGCGGTAGGCGCGGATCTTGTTCACGAGGCCGATGCCGCGGCCTTCCTGGCGCAGGTACAGCAGGATGCCGCGGCCTTCGTCGGCGATGCGGCGCAGCGCGGATTCCAGCTGGGCGCCGCAGTCGCAGCGCTGCGAGAACATCACGTCGCCCGTCAGGCATTCCGAGTGGATGCGGGCCAGCGGGGCATCGCCCGTGGACAGGTCGCCCAGCGTCATCGCCAGATGCTCCTTGCCCGTCGAATGCTCGACGAACGCATGCAGGGTGAACTGCGCCCACGGCGTCGGCAGGGAGCACGACGTGACGTAGTCGACGAGGTTGGACGGCGCGGTGGCATTGTCTTGCATGGCTGTTCCTGGGCGATGACTCAAATAATGGTTACGTAACAGGCGAGTTTACCGGAAATCGGACATGGCCGTGTAATCGGCCCCTCTGCCTCTCGATCCGATATGGGTGCTGCTGGCCGGAAATACAACAATGCGTCATGGGTGTTCACGTGGTGCAACACAATTCCCGCACGGAATCTTGGCTGTGCTAGGCTCACACCAGCGTCGATAAGGACGCCTCGTTCTATTGTTCGCCATGCAAAATCCCCTGAATTTCCTTCGTCGCCGCCTGCTGCCGCGCGCCCTCGGCGCCTGGCTTGCCCTGGCGTTCGTACTGCTGTCCATCGTTCTCACGCTGGTGCTGACGTCCGTCATCGAACGCAAGTCGGCGGAACAGGTCCAGACGAGCATCGGCCACGGCCTGGCCGAGCTGGCGATGCAGACGTCGGACAAGCTGGAACGCGGCATGTTCGAACGCTACCGCGAGGTGGGCCTGCTGGCCCGGCGCCGCGTGCTGGGCGAGAGCCAGCCGCAGGAGCGCCGCCGCGCCACGCTGGACGGCATCCAGAGCAGCCTCGGTTACTACAGCTGGATCGGGCTGGCCGGCCTCGATGGCAAGGTGCAGGTCTCGGCCCAGGGCCTGCTGGAAGGCGCGGACGTGTCCAAGCGCCCGTGGTTCCGCAACGCCCTGCGCGGCATCCACGCGGGCGACGTGCACGAGGCGGTGCTGCTGGCGCGCTACCTGCCCCGGCAGGACGAGCCGTGGCGCTTCGTCGACGTCGCCTTCCCCTACGTCGACGAAGCGGGCGTGACGCGCGGCGTGCTGGGCGTGCACCTGTCGTGGCAGTGGGCGCGCGACGTCGAACGCTCCGTGATGGCCGGGATCGAGGCGCGGCGCCAGGTCGAGGCCCTGATCGTGGATGCGGACGGCAACGTGCTGCTCGGCCCGGCCGACGTGAAGGGCAAGCGCCTGACCCTGCCGAGCCTGAAGGCGGCCCATGCGCAACGCCGCGGCGGCTACGTCGTCGAAACGTGGCCGGACGGCCGCTCGTACCTGGTGGGCTACCAGCTGGGCCATGGCTACGGCGAGTATCCGGGCCTGGGCTGGACCGTGCTCGTGCGCCAGAACGTCGACGACGCGTTCGCCCCCGTGCGCCGCCTGCGCGAATACGGCCTGGCCAGCGGCGTGGTGCTGGCGGGCCTGTTCTCGCTGGCCGGCGTGTGGCTGGCGCGCCGCATCACGCGCCCGCTGGGCGACCTGGCCGATGCCGCGCAGAGCATCCGCGCGGGCGAGACGGCGCCGATCGAAATCAGGCGGGGCGGCTATGCCGAGGTGCGCGCGCTGGCCACCACGCTGAACGCGCTCGTGGCGAACCTCGTGCGGCGCCGGCGCGCGCTGGAAGACTTGAACACGACCCTCGAAGCGCGCGTCGACGCGCGCACGCGCGAGCTGGAACAGGCGCTGGCCAGCGTGCGCGCCAACGAACAGCGCATCGCCACCATCGTCGAGACGGCGCAGGATGCCTTCGTCGGCGTCGACATGCGCGGCCGCATCTGCGACTGGAACTCGGCGGCCGAGAAGATGCTGGGCTGGTCGCGCGACGAAGCCATGGGCCGTATCGTGTCCGATCTCATCATGCCGGCACGCTTTCGCGCCCATTCGCGCGCGCTGATGCGCCATTTCCTCGAGACGGGCGAAATGGAGACGCTGGGCCGCCGCGTCGAACGCGTCCTGCTCGCGCGCGACGGCCGCGAGATCCCCGTCGAAATGACCTTGGGCCTGGCCGGCACGGGCGACGGCCTGTTTTTCTCCGCGTTCGTGCACGACATCTCGGCGCGCAAGGAAGTCGAGCGGATGAAGGACGAATTCGTGTCGACCGTGTCGCACGAACTGCGCACGCCGCTGACGGCGATCTCGGCGTCGCTGGCCCTGCTGGCCGACGGCATGGCGGGCGAGCTGCCGGCGGATGCCAAGGGCCTCGTCGACGTCGCCAACGCGAGCTCGGGCCGGCTCGTGCGCCTGATCGGCGACGTGCTGGACATCCAGAAGATGGACGCCGGCAGCATGACCTTCGAGCGTGCCGTGCAGCCGGTGCTGCCGCTGGCCGAGGATGCCGTCGCCGCGATGCAGAGCTTCGCCGCGCAAGCCGGCATTGCGCTGTCGTGCGTGGGGGCGCCGGGCGCGGAAAGCGCGCGCGTGGACGTCGACCGCGACCGCCTGGCCCAGGTGCTCACCAATCTTCTGTCGAACGCGATCAAGTTTTCCGGGCCCGGCTCCACCGTGCGCACGCAGGTCGAGGCGGGGACGGAACACGTGCGCCTTGCCGTGGCCGACGAGGGTGCGGGCATTCCGGAAGCGTTCCGCGAGCGCGTGTTCCAGCGCTTCGCCCAGGCCGACGGCGCCGATTCGCGCCGCCAGGGCGGCACGGGCCTCGGCCTGTCGATCTGCAAGACGATCGTCGAGGAATTGGGCGGGAATATCTGGTTCGACAGCGCCGAGGGCATCGGCACCACGTTCTACGTCGAGCTGCCGCTCGCCGCCTGAGCAGGGACGCCGGCGGGGCGCCCGTAGTGTCGCTCGAATTCGTCCATGGCCACGGGACGGCCCAGCAGGTAGCCCTGCATCACGTCGCACCCGTGCGCGGTCAGGAACGCCTGCTGCCCAACCAGTTCCACGCCTTCGGCGATCGTGGCGAGATGCAGCTTGCGCGCCAGCGCGATGATGGCTTCGACGATCGACGACGCGTTGGGGTCGTGGTCGACCTCGCGCACGAACGAGCGGTCGATCTTCAGCGCCGCCAGCGGAAAGCGGGCCAGGTAGGCCAGCGACGAATAACCTGTGCCGAAATCGTCCAGCGCGAAGTGGATGCCGAGCCGGCGCAGCTGCTGCATGCGGTCGACCAGGTCGTCCGGGTTGCGTGCGAATACGCTCTCCGTCAGCTCCAGCGTGAGGCGGTCGGCGGGCGCGCCCGTGGCGGCCAGCAGCGTGGCGACGGCGTGCGGGAAATCCGGGTCGCGCAACTGGTGCACGCTGACGTTCACCGCGAGTTTCAACGGCGCGAGGCGCGGCGCCCGGGCCCAGCGCGCGAGCGCGTGGCAGCCTTGCTCCAGCACGTCCAGCCCGAGCGCGGCGATCAGGCCGCCCGATTCGGCCGCGCCGATGAATTCGCCGGGGCTCACCAGTTCGTCCACGCCGCGCTGCCAGCGCACGAGCGCCTCCGCGCCGACGAGGCTCCCGTCGTGGCCGAACTGCGGCTGGCAGTACAGCACGAACTGGCGCCGCGCGAGGCCAGTACGCAGCGCGGCCGACAGCGCGGCCTGGCGATCCACCGCCGCCTGCATGCCGGGGTCGAAGAAGCGCAGCGTGTTGCGGCCTTCTTCCTTGGCGCGGTACATCGCGAGGTCGGCCTGGCGCAGCAGGACGTCGATGCTGGTGGGCGCGCCGTCGAACAGGGTGACGCCGATGCTCGGGCTGCTGGCGCACTGGCGCCCGGCCAGGTCGAACGGCTCGCCCAGCACGTCGAGGATCTTGCGGCCGACGGCATGGACTTCGCCGGTCGCCTCGTCCGCACTGGCGCCCAGGTTTTCCAGCACGATCACGAACTCGTCGCCGCCCAGGCGTGCCAGATGGTCGCCTTCGCGTAGGGCCCGGCGCAGCCGCCGCGCCACTTCGCGCAGCAGCAGGTCGCCCACGTCGTGGCCCATCGTGTCGTTCAGGAGCTTGAAGTTGTCGAGGTCGAGGAACAGCAGGGCGCCGTGGCGGTTCGCGCGGCCGTTGCGCGCGAGGATCTGGCCCAGCTCGTCGATCAGGAATCGCCGGTTCGGCAGGCCCGTCAACTGGTCGAAGTACGCCAGCTCGTGGATGCGGTGCTCGACCTGCTTGCGTTCCGTGAGGTCCGTATTCGTGCCGGACAGCCGCACCGCCTTGCCGGCGCCGTCGCGCAGGATGAAGCCGCGGCTCAGCACGGGGACGTAGTGGCCGTTGCGGTGGCGCAGGCGGAATTCGATGCTGTAGGCCTGGCGCGTGCCGGCCAGCAGGTCGTCCACGAACGCGGCGACCCAGGCGCGTTCGTCGGGATGCGTCAGGCGCACCCATGCCTCGGAGTCGGCCTGCATCTCGCCGGGCGCGTAACCGAGCATGTCCCAGTAGCGCGCCGAATAATAGAGTTCGCCGGTGACGAGGTCCCAGTCCCACGGCGCGTCGGTCGACCCCTGCAGCGCGAGGCGCATGCGCTCCTCGGATTTGTGCAGCGACTGTTCCGCGTCCTTGAGGGCCGTGCAGTCCGTGAAGCAGACGACGACGCGTTCGATGTCGCCGTGCTCGTCGTGCTCCGGATACGCGTTGCAGATCGCCCAGCGCACGTCGCCGCGATCCGGCCGGGCCACCCCGACGACGAGGTCCGACACCTTGGTATCCGTGCGCAGGACCGTGTTCACCGGATACTCGGCGGGCGGCATGAGGGAGCCGTCCGCGCGCACGAAATGCCAGGCGTCGTCGCCGGCCTGCGTCGCGAGCATCTGATGTTCGCTCCGTCCCAGCAGCGCCACCGCCTGGTGGTTGGCCGCCACCACGCGGCCGGCGGCATCGTGCATCACGACACCGGCAGGCAGGTGGGCAAGCAGATCGTCGAAGCGGCGCTGGGCGTCTTCCGGGACGCCGTCGAGGCGCCTGATGCTTGGCGGGTTCGCGTGCATGTGGACTTTTGGTTACGATATGCGCGCATGCTAGCAGGTCCCGCACGCCGGTGGCGCGCGCTCAGGCCGCTTTTGTCGCGTCAACCCGACGGCGGCGTGTGGTAGCGGAATCACGCAGCCGCCCCTTGCGCCGGCCGTCGGGTCTCGGCCGCTCCCAGGCTTCAGTTGGCGTACTGGATGCCGCGGGCACCGCCGGCGACGTACAGCCTGCCGTAGGTGTTCCAGTCGCCCGCGATCGCGCCGATGCCGCCGAACTGGTGGTTATCGTCGTTGAAGCGGGTCCAGCTGGCGCCGGCATTGTCGGACTGCCAGACACCCCACTGGCCATTGACCGCACCGACCACGTACACCGCCGCCGAGTACGGCGCGCCGGCAGCGGCCTTGCCGAGCGTCACGAAGCTGGCGCCCTGCACGTCCGGATACTCCCAGGTCTGGTGCGTGCCCCACAGCGACGCGAAGCTGTTGTTCCTGGTCCAGGTAGCGCCGGAATCGGTCGAGTGGTACACGGTATTGCCGTCCGCCAGCCAGATGTCGCCCTCGGCGTTCGGGTTCACCGCCATCGTCGTCACGCCGAACGGATTGGCGCGCAGGTTCGCGTTGACCGAGCCCTGGCTCAGCGTGAAGGTGTGGCCGCCGTCGGACGAGACGTAGACCTTGCCCGGCGTTCCCCACCATGCGCCGCCCGAATCGTAGGCGTAGACCTTGTTCGGGTTCTTGCGGTCCGCCGCCAACTTGTAGCTGCGCGGGAAGCCGCTGACCGGCGCCAGCGCGGGCAGGTTGGTCGCGGTCCAGTGCGCGCCGTTATCGGTGGTGTACGAAGGCACCGAATCGGCCGGCGCGAAGACGGCCTTGTTGCGCGACGTGACGGCGATGTTCGACGCATTCGACGTATTCGATGACGCGCCGGCCGGCAGGCTGGCGAACGTCGTCCACGTGGTGCCGCCGTCGCCGGACGAGAAGCCGAAGCCGCCGTTGTGGTCGGCGCCGGCGACGGCGATGTACTGGGCATCGGACCAGGCCACGTCAGCCGAGTTGCCGTTGCTCCAACCCGTCGCCGGGCCCTTGGTCGCCTTCGTCGCGAGGTCGGTCTGGACCCACGTGCCGACGTCGCCCGCGCTGTTGATCAGCTTGTACGACGCGCCGGCCGGCGGCGTGGCGATCGCCATGGTGACGGTTTCCTCGAGGTTGTTCACCTTCAGGTTCCAGGATGGCGTCGCCGCGGAGGCGTTCGTGGTGTCCCAGATGCCGCCGCCGAACACGTGCATGATGTGGTCGCGGTTGTTCGGATCGATCTCGACGTCGTCGATCCAGCCCCAGTACTCGTTGCCCGCCGGCGAATGCGGCATCTGCGACACGATTTCGCGCCAGGTGGCGCCGTTGTCGTCCGACAGCTTCATGATGTGCTGGCCGGCCCAATCGCCCCACGTGCCGCTCACACCCAGTGCGATGCGGGTGGTCGCGCCGGTGCCGTAGACCGACAGGCCGCTGTAGCCGCCCCACGTGGTGGCGGTGGTGTTGAGCAGGGTCCAGGTGCCGCCATGACTGTTGCCGCCATACTTGTACAGGTAGCTCGTACCGCCGGCGCCCGGGCCGGCGTCCTTGTTGAACGCGATGTAGTAATAGCCGTCGGCGGAGCGCACCATGTGCGGGATGTGGTACCCGGCCACGGCGGACGGCACCGTGACCGGCGACCAGCTGCTGCCGCCGTTGCTGGTGACGTACAAGGTCGACGTCAGGCCCGCCGCGTTGGCGTAGTCCGGCGCGATGGCGGCGTACTCGATCCAGGTCCCGCCGGTGCCACCCGTCGTCGGCGCTTCGAACATCAGATGCTCGACGCCGATCGCGCTGCTGGTCAGCCTGGTGGACGACAGTGCCGTCCTCTGGGTCCAGTTCTGGCCGCCGTCCCAGCTCGTCCACAGGCCTTCCTGGCGCGACGCGTACCACATCCACTGCGAATTGTTCGGGTCGACCTTCAGGCGCTCGCCGATGGCCCGGCCGGCGTCGTTGCCTTTCACCGTGAAGGGCAAGGCGTACGAAGTCCAGTTCGTGCCGCGGTCGTTCGAGACGTAGATGCGGCCGTTGCCGCTGCAGCCGGCCACCATGTAGACCTTCTGGTCATTCTGGATATCGGTGGCCATGCTTTCGATACAGTGGGCGCCCTGGCCGGCGCCGAAACCCGCGCCGTCGGTGATCGGCGTCCACGACGACGTGGCCTGGTTCCAGCGATAGGCGCCGCCGACGTCGGTGCGGGCGTACAGGACGTTCGCGGCAGTCGGATGATAGATCAGGCCGGTAACATAGCCGCCACCGCCGAACTTCACGCTGTTCCAGGCGGATGCCTGGGCCGCCCGCACGTGGCCGTCGGTGCCCGTGGCGGTCGACGTCACCGTGCCGGGCGTGCTGCCTGACCCGCCACAGGCCGCGACGAGCGCCGCGATGCCGATCGACAGTAGGGTGCTTCTGGTGCTGAATGCTTGCATGCTCGTTTTCCTCCAGAAATAGATGTGTTTTTTATGTAATCTCCATGCATTTGCCTGACGGGTGTCTCCGGCCGTAGCGCACCGATCCGCCGCGTCGCCTTCTTCGTGCGTCCGGTCATTCTGCGAGCGGCATCATGCGTCCTTCAATTGCGAAGATCGTCAACGCGGCAAGGAAATCGCGGAATATTTGGAGAGAATTTGCTATTTCTGGATAGAAACGAAAATACACATCGAACTTATGACCGAAGTCATGCCGACGCTATCGGTTGTCTGCGTCAGCGCAATGCGGCGCTTGGCTAGCGCTTGCCGAAGTTGACGAACTCCGCCAGCAGATTGCCGACGGCCGGCATCATGTCCGAGAAAGACAGGCCCACGCGGACAGCGTCGCGCACGAAGATACTGCTCGAGGCGCGCGCGTTCAGCTGGATCCGCTGCACGCTGCCGCCGCTGAAAATGGAAAAGGCGACACGGCACGTGGTGCCGTCGGGCAGGGGGCATGGCAGGAGGACGGCCATGCCGTCGCGGCCGATATCGACCGTGACGGCGGGCAGCGACGGGCCGCCGGTCACGTCGACGACGGCACGGACACGGCACACGCGACGCGGCGAGCGCCGGTCGTCGCCGTACGAGTCCGTCTTGAAAGCGCGATTCGATTCCACAACAACAAAGGATGTATAGACAAACCCGTCGATTGTTGCCGATAGGAACTAACTTTTGGTTGTCAATACGCCACTTAGAACGTTTACTCGACTCATCAGCGCAGCTCGTGGATAGCGATGCCGCCGAAGCCATCCCACGCGCCGAATTCGGCTTCCAGGCCGGGCAGCAGCCGCAGCAGGGCGGCCTTGTCCTTGTGGAAGGTGGTCGCGCTGCCGTCGATGTCGCGCGTCGATTGCAGGCGGTACAACCTTGCATCCCTTGCTGCAAGTGGCTGGCGCAGCAGGGCCAGCACCTGGCGGCCGCCGACGTCCACGGCCAGCAGGTCGCCGGTGCCGTCCGTCGCCCGCACGTAGCGGCGCTGGACTTCGGGATCGATCGTGCCCGCTTCGAGCGCGATGCGCACCCGGCGGCCGTGGGCACCGGCCCAGTCGAGGAACGGGATGGCGAAGTCGACGATCTGGTCGCGGTCGGTGCGGTAATCCATCACGGTGACGATGTCCGCGTGAGGCGCCAGCGCGTCCAGCAAGGCCTGATTCCTGCCCCACCAGAACGGGACGACGAAGTCCACGGTCAGTGCGTTGCCGGCGGCCGCTTTCACGGCGCGCGCCATGTCGACGTAGGCGGCGTCGCGCCGGGCCGCGGGCAGCACGTTGTCCGGCAACAGATAGGGTTCCACGTCGAATTGCACGCCGCGCAGGCGGGACGCCAAAGGCTGCGTCGCGTTGTACGCGGCATAGGCCTGCACGCGCTTGACGACGGCCGGCACCTCGCTCGCCAGCACCATGTGCGGGTCGCCGTCGACGCTGAACACGCCGATGCCTTTGTCGCCCGCCTGGCGCACGAACGCAGCCAGCAGGTCGGGCGCGCGCACGGCGGCGCCGTCCTTCAGCGGCACGGTGACGAACAGTTCGCGGATGCCCTGGGCCGCGGCCCAGTCGAGCAGGGCGGGGCCGCCGTCGATCCAGTCGCCGGGGCGCCAGATCCACGTCGAACGGGGCGCCTCCCTGGACGCCGCGGCCGGTTCGAGCGCGAGCGATGTCACGTCGATGCCGGCCTGCGTCGCAGGGCACAGCAGTACGAACTGGCGCCAGTCCGCACGTTCCAGCCGCGGCGGCAGCGCCAGGCGCGCGGCCTTCGCGTCCGGGGCGGCGGCGCCCAGGTCGAACGCGTCGTCGCGTGCGCGGCGGGTTTCGTCGGCCACCTGCCACGTGAACGATCCGCCCTGCGCCGTGTACGTTGCCGCCAGCGCGGCGTTCGCGCGCGTCATGAACCACGGCCCCGTGAGGATCACGCCCGCGGCGCGCTGGCCGGCGCGGCAGGTCACCTGCAGGCGGCCGTCCGACAACGTCGCCTGCACGCGTTCCTCGACGCCGAACGTGCGTGCGCGCATGTGCGCGAGCAGGTTGGCGTGCAGGGGCATCGGGCCCGGACGCTCCGGGCCGGGCCTGGACGACGGCAGTTCGTGTTCGCTGACGGCGAAGCGGCCGTCGGCCACGTTGCCGTGCAGGAGGATCGTGTTCTCCGGCGTCTCGCCGGGCGCGAGCGGGTACACCGTCCCGACCTGCGCGCCGGGCGGCAGCGCCACGCTCGTGCAGCCCGGCATGCGGGGCTGGTCGTCGACGACGTAGCGCGGCTTGCCGTCGGTGGTGCACTGGTGCAGCGAGGCGGCGTGGACCGGGAGCGTCATGGCGAGCAGGGGAAACAGGAATCGACGGATCATCCGGGACCTTTCGGCGTGCTGGCCTGCCAGTCGCCCTTGCGCTTCATCGTACCCCACGTCGACTCCTTCTGCATGACCCAGCGCCACAGGCCGATCAGGCGCCACATCGTGTTCAGCTGCCGGTAGCCGAGGTTCTCCAGCAGCACGACGGCGGCCAGTGCCAGCAGCTGTTTGCCGCGCGGGTAGATGTGGAAGGACATCTCTTCCAGCAGCAGCCCGGACGCCGACAGCAGGATGCCGAGGCCGATGGCGACGAACATGAACGTGGTAAAGGCCTGCCACGAGATCTCGCCCATGAGGAAGGACCAGATCATGAAGAGGTAGCCGCCCACTTCGACGACGGGGCCGAGCCATTCGAACAGCAGCATGAACGGAAAGGCGAGCCAGCCCGGCACGCCGCCATTGCGCGAAAACATCAGGCCCCAGTTGGCGTTCAGGCTCTCGGCCAGGCCGCGCTGCCAGCGGATGCGCTGGTTCCTGAGGGTCTTGTAGTCTTCCGGCGCTTCGGTCCAGCACACGGGATCGGGCACGAATTCGACCTTGTACGGCTGGCGCTTTTCGCGCAGCAGGCGGTGCATGCGGACGATCAGTTCCATGTCCTCGCCGATCGTGTCGGGGCGGTAGCCGCCAGCCTGGATCACGGTGTCCTTGCGGAACACGCCGAACGCGCCGGAGATGATCAGCATGCCGTTCACGGACGACCAGCCGAGGCGCCCGAACAGGAACGCGCGCAGGTATTCGACGACCTGGAACAGCGCCCAGATATTCTTCGGCAGGCCGACCTTGGTGAGGAAGCCGCCCGTCACCTCGCAACCGTTGGCGACGCGGATCGTGCCGCCCGTCGCGACGACGGTCGGGTCGCGCAGGAACGGCTCCGTGACCTTTTCCAGGCTGTCGCGCTGCAGGATCGAGTCGGCGTCCACGCCGCACACGAGCGGATAGCGCGACGCGTTGATGCCCGCGTTCAGCGAGTCGGCCTTGCCGCCGTTCTCCTTGTCGATCACGCGCAGGTTCGGGAAGCGCGTGGAGCGGTAGATCTGGCGGATGTCCTTCGTCCTGATCTGGCGGCGGTAGGCTTCGGGGAACGGCAGCAGCCCGAATTCGCGCTTCAGCACCTCGAGCGTGTCGTCCTTCGAGCCGTCGTTCACGACCAGCACTTCGTACTCGGAATACGTCAGCTGCAGCATCGAGCGCACGGACGCCGCGATCGTCGCTTCCTCGTTATACGCGGGCACGAGGATGCTGACGGGCGGCTCCAGGCCGGAATAGGCGCGCGGCAGGTCGTCGAGCATCTCTTCCTGGCCCTTGCGGTGCAGGGTGCGCAGCGACAGCATGTTCAGCACGAGATAGCCGCCGTTGAGCAGGATGAAGTAGCACAGGACGAACCAGGTGACGAACTGGATGAGCAGGTGGTGCGACATCATGCGGTCCCTTCCGCGGTACGGGATTCGGCGATCACCTGGCCCAGGATGTCTGCGGCGAAGCGGTCGGTGAGCCCGGCCTGCAGCGCATCGAGCTGGGCGCGGCTCAGCCAGGGCAGCCCGACGATCGCCTGCGCCGCGCGGTAGCGCACCCACCATTCGCGGTCGGCCAGCAGGGCGGTCAGGCGGTCGACGTCGGAAGCGTCGCCCATGCGGCCCAGCGCCTTGGCGGCGAGCACGCGTACCTGCCAGTTGGCATGCGCGAGCAGGCCGCGCACCTGATCCCGCAGGCCGGGCGTGGCGACGATGCGCAGCGCGGCCGTCACGAGTTCGAGATCGTCGCTGGCGAGGGCGGCGGACAGCACGTCCGCCGGCAGGTCGATGCGCAGCGCTTCCGCGATGCGCAGGGCGCGCGGCAAACGCTCCCGCGGCAGCGCCGGCAGCAGGTTCGCCAGCACGCCGGCGACGGGCGCGCTCGCCTCTTTCAAAATCCCGGCCACGTGTGACATCGCCCAGTCGTCGCGTTCGACGAACAGCGGCGTGAGGTAATCGGCGGCCGCGTGCGGGTCGATGCGCACGAGGGCCCACAATGCGGAGAGCGACAGGGTCACGTCGGGGCTTTCGGCCAGCGTGCGCAGGGTGTCCCACGATGCGCGGTCGCCCAGGTGGCCCAGCAGGAGTGTCGCGAGCAGGCGTTCCGTGCGCGGGCCGCGCGCGAGCATGGCGCGCGCGTCCTTTTCCACGCCGAGGCGGCGCGCGACGTCGTTCAGGGCGACGCCCGCTTCGCCGCGCAGCGATGCCTGCAGGTGGACCCACAGCTTGATGAAGTGCGGACGTTCGGCTTTGCCGAGAGCCGGCAGCGAGTCGGGAGGCTCGCCGACGATGGCGGCATTCAGGACGGGACGCCAGCGGGCCAGCGCGCGCGCTGCGCGCCGTTCGCGCCGGCGCAAGGCCATGCGCAGGCGGATGATTTGCGCGCCGAGGAGCAGGGTCAGGAGGAGGGCGCCGATGCCCGTCCAGTACGCCGCCGCCAGGATCGGGTCGGCCGGCGCCGTGAATGCGGCCGCCAGCGCGTGGGCAGGTATTTTGCCTCCCGTCGGTAGGATCATGCGGGCGAGGTCACGAAACTGCGAGGTAGCGGCGCAGGCGCGCCAGCAATTCCTGCGGCTGGAACGGCTTGATGATGAAGTCGTTGGCGCCGGCGTCGAGGGCGCGCACGGTGTCGCGCTCCGTGTTCTTGGCCGTCAGCATGAGGACGGGGACGGCTTCCCAGCCGGCCTGCGCGCGGATCAGGCCGACGATCTCGAACCCGTCCACGTAGGGCAGCATCACATCCAGCAGCACGAGGTCGGGCGCGGGCTGCGACACGACATGCTCGACGGCGGCGCGGCCGTCGGCTACGTGGATCACGCGATAACCCTGGCGCTCGAGCATGAAGCCGAGGACGTGGGCGATATGGACATCATCCTCGACGACGAGGACGCTGGGTTGTGCGCTCATGTTGATGGGGTCGAAAGTTGCCGTAGGGCTTTATTATACCGGGGGCATTTAACATTCGACGCGCGATTGTGGTGGGCGTGCGACTGCCGACGGTCACTTGTGGTGACTCGTTGGCAGTCCGGCATCGGAACTTGTCAGGCCGGCAGGTCGAACAGCAGGAGCTCGGCCGCTTCCGCCTTGTCGAACACGACCCGTTCCTCGCCGCCGATCTTGAGCGCATCGCCATCCTTCAGCGGCACGCCGTTGACGGTGACGTCGCCGCGGATCACGTGGACGTAGGCCAGACGCTCGCGGTCGAGGGCGTGTTCCGCCTGGTCGCCTTCATCGAGGATGGCGGCATAGATCGACGCGTCCTGGTGGATCAGCACGGAGTCCTGGCGGCCGTCGCGCGAGGCGATCAGGCGCAGCTTGCCCTTCTTGCTGTCCGTCGAAAAATGCTTTTCCTCGTAGCTGGGCGGGATGCCTTTCGTGTCGGGCTCGATCCAGATCTGCAGGAAGTGCACGGGGTCCGTCTTCGAGCCGTTGAACTCGCTGTGACGCACGCCGCTGCCCGCGCTCATCCGCTGCACGTCGCCGTAGTGCAGCACGGAACCGGTGCCCATGCTGTCCTTGTGCTCCAGCGCGCCGTCCAGCACGTACGAGATGATCTCCATGTCGCGGTGGCCGTGCGTGCCGAAGCCGGCGCCCGGGGCGACGCGGTCTTCGTTGATCACGAGCAGCGGGCCGAAGCCGCTGTGGCGCGGGTCGTAGTAATCGGCGAACGAAAAGCTGTGTTTCGACATCAGCCAGCCGTGGTGGGCGGCGCCCCGTTCTTCACTCCTGCGGACTTCCATCATGATCTGCTCCTTTGTGTTGTGTGCTTGTCGATGGAATGAGTATAGGGAAGCCGCCCCGCAAAGAAAAACGAGTACTTTCAGGGCTTAAGATCGAAAAAATCGATCATCTGCGCAACGGATCGAGCAGGCTGCGCAGATTGTTGTGGTCGAGCTCGTACATGAGAGCGAGCAGTTCGCCCAGCTCTCCCTTCGGAAAGCCTTCGCGGGCGAACCAGCCCAGGTAGTGGCCGGGCAGCTCGGCGATCGTGCGGCCCTTGTACTTGCCGTAGGGCATTTCGCGGGTCAGGAGGAGGGTGAGGTGTTCGGGTTTCATGGTGGCGCCACTTTAACAAACATGGCGTAGCATGCGGTCAGGAGGAATATCGATGGCAACCGACTACAACCTCGAACGCTTCGTGGAAGCCCAGAACGGCGTCTACGACACGGCGTTGGCCGAGCTGCGCGCCGGCCACAAGCGCACCCACTGGATGTGGTTCATCTTCCCGCAGATCGAGGGCCTGGGGCACAGCGCGATGGCGCAGCGCTACGCGATCCGTTCCGCCGACGAGGCCGCGGCCTATCTCGCGCACCCCGTGCTGGGCCCGCGCCTGCGCGCGTGCGCGGCGGCCGTCGCGAGCCACGACGATCGCGGCGTCGACGAGATCTTCGGGCACCCGGACAACCTGAAATTCCATTCCTCGATGACCTTGTTTGCCGACGTGGCGCCCCACGAAGCGATCTTCCAGGCTTGCCTCGACCAGTTCTTCGACGGCCGCGCCGACCCGGCCACGCTCGAGCGGCTGGGGTGACCGCACGGACGCCAGACGCGTCCGCGACGGTGCCGTCGACGTTGTTGCGTATAATCCGTGGTCAGCTTGTCTACCAACCACACAACAACACACATGGCTTCATCTCCAGACAATATCAGCATGGCGGTGTTCTGCGACTTCGAAAACGTCGCACTCGGCGTGCGCGATGCGAATTACGAGAAGTTCGACATCAAGCCCGTCCTCGAACGCCTGCTGCTCAAGGGCAGCATCGTGGTCAAGAAATCCTATTGCGACTGGGATCGCTACAAGGGCTTCAAGGCGACGATGCATGAAGCGAACTTCGAACTGATCGAAATCCCTCACGTGCGCCAGTCGGGCAAGAATTCCGCCGACATCCGCATGGTCGTGGACGCGCTCGACCTGTGCTACACGAAATCGCACGTCAACACGTTCGTGATCGTGTCGGGCGACTCGGACTTTTCGCCGCTCGTCTCCAAGCTGCGCGAGAATGCGAAGCGGGTGATCGGCGTCGGCGTCAAGCAGTCGACGTCGGACCTGCTCGTCGCCAACTGCGACGAATTCATCTTCTACGACGACCTCGTGCGCGAACAGCGCCGCGCCGCCGCCAAGCGTGACGAGCGCAAGGCCCAGCCGCAGCAGGGCCGCCGCCCGTCCGACGGCGACAACCGCAAGCGCGAAGAGATGGAAGCGCGCAAGCTGCAGGCGCTCGAGATGGTCGTCGAGACCTTCGACGCGCTCGTCTCGGAACGGGGCGACAGCGGCAAGATCTGGGCGTCGCTGCTGAAGGACACGCTGAAGCGCCGCCGTCCGGACTTCTCCGAGACGTATTACGGTTTCCGCACGTTCGGCAACCTGCTGGAAGAGGCGCAGACGCGCGGCCTGTTCGAATTCGGCCGCGACGAAAAGTCCGGCACGTATGTCTTCCGCGGTGCCAATGCCCAGGTCGATCTGCAGCCGGTGGAAACGCCCGTCGAGCAGCCGCAGATGGCGGCCGAGCCGGCAGCGCTGGAAGCCGGCGACGAATTGGCCGCGGAAACCCAGGGCGAGCAGCCGACGGAAGTGCCGGCATCCGCCCGCGAATCGCGCCGCCGCGGTGGCCGCGGACGCAAGGGCCGCGATGCGCAGGCACCCGCGCCTGCTTCCGAAGATGCCGCGATGGCCACGTGGCCCGCGCCGACGCCGGACCTGGCCGAAGCGCCGGAGCCGGTCGCCGCTGCCGAGGAGCCCATGGAACCTGTCGCCGCGGCCGAAGAAGCACCGGCACCGGCGAAGGAACGCCGCCGCGCGACGCGCACGCCGCGCAAGCCGGCCGCGCGCAAGGGAGACGCCGCGGCGGCTGATGCTGCGGCGGCCGATGCCGCGGCGACCGATGCCGCGGCGACCGAGGCCGGCACGTCCGTGACCGCCGATGCGGTGGCACCGGAGGCCGGCGCCGTCGTGCCGGAGGCGCAGTCGGCCGAGGCGCCGCCCGCAACCGCGGAGCCGGAGGGCGAGGACGAATCGGCAGCCGCGAAAGCGGCCCGCAAGAAGTCGGCCCGCCCGGCGCACAAGGCACCGTCGCGCAAGCCGGCCACGCGTGCGCCGCGCCGGCCTGCCAAGCCGAAGACGCCGCCGGAGAACAGCTGAAATATCGTCGTTCCCGCGCTGGCGGGAACCCAATCTTGCGCAGCGGTGACGCAAAACTTGGATCCCCGCCTACGCGGGGACGACGCTGTTGCGCGCGCGCGTCCCACCCACGCCTGTGCAATAATGACAAGAACGCCCCCGCGTCCACTGTCATGCAAAGGCCCACCATGCGCACGCTCACCGGTCTCTTCGCCTGCCTCCTTGTCGCTGCCGCGCTACCGGCCGCAGCCGCCGCGCCCTCCGCGGCACATCCCTTGCTGGGCATCTGGATCCTCGCGATTCCCCAGCTCGGCTGTTCCGAGACCTACCACTTCCGCGGCGACGGCACGACCCTCGTGACAAGCGCGGACGAAGTGTCGGAAAGCGAATTCACGGTCGCCGAAAAGCCCAGCGCCAAGGGTTTTTATAAACTCGACGACAAGGTCGTGAAGGACAACGGCAAGCAGGATTGTTCCGGCGAGATCATGAAGCCGGGCACGCGCGCCACCAACTACCTCCGCTTCCACCCGTCCGGCGCCCGCTTCGTGATGTGCCGCGACGAGACGATGGAAGCGTGCATCGGCCCGTTCGAGCGGATGCCGGGGCAGGGTATTTGAAGTATATTGCCGGGCGATCACACACTTTTTGGATCCCCGATGTCCCCGGCTTTACTTTTCTGCATCCTCATCGCGTATTTCGCCCTGCTGCTCGGCGTTGCCTGGGCCACGGGGCGGGGTGCCAACAACGACAGTTTTTTCATCGGTAACAAGAACAGCAACTGGATGCTCGTCGCGTTCGGCATGGTCGGCACGACCTTGTCCGGGGCCACGTTCATCAGCGTGCCGGGCGCCGTCGGGGCCGACGGCTTCGGCTATGCGCAAATCCTCATCGGCTACGTGATCGGCTACATCGCCGTCGTCTATCTGCTGCTGCCGCTGTACTACCGCCTGCGCCTCACGTCGATCTACCACTACCTCGACGTGCGCCTCGGCCGGCGTGCGTACCAGAGCGGGGCGGGGTTCTTCATCCTGTCGCGCCTGTTCGGCGCCACGGCGCGGCTGTATCTCGTCGTCGCCGTCCTGCAGACGATCATCCTCGACAGCCTCGGCGTGCCGTTCTGGCTCACGACCTTCGTCATCCTCGGCATGATCCTGCTGTACACGGTCCAGGGCGGCGTGAAAACCATCGTCTGGACCGACACCTTGCAGACGACGTGCATGCTGGCCGGCCTGTTCGCCTGCGTCGCGTTCATGCTGGGCCAGCTCGACCTGACGATTCCAGAGGCGCTGCGGCAGATGCAGGACAGGGGCCTCGCGCGCGTGTTCACGCACGACCCCAACAGCCCCGGCTACTGGCTCAAGCAGATCGTGGCCGGCATCTTCATCGTGCTGACGATGACGGGCATGGACCAGGAAATGATGCAGAAGACGATCTCCGTGAAGACCCTGCAGGATTCGCAGAAGAACCTGTTGAGCCTCACCGCCGTGCTGGTCGTCGTGCTGTGCGCCTTCCTGTTCCTCGGCGGCCTGCTGTACCTGTACGCACCGATCGCCGGCGTCACGGCGACGGGCGACAAGATCTTCCCGGCCGTCGTGATGGGTCACCTGCCCGCCGCCGTGCAGATCGTCTTCCTGATCGCGCTGATCTCGGCGCTGTTTCCGAGCGCCGACGGCGCCATCACAGCACTGACGTCCACGTTCTGCATCGACATCCTCGGCATCAAGCGCCGCACCGACCTGACGGAACACCAGCGCATGCGCCGGCGCCGCCACGTGCACCTCGCGTTCGCCGCGCTGTTCCTCGCGATGGTGCTCGTGTTCAAATGGGTGGACAATCCCAGCATGATCGTCGTCATCCTGAAGCTGGCCAGTTATACATACGGACCCTTGCTCGGTCTGTTCGCCTTCGGCATGATGACGACGCGGACGCTGCACGACCGCCTCGTGCCCGTGGTGACCATTGGCGCGCCGATCCTGTGTGCGCTGCTGGAGTATTACCAGCATGCGCTGCTGGGCAGCTACCGCCTCGGCCTCGAACTGCTGATCGTCAACGGCGCCCTCGTATTCGCGGGCCTGTTCGCGATCTCGCGCCGCGCCGAGCCGTCCGCCCTGACCGAACCGAATCTCAACTAGCCGGAGCCTAAATGTCATTTCGACCCCTGTCCTCCCTAAGCCGCGGCGTCAAAGCGCTGTGGCGCGGCCTCGACGCCACCCGCCGCTTCGTGCTGAACCTCATCTTCCTGGTCATCCTGATCGCCTTCTTCTGGGCCATGTTCGGCGGCGGCCTGAAGCCGCTGGCACCGAAGACGGCGCTCGTGCTGGACCTGAAGGGCGAACTGGTCGAGGAACGCGCGGGCAGCGTGCGCGATTCCGTCGTCGCCGGCCTGTCGGGCAACGGCCGCCGGCTCGTGCGCCTGCCGGACGTGCTGAAGGCGCTGGACGGCGCCGCCAAAGACAATAACGTGAGCGAAGTGCTGGTGCTGCTGGACGAGATGGGCGGCGGCGGCCTCGCGTCCGTGCGCGAGATCGGCGCGGGCATCGAGCGCGTTAAGGCGGCCGGCAAGCGCGTCGTCGTCTGGGGCGGCAACTTCGACCAGAAGCGCTACCTGATCGCCGCGCATGCCAGCGAGATCTACCTGCACCCGATGGGCATGGTGCTGATCGAAGGCTTCGGCCGTCACCACAATTACTACCGCGACGCGCTGGACAAGGTCGGCGTCACCGTCAACCTGATGAAGGTCGGTACGTATAAAAGCTTCGCGGAGCCGTTCATCGGCAACGGCCCGTCGCAGGCGGCGCATGAGGCGGACAGCTTCCTGTACAACGGCCTGTGGACCGCGTACACAGCGGAAGTCGAGAAGGCGCGCAAGCTGCCGGCGGGGTCAATCGCGAAAGGCATCGACGAGCTGCCGCAGCGCCTGGAAGCGGCCAACGGCAACGCGGCCAAGGTGGCGCTGGACTGGAAGCTGATCGACGGCGTCAAGACCCGCGACGAAGTCCGCGACATGTTCATCAAGCGCGGTGCGTACGACGACCGCATCAAGAGCTTCCGCCAGGTGAGCTTCGGCGACTACATGGCGCGCAATCCGGAGAAGCCGTTCGGCGACGCGGTCGCCGTCGTCGTGGCGGCCGGCGACATCACGGAAGTTACGGGCGGCCCCGGCATGGTCGGCGGCATCTCGACGGCAAACCTGATCCGCAGCGTGCGCGAAGACTCCTCCGTGAAGGCCGTCGTCCTGCGCGTCAATTCGCCGGGCGGCAGCGCCTACGGCTCGGAACTGATCCGGCGTGAGCTGGAGCTGACGCGCGCGGCCGGCAAGCCCGTCGTCGTGTCGATGGGGGACGTGGCCGCGTCGGGCGGCTACTGGATCTCGATGGCGGCCGATGAAGTCATCGCCGACCCGTCCACCGTCACCGGTTCGATCGGCGTGTTCGCCATCCTGCCGACGGCGGACAAGGTCGTCGACAAACTCGGTATCCACACGGCCGGCGTGACGACGACGTGGCTCGCGGACGCCTACAATCCGCTGCGCCCTCTCGATCCGCGCTTCGGCCAGCTGATCCAGTCCAGCATCAACCACGTGTACGACGAGTTCACGACCAAGGCCGCCATCGCGCGCAAGACGACGCCGGCCAAGATCGACGAAGTGGGCCAGGGCCGCGTGTGGACGGGCACGCAGGCCAGGGAACGCGGCCTCGTCGACCGCCTGGGCAGCTACGGCGACGCGCTGCGCTCGGCCGCCAAGCGGGCCAAGCTGGGCGACGATTTCCGCGTCACGTATGCCGAGCAGCCGACCACGCTGGCCGAGCGCGTGCTCGAGCGCATGGGCCTGTCGGACGCGCAGATCCTGAACGTGCAGGTGAAACTGGGCCTGGGGCCGGTCGACCTCGGCGCGGCCGCGCTGGGCGGCAACGCGACGGCAGGCATCACCCGTGACCTGGGCTGGCTGTCGGCCGTCGCGGACCGCAAGCAACCGTTCGCGGCCGTCACGCACTGCCTGTGCTCGGTGCCCTGAACCTGTCCGGAGCGTTAAGGTTTGTAACAGCGTGTTGTAGCCATACATACACCGCAAACGGGCGTGGGAATCCTCTCACGCCCGTTTTGTTTTGATCTCCCCGCATGTAGAACGCTTCTGTGTAAAACCGTGTAAAGAGGCAATTTGCTTGCGAGGGCGGGCGATACCTGATCCGTACGTTACGAAACATAACGTGGTAGCAGGCCGTGCTACATTGCCAAGTAACTTTTATTGTGCTTTTGAACACTCGGCCGCCACCAAGGACTCGCATGGATTCGACCGTCACACCGGACAAAAACAAGACCCCGACCCAACCCAAGCGCTCGCGCCGCACCCGCATCATCGGGACCATTGTCGCGCTCCTGGCGATGGCCGGCCTGGGCTGGCTGGCCTGGCACCTCGTGCACCAGCAGCCGCAGGGCGGGCCCGGCGGCGGGCGCGGGCAGGGTGCGGCTGGGCCGGGTGCCGGCCGCGGCGGTCCCGGCGGTGGGCGCGGCGGCATGCCTGCCACGACGGTCGGCATCGGCAAGGCCGAACGGGCCGACATCCCGATCGTGCTGGACGCCCTCGGCACCGTGACCCCGGCCGCCGTCGCGACCGTGCGTCCGCAGGTCGGCGGCGTGCTGCAGAAGATCCTGTTCACGGAAGGCCAGCTCGTCAAGCAGGGCCAGGTGCTGGCGACCATCGATCCGCGCCCGTCCCAGATGGCGCTGCTGCAGGCCACGGGCCAGCGCCAGCGCGACGAAGCCCAGCTCGAATCGGCGAAAGTCACCCTGGGCCGCTACCAGACCCTGCTCCAGCAGGATTCGATCGCGCGCCAGGACGTCGACACGCAGGCCGCGCTGGTGAAACAGCTGCAGGGCGCCGTCACGACCGACAAGGCGGCCGAAGGCATCGCCCAGATCAATCTCGGCTACACGCAGGTGCGCGCGCCGATCGCCGGCCGCGTGGGCCTGCGCACGGTGGACATCGGCAACCTCGTCGCCAGCAGCGACGCGAACGGCATCGCCGTCATCACCCAGCAATCGCCGATCGACGTCGAATTCGCCGTGCCGCAGGACCGCCTGCCCGCGATCCAGGAACGCATCAACGCGAACGCCACGTTGCCCGCGACGGCGCTGGACCGAACCCGCACGCGCGAGCTGGCGCAGGGCCGCTTCATGGCGCTGGACAACCAGGTCGACACGCAGACGGGCACCGTCAAGGCCAAGGCGCGCTTCGGCAACGAAGGTGCGAAGCTGTTCCCGAACCAGTTCGTGAACGTGCGCCTGCAGGTGAACGTCATCAAGAACGCGATCACGGTGCCGGTGACGGCGCTGCGCCACGGCGCCAGCGGCGACTACGTGTACGTGCTGGATCCGCAGGCCCGCACCGTCGCGCTCACGAATGTGAAGCGGGGCGAGGAAGATGCGGAGCGCGTCGAGATCACGAGCGGCCTGCAGGGCGGCGAGACCGTCATCACGGAAGGCGCCGATCGCCTCAAGGATGGCGCGAAGGTGACGCTGCCCGGCGACCGTCCGGCGCGCGGCACCGGTGCACAGGGCCGCCAGGGCGTGCAGGACGGCGCGCAGCAGGGCCAGCACCGCCGCCGCCAGCAGCAGGAAGGGGCGGCGCAATGATGCAGTTTGCAGTCGCCGGGGCCCGCGTCCCCAGCACGGCCGGGGCCCGCGCCCCCAGCACGTCATTCCCGCGCAGGCGGGAATCCAAGTTCTGCGTGCGTCACGTCAGCTCTAAAAAATTGGGCCCCTGCCTTCGCAGGGGCGACGGTCTCGCGTGTAACGGAGATTTACGATGAGCCCATCCGCCCCCTTCATCCGCCGCCCCGTCGCCACGTCGCTGCTGATGCTGGCGATCGTGCTGGCGGGCCTCGTCGGCTACAAATTCCTGCCGCTGTCCGCGCTGCCGCAGGTCGACTTCCCGACCATCCAGGTGCAGACCCTGTACCCGGGCGCGAGTCCGGAAGTGATGGCGCGCACCGTGACGGCGCCGCTGGAACGCCAGTTCGGCCAGATGTCGGGCCTGGCGCGCATGAGTTCCAACAGCGCGGCCGGGGTCTCCGTGATCACGCTGCAGTTCTCGCTGGGCCAGACGCTCGACGTGGCCGAGCAGGAAGTGCAGGCCGCGATCAACGCGGGCGGCTCGCTGCTGCCGACCGATTTGCCGGCGCCACCCGTCTACGCGAAGGTCAACCCGGCCGACGCGCCCGTGCTCACGCTCGCCATCACCTCCGACTCGATGCCGCTGACGGAGGTGCAGAACCTCGTCAACACGCGCCTCGCGCTGAAGATCAGCCAGGTGACGGGCGTGGGCCTCGTCACGCTGCAGGGCGGCCAGCGCCCGGCCGTGCGCATCCAGGCCAATACCGAGGCGCTCGCCGCCAACGGCCTCGGTCTCGACACGCTGCGCACCGCGATCACGAACGCGAACGCCAACAGCGCCAAGGGCAGCTTCGACGGTCCCCTCCGGGCGTACACCATCAACGCCAACGACCAGCTGGTGACGGTGCCCGACTACACGAATTTGATCGTCGCGTACAAGAACGGCGCGCCGGTGCGCCTGGGCGACGTGGCGAAGGTCGTCGACAGCGCGGAAAACGTCAAGCTGGGCGCGTGGGCGAACATGAAGCCCGCGATCATCCTGAACGTGCAGCGCCAGCCGGGCGCCAACGTGATCGCCACCGTGGACGCGATCAAGCAGCGCCTCCCCGAGCTGCAGGCGAGCCTCCCGCAGAGCATGCACATGGACGTGCTGTCCGACCGCACGAACGGCATCCGCGCCTCCGTCGAACACGTGCAGATCGAGCTCGTACTGGCCGTCATCCTCGTCGTGCTTGTGATCTTCGCGTTCCTGCACAGCATCCGCGCCACCGTGATCGCGAGCCTCGCGGTGCCGATCTCGCTCGTCGGCACGTTCGGCATCATGTACCTGCTGGGGTACAGCCTCAATAACCTGTCGCTGATGGCGCTGACGATCGCGACCGGCTTCGTCGTCGACGACGCCATCGTCATGATCGAGAACATTTCGCGCTACATCGAGGAAGGCGAGAAGCCGATGGACGCCGCGCTGAAGGGCGCCACGCAGATCGGCTTCACCATCATCTCGCTGACCGTGTCGCTGATCGCCGTGCTGATCCCGCTGCTGTTCATGGGCGACGTCGTGGGCCGGCTGTTCCGCGAATTCGCCGTGTCGCTCGCCATCACGATCCTGATCTCGGCCGTCGTGTCGCTGACGCTCGTGCCGATGATGTCGGCGCGCTGGCTCAAGCAGCACGACCAATCGCATGAAACCAAATTTGCGCGCAAGTTCCAGTCCTTCTTCGACTGGACCGTCGGCCACTACGACCGCGGCCTGAACTGGGTGCTCGCACGCCAGGGTCTCACGCTGCTCGTCGCGCTGGGCACGCTCGTGCTGACGGCGATCCTGTGGACCTTCATCCCGAAAAGCCTGTTCCCCACGCAGGACACGGGCCAGCTGCAGGCGCGCGTGGAAGCGCGCCAGGCGATCTCGTACAGCGCGATGGCCGCGATGCAGCAGGCCGCCGCGCGCGAGATCCTGGCCGACCCGGACGTCGAATCGCTCGCATCGACGGTGGGCGTGGATGCCGCCAACAACACGATGCTCCACACCGGCACGATGCTGATCAACCTGAAGGCGAAGCACGGCGACCAGCACGGCATCATGGACCGCCTGCGCCGCCGCGTGGCGCAGAACGTGGCCGGCGTCACGCTGTACCTGCAGCCGACGCAGGACCTCACCATCGACGCCGAGACGGGGCCGACGCAATACCGCCTGTCGATCGAAGGCGCGGACACGAAGACGGTGACCGAGTGGGCGAAAAAGATGGTCGAGGCGATGGCGCGCCGCAAGGAGCTGGTCAAGGTCGTGACCGACGCCGGCGCGACCGGCGCGGCCGCCTACGTCAACATCGACCGCGACAGCGCGTCGCGCCTGTCCGTGACGGCATCGAACGTCGACGACGCGTTGTACAGCGCGTTCGGCCAGCGCATCGTGTCGACCATCTTCACGGAGACGAACCAGTACCGCGTGATCCTGGAAGCGCAGCAGGACGACAAGATGTCGCTCGACGCCCTGCAGAACCTGCAGCTGCGCACGGGGTCCGGCACGCCGACGCCGCTGTCCGCGATCGCCTCGATCACGGAGCAGGCCGCGCCGCTGCAGATCACGCACGTGGCGCAATACCCGGCGACGACGATCGGCTTCGACACCGCGTCCGGTATCAAGCTGGGCACCGCCGTCGCCGCCATCAAGGAGGTCGCGCAGGAGATCGGCCTGCCGGGCTCCGTGACGATGACGTTCCTCGGCGCGTCCGGTGCGTACCAGGCGTCGCTGTCGAACCAGCTGTGGCTGATCCTCGCGGCCGTCGTCTGCGTGTACATCGTGCTGGGCGTGCTGTACGAGAGCTACATCCACCCGCTGACGATCCTCTCGACACTGCCGTCGGCCGGCGTGGGCGCGCTGCTGGCGCTGGGGATCACGGGGCAGGGCCTCGGCGTCATCGGCATCATCGGCATCATCCTCCTGATCGGTATCGTGAAGAAGAACGCGATCATGATGATCGACTTCGCGATCGAGGCCGAGCGCGACGAGGGCAAGGACCCGCGGACGGCGATCCACCAGGCCGCGATGCTGCGCTTCCGCCCCATCATCATGACCACGCTGGCCGCGCTGTTCGCCGCCATCCCGCTGATGTTCGGCTGGGGCGAGGGCGCCGAGCTGCGCCGGCCGCTGGGCCTTGCCATCTTCGGCGGCCTGATCGTCAGCCAGCTGCTCACGCTGTTCACGACGCCCGTCATCTACCTGGCATTCGACCGTCTCGCGCGGCGCTGGAGCGGGGCCGAGCCGCACAAGCCGGCCGCGGTCAAACCCGGCGGGGCGGGCGCATGAGCCTCTCGCAGCCGTTCATCAGGCGCCCCATCGCGACGGTGCTGCTGACCATCGGCATCGCGCTGGCGGGCATCGGCGCGTTCTTCGTGCTGCCCGTGTCGCCGCTGCCGCAGGTCGACTTTCCTGCGATCTCCGTGTCCGCCAACCTGCCGGGCGCCAGTCCGGACACGATGGCGACGTCTGTCGCCACGCCGCTGGAACGGCGGCTGGGCGTGATCGCGGGCGTCAACGAGATCACGTCCAGCAGCGGCAACGGCTCCACCCGCATCAACCTGCAGTTCGACCTCACGCGCCAGATCGATTCCGCCGCGCGCGAAGTGCAGGCCGCGATCAACGCCGCGCGTGCCGACCTGCCGTCGACCCTGCGCAGCAATCCGACCTACCGCAAGGCCAATCCGTCCGACGCGCCCGTGATCATCCTCGCGCTGACGTCGAAGACACGTTCGCCCGGCCAGATCTACGACGAGGTGTCGAACGTCGTGCAGCAGAAGCTCGCGCAGGTGAAGGGCGTGGGCGACGTGGAGATCGGCGGGGGCTCGCTGCCGGCCGTACGCGTCGACCTGAACCCGTACCAGCTGAACCAGTACGGCCTGTCGACCGAGGACGTGCGTGCCGCCATCCAGGCGACCAACGCCAACCGGCCGAAGGGTGCGTTGGAAGGGCAGGGCATGCGCCTGCAGATCTATTCGCAGGCGAACACGCCCACCAATGGCCGCACGGCGGCCGACTACAAGGGCCTCGTCGTTGCATGGCGCAACGGCTCCGCGATCCGGCTGCAGGACGTCGCCACGGTCTGGGACGGCGTCGAGAACATCAACACGCTGGGCCTGTTCAACGGCCAGCCCGCCGTGATCGTGCTGGTGACGAGCCAGCCGGGCGCCAACGTCATCGAGACCGTGGACGGCGTGCGCGCGCTGCTGCCGCAGCTGCAGTCCCAGTTGCCGCAGGACGTCCGCATGCAGGTCGCCTCGGACCGCACCAATTCCATCCGCGCGTCGCTGCACGAGATCGAGATGACCCTGATGATCTCGATCCTGCTCGTCGTGCTCGTCGTCTCCGTGTTCCTGCGCAGCGTGCGCGCGACCGTCGTGCCGGCCGTGGCGACCGTCGTGTCGCTGCTCGGCACCTTCGGCGTGATGTACCTGCTGGGCTTCTCGCTCAACAACCTGTCGCTGATGGCGCTCACGGTCGCCACCGGCTTCGTCGTCGACGACGCCATCGTCGTGCTTGAAAACACGAGCCGCCACGTGGAGGCAGGGATGGACCGCATGAAGGCGGCGCTGCTGGGCGCGCAGGAAGTGGGCTTCACGGTGCTGTCGATCAGCCTGTCGCTCGTGGCCGTGTTCATCCCGCTGCTGTTCATGGGCGGCCAGGTGGGCCGGCTGTTCCGCGAATTCGCCGTCACGCTGTCGGCCGCCGTGATGATCTCGCTCGTGATCTCGCTGACGACGACGCCGATGCTGTGCGCCATGCTGCTCAAACCCGGCCAGAAGCTGCACGACCACGCGGGCCGCAAGCAGGGCCGCCTCGCGCGCTGGGCCGAGCGCGGGTTCGACGGCGTGCTGAAATCGTACGAGCACGCGCTCGACTGGGCGCTCGACATGAAGCCGCTCGTGATACTGATCCTCGTGTTCGTCGTCGGCCTGAACATGTTCCTGTTCTCGGCCGCACCGAAAGGCTTCTTCCCGCAGCAGGACACGGGCCAGGTCAACGGCGGCCTGCGCGCCGACCAGAGCATCTCGTTCCAGGCCATGCAGGGCAAGCTGCGCCAGCTCGTGGGCATTATCAAGAGCGATCCCGCGGTGGACACCGTCGTCGGCTTCACGGGCGGCTCGCGCGCGGGCGGCGGCTTCATGTTCCTGAACCTGAAGCCGGCCAGCGAGCGCGCCAAGGGCGAGAGCGGCCAGGCCGTGATCGCACGCCTGCGCCCGAAGCTCGCGCAGGTGACGGGCGTGCAGCTGTTCCTGAACCCCGTGCAGGACCTGCGCATGGGCGGGCGCCAGTCGAACTCCACCTACCAGTACACCCTGAAGAGCGACAACCGGGCCGATTTGAAATCGTGGGCGACGAAGCTGGCCGACGCGATGAAGGGACAGAAGGTGCTCACCGACGTCGACACCGACCAGGCCGACAACGGCGTCGAAACCTATGTCGACATCGACAAGCAGACGGCCTCGCGCCTCGGCATCAGCGCGAAGGACATCGACAACGCGCTGTACAACGCGTTCGGCCAGCGCCAGGTCGCCAACATCTACGACGAGTTGAACCAGTACCACGTGATCATGGGCGTGGCGCAGCAGTATGCGCGCTCGCCGGCGGCGCTGGACGACGTGTACGTGCCGGCCAGGAACGCGACCACGAATACCGGCACGGGCACGCCCACGGCCCCTGCGAACCTCACGGCCGCACGCGATCCGTCCAGCGGCTCCGCGCTGTCGTCGGGCGCCACGACGATGGTGCCCTTGTCCGCCATCGCCCACTTCGCGGAGCGCGCGACGCCGAGCTCCGTCAACCACCAGGACGGCGAGCTGGCGACGACGATCTCGTTCAACCTCGCGCAGGGCGCGTCGTTGTCGGACGGGCAGCGGGCCGTCGCGCAGGCGGAGGCCGACATCGGCATGCCGAACAACGTGCGCGGCAGCTTCCAGGGCCAGGCCAAGCAGGCGCAGGAATCGAACCAGCAGCAGCCGCTGCTGATCCTCGCGGCCATCGTCGTGATCTACATCGTCCTCGGCATCCTGTACGAAAGCCTCGTGCATCCGGTCACGGTGCTGTCCACGTTGCCGTCGGCCGGCGTGGGCGCCGTGCTGGCGCTGCTGCTGTTCCACATGGAGTTTTCCATTATCGCGCTGATCGGCGTGTTCCTCCTGATCGGCATCGTGAAAAAGAATGCGATCCTGATCATCGACTTCGCGCTGGAAGCGGAGCGTGCGCGCGGGCTGTCGGCGACCGAAGCCGTGCGCGAAGCATGCCTGCTGCGCTTCCGCCCGATCCTGATGACGACCCTCGCCGCGGCGCTGGGCGCGCTGCCGCTGGCGATCGGCTTCGGCGAAGGCTCCGAGCTGCGCCAGCCGCTGGGCATCGCCATCATCGGCGGCCTGGTCGCGAGCCAGCTCCTGACGCTGCTCACGACGCCCGTCGTTTACGTCTACCTCGACAAGCTCCGCCGCCGCGGCGCGGACGAGCACCACCTGGTCCGCCACCCGCTGGAGGACCAGCCCACGATTTCCCAGCCATGAACCGAACCATGCGACTTTCCACCTTTCGTCCGCTGATCTCCGCCTTGCTCGGCGCCGCCGTGCTGTCCGGCTGCGCGCTCGCGCCCACGTACGAGCGTCCGGCGACGCGGCAACCGGCCGCGTTCAAGGAACTGCAAGACTCGGCGTCTGCCGGATGGGCGCCGGCGGCCCCTGCGGATGCACTCGACCGCGGCCCGTGGTGGACCCTGTTCGACGACCCCGTGCTCGACGGCCTGGTGCGCCAGGTCGAGGTCAGCAACCAGAACGTGGCGGCGGCCGTCGCCGCGTACAGCCAGGCGCGCGCCCTCGTCGCGCAGCAGCGCGCGTCGCTGTTCCCGACCGTGACCTTGACCGGCGGCGCGAACCGCAACGGCAGCGGTAGCGGCGGCAACGACAACAATAACAACAGCAACGGCCGCACCTCGAACAGCTTCCGCCTGAACATCGGGTCGAGCTGGGAGCCGGACGTGTGGGGACGCCTGCGCGCGGGCATCTCGGCGGCGCAGGCCAATGCGCAGGCCAGCGCGGCCGACCTGGCGTCCGCGCGCCTGTCCGCGCAGGGCGAGCTGGCGGCGGACTATTTTTCGCTGCGCTCCGTCGATGCCCAGCGCGCGCTGCTCGCGACAACCATCGAAGGCTACCAGCGCGTGCTGAAGATCACGCAGAACCGCTTCGACGTGGGCATCGTGCCGCACTCGGACGTCTACCAGGCCCAGACCCAGCTCGCCAGCGCACAGAGCGACGATCTCACCCTGGCCCGCCAGCGCGCGCAGCTGGAGCACGCGATCGCGGTCCTCGTCGGCAAGGCGCCGGCCGAATTCGCGCTGGCCCCGGCGCCGTGGACGGTGAAGGTGCCGGAAGTGCCGGTCGGCGTGCCGTCGACACTCCTCGAGCGTCGCCCCGACATCGCCGCGTCCGAACGGGCCGTGGCCGCGGCCAACGCGCAGATCGGCATCGTGCGCGCCGCCTACTTCCCGCAGATCGGCCTGACGGCGTCCTACGGCCCGTCCGCCAGCGCCATCGGCGACCTGTTCAAGGCATCGAGCGTCGCGTGGGCACTGGGCCTGTCGGCCACCGAGACCATCTTCAACGGCGGCGCCAACCGCGCGGCGGTGCAGGGCGCCAACGCGGCGCGCGAGCAGGCCGTCGCGCGCTACCGCCAGACGGTGCTGGACGCCTTCGCCGACGTCGAGGACCAACTGGCCGCCACGCGCGTGCTGGCGCAGCAGCAGGACCTGCAGCGCCAGGCGTCGCAAGCGGCGGACAAGGTCGAAGAGCAGGTGTTGAACCGGTACAAGGCCGGCCAGGTGAGTTATTCGGAAGTGGTGCAGGCGCAGGTGACCGCGCTGAACGCACGCCGCGCGCTCGTGCAGACGCAGGGCAACCGCCAGACGACGGCCGTGGCGCTGATCCAGTCGCTGGGCGGCGGCTGGCACGCGGACCAGCTTACGGCGCAGGAGTGATCGCCATGCCGGGATGGAGTGCGCTGTACCTGGCCGGCGACGTCGCGCTGTCGGCCTGGATGCTGCGGAATGACTTCCGCCGGCGCGGCCGCGCGGGCGTCAATGCGACCGTGGAACTGCTGGGCAGCGTGAGCCTCGCGCTGCCGGCGCTTGCCTGGCTCGACACGGATTTCGCCGCGTTGCTGAACGAGCCGGCGCTGTGGACGTTATTCGCGATCGGAATCGTGGCGCTGGCGGGCTTCAGCTGGCGCGACATCCGCGCCAGCCTGCACGACCCGCGCACGGCCTGGCTGCCGCCGCGCCGGCGCTGGCTCATCACGGCGCTGGGGCCGGGCATGATGCTCGCGGCCGCGCTGCCGGAGGTATGGTGGGGGAGCCTGGCGTTGGCCAAATAAAACCGGGGTCAGACCCCAAATTCTGGCAACTACCTCAAAGACATTTCCAAAAAACGGGGTCTGACCCCGGTTAGCGCTGCTCGCGGCCCCATTTCTGGGCCAGCACCGCGCAGACCATCAGCTGGATCTGGTGGAACAGCATCACCGGCAGGATGACCATGCCCAGCGCGCTCGGCGCGAACAGCACCTTGGCCATCGGTACGCCGCTGGCCAGGCTCTTTTTGGAGCCGCAGAACACGATGGTGATCTCGTCCTCGCGGTTGAAGCCCAGGCGCCGGCTCGCCCACGTGGCGACGCCCAGTGCGATGGCCAGCAACACGCAGCTGATGACGACGAGCGCCCCGAGCGATTCTCCCGACAGCTTGTGCCACAGGCCCTCATTGACGGATTCGGAAAACGCCGTGTAGACCACCAGCAGGATCGAGCCCTGGTCGACGATCTTCAGCACCGGCTTGTGGCGATCGACCCACTTCCCGATCCACGGGCGCAGGAACTGGCCCGCCAGGAAGGGCAGCAGCAGCTGTTCGACGATGGTGATCACGGCGTCGAGCGACGAGCCGCCCGCAGAGCCCTGCACGATCAGCGTCGACACGAGCAGCGGCGTGACGAAGATGCCGACGAAGTTGGAGGCCGACGCGCTGCACACCGCCGCCGCCACGTTCCCGCGCGCCATCGACGTGAACGCGATCGACGACTGCACGGTCGAGGGCAGGGTGCACAGGAACAGGATGCCGACGTACAGCTCGGGCGTGACGACGCTGCCCGCCAGCGGCTTCAATGCAAGGCCCAGCAGCGGGAACATGACGAAGGTCGACGCGAGCACCAGCAGGTGCAGGCGCCAGTGCGTCATCCCGGCGACGATCGCTTCGCGCGACAGCTTGGCGCCGTGCAGGAAGAACAACAGGCCGATGGCGACGGTGGTGACCTTGCCGAGGACGACGGCCGTCTGGCCCGCGCACGGCAGCACGCTGGCCAATGCCACGGTACCCAGCAGCAGGATGGTGAAGGTGTCGATCGACAGGCGGCGGAGAAGGGCGGAAACGGGTGCGAGGAGGCTGGACATGATGATAGTCGGCGAGAAGCTCCGGACGGCGCCGGACCCGTCATTCTATCTGCATCTGCGGGCCTCCGCTCAAGCGCGTGATTCTTTGCTTGCACGACCATCCACCCCGTTGACCCGCACCGCGCACGCCGTCAATACTGATATGCAAACCCGCCAACGAAAAAAATTCACAAACAGGAGACAGACGATGCACATATGGATGCGCAGGACCGTGTTCGCCTTCACGATTTGCGTACTCGCCGCCGGCTGCGGCGGAGAAGCAACCAGCACCGCCACCGCCGGCGCCACCCGCATGCTCGCGGCCGTCGCGACGGCATCCTCGTTCGGCCTCGCGCAGGATGCGAATTTCTACACGATCGACACGGGCGCGGGCCTCGTGTTCAAGGTGCGGCGCCTGGACAACGGCGTCAGCACGCAGTCGGCCGGCGACATCGCATCGCTCGTCTACAACGGCGTCGAGTACCAGGACCAGGGCCGCGGCACGCAGGTGAATTCCGGCTTCGACTACCTGTACAAGGGCATCTCCGCCGTCGACGTGAACGCGGAGGCGGTGGGCAGCGACGTCGTCAAGGTGACGGTCCGGGCGGGCGGCCTCACGCACTACTACATCGCCCGCCGCGGCGAGGCGAAGATCTACATGGGCACGTACTTCACGAGCGAGCCCGATACGCTGAACCTCGCGCGCTTCATCGTGCGCGTGCCGATCGCGCGGCTGCCCAATGGTCCGGCGCCGTCCGACCTGCGCGGCAACACGGGCGCGATCGAATCCGGGGACGTGTTCGGCATGCCGAACGGCGAGACGCGCTCCAAGCACTACTCGAACATGCGCCTGAAGGACTGGCAGTTCATCGGCGCGACGGGGACCAATGTCGGCCTGTGGATCGTCCGCGACAACAACGAGGGCAACTCGGGCGGTCCGTTCTACCGCAGCCTGCTGAGCCAGGCCACGAGCACGAACCAGGAAATCACCTACATCATCAACTACGGCGAGGGGCAGACGGAGCCGCTGCGCACGAACATCCTCAACACCTATACGATGGTCTTCAACGACGGATCGGCACCGGCATCGGTCGACACGTCCTGGCTCGGCACCCTCGGCCTCACGGGCTGGGTGGGACCGGCATCGCGCGGCGCCGTCCGCGGGGCCGCCATCACGGGCCGCGATCCGCGCTTCGCCTACACGGTCGGCTTCTCGAATGCGACGGCGCAGTACTGGACGACGGCCGACGCAGGCGACGGCCATTTCGCCAGCAGCGGCATGATCCCGGGGACCTACACGATGAAGGTCTACAAGAACGAGCTGGCGGTCGACACGCGCACGGTGACGGTCGGCGCGGGCGCCACGACGGATACGGGCACCGTCGCCGTGACGGGCGATCCGGGCAGCGCGACCGCGATCTGGCGCATCGGCGAGTGGGACGGCACGCCGGCGGAGTTCATCAACGGCGGCAAGGTGACGACGATGCACCCGTCCGACGTGCGCATGGCATCGTGGACGCCGGGCGATTACGTGGTCGGCACGTCGGCAGCGGCGACGGGCTTCCCGGCGTACCAGTGGAAGGACGTGAACGGTACGCTCACCGTGCGCTTCAACCTGCGCGCGAGCCAGATCGCGCCGCTGCGGCTGCGGGTCGGCATCACCGACGCGTTCGCGGGCGGGCGGCCGAAGGCGCAGGTGAACGGCTGGGTGTCGGCGAATCCGCCCGCGTCCACGCAGCCGTCGTCGCGCACGCTGACGGTCGGCACCTACCGCGGCAACAACACGATGTACACGTTCGACATTCCTGCCACCGAACTGGTCGTGGGGCAGAACGTGCTGACCTTGAGCGCGATCAGCGGCTCCAGCGGCATCCGCTTCCTGAGCCCCGGCTACAGCTACGACGCGCTCGACCTGATTCCGACCCCATGATGGAGATGACCATGTTTTCCATGAACCGCCTGCTGTGCGCAGCCGCTTTGACCCTGTCCGCGCAGTGGGCTGGCGCCGCCGTGCTGCAGACGCTCGGCGCCGGCACGGCTGTCGGCACCGTGACCAATGCCGCGCACTTCGACCTGAACACGGCGCTCGCCAACGACTGGGTCGAGGACGGCCTGCTGTTCCACGCAAGCGGCTACGGCGCCAACAACGGCTGCGGCTATGCGGGCGTGGATTGCTACGATGACGTCGCGGAACTGAGCCCCGCGTTCGCCGGCAACTACATGGCCACGTCGGGCATGAATGCCTGGATCAGCGTGCGCCGCGCGGACGGCGCGGATTTTTACCGGATCGAGTTCGCGGCCGGCAGCGGCTACCACTCCCTGAACGGCTACTGGGCCACGTACGCCGACGGCCGGCGCACCGGCAGCGGCAACTTCAGCAGTGGGCGCGGCGCGATCCTCGGCCTCGTCGACGGGAACGGATTCGACGAGGTCCGCTACTTCGCCTTCTCGACCGCGAACCGGCAGGCGGGATACAGCGCGCCCGCGTTGGACGAGGTGCGCATCGGCCTGCCGGAACCGGCGTCGCCGGCATTGTGCGCGGCCGCGCTGGCGGGGATGGCGGCGGTGCTGCGGTGCCGCAAACGTCAATACGCCTGATCCGGGAGTTTGCGGGATGTGGCGTCCGCGCGACGCCAATACGCGGGCTGTACATACTCATTCCAGGCGTTTCGTGACAATTTTGTTTCCGGAACAAGACAAGCAGACGATATACTCGGGTTTGCTTTTTTTCGCGAGGTTTGTCTTGTTCAAATCCGTCGTCCTTCCCATCGCCCTGCTGGGGGCCAGTGCCGCTGCACTCGCCGACGAGGGCCAGTGGCAGCCGCACCAGCTGCCGCAACTGAAATCCGAGCTGAAACGCATCGGCATCACGATCCCGGCCGAGCGGCTCGCCGACCTGTCGAAACACCCGATGAGCGCCATCGTGGCGACGCCCGGGTGTTCGGCGTCGTTCGTGTCGCCGGACGGTCTCGTCGTCACGAACCACCACTGCGGCTACGGCGCGATCCAGCGCAATTCGACCGCGGAACACAATTACATCGCCAACGGCTTCCTCGCGAAGACGCGTGCGGAGGAACTGCCGGGCGGCCCGAACACGGTCGTGTACGTGACGGAAAAGGTCGAGAACGTGACGGACCGCGTGCTCAAGGGCCTCGCGCCGGGACTCTCCGGCAAGGAGCGTCATGAGCAGGTCGAAGCGCGCATCAAGGCGCTGATCGCCGAGTGCGAGAGCGACAAGGCCTACCGTTGCTCGGTCCCCGCGTTCAACCGCGGCGGCGAGTACTACCGCATCAGGCAGCTCCTGATCCGCGACGTACGCCTCGTCTACGCGCCCGCGAACAGCGTCGGCGACTTCGGTGGCGACATCGACAACTACGAATTCCCGCGCCACGTCGGCGACTTTTCCTTCCTGCGCGCCTACGTCGGCAAGGATGGCCGTCCCGCCGATCCATCGCCGGACAACGTGCCCTATAAATCGAAGAGCTTCCTCGTCGTCTCGGCCGAAGGCCTGAAGGCGGGCGACCCGATCCTGCTGGCCGGCTATCCCGGCCGCACGAGCCGCTACAAGCTGCCGGCCGAGATCCGCTTCGCGCGCGACGTCGACTATCCGGCCAAGGTGGCGTCGATCACGGCCGACCTGTCCGTGATCGCAGCCGCCACGATGGGCAATCCGGACTACACGGTGCGCTACGCCAGCGTGTCGAAAAGCCTGAACAACGTGCTGAAAAAGACGCGCGGCCTGCTGGACGGCTTCGCGCGCAAGGACATCGCCGCCATCAAGGATGCGCAGGACGCCGAGTTCCGCGCGTGGTACAAGGCCCATGGCACCGGTCCGAAGAACCTGCTTGCCGACCTCGATGCCGTCATCGCCACCGACATGGCGACGACGCAGCAGGAGACCGCGTGGGCCGAGGCGACGCACAGCGACCTGCTGAAGAGCGCACGCACGTTGTACCGCCTGGCGCTGGAAAACCAGAAGCCGGACGCGCAGCGCGAAGGGGGCTTCCAGGAGCGCGACGTCTCGTTCATCAAGGCGCGCCTGGCCCGTCTCGAGCAATCGTTCGTGCCCAGCGTCGACCAGGCCCGCTGGCAGGCCGCGCTGGTCCGCTACGGCAAGATCGACGCCAAGGCGCGGCCGCAGGGCCTGGACGCGCTGCTGCCCGCGCAGAACGCGCTGGCGCCGCTGTACAAGGGCACGGAGCTGGGCGACACGGCCAAGCGCCTCGCGTGGATCGGCAAGGATGCGGATGCGTTCCGCAAATCGAACGACCCGTTCATCCAGCTGGCCGTGCGCCTGCATGACGTCGGCATGGCGCTGGAAGAGCGCCGCAAGGAAGTCGACGGCAACCTGGAAAGAGTCGTCCCGCTGTACATGGACGCCGTCGTCGCCTGGAAGAAGTCGCAGGGCAAGCCGGTGTACCCGGACGCCAACGGCACCTTGCGCGTGACCTACGGCACCGTGGCGCCGTACAGCCCGCGCGACGGCATCGTCAAGGGTCCGTTCACGACGGTGGAGGGCATCCTCGAGAAGCAGACGGGCAAGGCGCCGTTCGACGCGCCGAATTCGCTGCTGCAGGCGATCCGCGACAAGCGCTACGGAAAGTATAGGGATCCGAAGCTGGGCACGGTGCCCGTGAACTTCCTGTCGAGCGCCGATACGACGGGCGGCAATTCCGGTTCCGCCGTGATGAACAAACGCGGGGAACTGATCGGCTTGAACTTCGATTCGACCTACGAGTCGATCACGAAGGACTGGTACTTCGATCCCGTGATCACGCGCGCGATCCACGTCGACATCCGCTACATGCTGTGGGTGATGAAGGAAGTCGACCATGCGGACAACCTGCTGCGCGAAATGACCATCAAGTACCCGAAGGGGTAACGATACGCATGGTGGGCACGGGGTGCCCACCCTACCGCCGTAGGGTGGGCGGCCTCCGCCCACGCGAACGCGTGCATCAAGCGGACGTGAACCAGATGTCGAACCGCGTCTCCCCCGGCGCCCCTGGTGCCAGCGAATACGTGCACCCGTGCCGCTGCAGCACCTCGCGCACGAACATCAACCCGATCCCCTGGCCGCCTTTTCGCGTCGTGAAGAACGGCGTGAACAGCGGCCGTTCCGGTCCAGTGGCCAGCAGGTCGCCCGAGTCGACGACCGACAGCCGCACGCGCTTGCCTTCGTCCGCAAGCTCCAACCGGATCGTGCCCCGCGACTGACCGGCCGCCTCGATCGCTTCCATCGCGTTCTTCACGATATTCATGAGCGCCTGCTCGATCAGCTGCGCATCCAGCGCGAGCGGCGCGACGGCGTCGCAGCGGTGCCAGCCCAGCGCGATGCCGCGGCTGTTGCACTGTTCGCGGTTCAGCCACAGGATGTCGTCGACGACGGCCTTCAGGTCCGTCGGGCGCGGTTCCGGCGGCGGCATCTTGACGACCTTCGTGAAGCGGTCGATGAATTCGCCGAGGCTCGCATTGCGGCGCTTGACGGCGACGATGGCCGTCGCGAAGTCGCCCGCGTCCCGCTCGTCGAGCTGGTCGCGGTAGTACAGCAGGGAATCCAGTACGGAACCCGTGGCCGCCACCGTGTTGTTGACTTCATGCGCCAGTACGCGGATCAGGCGCGCGTACGTGGCGCGCTCCGAATCTTCCAGTTCCGCCGTCAGTTCCTCGACCATGACGAAGTGGCGCGCGAAGCCGCGGTCGTAGAACTGGCCGCGTTGCGCGCGGTAGCGGCGGCCGTCCGGGTCCGTCAGCAGGCGCGATTCGCCCAGCGGCAGGGCATCCAGCTGCGCGGCGAGCTGGCGGCTGCGCGCATGGCCGCGGGCATCGAGGTTTGTCGAAAAATCGGCGTTCCCATCGGTCCACGCCGACAAGGGTTTGCCCTGCGGCCGGTCCAGGCCGAGCAGTTCTCCCGCGCTCGCGTTCACGAGGCTGATCGCGCCGTCGAAGTCGAACACGAGGACGGCGACAGGCGTCGCTTCCAGCAGGCGGTCGAGGAAGCCTTGCTGCTCGCCGATCGCGAGGCGTTCGCGGTGCAGGGCGGCCAGCATCGTGTTGAACGTGTCCACCAGGTCGTCCAGCTCGCGCGACGCGGGGGCGGCCAGGCGGTTGGCGTAGTGCTGGTCCTGCAGCAGTTCGTGGAAGCGGCGCGTGTAGCCGAGCGGTTCCAGCGCCTGGCGCACGAGCCGCCAGCCCAGGCCGAGGCTCGCGAGCAGCAGGCCTTCCGCGCCGACGAACAGCCAGGGCCGCGCCGGCAGCAGCAGGGCGGCGCAGCCGAACAGCGGCACGTGCAGCGCCAGGATGTAGCTGCCGAGGCGCGGACGCAGCCGCATCACGCGGCGCCGTCCGCGCCGGCGTCGCCCAGGCCGTGCCGCTCCAGCCGGCGGTACAGCGCGGTGCGCGACAGGCCGAGCGCCTTGGCCACGCGCGAGAGATTGCCGGCGTGCTGGCGCAGCGCCTGCTCGATCATCACGCGTTCGACCTGGTCCAGCGTCATGCCGTCGACGCCGAGCCGCCCGCCCGGCACGCCTTCGTCGACCGCGCTCGTCGCGAGGAAGTCGGCCTGCGTGAGCACGTCCTTGCCCGCGAGGAGCAGGGTGCGTTCCAGCGTCTGTTTCAGTTGCCGGATATTCCCGGGCCACGGCTGCGCCGCGAGCCAGTCCAGCGCCTGCGGGGCCAGCGTGACGGCGTCGATGCCGTAGCTGTCGGCGACACTTGCGACGATGTGGCGCGCCAGCAGCGCGATGTCGCTGCGCCGCTCGCGCAGCGGGGGCAGGCGGATCGTGATCAGGTTCAGGCGATAAAACAAATCTTCGCGGAAGTCGCCGGCGGCGACCAGCTCCGCCAGTTCGCGGTTGGTGGCCGAGATCACGCGCACGTCGGCCTGCTCGGCACGGCTCGCGCCGACGGGCTGGTAGCGCTGGTCCTGCAGCACGCGCAGCAGCTTGACCTGGTCGCCGCGGTTCAGTTCTCCGATCTCGTCGAGAAACAGCGTGCCGCCGTCCGCGCTGGCGATATGGCCCTTGCGGTTGTCGCGCGCATCCGTGAACGCGCCGCGCACGTGGCCGAACATCTCGCTCTCGAACAGCGACGTCGCGATCGCGCCCATGTTGATCTTGACGATGGGAGCAAGCTTGCGCGGGCTGTTGCGGTGGATGGCGTCCGCGATCAATTCCTTGCCCGTGCCGCTCTCGCCGAGGATCAGCACGGGCGCGCGCGTGGCCGCGACCTGCGCGATCGTCTCCAGCACTTTGACGAGCTTCGGATGCTCGCCGACGATGGCCGTGAAATCGTACCTGGCGTCGAGCGCGGCGCGCGTGCGGCTGCTCGCGGCGGGCGGCGCGCCGAGGTCCAGCGTCGCGTCGATCAGGTCGACCAGCTGGGCGTTGTCCCAGGGTTTCGTGAAGAAGTTCGCGGCGCCGGCCTTCACGCCGCGCACGGCCAGCGCGATCGAGCCCCAGGCCGTCATCAACAGCACGGGCAGGGACGGATGGGCCGCCTTGACGCGCGCGAGCAGGTCCATGCCTTCTTCGCCGCTCGTCTGCAGCGAGAAATTCATGTCCTGTAACACCAGATCGAACGTGCCGGCGTCGAGCTGCGCCAGCGCCTCGCGCGGGCCGTCCGCGCACGCGGCGTCGAAGCCGGCCTGCTTGAGGAGGAGGGCCAGCGAGACTTGCACGGCGTGGTCGTCGTCGACGACCAGTACGCGCCGCCTGCGTTTTGATTCCATGGATTGATGGTCTTTCTATTCGTAGTGCAGTGCCGCGGCCGGATCGAGACGGCTCGCGCGCCAGCCCGGGTAGAGCGAGCAGGCCAAGGATAGCAGATAGATAACGGCCATCGACAGCCCGACGGCGCCCGCGAACACGGGCCAGTTCAGCGTCTCGCCGAGCGCGCCGGTCAGCGGCAGTTGCACGAGCAGGAGCAGCGCCGCCGCGATGGCCACCGAGCACAGCAGCAGCTGTTCGAAGACGATCTGCCGGTAGATGCCGGCGGCGCTGGCGCCGAGCGCGCGGCGCAGGCCGATCTCGGGAATGCGCCGCGTCGTGTTCTGCCACAGCACGCCGAACAGCCCGAAGGCGACCATCAGCAGCATGAACGCAGCGATCACGCCGACGACGGCCAGCGGCACGAGCTGTTGCTTCAGCAGAGTGGCGCGCATCGAGGCCAGCGGCGCAATCTCGTACGACCAGTCGTTGCGCACCGCCTTGAGCCGCCGGCTCAGCGTCTCCTCGAATGCGCGCGGCGTGCCCGGCGCCACCTTGAGCAGGATGGTGCGCACCCGCGACTTGCTCGTGTGCGGGGCGAAGCGCGCGATGACGAAGTTCGTCGGCGTCATGAAGGGGCCCTTGTTGCGCAACGCGTCGACGAGGCCCACGACCCGGTACGTGCGGGGCGGACCCTCGTCCGCGCTCGTGAAGCGCTGGCCCAGCGCCGCCCGGCCGGGGAACAGCGCGGCCGCCATGCGCAGGTTCAGTACGGCGGGAAGATCCGCCTGGCCTTCGTCGCCGGCGGCGAACCAGCGTCCGGCCACCACGTGCACGCCGAGCGCCGCGGCGACGTCGTCGCTCGCTTCGATGGTGTCCGTGTCGACCTTGGCGCCCGTCTGCGGCGACCGGAAGCTGGTGGTCCACGTCGACAGGGTGTACGGGGCGAAGCTCACGAAGCCGACGGTCTTCACCTCCGGCAGCTCGAGCAGGCCGCGGCGCAGCACGTCGTAGGTGTCGGGTGTGATCGCCTCGGCCGGCACGTCGGAGAACAACATGGCGACCGACCAGGTATCGGTGCCGTCGAAGCCGATCGGCTCGCGATACAGCTGCCAGTAGCGCAGCCCGAACGCGGCGATGCCGAACACGATGACGAAGGCCAGCAGGATCTCGAGGCTCAGCATCAGGTTCCTGGATTTGCGCTTCCAGGTGAGTTGCAACAGGTGGCGCAGCATCACGCGGCTCCTTTCAGTGCATGGACGGGATCGAGGCGCGACATCTTCCACGCGGGCAGCGCGCCGGAGAGCAGGCCGAAGACGAGGGCGAGCAGCATGCCGTAGCCGAACACCGGCAGGTTGATGCCGACTTCCAGGTACGGGATCAGTTGCGACGCTTCGAGCCACCACAGCACGAGCCGCGCGCAGCCCAGGCCGAGCAGGCCGCCCGCGAGGCACAGCAACACGTTCTCGACGACCAGCTGACCGGCGAGCTGCAGGCTGGTGGCGCCGAATGCCTTGCGCACCCCGATCTCGGCGCTGCGCTCCATGATGCGGCCCATGTTCAGGTTGACGAGGTTCAGCGCGGGCAGCAGCATGAACAGCAGCATGCCCGCGCCGATGATCAGCAGCAGCCGGGACGCGCCGGAATCGGCCACGCTCTGGCGGCTCAGGAGCACGCGCGCGAACACGTCCAGTTTGGTATCGGCCCAGAATTGCGTGGTCGGATAAGCGTGCGGATCTTCGCTGACGAAGGTCGTGGCGATGCGCGCGACCTCGCGCTGGACGCGCGGCAGATCGCCCGGCGAACGCGCCAGCAGCAGGGCGGCGAAACTGCCGGTCAGGTCCTTCTGGTAGTCGGTCGACGGGAACGACGTCAGCGGCGCCCACATGTCGGCGTAGGCGTTGATGTGGACGACGTCCGCGACCACGCCGACGATCTCGAACGTCTGCCCGCTCACGCTGATGCGTTGCCCCACCGCGGCGGTGCCCGGAAACAGCTTGCGCGCGGTCGATGCGTTGACGACGGCGACGAGGCGCCCGCGGCGGTCGTCGTCCTCGTCCGGCAGGCGCCCGGCCAGCACGTGGAAGTCCAGGATCTTCCAGTAGTCCGCATCGACGCGGCGCAGGTCGAGCTGGCTCACGCGGTCGCCCTGGTAGACCGACACCGAGGCCGGTATCGTGAACGCCGAGACCCGCTCGACGCCCGTCATCGGCTTGAGGTAGGTGTCGATGGTCTTGTAGCCGAGCAGGGTGGTGCGCATGTTCTTGCCGTCCGGGCTCGCGCTGCGAATGCCGTACACCTGCAGCAGGCGTTCGCTTTTCCCTTCCACGCCGCCCGGCCAGAACGCCGTCTGGAGCAGCGCCGTGATCACCATCAGCACGACGAGCGTCAGCACGATGCACGCGAGGTTGATCGCCGTGAACAGCTTGCGGCGCATGAAGACCTTGTACGCGGTCAGCACGTAGTTACGCAACATGGAGACGCTCCTGGCCCACCAGCTGGCCGTCGAACACGCGCACGATGCGGCCGACGCGCCGGGCCTCGTGTTCGTCGTGCGTGACCATGACGACCGTCGTGCCCTCGGCGTTCAGCTTGAGCAGGATGTCCATGACCTCGGCGCCCATCTTGCTGTCCAAATTCCCCGTCGGCTCGTCCGCCAGCAGTACCAGCGGGTCGCCGACGATGGCGCGTGCGATCGCCACGCGCTGCTGCTGGCCGCCGGACAGCTGGTTCGGATAATGGTCCATGCGCGCGCCGAGACCCACGCGTTCGAGCGCGGCGCGCGCGCGCTTGATCCGTTCGCCGCCGGACACGCTGCGGTAGAGCAGGGGCAGTTCGACGTTGTCGATCACGCGCAGGTCGGGAATCAGGTGGAAGCTCTGGAAGACGAAGCCGAACGTGCGGTTGCGCAGCTGCGCCACTTCCTTGTCGCGGTACGAGGCGATGGCGGCGCCGTCGATCTCCACGCTGCCCTGGCCGGGCCGGTCGAGCAGTCCGATGAGGTTCAGCAGCGTGCTCTTGCCGCAGCCGCTGGGCCCCATCATGGCGACGAATTCGCCGCGCTCGATGGAGAGGTCGATGTCCTTCAGCGCCAGCGTCTCGACCTTGTCCGTGCGGTAGGTCTTGCTGACTTTGTTCAGTTTTATCATGTGGTCCTCGCTGTGTTCAGTTCGAAATGCGGATGGTGTCCAGGTCCTTGAATGCGCGCGTGTCCGAGACGAGCACGCGCTCGCCCGCGCGTACGCCGGCGGCGACTTCGATCACCTTGCCGTCGCTCGCGCCCAAGGTCACCGTCCGCTTGCGCGCCACGCCGCCGGCGACGACGAAGACCGGCTGCGGACCGCGGCCGTTGAACGCGGCGCCGCTGTCGACCACGAGCACGTTCGTGCGGCGCTCGGTGACGACATTGACGTCCACGCGCATCTTGTTGCGCAGGTGCGGATTTCGAGGCTGGGCCAGGTCGACGAGCAGCTTGATGGTGCCGTTCTGGATTTCAGGCAGGATCGTGTGGACGGTGCCGGCCATGACATCGCCGTTCTGTTCCACGCGCACGGCCTGTCCCGGCGCGAGCTGGCGCGCGTGGAAGTCGGACAGCGTGGCCTCCACGCGGTAGTTGTTCAATTCGGACACGCGCGCGACGAGCTGGCCCGCCGCCACGCTGGCGCCTTCTTCTTCCAGCAGCCATGTCAGCATGCCGCCGAACGGGGCGCGCACGCGGGTGCGGTCTAGCAACCGTTCCTGCTGCGCGATCTGCTTTTGCAGGATCGCCTTCTGCAGGTCGGCGGCGGCGATGCTGGTGGCCGTCGTGCGGTGAGTGGCCCCCAGCAGCGCGCGCTGCTGGCGCAGCTGGATTTCCGTGCGCTGGACGTTCAGTTGCGCCGTCAGCAGGTTTTCGCCCGACACCAGGCCGCTCGAGCGCAGCTTCTCGTTGCGTTCCAGGGTGGCGCGCGCGGCCTTCAGGTCGATCTCCAGCAGCTCGATGCTGCTGACGATCTGCGTGCGCTTCTGCTCCAGGTCCTGCTTGAGGGTCGCGATGCGGTTGTCCTGCTGCGCCAGCTGTTCCTTCAATGCTTCCAGCGCGAGGCGGATGTCGCGGTCGTCCAGTTCCAGCAGCAGGTCGCCCGCGCGGACCTGCTGGCCCGGCTTGGCGCGGACCTTCGCGACGCGGCTCGTGCCCGGACTCGCGACGACTTCCTCGTGCACGGGAATGACGACGCCGGCCGCGCCCACCGTGTTGTCCACGTTCCCGCGCCGGACCTCCGCGATGACGACGTCGTCCGCGGACACGCTCGGACGGAGCGCGCGGTTCACGCCCCACGCGGCGGCGCACAGGGCTCCGAGTACGAGGAGGGTGGAGGCGAGACGCACGCGGGTGCGGCGGCGGAGGATGTCGAGCGGGATGGCCTGGTCCATGATTGACGGCGAAGCGTGATGATGGTGCCTGTATTGCAAGCCGCGTGCCAGCCGGGTTTCCCTCTGGGGGCGGGCGGCGGCACTGCCCGCTGGCGGGCACCGGTGTCCGGAAACGGACACCCGCCGTCGGGTTGCGTAAACCCGCGCCACCTTCCATAATCGCCGACTCACCCGTCAATGTCCGCCCATGAACGATACCCTGGTCCTGCTGGGCTTTTCCACCACGCCGCTCGAACTGCTCGGCTTCGTGCTGTCCGTCGCGACGGTCGTCCTGACGATCCTGCGCAATCACTGGGGCTGGTTCTTCGCCATCGTGTCGTCGGCCACGTACGGCATCGTGTTCTTCGATGCCCGCCTGTACGGCGACGCCGGCCTGCAGGGCGTGTTCATCGCGGCGTCGATGTGGGGCTGGTGGCAGTGGCTGCGCGGCGCCGAGGGCAGGCCGCTGCCCGTCACGCGCTTGTCGGGCGCCGGCTGGATCGCCGCGCTCGCCGGGTGGACCGTCGGCTTCGTCGCGCTGTCGGCGTTCCTGAAGGCGTACACGGACACGGACGTGCCGCACATGGACGGTTTCCTCACCGCGGGCAGCCTGGTGGGCCAACTGCTCACGGCAAAAAAGAAGATCGAGAACTGGCACACGTGGATCGTCGTCGACATCCTGTACGTGGGCCTGTACATCTACAAGGGACTGCACCTGACGGCGATCCTGTACGCCGTGTTCGTCGTGCTGGCCGTGCTGGGCCTGCGCGCGTGGACGAACGCGGCGCGGGATTCGGACATGCCGGTGGCCGAGGGCGCGCGATGACGGTGGCGAGGATCGCCCTGCTGGGCGCGGAATCGACGGGCAAGTCGACCCTGGCGCAGGCGCTGGCGGCGCACTACGGCACCTTGTGGGTACCGGAATACCTGCGCGAATTCGTCGAGGTGAACGCGCGCGTGCCGCACGAGGACGACCAGCGCGGCATCGCGCGCACCCAGCGCGCGCGCGAGGAAGCGTTGGCAGTTGACCCGCGTGTGCGGGACTTCCTGTTCGTCGACACGACGCCGCTGATGACGGCCGTGTACAGCCGCATTTACTGGGGCCGCGTGCCGGCCGACCTGCTCGCACTGGAAGCGGAACACGACTACGCGTGCACGCTCGTCGCGGCGCCCGATCTGCCGTGGGTGCCGGACGGGTTGCAGCGCGAGTCGGAGGAAGTGAGGCAGCGCGTGCATGCGCAACTCGTGGACGTGCTGGATGCGCGGCGGATTCCGTTCACGCTGCTGACGGGGGAGCTGGATGCGCGCGTGGCGCAGGTCGAAGCGTTGATAGGGCCACCTGCCCGTTAACGTCGCCCCCGCGGAGGCGGGGGCCCAAGTTCGTGTGCGTTCACGCGAAATTGGATTCCCGCCTGCGCGGGAATGATGGTTTTTAGGCTACGTCAGAAATCAAACTGCGCCGACGCCCGGAACGTCCGCGGCGCGCCCGGCAGCAGATAGCCGCCCAGCGCCGGCGTCACGTCGCGCCAGTAGAACTTGTCGAACAGGTTCTCCGCGCGGGCACGCAGCGTGACGTTCGTCGCGCCCCATTTCACGGGATACGACGCGCCCACGCCGAACACGTGGTAGTCCGGCACGAACACCGTGTTCTCGACGTCGAATGCCTTCTTGCCCGAGTACTGCCACGTGCCGTCCAGCTTCAGGCCCGGGATCGCCGCGACGGCGTACTGCACCCATGCCGTCGACTTGAACGCGGGGACGTCCGTCACGCGCTTGCCGTCGATGCCCGCCTGGCCCGTGCCTTCCTGGCGCGTGTTCAGCGACGTCAAGGAAACGCTCCAGTCCAGCGCCGGCGTCGCCTTGCCCTGGGCCGTCAGCTCGATGCCGCGGTGCGTTTCGTTGCCGTTGCGGACGAACGTGTTGCGCGCATCCGTGTATTCCAGTCCCTGACGGATCTGGAACAGCGCGGCCGACAGGTTGATGCCGTTGTCCAGTGCGGCCTTGGCGCCGATCTCGACCTGGTGCGAACGCTGCGGCGCCAGCACCTGGTTCTCGTTCGTCGTTTGCATCGGCGCGACGCCGCCGTGCTGCAGGCCGTGGCTGACGGCGCCGTACACGTTCCAGTCGCGCACGGGGCTGAACACGAGGGCCACGTTCGGCAGCACGAACGAATCGTCCCTGTGCCCGTCGCTGCGCTTGATCTGGACGTGGCGCAGGCCCGCGTGCAGCGTGAGCCGGTTCGTCAGGCCGACGATGTCCTGCGCGAAGACGGCGCGTTCCTCGTCGCTGCGGCGCTCGGACACGGGCCCAGTCACGCGGTCGGCCGGAACGTGCGGCGTCACGAGCGGATGCCAGAGATTGCTGTAGCCGACGTAGTCGTAGACATAGTCGCCGAAGCTGTCGTGGCGCTCCGAGTACGACGTGCCGACGGTGAGCGCGTGGCGCAGCGCACCGGTCGCGAATTGTCCTTGGACCTGCGCCTGCACGCCCCACGGCGACTTGCGCTCGCCCGTGCTCTGGTAGTCGTAGACGTCGTAGTCGCCGTTCGCGCAGTAGCCCGGATAATAGCCCGCGCCCTCGTTGCTGCAGCCGTACGGGAAGGCCGTGAAGTCGTCGCGCTTGAACCAGTGCTTGTTGCCGGACACCGTCGCGAGCCAGTCGGGCGCGAGTTTGTATTCGAAGCGCAGGCCCACGTTGCTGTCCTTGGTCGTGACGGGGCGCGTCCACGGCTGGTCGTTCAGCAGCATCTTCGCCGACACGCCGGTCGGCAGCGTCGTACCCTGGATCAGCTGGAAGCCGGGCGCCGTGATCTGGGCCTTGCGCTGGTAATCCATGTCCAGCTGCAGCAGGGCGTCCGGGGTGATCTGCCAGTCGAAGGCGGCAGACACGAACTGGCGGTCGCCGTTCGCACCGCGCACGTACGGATGCAGGTCCGCGGCAGCCGCATTGATGCGGTAGCCGAAACGGCGGTCCTCGAAGCGGCCGCCCAGGTCCACCGTGCCGTACAGCGTGCCGCGTTCGGACACTTCCACGGTCGCGGAGCGCAGCGGCGCGTTCGTCGGGCGCTTGGTCACGTAGTTGACGATGCCGCCCGGCGTGGCGATGCCGGCCGTCAGGCCCGCGAGGCCTTTCAGCACTTCGATGCGTTCCTTGTTCTCCAGCGGGATCTGCGTGTCGCCCGGGATCGCGAAGCCGTCCTTGCGGTAGCTGTAGTTGTTGTCGAGGGCGAAGCCGCGGATCGAGAACTGTTCGGCATAGCCGACGGCGTTGTAGGCGTCGGCGACGGAGGCGTCGAAGCGCATCGCTTCGGTCGTCGAACGGATCGACAGGTCCTGCAACTGGGCGCGGCCGATGGCGGTGATGGAGGCGGGGGTGTCGAACAGCGACGCCTCGCCGAAGCCGCCGACGCTGGCGCGGTCGGCGGCGATGAAGCGGTTGCCCGTCACGACGACTTCGGCGACGGGGTGGGCGGTGTCCTGTACTTGCGCGTAGGCGACATGGGCGTACGCTTGCATCAGCGCGCAGGCCAGGATCGAGTACTTCAGTTGACGGTTCATGGTTTGCTCGTTTTCGCGCGCCGCGACGGGCACGCTGCTTTCTTTTAAAAGCCGGAGCCAACGGGGGGAAGGGCAAACAAGGATGGGAACTGCGTTGCGCTTTCCTTCGCTGGCATTATCCAGATCAGGTACGAAGGGTATCTCTCACCCGGGAAGCGAACTCCCAGGACCCCTAGCGAAGGCGCGAGTGTAGCACAGGCGCGCCCTATCGTGGTGCGTCTGTCAATAGACATGTGGTAAAGCGGCTGGTTCCCGCACGAGGCCGGCGTGACGTCGCCGGCCTCGTTCATGCGGATCAGGCCGGCTCGGGCACCGCCGCCGGATGCGCCACGTGCGCGCGTGCATGCAGCAAATGGCGCTGGATGACGGCGCGGGATGTCTCGCCGATCAGGCGCCAGTGCTCGCGCCGCAGCGCCGCGCGCTTGCGGTGCTTGGACGGCATCTCGGACAGCGGCTTCACGTAGAACGGCAGCGGAATCAGATAGCCGTCGCGGCCCGGCATGTCCTCGCCGCCGAGAATCTTCCAGAAGCCGTCGTACGCGTTGGCGAAATGTTTTTCGGGATCGGGATCGTAGGCGATGTGCGCTTCGCTGCGGATCGCGACGACCTTGTCCATGCCGAGCGCCAGCGCGATGCCCTGCATGGCCGCAAAGCAGAAGAAGCTGGGCGAGTTGTTCGGGAAGACGCGCTCGAACGCTTCGAACGCGGCGCCGGAATCGACCCAGCGGCCCTCGTTGCGCGCGATGAACGGGACGACGGGCATGTCGACGCCCACCGTGTCGCCTTCGAGCCAGCTGAACGACAGGCGGTGCAGGCATTTGCCGTCCGCGATGAGGGCGATGGTGAGGTCGCCTTCGGCATTGCTGCGCGAGGCCATCTCGAGCTGGAGCATGAAGGTGCTGCCCTCGGCCTCGTGCTGCCACAGGGGGAGGCCGCGCTGGCCGTAGACGGCGTCGAGGTAGCCGTCGTTGAACGTCGTTTCCTCGAACCGGTAGTGGCTCAGCACGGCCTGCACGCGCTGGCGCGGGGTCAGGCCCTTGATGAGGTAATCGCGGTGGCTGAGGTGGTGGAACAGGTCGCCGCCGGCGTCTTTCGCGACGTGGTTGCGGTAGACACCGAGCTGGCACAGCGCGCGATGGTCGCGGTAATAGGCCAGCACGCGCAGGCTGCGTGCGACGCACAGTACCCACGACGACAGGCTGTACTGGCGGCGACGGGCCATCCAGTGTTTGGTCAGGTGAGCGAAAATCATGGTGCGCTCCGGGCAATCGTTATCGGTGGATTCGTCTTGTGTGTTTGCTTAACGGGAATAAATCGTTCCGCAAATCAAGATCGGAGCCTCCGGTGCCCCATCCCTCGGTCAATTCTTGTTTTCATGTCTCTCTTTTTGTTGATCTTTTGTCAGGCAAGCGCCAGACGCAAGACTAGCACGATTGCCGCGCCGAACATCAAAATCCTGCTCGATAATTGAGTCAGACCGAACAAGATGAGGAGCGTGGCATAGGGCATGAACTTTTTTCCGGGCTTCGCATCCGAAGTGTTGTCGTTGACTTGACTCCCTGAACCCCCTGACCGGCGCCAACGTCGCCCGTACGCGGTCGAGCAAGAATCCATGCTCAACCAGCAAAGAAGGAAGTCATGATCGATGCGTACTTGCAGCTCGGAGACATTCGTGGCGAAAGCCAGGACGACAAGCACAAGGGATGGGTTGAGGTTCACAACGTGACGTGGGGCGTCACTCAGCCGAGGGCCATGGCCGTGTCGACGGCCGGTGGACATACCAGCGGCAAGGCAGACGTGCACGAAGTCGTGTTTGACAAGCTGGCTGACATTGCGTCACCCGTTCTTTTCCAAACTTGCGCAGCAGGGAAGACGCTACCCAAGGCGAAGTTCGAGTTCTTCCGGGCCGATGGCGACGGCTCGCGCATCAAGTACTTCGAAATCGAGCTTGAAAACGTGATGATTTCCAACGTCACCCCGACCAGCGGCAACGGAGGCGTCATTACTGAAAACGTGCATCTGGCATCGTCCAGGTTCAAGTGCACGTATACCCAGCAGAAGATTTCCGGTGGTGCCGGAGGTAGCACGGCGGGAGGCTGGGATTCCGCGGCGAATAAAATCTACGCCTGACGGGAGGGCACGATGCCGCATCCTGTCGTTTACACCGGCTACATGCAGACGCTAATCAAGGAATGGGATGAGAAATATAAACAGGCTTGGAAGGAGCGCGGGCAACCCGGCCTGGATGCTTTGATGATCGCCAATGGCGAATGTGCCAGACTACCGCAAGAACTAACGTCTGTAGGGTATTCCGGCAGGTGGCAACGGGGGGGCCGCGTTATCGACGTGGCGAAAACGCTCAGGCCGGGGACTGTCATTGCGAACTTCAAGCTTATCGACGGTAAGTGGCAATATCCGCACGGACCGGGAGTCAGCATGCACGGCTATCATGCTGGCCTGTTCATGAACGCGGATTCGTTCAGTACGTCAACAGGCAAGCCCAGCAGGTTCTTTATGTTCGATCAGTGGCGAGGCAAGATCCCTAAGGCGCCAAGTCCACGCCCTGTACGTGTATGGCCAGAGGCGATTGCAAAGACGAAACACCCATGCGACAAAGCAGAGGACTTCTATGTCGTACTTGTCCCGTAGCCGCATTCTCATTGCCGTTTTTACGCTATCTTGTGCTGCCGCTCACGCGGACGTGTATCACTGTCCTTCGACCTATCCCGGCAGCGAGGCACCAGGCCTTCCGCTTACGGGGGCGTTCATGATGTGGGGGCAGCGGCCTGACAGTGGCCCGCCGTTCCCCTCGGGCTGGGATACGCCGAATGACGTCGCTGCGGAGGAAGGCTTGGACCAGCATTATGAGCTTCCGGCGGATGAGGAACGCTGGTTCATCTGCGAATACGGCTCGCATAAGCGTGTCAAAGGGCGCTTCCGTGGCAGGCATGAATGGGGGCAGTACATGCAAGGGCACGGGGAACAAGTGTGGTTCATTAAGCTCGTTGCAAAGGATTCAAGCTGTACGGTGCGCACCCGCGAAGTCAAGTCACGCCAAACCAGTACATGGACGGCTACGGCAAATTGCACAGCTCAGCGATGATGCGGCACCCGTGAGAGAACGACCAACGAATGTGTCGTGCCTCCCGAAACGGTTGTCCGGTCTACTATGGCATTCCGACCATACACGGACAAGATAATCATCATGGTGCAACATTACGAACTGTTTTATTGGCCGAGCATCCAGGGCCGCGGCGAATTCGTGCGCCTGGCGCTGGAAGAAGCAGGGGTGCAATACGTGGACGTGGCGCGCGAGCCGGGCGGCATGGCGCGCATGATCGCGGCGATGGACGGCGCCGATCACCCGTCGTTCGCGCCGCCGTTCCTGAAGGCGGGGGACGTGACGGTGGGCCAGACCGCCAACATCCTGATGTTTCTGGGCGAGCGCCATGGTCTGGCGCCGCAGGACGTGCAAGGTAAATATTGGGTGAACCAGATCCAGCTGACCATCGCCGACCTGGTCGCCGAGACGCACGACACGCACCACCCGATCGCGACGTCGCTGTATTTCGAGGACCAGCGCCCGGAGGCGAAGCGCCGGTCGGCCGATTTCATCGACACGCGCATCCCGAAATTCTTCGACTGGTTCGAGAACCTCCTGGCCCGGCCCGAGCCGAAGGATTATCTGCTGGGCGATACGGTCACGTACGCGGACCTGTCGCTGTTCCAGCTCGTCGAAGGCCTGCGCTACGCGTTCCCGAAGGCGCTGGGACGCATCGACGCGGGCTATCCGCTGCTGGCGGCCCTGCACGACCGGGTCGCCAAGCGGCCGCGCATCGCAGCCTATCTGAAGTCCCCGCGGCGGATTCCCTTCAACGAGGAAGGGATCTTCCGCCACTACAAAGAGCTGGACGGGTAGGGTGGGCATTTGAGGCCGGGGGCCTCAAATGATACGTGCCCACGCGTGACGTTTGCGTCATGTCGGCGTTACGCGTGGGCGGAGGCCGCCCACCCTACCGGTCCCAATTCGGCGCGAACTCGGGGCTGACCAGGCGCTCGCCCCGGTCCAGCGCGTCGATGGCGGCGATGTCCTGGCGCGACAGGATCAGGTCGCGCGCGCGCAGGTTGGATTCGAGATTCGCGCGCTGCGTCGACGACGGGATCACGGCATAGCCCTTCGCCATCGACCACGCCAGCGCCACCTGGGCCGGCGTTGCGCCGTGCGCCTGCGCGATGCGGGCGATGGTGGCGTCCTCCATTACCTTGCCGTAGGCGAGCGGCATGTATGCGGTCAGGTGGATGCCGGCGTCGACCATGAACGCATCGAGGGCGCGGTTCTGCAGGAACGGATGCAGCTCGACCTGGTTCGTCGCGATGTTGTCCGCACCGACGGCGGCGATGGCGTCGCGCAGCAGGCCGATCGGGAAGTTCGACACGCCGATGGCCCGCGTCAGGCCCGCCTCGCGTGCGGCCAGCAGCGCTTCCATCGATTCCGCGACGGACACCGCGGCGCCCGGCGACGGCCAGTGGATCAGCGTGAGGTCGACGTAGTCCGTGCGCAGCTTGACCAGGCTGTCTTCGAGGCTGGCGCGCAGGCGGCTCGCGGCCAGGTTCTCCGTCCAGACCTTGGTGGTGACGAAGACGTCGCCACGGGCCACGCCGGAGTCGGCGAGCGCCTGGCCGACCTCGGCCTCGTTGCCGTAGATCTGCGCCGTGTCGACGTGGCGGTAGCCCAGTGCCAGGCCGGTCGCGACGGAATCGATGGCCTGCTGCTCCTTCAGGCGGAATGTGCCGAGGCCCAGTTGCGGGATGGTGGTGTGCATGGTGTTTCCTTTCGTTTCAAATCAATGCATGGCGACGGCGCGTTCGCCGCGGGTGGCGTGCTGCGGCGCCGGATCGCGCCGGTCCAGCCAGCCGGCCAGCGTGGTGAGGACGAGGGCGCCGATGACGATCAGGCCGCCGATCCACGGCGTGTGCATCAGGCCGACGTGCGCGACGATCAGGCCGCCGCCCCACGCGCCGATGGCGATGCCGACGTTGAACGCGGCGATGTTCAGGCCCGACGCGACGTCGACGGCACCGGGTGCGTCGCGCTCGGCGCGCTGCACGACGTAGACCTGCAGGCCCGGCACGTTGCCGAAGGCGACTGCGCCCCAGGCCAGCACGGTGACGAGGACGGCGATCTTGTTGGCGGCCGTGAAGTCCAGCACGAACAGCACGGCGGCCAGCAGCGCGAACACGATCTGCAGGGCGCGCACGGGACCCTTGCGGTCGGCCAGCTTGCCGCCCCAGATATTGCCGAAGGCGACCGATACGCCGTACACGAGCATCACGAGACCCACGCTGTTCGGCGAGAAACCGGCGACCTGTTCGAGGATCGGCGCGAGGTACGTGAAGGCGATGAACGAGCCGCCGTAGCCCAGGGTCGTCATCGCGTAGACGAGCAGCAGGCGCGGTTTCTTCAGCACGGACAGCTGCGTGACGAGGTTTGAGGGCTTGCTGCCGGCGATGCCGCGCGGGACGAGCAGGGCGATGCCGGCGAACGCGATCACGCCCAGCAGCGCGACGGCCAGGAAGGTCATCTGCCAGCCGAAGTGCTGGCCGATGAACGTCCCGAGCGGCACGCCGGTCACGAGCGCCACGGTCAGGCCGCTGAACATCAGGGCGATGGCGCTGGCTGCCTTCTCTTTCGGCACGAGGCTCGTCGCGATCGTCGAGCCGATCGAGAAGAAGACGCCGTGCGCGAGGCCCGTCAGCACGCGCGCGGCCATCAGGGCGGCGTAGCCCGGGGCCATCCACGCGGTCAGGTTACCGGCCGTGAACAGCAGCATGAGGCCGAGCAGCAGCGTCTTGCGCGGCACCTTGCCGGTGAGGGCGGTCAAGACGGGCGCGCCGATGGCGACGCCCAGCGCGTAAAGGCTCACGAGCAGGCCGGCGGACGGCACCGACACGTTGAGGCTCGTGGCGATGGTGGGGATCAGGCCGACGATCACGAATTCCGTCGTGCCGATGGCGAAGGCGCTCAGTGTGAGGGCCCATAAAGCGAGTGGCATATTGTTCTCCTAAAAGCCGTCGTTCCCGCGGAGGCGGGAACCCAAGTTTTAATTGGGCCCCCGCCTTCGCGGGGGCGACGGTGGTTGCGGGGGCGACGTGGTTTATCGATGACGCATTCTGGCCGCCCCGCCCGCAAAGAAAAACCCGTGGCCGTACAATAGACTTTTGACCTGGGAGCAAAAATGCTGGACGTGGGCGCGTTGATCGCATTCGTCGCCGTGATCGACACGGGATCGTTTTCCAACGCGGCGCAGCAGCTGGGGCAGACGCCGTCCGGCGTGTCGCGCACCATTGCGCGCCTGGAGCAGCAGCTCGGCATGACCCTCATCCACCGCACCACGCGCCGCCTCGATCTCACGGAGGAAGGCAGCTGGCTGCTGGCCCGCGCGCGCCGCATCCTCGCCGACCTCGAAGAGACGGAGTCCCAGGCGGCCCTCGCGCGCGCACAACCCGCCGGCCTCGTGCGCGTGAACGCGGCCACGCCGACCCTGGACCACCTGATCGCGCCGCAACTGGCGGACTTCCTCGATGCGCACCCGCAGGTGCAGGTGGAACTCACGAGCGGCGAGACCGTCGTCGACCTGATCGAGGAAAAGGCCGACGTCGCGATCCGCATCGGCAATCTGTCCGACTCCACGTTGAATGCCCGCCGCCTGGGCCGCAGCCGCATCCGCGTGCTCGCGGCGCCGGCGTACCTCGAGCGCCACGGCACGCCGACGCAGGTCGAAGAACTCGCGAAGCACCGCCTGGTCGGCTTCGTCGCCCCCGCGTCGCTGAACACGTGGCCGCTGCGCGCCGGCGCCGAGGAAGGCTGGCGCATCGCACCGCACGTGACGGCGACGAGCGGCGAGACCGTCCGCCACCTCGCGCTGCAGGGCGCGGGCATCGCCAGCCTGTCCGACTTCCTCACGCGCGCCGACGTCGCCGCGGGCCGCCTCGTGCCCGTGCTGGAAGAAGCGGCGCTGCCCTGGACCCAGCCCGTGTGGGCCGTGTTCTACAAGCAGGGGGCGCTGGCCCCGCGCGTCAAGGCGCTCGTCGACTTCCTGGCCGATCGGCTGGCCGCCGTGCTCGAACCCTGATCATCCAACCCGACAAGGAGACCCTATGACCATCATGACCTCGCACATCCTGCGCATCGCCGCATTCTCGGACGGCGACACCGGCGGCAACCCGGCCGGCGTCTGGATCGGCGACGCCCTGCCGCCGGCCGACGAGATGCAGCGCCTGGCCCACGCCGTCGGCTACTCGGAAACCGCATTCGCCGCGCAGGAAGGGCAAGGCTGGCGCGTGCGCTATTTTTCACCGGCGTCCGAAGTGCCGTTCTGCGGCCACGCGACGATCGCCCTCGGCGCCGCGCTGGCCCGGCGTCATGGCGACGGCATCCATGCGCTGACGCTGAACGACGCCGTCATCACGGTCGAGGGCCGGCGCGAAGGCGATCGCGTGGCCGCCGCGCTGCAATCGCCGCCCACGTGGAGCCGCCCGGCCGCGCCGGAACTTGTCGCGGACGCATTGTTGTTGTTCGGTTACCACGATGCGGACCTCGACCCGCGCATCCCGCCCGGCCTCGCGCACGCGGGCGCGAACCACCTCGTGCTGGCGCTGGCCAGCCGCGACCTGCTGGCCGCCATGCGCTACGACCTGGAGGCGGGCCGCGCACTGATGGAGAAGTACGGCCTGACGACGATCGTGCTGGCTTATGTTGAAATGCCGCAACGTTTTCATACCCGCAATCCATTTGCCATCGGGGGCGTCTACGAAGACCCGGCCACGGGCGCGGGGACGGCCGCGCTGGCAGGGTATCTGCGCGACCTCGGCTGGCCGCACGGCGGCGCCATCGACGTCGTGCAGGGCGAAGACATGGGCATGCGCTCGTTATTGCACGCGGAAATCGGTCCGGAACAGGGCGGTTCGATCCGCGTTAGCGGGACGGCAAGGATGTTGGTGAAAGACTAATGAAATTGATCATGATTTATTGAAAATTGAAATAAGGGCAAAAGACACGCTTTTTCGACAAATTGTTAACCCCTGCAACGTTGATAAAGTTCAAAGCACGATACGTTTCTGAACATCAACACAGGAGTCAACATGGAAATGCGCCTTCCCGGCGTTCTTCGCCCCTTCGTTACAGCCCCCGCCGGGTTCGCGGGCAAGCCGACCGAACGCCTGCCCTTTACCATCCGCCGCGTCGACAACGAGGCCGATTTGTGGAAAGCCGTCCGCGTGCGTCATGCCGCCTACGCTCGCCACGTCCCGGACTTCGCGCGCCAGCTCGCCCGGCCCGAATCTGCCGACTACGGCGACGACGCAATCGTTTTCCTCGCCGAATCCAAGCTCGACGGCGCCCCGCTGGGCACGGCCCGCATGCAGACGAATCGGTACGAATCGCTCCACGTCGAAGAGTCCGTCGAGCTGCCCGACTGGCTGCGTGGCCAACCCCTGGCCGAGATGAGCCGCCTGGGCGTCGACAATGGCCGCATCGGCCGCATGGTCAAGACCGCGCTGTTGAAGGCCGGCGTCATGTATTGCCAGCAGAACGGCATTCACTGGGCATTGGCAACGGGCCGCGCGCCGATCGATCGCCAGTACGAACAACTGACGTTCGTCGATGTATTCCCGGAGCAGGGTTTCGTGCCGCTGCGCCACGTGGGCAATATTCCGCACCGTGTCATGGCGTTCGACATCACGACGATCGAGGAACGCTGGACGGCCGCGCAGCATCCGCTGCTGAACTTCTTCTGCCACACCTACCACCCGGACATCGACGTGGGCGGCCGGGCCGGCGTGCGTCCGCCGCTGCCCGATGCGGGTCGCATGGGTGTTGTAAGGCAGGCATCGGAATGGCGCGAACTTGTTGCCTGATCCATTAATTGCATGACGGCATTACTGTAAAGCTGTATCCTTGCGAAACAACAATGGCCGCCCGCGCCAACGGGCCGCGATACGAGCTTCGCAGATACTCATGCAATTCACACCATCCGGCCGCTGGAAACTGCCGGGCCTGGCGCAGTCGGCGCTTGACCTGACGTTCCGGACGTTCGCTTACTATCTGATTCCGATCGCGATCGGTGTCGTCTCCATCGTTGCCCTCGTGTGCTGGGACAACCAGTACGTGTCGGGCAGCAGCGATGCGCGCGACATCCGCGTGCTGAAGGAAACGGCGCCGTTGAGCCCGCCTGCGGCCAACGCCCGCCTGCATGCCGCCGTCCCGATGTCGTATTTCGACACGCACCTGTCCGAAGCGCCCGTATGGTTCCGCTTCAGCACGCGGCCGCGCGCGCCCGGCAGCATCGTCGGCGACGTGATCGAATTCCCGTCGCGCCACGCGGTCGATATCTCCTGCTGGGACGCCGCCACCCTGCAGCTGCTCGGCACCGCCACGCGCGAGCAGGGTACGCCGTATCTGCATGCTGCCAAGGCCGGCTTCGCCCTGCAGCTCACCGACCTGCCGCGCGAGATCCTGTGCCGCGGCACCTTCGCCGGCCCCGCGCGCGTCAACGTCGTGCAATGGCCGGAGACGCAATTCGACCTGTCCGTCGAGGGCTACCATCGCAAGTCGGGCCTGCTCGACGGCGGTATGATCGTGCTGTCGCTGTTCGTCCTGATCACGGCGCTCATCAACCGCCAGCCGCTGTACGTCCTGTTCTCCGGCTGGCTGCTCCTGAACCTGCGCATCGCCGGACTGTCGGCCGGCTGGGACATCCAGTGGCTGGGCATGACCGTGCCGGCGCAATGGATGCTGCTGGGCCGCTCGCTGACGATCGCGCTGTACGGCGTGTCCACGCTCACGCTGTACCAGGCGTTGTTCCGCGAAGAGCTCGTCAAGACGCGCTGGGCGATCCCGCTCCGCATCACGCAATGGGCGTGCATCCCGCTGCTCGTCGGCGCCGTCACCATGCCGTACGGGACCTTCCTGCCGATGCTGTGGGTCATCATGGCCTTCGGCTTCTCGCTGATGACGCTGGGCCTCGTCACGATCATCCTGCGTTCGCGCAACCGCGTGGCGGGCTGGTTCGCGGCGTCGTTCGCGCTGACCTATATCGCGTCGCTGGCGGAAGTCGTGTCGGCGGCGCTCGGCATGCACCAGGTGCTGAACGTGATCAACAGCGTGACGGCGGCCCTCGCGTCGAGCCTGCTGGCCGCGCTGGCCGTGGCCGAGCAGATGCGCATCGAAACGCAGAAGCGCCGCGAAGCCCAGGAAAAGCTGGAACATGCCTACGAGGCGATGCCCGTCGGCCTGTTCACGCTCGATATGTACGGCAACATCGTGAGCGCCAACCCGGCCATGCGCAAGATGCTTGGCATCACGGAGATCGTCGCCGGCCGCACGTCGTGGAAGCAATTCTTCGCCGACAGCCTGTGGACGGAGCTGCTGGAACAGGTGCACCTGCGCAGCGACGCCGAGATGCAGATCGCCAGCCGCGACGGCGCCCAGCGCTTCATGGTCAGCGCCACGCTCGCGCGCGGCCGCGTGGAGGCGGTGCTGCAGGACGTCACCGAGCAATACCAGGCCACCGAGCAGCTGCGCTTCATGGCCAACAACGATCCGCTCACCAAGGTCTTCAACCGGCGCGGCATCGAAAAGATGTTCGACGGCGCGGCCCAGCTGCTGGGCGCGGGCAAGCCGCTGGCGCTGGCCTACATCGACCTCGACCGTTTTAAGCTGATCAACGACCTGTTCGGCCACGCGGCCGGCGACGAAGTGCTGAAGCAGGTGTGCGAACGCATGGAGCTGATGCTGGCCGGCGGCCAGAAGATCGGGCGCGTGGGCGGCGACGAATTCGTCATCGTCATGCCGGACACCGCGATCCCGCTGGCGTCGCTGATCTGCCGCGGCATCGTCGACCGCATCGGCGGCACGCCGTACCGCGTGGGCGACAAGGCATTCCACGTGCGCGGGTCCGTCGGCCTGATCGAAGTGTCGCCGGGCATGCCGATGAAGGATGCCGTGTCGACCGCGGACCGCGCCTGCCGCGAAGCGAAGGGCGGCCACCACGAAGGCCTCGTCGTGTACGAGCGCGGCTCGAACGCGTTCCAGGAACGCGCCAACGAACTTAACCTGGTCGCACGCCTGTCCGGCCCGGACGCCACCGAGGGCATGTTCCTCGAGATGCAGCCGATCATGTCCCTGACGTCGCCGTACGAATCACTGAACTTCGAGGTGCTGCTGCGCATGCGCGAAGCGGATGGCCGCGTGGCCCCGGCCGGCCCGCTGATCGCCGCCGCCGAGAAGAGCGGGCGCGCGGGCGTGATCGACCGCTGGGTGCTGTCGACGACGCTGTCCTGGATCGAGGGCAACCTGGAGTCGCTGACCAACACGCGCTTCGTGTGCATGAACCTGTCCGGTGCGTCGCTCAACGACGAGCGCTTCGTGCAGGACACGCTGGAAATCCTGTCGCGCTACACGCACGTGGCGAGCCGCCTGTGCATGGAGATCACGGAAAGCGTGGCGCTGCACGACCTGGACAACACGCGCCGGTTCATCGACCAGGTGCGCAACTTCGGCGTGAAGGTGGCGCTGGACGATTTCGGCGCGGGCTACACATCGTTCTCGTACCTGAAGGAACTGCCGGCGGACGTCCTTAAGATCGACGGCAACTTCATCGTCAACATCAACGCCCACCCGGCCAACGTGGCCATCGTGGAAGCGATCGTCAACCTGGCCGGCAACCTGGGCATGCGCACGATCGCGGAATGGGCCGAGGACGCGGCCACGATCCGCACGCTGGCGGAGATCGGCGTCGATTACGTGCAGGGCTATGCGGTGGCACGCTCGCAGCCGCCGGAAAAACTGCTGGCCGCGAGTTCATCGGCCAGCTTCATCCAGGGCGAGGACGTGCTGCAGCTCGTGCGCACGCTGGGGTCGTCGGCCAACGAGGCGGACCTGCTCGGGTTCGCCCCTTACGACGAGCATATCTTGTAGAGTGGGCGGCCGCCGCCCACGCGTAGCGCTACCTAATTCAGGCCTGCCAGGCGCGGGCGCGCATCCTGCAGCATCAGCATGCGCCGCGCCTCCTTCAGCGTGGCGATGTCGCGCGCCAGCTTCATGGGCGCCGCGAGGTTCGGCCGCTTCCACTTCACGCGCGGCAGCTCGGCCGCGGGCAGCACATGGCGCTGCGCGGGGAGAGCGCCGGTATCGCGCGACACGGGCGTGGCGACGGCACCGGACGCGCAAGGCTGGTCCGTCAGGGTGACGTGACCGTTGCTGTCCACACATTTGACGATCTCGCCGGCCAATGCCGGCGCCGCCAGAACCGCGGCGGCGATGATGCTCAGCAGTCTAACTGGGCGCTTCATGATGTTCTCCTGGGCTAGGTTCCCATCGTGCCCGGCGCGACCGCTTCACTCTGTTCGGTGACTCACCGTGTGCGCATGTCGGCTTCCAGCGCCGGCGTGACGCGGGCATTCTCGCGATGCGCCCGCGCGCACATCACGACACCCGCGACCAGCAGCATCAGCGCCAGCGCTTCGAGCGGTGTCGGCCAGCGGCTTTCCCACAGGTAGCCGTACAGCGACGCGAAGATGGTCTCGAAGACAATCATCTGCCCCGTGAGCGCGAGCGGCAGCGCGCGGCTGGCCACGTTCCACAACCCGTTGCCGAGCACGGAACAGAACAGCGCCATCGCGCCGGCCAGCCCGGCGAAACGCAGCCAGTCCGCGCCCGCGTGGACGAGCGTGTCGCCGTAGAATGCGGGCACGGCCAGCACGACAGCTTCGAGGCCTGTGACGACGCCCGTCAGCAGGCTCCAGTCCTGCGCGGACACGTGGCCGAGCCGGGCCAGCCAGCGGCTGTTGCTGACGGCATACGTCGTCCACGATACGAGCGCGCCGCCCGCGCACAACAAGCCCGTCAGGGAACCCCAGCCGGACGCGGCCAGCGATTGCCAACTGATGCACACGAGCCCGGCCGTGCTGCAGGCCAGCGATGGCAGCAGCTCGCGCAAGGTCGGCGCATGGCGCTCGCCGCTGCCGACGAGCGTGACGGCGAGCGGCAGCAGGCCGATCACGAACGCCGTCATCGCGACGCCACCGGTCTGCACGGCCTTGGCGAGCAACACGTAGTACAGGATATTGCCGATGAAACTGAGCCACGCGAGCGCCCGCCACTCGCGCCACCCGAGCGCGCCCGTCAAGCGGCGCCACGACGGCGCCACGAGCACGGCGGCGACGAGCCCGTAGGCGAGATAGCGCCCGGCCGACAACTGCAGCGGCGGAAAATCGGCGGCCAGCCTGGGCGCCAGGAAGACGAGTCCCCAGAACGCGCCGGCGACGGTGCCGGCCGCGATGCCGAGGAGGGTTTGATTCTTGGTCACGATGATGCTCCAGATACGGAAAGCATCATTGTCGGAGGGGTGGGGTGGGGTGTCTTGGCGCGGGCTACTGCGGATTCGACCGCGTCTCTCAGCAAACGCCGCCCTTGGCGAATGCCTTCAGGCCATCGCCGATCACTTGCCAGGCGACGCAGCCCGACACAATCAGGATGGCTACGATGACCAACGACACTTTCGCGATCTTTTTTGCTCTCATTGACGGATAAAACGGCGCATTTGCTTGTCGCGAGGATAGCATTTTTCGTACACTCGACCGGTTTCGCTTTTCCATCTTTAAATAACACGGTTACAAGGCAGTGTCATGTTACTCGGCATAGAATATTCGACGGGCTTGCTCGGTCTCTTTCTGGCATTTCCGCTGATGGCGATGACGCGCACCCGTCCGGCGAATTTTTGGCTGGGCATGTTCATCCTGTCGGTCTCGCTGCTGTCGCTGGCCTTTCCCGTGTACGCGCGCCTGCCGCAACTGTTCGGCCTGTTCGACTGGCCGCTGGCGGGTGTCGGCGCATTCTCTTACTTCTACGTGCGCGGCATGACCGGCCTCGGCAACTCACGGCGGCAACTATTTCACCTGATTCCCCTTGCGCTGCTGGTGTGTGCGTTGGCGTACGGGCGCTCCCGGCTCTCCGGCATCGACATGCTCCGCCTGCTGTTGGGTGAATGGCAGTTTTTGTTCAGCATGCTGCTGCTGGGTTTCCAGGTGCTCGCCGCCATGTATGCGATTGCCGCGTTATATCGGCTCCGGCAATACCGGCACCGGTTGCGCGAGCAGTATTCGTCGGTCGAGCGCCGTGAATTGAATTGGCTCTCCTGGCTCTGCATCAGCTTTATCGCGTTGTTAATACTGTGGATTCCGTCCAATTTGCTGGGAGGAGTCTGGGGACTCCTTCTGGTTCTCGGCCGTTTGCTGACGTTATATTTTGTCGGATGGTTCGGATTGCGCCAAACCGCCGTGTTCTTGGCGCCGGCCGAAGCACCACGGCCTGTCGCGCTGCCTCCCGAACCGGCGGCCGACAAATATGCACGGTCCGGCATGACGGAACCGGCCAGCCGGCTGATCGGACAACGTCTGGAACACTGGGTGGCGCAGGATCGCGGTTATCTCGATCCCGACATCAAACTGACCGATCTCGCGGGCGTTGTGGGCACGTCGCCGCAATTGCTGTCGCAGTATCTGAATGACGTACGCGGGATGAGTTTTTTCGATTACGTCAACAGTTTGCGCGTTGCGGAAATCCAGAAACTGATGCGCGATCGCGGCAACGATGGGCGTACGCTGCTCGACCTCGCGTTTGCAGCCGGCTTCAGCAGCAAGTCCACGTTCAATGCATCCTTCAAGAAAATCACGGGTATCGCACCGTCCAGCTGGCGCAACCAGCATGCCGGGACGTCCGGGCCGATCGGCTAGGGCGTCTTTGCCGCCGTACGGGACCAAACTTGCAGGGTTTTCTTTTTCACATATCATTCCATGAAAATCATTCTGTTCATTTTATCGTTGCTCACCCTGGACGCCGTGTGCGGCCGACCGGCGCGCGCAAGCGACGAGGTCATTCCACCGCCGATGGTGACCGTCAAAGGCGGTACGCTCTTCATGGGGAGCCTGGACGATCCCAAACACGATAACTATCCCATTTCCGAACCGGTGCATCCGGTCAAGATAGAAACGTTCCGGCTGGCCAAATATGAAACCACCGTCAGGCAGTTTCGCCAGTTTGTCGACGCCACGGGTTATCAAATCACGGGCGACTGCTGGAAACTCGCGGCCAACGACTGGGGCATGGAATCCGCAAACGGAAACGTCAGCTGGAATTCGCCCGTCAATGCGCCCACGGATTATCATCCGGTCATGTGCGTGAGCTGGAATGACGCGCAGGCCTATCTCGCATGGCTATCCCGGGAAACTGGAAAACATTATCGCTTGCCGAGCGAGGCGGAATGGGAATATGCCGCGCGCGCCGGCAGCTATGCGCGCTATCCGTTCGGCGACGATCCCGCTGCCTTGTGCAAGTACGCCAATGTATTCGACCGTACTGGCAAGGAGACCATTTCGCGGTTGACCGGCAAGGCGAGAAATGAAGTCAAGTGCGACGATGGGGCGGCGTTGACCACGGTCGTCGGGATGTACAAGCCGAACGCATTCGGGTTGTACGACATGCTGGGTAACGCGAGCGAATTTGTCGAGGACTGCCAGCATCTGACGTATGAAGGCGCGCCGGGCGACGGCGCCGCCTGGACGAGCGGTTGCCAGGTGGAGCATGGAGCCAGCATCGTGATCCGCCGCGGCGGCAGCTACAACAGTGGCGCGGACGGTGTCAGCGCGACTTATCGGGAGCATGCGGGGCGGGATAACCGCAGCAGTCTGGGCGAAGGGTTCCGTATTGCCGAAACCATTGCGGACGATGCCGGTCAAGGCGCCGGCGCCAGGAAGCCGGCGGGGGCGGGGTCTTTCGAAGCGGGCCTGGCCGCGGCCCAGAAGGCGGAACGTGCGCGCAGGGCCCAACCCGCCGCCAGGTCGAAATAACGGCCCCTGAACCGGGCACGTCAGCGCACACGCCGGATGACGGGTGGCGCTGACGCTGATGACCGGATCGGCATGGGCCGACGAGGACCGCTGCCTTCCGGCAGCCCGGCTGTCCGTCGAGGTGGCGCAGAAGCGCGAAGCGGGCAAGGACGAGGGCGAGATCCTGAAAGAACTCAAGCGTGAAAGGCGGATCGACACGCAGGACGATGGCGGCATCTTTGAAGCGAGCATCGTTGTGCGGGTATTCGAGCATGAGGTCGCCAGTCGCGACGCCTGCGACAGCTTCCAGGCCGAACGCAGGAAAGCGACGGGCGCCAACCAGGTCCGCTCCGGCAATCGCTCACTTCTTGCGGTGAAACCGCCGCGCCCCCACCGGCTTCCCGCCCGCGTACTCGATCAATTCGATATGCTGCGTATCGTAAATCAGCGGGTAATTGACCCGGAGCATCGTGGCGGCGGGCCCGCACGTGCCGCCATCCAGTTGCAGCAGATACGTCGGGATGCTGCCCTTGAACCCGGCGATAAATTTCGTGCCGCGCGCATTCGTGTACACCGTGCCCGGCTTTTCCGGTTGCACCGTAAATTGCCGTACGCACCTGGGTACCGATTTGTCCCGTCCGTGCCACGACATCGTATCGTCCTTGACGGTGAGAGTGGCGTAGGGCGACCCGCCGGGATCGTCGACCAGCCAGCGCCCGGCGAACGGCACGGGTTCCGCCAGCACAGCCGAACTGCAGCCAAGTCCGGCCACGACCGCAACGAGCCGTGCAAAAGCCATCACACGTTCAACCATGCCGCTGCGCCCGCCGGTACGCTCCGGGCGTCATCCCCGTCACGTCGCGCAACGCCCGCGTCAACGCACTCTGGTCGGAAAAACCTGCCGCCAGCGCGATGTCGGCAATGGAGCGCGACGTGTCCGCCAGCCACGCCTGTGCGTGCGCCAGGCGGACGTTGCGCAGCCATGCGTGCGGACTCGCGTCCAGTTCCGTACGGAACAGGGCATGCAGGCGGCTGACGGACACGCCTGCGTGGCGTGCCATCGAATCCGTCGTCCAGGCGAGACCGGGTTCCGCTTCGACCCGGGCCATGAGCGCGGCGAGGCGGGATGTGGGGCGGGGCGCGTCCAGCGCGATGGTGTCGAGCAGCAGCGGGACCCAGCCCCGCAGCAACCCGCGATCGAACGCTTGCGTGCGCATGACGCCCATGAATTCGACCAGCTTGCGCGCGCCCGGTCCGAGCGGCATGAACGGGCGGTCCAGCATGCGGTCCCAGGCCGGGTGCGCCATGGCGGACGGTTCGACGTCGAGGATCAGCGACTGGTTGGCGCCGATGCCGCACTGTGCGTGCCAGGCGTTCGGCGCGACGCAGGCGGCGCGCAGCGGATCGAGCCGTTCCCGGCGGCCTTCGATGTCGAGCAGCACGGCGCCGCGCACGGGCAGCACCAGTTGGGCGAACACGTGGCGGTCGGCGACGACGTCGGCGCCGTAGGTGCGCAGGTGGAGGTCGGTATCCATGGCGGGCAGTCTATCAGTGATTGTCCGACGAGGCCTACAAATGGACGGGAAAAATATTATTCTTTTGACCCCTTGCAGGCGCGGCCGCCGTCCCAATTTGTCACCATGATTCAGCGCCTTCGGGCGCAGGTCTCCTCTGTCTCCTCCAAGTGCAAACTTGGATTTACCGCCTGACGCAGTGATGCGCAGGCGGTTTCTTTTTTCAAGGATGCGCCCGGCCAGCCTGCCCGGGCGCGATGCCGCGGCTGCGTCAGTCGCGCCGCGGATTGTTGGGATGCTCGTCCAACCGGTTCGGCACGCCGTCGCCGTCACGGTCGCCGCGACGCCAGCCGCCGCGTTCCATCACCCAGCGCCCGTCGCGCTCGACCCACGTCGGGGCGCGGTAGGCATAGCCGTGGCGCTCGCGCAGCCATTTGCCGTTGGTCCAGACGTAGCGGCCGTGGCGATACTCCCAATGGCCCGGTGCCCACACGTAGCCATGGCGGGCGG
>Ga0187844_10000087_pt1 | contig 65383 bp, 62 predicted proteins | sample SpaLakP09_SKY_50_FD_134517 | JGI IMG/M metagenome (GOLD analysis project Ga0187844, IMG submission 134517) | Oligotrophic lake water microbial communities from Sparkling Lake, Wisconsin, USA - SP09_SKY_50 | ecosystem: Environmental > Aquatic > Freshwater > Lake | place: USA: Sparkling Lake...
ACCTGCTGCTGGCGGCGCTGGTGGCGCTGGCCGCCGTGGTCGCGGTGGCGCGCCTGAACGCGGGCACGAACTCGATGGGCACCGGCATGGAGCTGACCGTCATCGCGGCGGCCGTCATCGGCGGCGTGTCGCTCGCTGGCGGCAGCGGCAGCGTGGGCGGCACGGTGCTGGGCGCGCTGATCATCCAGAGCATCGACAGCGGCCTGCTGCTGACCGATGTGGGCATTGGCTGGCGCATGGTCGTGCTGGGCCAGGTGCTTGTGGCCGCTGTTGTGTTTGATCGCGTGGTGCAGAAATGACGGCGCTTCTTGAAGTGCGCGATGCGCGCAAATCCTTTGGCGGCGTGCATGCGGTCGACGGCATTTCCCTGAGCCTGGCGCCCGGCGAGGTGCTGGCCGTGCTGGGCCACAATGGCGCCGGCAAGTCCACGCTGATGCAGATGATCGCGGGCGCGCTGCCGTTCGATGGCGGCGAGCTGCTGCTGAATGGCAAGGCGGTGAAGTTCGCCAGCCCGGCCGATTCGCGTGCCGCCGGCATCGAGACCATTCACCAGAAGCTGGCCCTGGCCGACAACCTCGACTCGGTCGCCAACCTCTTCCTGGGCCGCGAACTGCGCACGCGCTTCGGCCTGCTCGACGACGCGGCCATGCGCGCGGCGGCCGTGCCGCTGTTTGCGCGGCTCAACCCCAACTTCAAGAACATTGCCGACCCGGTGATGTCCTTGTCGGGTGGTCAACGTCAGGTCGTCGCCATCGCCCGGGCGCTGCAGTTCAAGGCCCGCGTGCTGATCATGGACGAGCCGTGCGCGGCGCTCGGCCCGGCCGAAACGGCCATGGTCCACGACCTGATCCGCAGGCTCAGCGCGGAGGGCGTAGGCATCCTGCTTGTCACCCACGACATGCCGGACGTGTTCGCGCTGTCCTCCCGCCTGGCCGTCATGAAGAACGGCCGGATGGTGGGGGTGTGCCGCACGGCCGACGTGACGGAAGACGAGGTGCTGGCGATGATCATTGCGGGCAAGTCGCCGGCTGCCGCTGCGGCCTAGTCGTTCGGCTCGTCAGGCGAACAGATCGCCGCTGGTTGGCGCCGGCACATCTATCGGCTTGCGCCGAACGGCCAGGCGCTTCTTGCGGGGTGCCTGGGCTGCGGCGGGCCACCATTCGTCCGCGAACAGGTCCGCTTCGTCGGGGCCGCCCAGCGGTGACGGTGCCCCCGTGGGCTCCAGCGCAACGGCATGCAGTTCCTCGGCCGGGAAGCGAACGAGCAGCCGTTCCGCCTGCGCCCAGGTGCCCTGCAGCCACTGCCGCTGTGCCAGGGCAGGCAGGATGACCGGCATGCGCTTCTCGTGCATGGGGTGCTTCAGGCGATCGAAGACCGCGTGCCCGTCGGCATTGACGGTCAGCACACAGAACGACCGCAGCGTCTCGCCAGTCGGGCCGGTCCAGGCGTTCCACAGGCCGGCCAGCCCCATGGGCTCCTCGTCCGTGCGGTGGATGCTCCACATCCCTGGCCGGCCGGAGGCGTAGCACCACTCGGTCAGCCTCTCCACGGGGACGATGCAGCGTCGGCCGGACCACCAGCTCTCGCGGAATGTCGGGTCCGACTTCATCGTTTCGACCCGGCAGTGGCGCGTCTGCACGGCAGTGCCGATGCGTTGCGCCAAGGCGGGCAGCAGTCCCAGCCTGCCGACGTTGACGTCGCCCAGGGCATCGGCGGCCGGCTGCGGCGCCTGGACGATGAACGGCGCCATGGCGTCGGCACTGCCTGGCTGCCCCAGCTCGACGCCCACCGGCAAGGTCACGCCGAATGTCGACAGCAGTCGGGCTGCATCGGTGACGGGTTCGTGGTTGCTGCGCACGCGAAGTTCCTTGACGAATCGAGCTGGACAATACTGTACATAAAAACAGTAATGAATGCGATTCGATGGGCGCGTGAAAGCGGGCGCCCATGGCAAAGCGCCCATGCCGGCTGGATGCCTGCATGGGCGCGATGCGTCACTGAACGGCCCGGCTCCGGGCCGGGCGCGGTGTCAGGCCTCCCGGCGCAACGCGGGGAACAGGATGATGTCGCGGATGGACGGCGAGTCGGTGATCAGCATCATCAGCCGGTCGATGCCGATGCCGCAGCCGCCGGTCGGGGGCATGCCGTACTCCAGCGCGCGGATGAAGTCGGCGTCGTAGAACATCGCCTCCTCGTCGCCTGCGTCCTTGTTGGCGACCTGGGCCTGGAAGCGCGCGGCCTGGTCCTCGGCGTCGTTCAGCTCGGAGAAACCGTTGGCGTATTCGCGGCCGGTGATGAACAGCTCGAAGCGCTCGGTGATCTGCGGGTTGGCGTCCGACGCACGGGCCAGCGGCGAGACCTCGACGGGGTAGTCGATGATGAAGGTCGGCTCCCAGAGCTTCTCTTCGACGACGGCCTCGAACAGACCGAACTGCAGCTCGGCCAGGCTCCAGCGCGCAGGCGCCTCTTCACCGGCCGCGACGATCCGGGCGCGCAACACGTCGGCATCCGCCGCCTCGGCCTCGGTCAGCCCGGCGAACTGGATCAGCGAGTCGCGCACCGACACGCGGGCGAATGGCTTGTCCAGCGCCACCGGCTTGCCGGCGTAGGTCAGCGCGGCACTGCCCGTGGCGGCGATGGCGGCGTGACGCAGCACGGCCTCGGTGAAGTCCATCTGGTCGTGATGCGTCCAGTAGGCCGCATAGAACTCCATCATCGTGAACTCGGGGTTGTGCCGGACCGAGATGCCTTCGTTGCGGAAGTTGCGGTTGATCTCGAACACCCGTTCGAAGCCGCCCACCACCAGGCGCTTGAGGTACAGCTCCGGCGCGATGCGCAGGAACATTTCCTGGTCCAGCGCGTTGTGATGGGTCTTGAAGGGCTTGGCGTTCGCGCCACCCGGGATGGGGTGGAGCATGGGCGTCTCGACCTCCAGGAAGCCGTGGTCCACCATGAAGCTGCGGATGGCCGACACGGCCTTGGAACGCGCCGTGAAGCGCTTGCGCGCGTCCTCGTCGGTGATCAGGTCGACATAGCGCTGGCGGTACTTCTGCTCCTGGTCGCTCATGCCGTGGAACTTGTCCGGCAGCGGGCGCAGGCTCTTGGTCAAGAGGCGCAGCGTGGTGACGGTGATGGTCAGCTCGCCGGTCTTGGTCTTCATCAGCGTGCCTTCGCCGCCGATGATGTCGCCCAGGTCCCAGTGCTTGAAGGCGTCGTAGACCTCGGGTCCGACGTTGTCGATGGTCACGCGCAGCTGGATGCGGCCGGTGGCGTCTTGCAGCGTGCAGAAGCTCGCCTTGCCCATCACGCGCTTGAGCATCATGCGGCCGGCGACCGTGACCTTGACGGCCTCCAGTTCCAGCGCCTCGTTCTCCAGCTCGCCGTACTGTTCGTGCAGAGGCTGGGCGCGGTGCTGGGGCTTGAAATCGTTGGGGAAGGGCACGGCCGTGGTGGCCCGCAGCGCGGCCAGTTTTTCGCGGCGCTCGGCGATCAGTTGGTTCTCGTCGGCGGCGGGAGCGGCTGGGGTGGGCGGTGTCGTTTGGGTCATTGCGGGCCTTGGTTAATCCAGGATTTTAGGGAACTACCGGAGCAATCCCGGGCGGGAGGCCCTGCGCTTCCTACAATCCCGCGCCCCATGAGCCTCAAGCGCGCCACTCTCACCTTGCTTGCCGGCAGCGCGCTGGCCCAGGCCGTGCCGCTTTTGCTGGGCCCCTGGATCGCGCGGCTTTACACGCCGGCGGAGTACGGCCAGTTCTCGCTGGTGTGGACGGTGGCGAGCAACCTGGCCGTCGTCGGCTGTGCGCGCTACGAGTTCGCGCTGGCGCTGGAGACGGGCGATAAGGGCGCGGCGGCGCTGCTGGCGCTGTGCCTGCGCATGCTGCTGGCGATGACGGCCATGGCCATCCTCGTCGGCGCAGCGTGGATGGTGTGGGCCGACCTGCCCGTTGCCGCGGCCCTCCCGCTGGTCGTGCTGGCGTTGGCGGCCAGCCAGGCGATGGCGCAGTGGGCAGCGAGGGCAGGGCGCTTCGCCGTGCTGGCCTGGGCGCGCGTCGTGCAATGGGGTGGCGGCGCCATCGCCCAAGCGGGCTTAGGGTTATTGCAGGCCGGGCCCTGGGGCCTGGTGGGTGGTGCCGCGCTGGCCACGGCGGTTGCAGCCGCGCTGCAGGCCCAGCCGGCTCCGGCGGGCGGCTGGCGGCGGCTGCTTGATGCCCAGCCGCTGCGCGAGATGGCTGATAAACACCGCGACTTCCCGCTGCTGAACACGCCCCACGCGTTTGCCGGCGCGCTGCAGGACACGCTGGCCATCGCGCTGCTGGCGGCCTGGCTGGGCGCGCCCGAGGCCGGGGCCTGGGCGCTGGCGCTGCGCTATCTGAAGGCGCCTGCCAGCCTTGTCGGCGGCTCGCTGTCGCAGGCCCTGTACCCGCGCCTAACGCAGGCGAGCAACCTGCTCGAAGCTCGCACGCTGGTGCGGCACAACATGCTGCTGCTGGCGGCCATCGCGCTGCCGCTGATGCTCGCCCTGCTGGCCTTTGGCCCCTGGCTGTTCGCCACGGTCTTCGGCCCGGAGTGGCGCGGCGCCGGTGAGTTGGCGCGGTCGCTGGCGCACTACATCGCGCTGCACTTCATTGCGTCGCCGATGTCGGTCGTCACCATGGCCTGGGGCGCGCAGGCCTGGGCCTTGAAGCTGGCGCTGGTGGGCCAGGTGATGTTTGTTGGCGGCCTGGCGGCAGGTCTGCACCTGGGCGGCCTGGCGGGCGCAGGCTGGGGCGTGTCCGCAGCGATGCTGCTCTACTTCGGCTACTTCTTCTGGTCACTCTGGACCTGGGATTGATGCGCGTCTTCCTCAATCGTTTTCGCCGCCGCCTGGTGCGGTTGCTGGCCCACCGCATGCTGTTCGGCGAGGCGGGTGCGCCGCATTCGCGCATCGCACCCAGCACCTGCATCGAGGGCGAAGCCGGCCTGCAACTGGGTGACCATGTCTTCATCGGTCAGTTCAATTTCATCGACGCGAGTGCCGGTCTCGTCATCGAGGAAGGCGTGCAGATCACCAACTTCTGTTCCGTCGTTACCCACAGCACCCACGACGCCGTGCGCGTGAACGGCCGCCGCACGGCCACGCTGGGCGGCGAGCTGCCGGGTTATCGCAAGGCGCCTATTCGCTTGGGCGCCTACAGCTTCGTCGGGCCGCACAGCCTGATCGAGCCGGGCAGCACGCTCGGCAAGGGGGCCATCTTGTGCGCCTATTCGCAGCTGCGCGGCACGGCGCCAGACTTCGCCATCATGGCCGGCCAGCCCGCCGTCCAGGTGGGCGACACCCGCGAGCGCGACGCGGCGCTGCTGGCGAAGCACCCAGAACTTCGCGGCGCCTACGCCGCCTGGTCGGGAGTTCGCTCGTGAGCCTCGGCGGCGGTCTCAAGCTCGTCCTCATCGGCGACGGCGAAAGCCCCCATCTGCTGAAGTGGGCTCGCGCGCTGCAACCCCGCGTGCAGTTGCATGCCATCTCGTCGCGAGGCTTTCTGCCTGAGTTCAACCAGTTGCTGCCCGATGCGCGGCGCCTGGCGCTTAACACTGAGCCGGACCAGTCCGGCGGCAACGTCGCGCTGATCAAGCAGTTGCCGCGCATAGGCGCCTGGCTGGCCGACACCGACGCCGACTGGCTGCACGCCCACTACCTGACCTCCCATGGCTCGCTGGCCTGGGCCGCCAAGCTGGGCTGGCGGCTTCGCGCGCAGATCGCGGGCTCGGCCTGGGGCAGCGACATTCTCGTCACGCCCCAACGCGGCGGCGCCTGGCGCTGGATGACCAAGAAGGTGTTGCGCAACTGCGCGCTGACCACGTCGGATTCCATCTACATGGCCGAACGCATGCGCGAACTGGGCGCGGGCGAGGTGATGACCTTCCCTTTCGGCCTGGAGGCCATGCCCAAACAGAACGCGAAGAAGCAGCCCTGGCTGTGCTTTGCGAACCGGGGCCTGGAGCCCATCTACCGGCCGCAACTGGTCATCGACGCCTTCGCGCGCGTCGCGGCCGCGCAGCCCGAGGCGCGTCTGGTCATTGCGAATGACGGCTCGCAGCGCGCCGCACTGGAGGCCGACGTCGCGGCGCGCGACCTCGCCGACCGGGTCAGCTTTGTCGGCCGCCTGGACGCGCAAACGCAGGCCTCGCACTACGCCCGCTCGACCTGGTTCCTGAGCCTGCCCGAGAGCGACTCGGTCTCCGTCTCCGTGCTGGAGGCGATGGCGCACGGCTGTGTGCCGCTTCTGTCCGAATTGCCCGCCAACCGCGAAGTCATAGGCGACTCGGCTCGTGGCCTCATCGTCGGCTCGCTCGATGATTTGCCAGCGCGCATGGCCACGCTGGATGTTGCCAAGCTTGCTGCAGTCAACCGCGACTGGGTCGCCGCCAACGGCCTGTTCGAACCGCATGTGCAGCGCTTCCTGACCCGCCTCAAGGAGCTCACTCCCGCATGAGGATCCTCCTCGTCAACCACTACGCCGGGTCCCCGCGCCACGGCATGGAGTTCCGTCCCTACTACCTTGCCCGCGAATGGGTCAGGGCAGGGCACGAGGTGACTATCGTCGCGGCCAGCCACTCGCATGTGCGGGCCGTGCAGCCCGAGATCGCAGGTGAGCCGCGCGAGGAGCTCATCGACGGCATCCGTTATCGCTGGCTGCCGGTGCCGGTCTACCAGGGCAACGGCGTCGGCCGCCTGCGCAACATCTTCTCGTTCCTGCGCCAGCTCTACGCCGACGCCGACCGGTTGACACGCGAGGTCAAGCCCGATGCCGTCATCGCCTCCAGCACCTACCCGATGGACATCTGGGTCGCGAGGAAGCTGGCCAAGCTGGCCAAGGCCAAGCTCGTCTACGAAGTGCACGACCTCTGGCCACTGTCGCTGATCGAGCTGTCCGGCATGTCTGCGCGCCACCCCTTCGCCATGCTCTGCGGCAAGGCCGAGGCCGATGCCTACCGCGATGCGGACGTCGTCGTCTCCATGCTGCCCTGCGTGCAGGAGCACATGGCCTCAAGGGGCCTGGACTTGCGCAAGCTGCACATCGTGCCCAACGGCTTTGCGCCTGAGGAATGGCAGGGCGACTCTGCCGCGTTGGGCGCGACGTTGAAGGCACATCTCGACGCCGAGCGTTCCGCCGGGCGGGTCATCGTTGGTTACGCCGGCTCCATGGGCCTGCCCAACGCCCTGGATGTGCTGCTCGACGCTGCCGCGCGGCTGAAGGACGCACCGCTGAGCTTCGTGCTCGTGGGCAGCGGCCACGAGGCCACGCGCCTGGCCGAGCGCACCGCCGCCGAAGGCCTGAAGAACATTCGCTTCTTCCCTCCTATACCCAAGGCGCAGATCCCGACACTGCTGGGCCACTTCGACATCGCCTACATCGGCTGGCAGCGCACGCCCATCTACCGTTTCGGCATCGCACCCAACAAGCTCATCGACTACCTGATGGCCGGCCGCGCTGTGCTCCATTCGGTGGAGGCGGGCAACGACCCGGTGGCCGAGGCCGGTGCCGGTCTCACTGTCCCGCCCGAGGACGCCGAGGCCGTCGCCCAAGGCCTGCTCAAACTCGCTGCACTCTCGTCTGACGAGCGCGCTGCGATGGGCCAGCGCGGCCGTGCCTTTGCAATGGCCCACCACGCCTACCCCGTGCTGGCCGCGCGCTTTATCGAGGCGCTGAAGTGAGCGAACTGGATGCCATTGCCCAACGCTACGCCCGCCGTGACGCGGGCGACCGCTACAGCCTGCTGCGCCCCGAGGTCTGGCAGATGTGGCAGGAGCGCCAGCGCGAGTTGTTGAAGCTGCTGGCCAAACGCCAGGGCCATCCCGCCGACTGGCACGCCACCGAGGTCGGTTGCGGCGCTGGTGGCAACCTGCTCGACCTGCTGCGACTGGGTCTGCTGCCCGCCCACCTGACCGGCGTTGAGCTGCTGCCCGAGCGCCTCACCGCCGCCCGCGCCGTGCTGCCCGAAGGCGTGCGCCTGCTGGCCGGCGACGCCTCCACGGCGGACGTGGCGCCCGCCAGTCAGGACCTGGTCCTGCAGTCCACCGTCTTCTCGTCCATCCTCGACGACGCCTTGCAGCAGCGCGTGGCCGACGCGATGTGGCGCTGGCTCAAGCCCGGCGGCGCGGTGGTCTGGTACGACTTCACCGTCAACAACCCGCGCAATCCGGACGTGCGCGGCGTGCCGCTTTCTCGCGTGCGTGAGCTGTTTCCGCACGGCCGTTTCACCGCCCGCCGCTTGACTCTGGCGCCACCGCTGGCACGGGCGCTGCCGGCGGCCTATCCCCTGTTCAACCTCATCCCCTGGCTGCGCACACATCGCCTCGTGCTAATCGAGAAGATCAGCTAGACAACTATCATGCGAGGCATTCGCCATCAAGTCAGTGGAGTACCGATTGAGCGCCTCTCCGAAGAAAGCCCTGATCACCGGCGTGACCGGCCAAGACGGCGCTTACCTGGCAGAGCTTCTTCTGTCCAAGGGCTACGAAGTGCACGGTATCAAGCGTCGCAGCAGCCTGTTCAACACGGATCGCATCGACCATCTGTACCAAGAGCCCCACATCGACAATCCGCGCTTCGTACTGCACTACGGTGACCTGACGGACTCGACCAACCTCATCCGCATCGTTCAGCTGGTCCAGCCGGACGAGATCTACAACCTCGCGGCCATGAGTCATGTGGCGGTGTCGTTCGAGGAGCCAGAGTACACCGCCAATGCGGACGGCATTGGCACGCTGCGAATTCTGGAGGCGATACGGATCCTGGGCCTGACCGGAAAGACCCGCTTCTATCAAGCCTCAACGTCCGAGCTGTATGGCTTGGTTCAGGAGACTCCGCAGAAGGAAGCCACGCCCTTCTATCCGCGCAGCCCCTACGCGGTGGCCAAGCTCTACGCCTATTGGATCACGGTCAATTACCGCGAGGCCTACGGCATGTACGCCTGCAACGGTGTGCTCTTTAACCACGAGAGCCCGCTGCGCGGCGAGACCTTCGTCACTCGCAAGATCACGCGCGCCATCGCGCGAATCGCGCTGGGCCTACAGGAATGTCTTTATCTGGGCAACATGAGCGCTCTGCGGGACTGGGGCCATGCCAAGGACTATGTCGAGATGCAGTGGTTGATGCTGCAGCAGGACAAGCCCGAGGATTTCGTCATCGCCACTGGTGTGCAGTACAGCGTGCGCCAGTTCGTTGAGTTTGCAGCGGCTGAATTGGGCATCAGCGTCGCGTTCGAAGGCGAAGGCGAGCAGGAGGTCGCCCGCGTCACCAAGGTCGAGGGAAAGAAGGCCAAGTGCAAGGTGGGCGACATCATCGTCAGGGTCGACCCACGCTATTTCCGTCCGACCGAGGTTGAGACCCTGTTGGGTGACCCAAGCAAGGCCAAGGAGAAACTGGGATGGGTGCCCAAGATCTCGTTGCCGGAACTTGTCGTCGAGATGGTGCAGGCTGACTACACCGCAGCCAAGCGCGACAGCCTGGTCAAGCTTGCCGGCTTCCAGGCCTACGACTACAACGAGTGAGCGCTGGCCCTTCGATGGACAAGCACGCCAAGATCTTTGTTGCCGGCCATCGCGGCATGGTGGGTTCGGCGCTCGTGCGCCGACTGCAGGCAAGCGGGTATGCGAACGTATTGACGGCCTCCCGCGAACAGCTCGATTTGCTCGATCAGCGCGCCGTGCATGCCTGGCTGCAGGGCCAGAAGCCGGACTACCTCTTCATCGCTGCAGCCAAGGTCGGCGGCATCCAGGCCAACAACGTCTACCGCGCCGAGTTCCTGTACCAGAACCTCATGATCGAGGGCAACCTCATCCATGGTGCTCACCTCGCAGGTGTGCAGCGACTCATGTTCCTCGGGTCCTCCTGCATCTATCCCAAGTTGGCGCCGCAGCCGCTTCGGGAGGACAGCCTGCTCACCGGCCCGTTGGAGCCGACCAATGAGCCGTATGCCATTGCCAAGATCGCCGGTATCAAGCTATGCGAGAGCTACAACCGTCAGTACGGTCGGCAGTACGTCAGTGCCATGCCGACCAATCTGTACGGTCCGAACGACAACTACGACCTGCAGAACAGTCATGTGCTGCCCGCGTTGATCCGCAAGGCCCATGAAGCCAAACAGCGCGGTGACAGCGAGTTGGTCGTCTGGGGTACGGGCACACCGCTGCGTGAGTTCCTGTATGTCGATGACCTGGCGGACGCCTGTGTTCACCTGATGGAAACCGGAGCCGAGGACGTGCTGGTCAACGTAGGCGTCGGCCATGACGTCACGATCTGCCAACTGGCCGAGCTTGTCTGCGCGGCGGTTGGCTTCAAGGGCGCACTTGTGTTTGACACCAGCAAGCCCGACGGCACGCCGCGCAAGCTGATGGATGTCAGCCTTTTGGCGAGCCTTGGCTGGCGGGCGAGTACGGGCCTGGAGCAAGGCATCTCTTTTGCATATTCAGATTTTCTAAAGCGGCACGGCTGACGCATATCCATGGATTTCCTGCCTTTTGCCCTGCCTGACATCGGTGATGACGAGATCGCCGAGGTCGTCGACACGCTCAAGTCCGGCTGGATCACGACCGGCCCCAAGGCCAAGCGCTTCGAACAGGCCTTCGCCGAGTTCCTGGGTGACCCGCAGATCGAATGCATCGCCGTCAACTCGGCGACCGCCGGCCTGCACCTCGCCCTTGAAGCCATCGGCCTTGGCCCGGGAGACGAAGTCATCACGACGACCCATACCTTCACCGCCACTGCTGAGGTCGTGCGCTACCTCGGTGCCGATGTGAAGCTCGTAGACATCGACCCCGCGACGTTGAACATTGACATCGCCGCCATCGAGGCCGCGATCACTCCGCGCACCAAGGCCATCCTGCCGGTGCACTACGCCGGCCTGGCCGTCGACATGATCGCCATCCTCGACATCGCCCGCCGCCACGGCCTGCGTGTCATCGAGGACGCCGCTCACGCACTGCCGACGACGCTGGAGAAGGAACTGATCGGCACGCTCGGAAGCGATGCGACCGTGTTCAGCTTTTACGCCAACAAGACGATGACGACCGGTGAGGGCGGCATGTTGGTTACTCGCAATGCGGAGCTGGCGAAACGCGCCCGCATCATGCGCCTGCACGGCATGAGCCGCGACGCCTTCGACCGCTTCACGGCCAAGGTGCCTAGCTGGTACTACGAGATCGTGGCGCCGGGGTTCAAGTACAACCTGACGGACATCGCGGCGGCGATAGGGCTGCACCAGCTCAAGCGCGTGCGCGGCTTCCAGGTTCGCCGCGAGCAGATCGCTGAACGCTTCAACGAGGCCTTCGCCGATCTGCCGCTGCTGCTGCCGCCACAGGCGCCGGAGGGTGACGCGCATGCCTGGCACCTGTATGTGGTGCGGCTGGCCGACGACGCGCCCATCACCCGTGATGCCTTCATCGAGGGCATGTTCGCCGCCGGCATCGGCTGCAGCGTGCACTACGTGCCACTGCACCTGCATCCCTACTGGCGCGACCGCTACGACCTGACGCCCGGGCAGTTTCCGCAGTCGCAGAAGGCCTTCGAGCGCACGGTCAGCCTGCCGCTGTACACGGCGATGAGCGATGCGGATGTGGAGCGGGTCATCATCGCCGTGCGCAGCCTCGTGGCCGGCGAGCGATGAAGGGTGCGATGGCCAAGCGGCTCGTCGACCTGCTGCTTTCTGCGCTGGGCCTGGTGTTGCTGGCACCGCTGCTGCTGGCCGTCGCCGTCTGGATCCGGCTCGACTCGCCCGGCCCGGTGCTGTTCCGCCAGGAGCGTGTCGGGCGGCACGGCCGCCCCTTCCTGATCCACAAGTTCCGCACCATGGTCGCCGATGCGCGGTCGAATGGGCCGCCGATCACCGTCGGCACCGACCGGCGCATCACGCGCGCGGGGCATTTCCTGCGTGCGGCCAAGGTCGACGAACTGCCGCAGCTTTGGGACGTGCTGCGCGGCGCCATGAGCCTGGTGGGACCGCGACCAGAGGTGCCGAAGTACGTGGCGCTCTATCCCGACGACGTGCGCCGCATCGTGCTGTCCGTGCGGCCCGGCATCACCGATCCGGCCTCGCTGCAGTATCGCAACGAAGGTGCGCAGCTCGCGGGTGCGGCCGACCCCGAACGTGCCTACGTCGAGCAGGTGATGCCGGCCAAGCTGGCGCTGTCGACCCGCTATGTGCAGGAGGCGACCCTTGGCGGCGATCTGCGGCTGATTCTGGCCACGGTGGCCGCGCTGTGGCGATGAAGAAGAATTCCGAAGGCGCCCCGGCGATGTTCTGGCTTTCCCTTGACGGTTTGCTGACGCGTGTGCGGCCGCATCGGGAGACCCTGTCGCTGCTGCTCGATGGCGCCATGGTCGCCATCGCCTGGCAGGCCACCTACCTGTTCCGTCTAGGCTTCGAACGCTGGTTCAGCGCCAGGCCCGGCTATGACGCGGCGGTGCTGTTAGGTTTGGTCGCGCTCTACATGGGGGTGCTGTGGGCCCTGCGCGTGCCCAAGGGCATGTGGCGCTTCAGCGGCTTCGGTGAGGTCAAGCGGCTCGGCGCTGCCTGCGTCGTGGCTGGCTCCGTTGGCGCGGCGGCGGTGCTGGCGGCGCAGTTGACGGCGGTGCCGCGTGCCGTGCTGGCCCTGCATCCCGTCTTCTGCATCATTGCTCTGGCGATGATGCGCCTGGGCTACCGCATGCTGTACGAGCATATGCGCGGCAGGATTACCGGCGGCGCGCCGGAGTCCCACCGTGTGCTGATCCTGGGTGCCGGCAGGGCCGGGCGCGTGCTGGCCGCAGGCATGCAGCACCAGGGCTGGGTCGTGGTGGGCTGGCTCGATGACGATGCAGCCAAGGCCGGCATGAGGGTCGCCGGCATCACGGTGCTTGGCACGCTGGCTGACGTGCAGTACCACGCCAGCCTGCACGGGATCACGCACCTGGTGGTCGCCATGCCTTCTGCCGACCAAAGCAGCCGCCGCCGGGCACTGGACCTGGCGGGCACCACCGGCCTGCACGTGCTGACCGTGCCGAGCAGCGCCGAGCTGCTGTCGGGTAGCAAGGTGGAGCAGGTGCGTGACATCGAACCGGAGGATCTGCTGGGCAGGGAGCCGGTGCAGTTGGACGAGGCTGGCATCAGCGAATGCCTGCAAGGCCGTGTCGTGCTGATCACGGGCGCGGGCGGCAGTATCGGCAGCGAACTGTGCCGGCAGATCGCGCGATACGGTCCCGAGAAGCTCGTGCTCTACGAGGCCAGTGAATACGCCCTGTACGCGATCGAGCAGGAGCTGTCGGAGCGCTTCCCCGCGCTTTCCCTCGTGCCGCTGATCGGTGACGTCAAGGATGCCGGGTTGCTGCGCGAGTGTTTTGCGCGCTTTCGGCCGCAGGTCATCTTCCATGCGGCGGCCTACAAGCACGTACCCCTGCTTGAACGGGACAACGGCTGGGCTGCGCTGCGCAACAACACACTGGGAACCTACCGCGTGGCGCGGACCGCAGCGGAATTCGGCGTGGGTCGTTTTGTGCTGATCAGCACGGACAAGGCCGTGAACCCCACCAACATCATGGGCGCCACCAAGCGGGCGGCGGAACTGGTCATCAGCCATCTGGCGTCGCTCGGCAGCCCGACGCGCTTTATGGCGGTGCGATTCGGCAATGTGCTCGGCTCGAGCGGCAGCGTGATCCCGAGATTCAAGGCGCAGATTGCCAAGGGCGGTCCGGTCACGGTGACGCATCCGGACATCACGCGCTATTTCATGACGATTCCGGAAGCCTCGAGACTGGTGTTGCAGGCGGCTGCGCTGGGCGACTCGGGGCAGGTCTTCGTGCTGGACATGGGTGAGCCGATCAGAATTGCCGACCTGGCACGGGACATGATCCGGATGTCCGGGCACAAGCTCGATCAGATCGCCATCGAGTTCGTCGGCCTCCGGCCTGGGGAGAAACTCTACGAGGAACTCCTGCTCGACAGCGACACGACCTTGCCGACGCGGATCAGGCGCCTCCACATTGCGGCGCTACGTGGCCCGGCTTCGGATTTCGCGGCCGCACTGGGGGCCCTGGATGCACAGCAGGGGCAGATGACGGAGGCCCAGGTCAGGGCTCTGTTGCGCGCCTGGGTGCCTGAGTTTGCCGGCACTGCGGGCTGAACGCGGACGGCGTGCCCCCGGAGCAGGGCATGTCGTTGGCTACACTTCCAATGGCATTGAGCTTGCCTGCGCCTCGCGAGGTTGAATGAGGCGCCGTCTGCCGACCCGTTGCCTGAACGAGATGGGCGGGGTTTTGCGTATCAAGTGAGTATCGAATGACGATGAATTTTCAAGCACGGCGTTGGCTGGTCTTGTCTGCCTGCTTGTTGGCTATCCTGCAGCCAGCGCCGGCATTCGCCTATATCGATCCCAGCTCGGGCGGCCTGTTATTCCAGATCCTCGCCCCCCTGTTTGCCGCGATCGTCGGCGGCTGGGTGTTCCTGCGCCGTGCGATTGCGCGGCTGCTGCACGCCATCAAGGAGCGGCTGACTCGCAAGGCAGGCCGATGACGGGCGGGGCGAGCGCCCCTTCCGGAGGTAAGGCGGAACTGGCGGGCTTGCGCCCCACCCTGTGGCAGCTCTTCTGCTTCTGCCTGGCCGGCCTGGGTGTGATCTGGCTGCCGCTGGCGGTCATGCAGCAGATGGATGCGCTGCTGGCCTTCGTCAGCGGGCGCGAGTTGATCGCCGATGCGGCGCTGATGCTGAGCCTGCTGATTGCCGTGGCGTTTGCGACAGCGCTGGTTGGCCGGATCTTTGCGGGGCTGTTGGGCCGACTTGGCGTCGGCGACAGGCGGGCATGGTTGCTGACCTGGGCGCTGCTGGGGCTGCCGCTGCTTTTTCTCTGCGGCGGGCAGTTCGCGGCGGCCTTGAAGCTGTGGGTGCAGAACGTCCATGGCGCCAAGCTGATCATCGGAGATGCCTGGCGGGTCGGCTTCCTCGCCATTTGCGCCGCCGTGCTGCTGTTGACCGGCTGGACGATGGGGGCGGCGCGTCTGATACGGGCGCTGGCCGATGCCTTTCTGAGCCTGCGTGTCCCAGCGCTCGTCCTGTCGGCTCTGGCGCTGGGATACACCGCCCTGCATCAGCCGCCCCTGCGTGCCGATTTCCTGAGCGCCCAGCCGGTCAGTCGGCCGGCGGCGGCCAGCGCGGCGCCCGACATCATCCTGATAACGCTGGATTCGCTGGCGGCCGATGATGCCGGCCTGTGTGGCGAGCGGGTGTCTTTCATGCCCCGGCTGAAGGAGTTCGCGCGCGGTGCGACCTGCTTCGAGCGCTATTACTCGGTGTCCAACGTCACCAGCCCGACCACGGGCACCATGGAGACCGCCACCCTGCCGTGGACGCATTGGGTGTCGGCGTACGGCGGGCGGATTCCGGCACAGATCAAGCAGGCGACGCTCGGCCATGCCTTGCAGAACGCGGGCTACGGGACGCATTCGATCGCCGCGACGCTGGGAGCGAGCCCGTTGAGAAGCGGCGCGCACTCCGGGTACGACAGCACCGATGTGGCCGACTCGACCTCGCTGCACGCGACCCTGTACAACTCTTTCAGCGTCTTCCCCGACGCCTCGTCGTTGCCGAGCTTCTTCTTCGTCGCCTCGTCGGTGCTGGCGTCCATCGATCTGCGCCGCTATCAGGATCTCAATCCGTTTCCTGCCGACGCTGTCTATGCCGGCGTGCCGGCGCTGTTGGCGAACGAGCCGCCCGCCCGCCCGTCCTTCCTCTGGCTGCACGTGTGGCCGCCTCATTCCCCCTATCTGCCGCCGGCGAGCACCAAGTACCGGCTGCTACCTCGCGGGGAGTTGGATTACCGGCGTGACTTTCCGTTGCTGGTCAACAAGCTATACGACGTCAAGCAGCAGCCCTTGATCGACAAGTACCGCTTGCGCTACCGGGAAACGGTGATGGGTGCCGATGAGAAGCTCGGCGACTTGCTGGACACGCTGCAGGCGCAGGGTCGGCTCGATCGGGCCATGGTGGTGGTTACGGCCGATCACGGCGAATCGTTCGAGCGCGGCATGCTGGGCCATGGCAGCGGTGCGCTGCACGAGCCCGTCATCCGCATTCCCCTGCTCATCAAGATGCCGGGGCAGAAGGTCGCCCGCACGATCGATACGCCGGTCAGCCAGTTGGACCTGCCATCGACGCTGCTGGACGTAGCGCGAGCCAGGCAACTGCCCCAGGCCGAGGGCAAGTCCCTGCTGCCGCTATTGCTCGGCCGACCGCGCGCGGCGGAACCGGTATTCGTGATGGACCTGGAAGGGCAGAGCCGCTTCCGGAAGATCCGCGACGGGCGCTATGTCGTCATCGATGGCGCCCACAAGCTGGTCTACCAGTTGGCGAAGGATCACGCGGAGCTGTACGACCTGACAGCCGATCCTCACGAACGGCACGATCTCGCGGCCGCCGAACCCGCCGTCACGGCGCGCCTGCGAGGCCTGATTCGCGCCCGCATTGCCGAGGCGGAAGTCCGTCGCGAGCGCTGGTTCAACGCCTCGGCGCCCAGGCCATGAGTTCGCCCCGCCTGCACTCGATGATCAACCGCGTGCTGGACGAACTGGGTGCGCTCGGGAACACGCGCAAGCGCCGGTTCCTGCGGAAGGTCCGGGCCGTGCTGGCCCAGGCCCGGCAAGGCTGGGCGTCAGCGGACTACGGGGTCGGCTATCTCTACCAGTCCTCGCCGCTGCTGGGCCTGCGTGGATTCCGCGATACCGGTGCCCGGGTCGGGCAGATGTCGTTGTCGCAGGCGCTGCAAGGCAGGGCGGTGCTGGAGATCGGCTGCAACAGCGGCTTCCTGGCTTTGGCGCTGGCCACAGGAACGCGCCGTTATGTCGCCTTCGACAACAACCCCTACCTGATCGAGTTGGCGCAACTGGCCCAGCGCGAGGCAGGCATCGGCGCCGTCGAGTTCCGCGTGAGCACCATCGAGGCGCTCGGGACCGACGAGCAGTTCGAGGTCGTCCTGTCGTTCGCCAATCACTCGACCTGGGACGGCAACATGACGCTGGCCCTGGAGGACTACTTCTCCAAGGTCCATCGCCTGCTCGTTCCGGGTGGCAGGCTCTATTTCGAATCCCACCATCCCGTGCTGGAGAACCGCCAGCAGGTTCAGGCCACGCTGGCGGTGATGCGCCGGTTCTTCGAGGTCGAGGAAGAGCGTGAACTCGTCGAGGGATCGGCCTGGGACCGCGGCCGCACCTTCGTCACCGCGCGGGCCCCGGCCGTGCCGGCTTGACGGCCAGCGGTGTGGTCTCGCGGGTTGCGGGCAGGCGCTTGTCTTGTGGGCCCATGAAAGGCGCTGACTACCGGGCCGACATCGACGGGCTGCGCGCGCTGGCCGTCCTGCCCGTGCTGCTGTTCCATGCCTTTCCCGCCAAGCTGCCCGGCGGGTTCGTCGGCGTCGACGTCTTCTTCGTCATCTCGGGCTACCTGATCACGTCGATCATCCTGAAGGCCCTCGACGAGGGCAGCTTCAGCACGATCGAGTTCTACCGGCGCCGCGTCAGCCGCCTGTTCCCCGCACTCCTGACCGTGCTGGCGAGTTGCGCGCTGGCCGGCTGGCTGATGCTGATGCCGGACGAACTGGAGCGCCTTGGCAAGCATCTCGCGGCCAGTGCGGTCTTCTCCTCCAACTTCGTGTTCTGGCAGGAGAGCGGCTACTTCGATCATGCCGCCGAGGGCAAGCCGCTGCTGCATCTGTGGAGCCTGGCGGTCGAGGAGCAGTTCTACATCCTGTGGCCCCTGCTCCTGGGCCTGCTCTGGAAGCGCAAGTGCGTCATCACAGGCGCGATGCTGCTGATCGTGGTGTCGCTGGGGTGGTCCCACTACCTGACGGGTCGGGACTTCGACGCGGCGTTCTATTCGCCGCTTTCGCGCCTGTGGGAACTGTCAGCAGGCGGCCTGCTGGCGGCGTGCCGGATGGCCCGATCTGCGGAGATCGGCCCACGGGCATCGCATGTGCTGTCGCTCGCGGGGCTGCTGCTTTTGGTGCTCGCGTTCGCGATGCTCGACCGCAGCCATGGCTTCCCGGGCCTGGCGGCCCTGCTGCCGGTGGGCGGTGCGGTGCTGCTGCTGCTGGCCGGACCGGCCGCCGTCGTGAACCGGCATCTGCTGTCCTTGCGCCCCCTGGTGTGGATCGGGCTGATCAGCTATCCGCTCTACCTCTGGCACTGGCCGCTGCTGTCGTTCCTGCGCGTGGTGGCGGGCGACGCGCCAAGTGCCGGCCTGCGCCTGCTGGCCCTGCTGGCGGCCTTGCTGCTGGCGATCGCGACCTACCAGTGGGTCGAGCGGCCGCTGCGCCGGGCGCGACGCTGGCAGGCGCAGGCCCTGCTGCTGGCCGGCCTGGCCGGCATCGGTGTCGTCGGCGCGCTGGCCCATGTCGGCCATGGCCTGCCGAACCGGCCGGTGCTCGCGCAGGCCAACCTGACGGCCGAGACGAGCGCGCAGTTCGTCGGGCCGTTCTGGAAATACGCGTCGAACCAGACCTGCCTCGACGAGCACCGCAACCCGGATGCCGCGAACTACGACTGGTGGTTCTGCATGAAGAACAGGTCAGGGCCGCCGACGCTGCTGATACTCGGCACCAGCTACGCCAATCAGCTGTATCCCGGCTTCGCATTGAATGACGAGTTCGCCGGGCACACCGTCCTCTCGGTGGGCACCTGCGACTTCTCGGGCTGGCGCCGGGTGGTCACCGATCCGCACGCGCCCTGCTTCGGCAAGCGCCTGACGGATCAAGTCGCCTTCATCGACAGCATCATCGAGGCCTCACCGCAGCTGCGCTACGTCGTGATCGACGGGATCAACCGCAACCCGAATGCGGCCTACATCGAAGGCGCACTGGCGCGCCTGCGTGTGCTGACCGCACACCAGCTCAAGGTGGTCGTGTTCGTGCCGCATCTGATCCCGAACTTCCACCCGAAGTCCTGCTTCTCGCGGCCCTGGCTGGCGGCCGCGAGGAGCTGCGATTTCGACGTGGCGGTGCGCGATCACTGGGTCGCCAGGTTCGACCCGCTGATGCGGGCGATCCGGGCCGAGTTCCCGCAGGTGCTGATCTACGACCAGAACGACATGCTCTGCACGGGTAGCCGCTGTTCCTATCTGCTCGACGGGCTGCCGCTGTATCGCGACCACGGGCATCTGTCGGAGCATGGCTCTGTCGAGAACGTCAGGCGTTTCGCCGCCTGGGTGCGGACGCGGGATCCCGAGATGTCGAAGCGGCCTGGTCTGCCCTAGGAGGGGCCGGTTCAGTGCGTGTTGGTGGCCAGCCAGTCGGCCGCCACCGCTGCACTGGCGCCCGGATGGTGAACCCAGCGCTGGCGGAAGTCGGCGACTGCCTGCCGATACCGCCCGCTGGCGCCGGCCATGCGCGTCAGGTGCTCGGGCAGGCGGGCCAGATGGTCGACGCCGACGACGGCGCCGATCTCCTCGCGGGCGAAGACCTCGATCGGCTCGATGTCCAGCTGCTGGTAGTGCGGGTTGTTGACCTTCCTCGGCGTGTCCACGAACAGCACCGGGCGCTCCAGCCCCAGCGCGAAATCGAAGGCCGCGCCCGACCAGTCGCTGATCATCACCTGCGCCCTCAGCAGCGAGCCGTGGCCGGCGACATCGGTATCGAGCTGCAGCCGGGGCACGCGCTCGCACCACTGCCGAACGAGCGCCATCGCGGCGGGGGCCTGCTGCAGCGTGGCCGGGTGCGGCCGGATCAGCACCTGCCACGCCGATGAGGCCAGACCGCGCAGCAGCGCATCGGCGTGCTTCTCTAGCAGGCCGTTCGGCCCCCAGGACGGCGCCAGCAGCGCAACCGGCGCCTCAGCGAAAGGCTCGGGTTCGGAGGCGAGGATGGCGTCGAGGCGGCCGTAGCCATGGGCGACCAGCTGCTTTGGCGCAAGGCCGTGCAGGGCTTCGATGGCGCGGATCTCGCGCGCGTGATGTGGGCCGGCGCAGAGGATGACGTCGAAATGGTCGAAGGCCGCGTTGCGGTACACCATGTGGCTGCTGACCAGCGAATGGTGCAGGTAGACGTACTGCCGCGTGCCGGGGGAGCGCTTGAGATGGAAGCTGCCGAGGTCCGGCATGGTGGTCAGCAGCGTGTCGGCGTCCAGCGCGTTGAAGAACATCGTCCGCACGTGGCCATCGCCGATGAGAAAGCGGTGCAGGCGCGGGTGGGCCTGCTGCAGCCCCGGATCGTTGGCGGCCGAGCTGACGTAGGCCAGCGGCAGTTCATGCCGTTCGAGCAGCGCGCGCACGACCGGCCCGAGGTGTGGCCACGAGGCGGAGCCCTCGCTGTAGACGACGAGGCGGCGCTGGTCCGCAGCGAGGCCGCGGAAGCGCACGTAGTCCCTCAGGAAGTGCAGGCCGCCGGGCATGCGGGCTCAGGCCTGGTCGTCGTAGAGCGCGGCGAGCGTGCCGGCCTGGATGGCCGCTTCGTAGCGGCGCAGGTCCTGGACGCTGTCGACCTCCAGCCAGCCGTGCCGTACCGGCGCGGCACGCACGGCGACGCCCTGGTCGATCTGATGCTGCAGGTAGGACGTCATGAACATCCTGTCGCGCGGGCGGCCGTCGAACGGCGCGTCCGGCGCCAGTTGCTCGTAGCGGTCGAAGAAGTGCGGCGCGAAGCCGCGGCCGACCTTGATCAACCCGATGTACTGCCCCTCGATCTCATCGAGCGTGCGTGGCTTGCGGCCGAGTTCGACGATGTGGCCCCGGGTGTCGAGCCGCAGGGTCTCCGCATCGGACAGCGGGTCGTCCATGCGCAGACGCCAGAGGTCGAGCCAGCCGTGGTCGACGACGATGGAGAGTGGCGCCTCGCTGTCGAGCAGGCTGGCCAGCACGGTGGGCTGGTAGACGATGTCACCGTAGGCGACGATCACGTCGTCGCGGCCGTCGAACAGTTCGCGCGCGCAATGCAGGCTGGCGACCATGTTCGTGTCGGCATAGCGTGGGTTGTGGAAGGTCCGCAGGCCCAGGCCCTCCCAGGCCGACGCGCAGTAGCCGATGACCACGCTGATGTCCGTGATGCCGGCGCGTCGCAGCACGGCCAGTTGGCGCTCCAGCAAGGAGGTGCCCTGCAAGGCCACCAGCGCCTTGGGCAGTTCATCGGTCAAGGGGCGCAGGCGCGTGCCTTCACCGGCGGCAAGAATCACGACTCGGGTCATGGCGTTTGGAAGATCGATGTGAGGAGCTGGCGGTCCAGCGCGGTCAGCGCGGGCTCGCGCTCGGGATGCCACATGATGCCGGCCCAGCGCAGGTGCCGGTGTTCGGCCGCCTCGACGTAGCCCGCGTCGTCCAGCAGCACGGGCAGCAGCGGCGCCGCGATGTCGGCGGCGGCGATGCCCAGCCCGTGGAAGCTGTTCACCTCGACGCCATCCGGCAGGAAGCCGAGCAGGCGGGCCGCAGCGCCGCTGCGCCGCAGCCGGTGCCGGCTGGCCACGTGGCCGGGCAGCCGGCCGAGCCCGCCACCGCAGTAGCCGTTGAGCACCTGCAGGCCCCGGCAGACGCCGAGGACGGGCAGGCCGTTGGCGTGGGCCAGGTCCAGCAGCACCGTTTCGCTGCGGTCGCGCTCTGGCGCCACGTCGGCGGCTCCGGGTGCATGGCCGGGGTCGTTGCCGCCGGTCAGCAGCAGGCCCTGGACGCACAACTCGAGCGCCCATCGCTGCGGGTCCTGCAGCCCGTTGGGCAGCGGCACGGGCACCAGCCCCAGCGATTCCAGCACATGCGCCCAGCGCTGGTCGATGCAGTCCCGGCGCTCCCGGTAGGCCGGGATCTCGTGCACGCGCTGTGAGACGGCGATGCGCATCAGTGCAGCCCGTCGATGACCCGCCGCTGGCAGTCCAAGGTCAGTCGCGGGCGGGTGGCCAGCTGTCGGTAGCGCGACTCGCCGACGCCGATGGCAGCGGGCAGGCCGAACTCGGCGGCGCGGATGGCCATGTGCGAATTGGCGCCGCCGAAGGCCGTGACCAGGCCGGCGATGCCCTGGGCGAACAGCCAGTCATAACCCGGATCGGCCTGCGGGATCAGCACGATCCTGCCGCGCACCTGATGGGCCTCGACATCCGGCTGCTCCAGGCAGATCGCCGCGGCCGTGACCGTGCCGCTCCCAATGTAGTTCGGCAGCGTGTCGGCATTGACGAAGCAGGCCAGTTCGCCGTCGTCCAGCAGCAGCGGGGGCAGCTCGATGCCGTTGGCCAGCTCGTGGGCCAGGCGGCCCTCGGCGGCGCGCGCCCGCAGGCTTTCGAGCGCGCCGCTGCTCATCAGGCCGGCGTCGAGCGCGCGCAGGTCGGCCAGCGGCAGGTGCGAGAGCTCATCGCGCGCGAGCCCGAAACCGGCACCGAAGGCGCACAGGTGGTCGAGTGCCAGGCTCAGGTTGCGCGTGAACACGAACTTGGCCAGTTCGCGGCCGGCAATGGCCAGCCGCATGAAGCGGTCGACGGCGTCGAAGTCGATCGCCAGACCGGCGTCCCGCAGGGCTGCGGCGAATCGTTCGCGGCTGCGCGCCGGCCATGACCAGGGTGCATGGAGCGGCACCGAGGGCGGCGGGAGCGCCGCCTCAGACGCACCGAGATAACGGGACGGTTCCTCGGCATAGCTGGGCACCGTGATCTCGTAGGTGCCGGGACGGAGGTGGCCGTAGCGGGCCAGGAACTGCGCTTGCGACAGCGCCCCCACATGCAGCCGCGCCGTGTCGTCGGCCTGATCGGTGGCGACGGTCCGTATCGAGCGCAGGAAGTCGCGGCTTTCGCCGGCCTCGATGACGCCGGTGTACACCGCCGAGCGCAGCAGGCTGGCTGCCACGAAACCGGCGCGCGCCAGATGGGCAAAAGCCGGCGTACCGCTGGCACGGCAGTCGTCCAGCAGCCACAACGCCTTGCGCAGCGGTGGCAGGGCGCTCGCTTCGATGCGTGCGCGCCGGTCGGTCAGCACATCGATGGCCCGGCTGTCGGCGTCGATGCGGCGGATGCCGTCCAGCGTCAGCGCGGCCAGCGCCTGCTGCAGTGCCGCCACCTCGGCCGCGCTGAAGCCGGCATCCCGCAACGGTTGCGCGTGCCGCTCGAAGTCGAGGGCCAGGCAGGTCGGGACGATGTCGAACTCGACCTTGTCATGCAGCTGCGGGCTGGCGGTCAGCTGGTCGATGTGGTGATCCACGAGCCGTTCAGCCAGGGCCTCGTCGAGCGCTGCCGGGACGAAGCTGTTGAACGAGGCCCGCACGTCGATGTAGGCATGGCCGGCGAGGCTGCACATCAGCGCCTGGGGCGCGACCCGGCGGTAGCCATACTCGGCACGCTGCCGGGCCCACACCTCGTCGGAGATCAGGTGGGCGTAGAGCGAGTAGGCCAGGCGGCGCGGGCGCGTGCCGATCATCTCGGCCGGGTTCCAGTCGGTCATCACGCTGAAGAGCGTGCGCTTGCCGAGCACGCCGGGCGACGGCTGCTGGCGCTGCCTGAAATCGTGGCGCGCCGTCGCGAGGGCGTCGCGCACCTGCTCGTCGCTGCCGCGCCAATGCGCGTGGTCGATGGCGATCGGGCGAACCTGCAGCACGTGCACCGTCTGCGCCAACGACACGATGAACTCGATGTCCAGCGCATCGTGGTTGACCAGCGCCTCGATCTCCTTCACTGCGCGCAGCAGGGGGGCGATGCCGGTCGGCACGCTGGCGCGCACGTCCTCCTCGTCGCGATGGACGTAGAGCGTGCGCAGGTGGCGGCCCTGGCCGGAGGTGACGCTGTCCGTGCTGCCGGAGGAGGCGTCGTAGTTGACGACGCGGTAGGGGGCACCATGGCTCAGCGTGCGCGTCATGACAACGCCGCTCACCGCCACGTCCTCGATCATCTGCTGCAGCAGCACGTGCTGCGCTGGCTCGCGCGTGCCGTAGGAGTCGGCGACCTGCTCGATGGCGCGGGCCAGCGCCGCCGGGTCGGCGCCGTCGACGTTCAGGATGGTCTCGAAGCGGCCTGCACCCGAGGCGTCGAAGCCGTCTTCCGCCGTCGAGCTGCTGCGCACGGCGATGCGCGCCGTCCCCAACGTCTGCCGCACCTGGTGCAGGCAGGCCTGCGGGTCGTCGGCCCATCCGCCGAGGGAGAGCACGACCTGCGCGCCGATCTGGCTGTGCCGGACCAGGGGCGCCAGGCGCGCCAGCGTCTGGGCCTTGCTGCCGAGCACGAAGCGGGCCACGTCCTGTGGCGCGTTGAGTTCGGCCCAGTCGCCTTCACAGTCGACCGTGGACACGGCCAGTCCCGCGTCGAGCAGGGCATTCAGCAACTGCGGGAGGCTCCAGCTGACGACATCGGCGCCGCCAGGCCCCTCGGCCAGACCCTTCAGTGCCGCCACGGCGTGCGAGCCCAGCCGCGCGAGCCCGACGTATTCCGCCGCTGCCGCGGTCGGGCGCCCGGGGCTGCGGGGGCCGTAGGCGCGCAGCAGCCACCCGTCGCGGATGTCCAGCACTTCCGCCTGAGCCAGGTCCGCTGGCGACCGGGCTTCGTAGCGCTGCTGCCAGCGGGTGTCGACGGCGATGGTGACGTCCGCCGTGTTGCGGCACAGGCGCCTGACCAGCGCGTCGTGATAGAGGATGTCCGCGTAGCTGACCAGGCTGGACGCGCCCAGCTGAGGCAGCGCGCGCAGCAGCGAGCCAACGGCGCCCGTCGTCGCCCATTGCGGGTTCACGACCGCGTGCAGCGAGGGATAGAGGCTCACGATGTCCGCGAGGCGATAGCCGCCCACGAACAGCAGTTCGTCGCAGCTCTGCCGCAGCGTGCGGATCTGCCAGTCCAGCAGCCTGCCGTGGCCGCGGATGTCGAACAGGGCCGCTGGCAACTGCCCGCGCGTCGGTGTGCCGGCGCCGAGGATCACGGCCGTTGTCGCTGCAGGGCTCAAGCCGCGCTCCGTGCCGCTGGCGATGGCGTGCACAGCGCGTGCAGCCGTTCCAAGGCGAATTCGCGAAGGTACGGGTTCATGAAATGGAAGGTATCACCGCGCGCTTCGTCCTGGGCGTGGCTGGGCAGCTCGAACAGGTCCTGGCCTTGCGTTTCCTGCAACAGGCGAAGCAGGAAGACGGCGCGCAGCATCGGGTCGACAAAGGCGTACAGGAAGCGGTAGCGCGTCGCTGCATCGAGCGCCAGGAACTCCGCCGGCAACGGCGGCAGCGCCATGTCCTGCGTCCTGATGATCTCGCCGGTGTCCAGCCCCGGGTTCATGTAGAAGGCTGACATGCCCGGCCGGCTGCGCAGCAGCAGGGACCACAGCAGGCCGTCCGCACCCCGGATGTCGGGCAGCACCCCGGGATGTACGTGGATGAAGCGGCACTGCGGCACGCTCAGCAGGGCGGCGGGCACGATGCCGCCTCCGGTGAACAGCACCGGCGAGCGCGGCGGCAGGCGCTGCGCCCATTCGGTCAGCAGCGGGTCGCCCATGCCGTCTACCAGGATCTCCTGCTGGTGCTCGGCGAGGTCGGCGAGGTTCAGGCGGCCGGTGAGGAGGCGGTAGGCCTCGGGGGCGAAGCCGTAGGCCCGGGCCAGGTCGGCCAGCCATGGTTCGCACCAAGCCCGGTGCTGGCGCAGGTACTCGCGCGGCCAGTGGTTCATGCGCAGGTCCTGCACTCGGCGCGCGAGGTAGTGCCTTGCCTTGGCAGGCAGCCAGGGAGCGACGGGCCGGCGCGTGCCCGGGTCACGCGCCTGGACCATCAGCACGATGCGTTCGAGCCGGTAGCCCGAGCAGCGCAGCAGGCCCAGATAGCTGCGCGCCATCGGTCCGTCGTAGACAAGCGCCGTCAGGCCGAGGCGCTTCATGTCACCGCGCTGCGCATCAGCGCCTGCAGGGCCGCGTACTGATCAAGCACGCGGTCGTCCCGGCGCTGCGCGTCGATCTGGTCCAGGCAGTTGAAGGCGGAGTTGATCCAGCGCAGCCGCGCGGCTGCGGGCTGCGAGGCCTCACCGGCGCTGCGCATGAACACCAGGGCGAGGGCCAGATAGCCGTCACCGGAGATCGACTGCTCGGTGAGCGGGCGGCCGACGACGCCGTCGTAGGCTGCCGCGATCCGATGCGTGATGTCGATCTTTCGTTGGTAGCGCAACTGCCGGGAGGCGCCATCCGGCAGGCCACCTTCCGCCAGCAGCCCGGCGATGTCATGCTCGACGGCCGACGCGCTTTGGCGCAACTGATGGCTCAGTTGACCTTGCAGGGCGGTGCGCAGGTGGGAGTCCATCAGGCGGCAGGCAGGAGCGGAGCCGGTTCAGGCTTGCGCCGGCTCCGCGAAGATGAGGCGCGCGTTCTCCGCGATATTGGCCTGCCGTGACGATCCGAACAGGATGGCGTCGACACCTGCCGCGCCTTTCACATAGCCGAGGGCGTCGGCACCCCGCAGCGCGCCGGATGCGAACACCGACATCGCGATGTTGCGGGTCTTGCCGCTCGCGAAGGATTGCCGCACCGCGTCGTTGGACGGGTTGGTGCGGAAGCCGCCGATGTTGAAGTTAGCGCATAGCCATGGCTGCTCCAGCCCGATCTCGTCGCACAGCACCTTGACCGCCGCAGGGTGGTTCATCGTTATGAACCCGGGCAGCACGCCGAGCTTGTCGCTGACGTAGCGGTGATACTTTTCCAGGATTTTGCTGGCGTTGAGCCCCAGCAGCAGGTCGAAGATGATGTTCTGCAGAAACACACCGCGAACGGGCAGCCCCTTGGTCATCAGCAGTTCCACATGCACCAGCAATTGCATGAGCCCGCCGAGGTCGCCCGCCACGGCCTTGGCGACGCCGCCGAACAGCTGCATCTTGGACGTGGCTTTGACGTTGTCCATGATCACCGCCAGCATGCCCTTTTCCGCCATCGCATTGGCGTACTTGTGCGCATAGGGCAGGCAGGGGGTGTAGGCCATGCCGGGAAACAGGTTTGAGCGGGCAATCTCCTGCAGCACCGGCTGCAGCCGGTCGTGCGTGGTGAACATGAAGTCACGGATGCCGGCCTCGTAGGCCCAGCCGATCACCTCGATGATGGCCTGCGTCGACGTGAACTGCTGATTCAAGGCCACGGCCTTGGCCTGGTCGGCGTGATTGACGCCCAGGAACTGGTTGTCGCCCAGGATTGCTTTACCGAAAGTCATCAGATCCCCGCTTTTTTGGCAATGGCGTCAATCAGCGCATCGACAGCTAGGCCGTCATCGATGCTGGCCTGCAGCCCTTGGCCAAACGTCTCGTCAGCCCGCAGGGAAGTGCCCATGCAGCGCTCCAGGAAAGCCTCCAACTGCAAGGTGAATTCCTCGCCGCGCAGATAGAAGCTGACGCGCGGCGGCATCCCGGTCGCCTGCAGCGCCTGCTGCTGCTCCGCACTGACAGGAGCGCCATCATTCAGCGTGACCTTGAACGCTGAGTTGTCGACGACGACCCGGCCGTGTTCGAACTGCACCGAGAATTCGATGACGGACTTTCTCTTGCTGGTGTCGCACCAATCCAGCGAAACGGCGCCGGCTGCGCCCGAGGCATGCCGCCAGTCGAAGGCGATCTTGTCGTCCGCGCGCGTCGAGTAGACATGGCCCTTGTGCGCGCTGTCCAGATGGTCGACCTCGCCGAAGATGTATCGGCAGAGGTCGATCAGGTGCGGCCCGTACTCGTTCAGGCAACCGCCCCCGCGTTTAAAGTCGGTCCGCCAGCCGTCGTTGTCGGCCTTGGTGATGACGTTGCCGTTCATGCGGGCCTCATAGGACTTCACGCGGCCCATGACCACGGAACTGACCAGTTCACGCAGGCGCGCAAACGACGCAACGAAGCGCAGCACGAAACCCATCTGCGCATACGTGTTGCTGCCCGCGGCCAGGTCGCGCAACTCGCGACTCTTTTCCAGACTCAGCGTCAGCGGTTTCTCGATGAAGCAGGGGATCGAGCGGGCCAGCGCCTCGCGGGCGATGGGGTAGTGCGACGAGGTTGGTGTCGCGATCACCAGCCCCTTGATCGGCAGGCCCGAGGCGAGTGCTGCCGTGCTGGATTCGAAGGTCTTGAACTTCAGGCGATTGAAGATGAAGCGAGTCGACCACGACGAATCGCATAGGGCGACGGCGTCCTTACCGACGATCCGGCTGACGATCGCGAGATGCGACAAGCCCATCTTGCCGCCCCCTACAACAAGAATTGCCATTGCTTTTTCCGGAAGATGACTGGGAACAACACGAGCAGCGGCTCTATTTCAAGAGCCCGCGCGCCTTCATTTCGGAAAGCGACTGTTCATACTTGCTGACATTGGGGCCAAGTTCCTTGGCCCATGCCACGAACCTGGCGATGCCCTGCTCGAAGGAGACTTTGGGGGCAAAGCCCAGCAGAGTCTCGATGTGCTGCAGGCTGGCGTAGTTGTGGCGGATGTCGCCGAGGCGGTAGTTGCCGCTGATCGTGACCGGCACGGATTTGCCGAAGTTCTCCATCAGCTTGTTGGCAACCGTGATCACATCCGTGGCGACACCGGAGCCCACGTTGAACACCTGGTTCGCTGCGTCCGGATGCTCGATGGCGAGCACCGTCGCGTCCACGACGTCGTCGATGTAGACGAAGTCGCGGCTTTCCAGGCCATCCTCGAAGATGTTGATGGGCTGGCCATTCATGATCAGGTTCGAGAAGATCGACAGGATCCCGGTATACGGGTTCACCAGCGACTGGCCCGGGCCGTAGACATTCTGATAGCGCAGTGCAACCGGCTCGATCGAGAGCGTGGGGCAAACCGTCATCACCAGTTGCTCCTGGACCTGCTTGGTGATGCCATAGACCGAGGACGGGTGGATTCTGGAGGCCTCATCGGTCGCCACCAACTGCAGCGCAGCAGCGGGCGGCGAGTCCTGAACTTCGAAGACGCCTTTCGCCAGCGCCGCATCGTCGCGGTGAGGCGGGTAGACGGCCGTGCCATCCGGCCTCAGATACTTTCCTTCGCCGTAGATCGACCGCGAGGACGCGACGACCAGGCGCTTGACGCCGTAGTTGCCGTTGCCGATCAGGTCCAGCAGCAGGCCTGTGGCGCCGATGTTTGCGGACACGTACCGGTCGATCTGGTACATCGACTGCCCGGTCCCGGTCTCGGCGGCGTAGTGAACGACGATGTCCTGGTCTTGCAGCGCCCGATGCAGGTCGTCGCGGTCGCAGACTGAACCCTTGATGAACTTGACGCGGTCCCGGATCGAACGGTAGAGATACGAGTTCTCGGGATTCTCGGAATGGACCTGCTCCGACAGATTGTCAAGCACCGTCACCTGATAGCCGGACGCGAGCAACTTGTTGATCAGGTTGGAGCCTATGAAACCAGCGCCCCCTGTTACCAAAATTCTTTTCATTTCAAACCTCTGATGAATGGTCAGCTGGCGCTGGCCGTTGGTGCCGAATACTCGCCCAGCAAGTCATCCATGAACTGCTGAGGTGAACGTAGGTGCGGAGCCGGCGCCACGGCCAGCATTTGCTCGATGTGTTTGATCACGGTGGAACCGTCCTGACCGAGCTTGAAATGGGTCACTGCGGCCCTGTCGAACAAGCGTGTCTGACCAACATGTGCATTGTTGGTGATGATTCTCACGCCGAGGCTGAGAGCCTCGAAGCAACGAATGGTGATGCCTGTCTGCGTCGGGTGCGCGTAGTCGATCGTCAACTCGGAGTCCTTCAAGGCTGCAAGAAAATCGCCATACGGCAAGGGCTTGAAATGAATGTGCTGCCAGTACTTCAGGTAGAGCAATGGACTCTTCAGGAAATTGAAGGCGAACGAAATGACGTTGGGTTCGAATATATAGATGTAGTTCTTGGTTCCCGGCAGCGATGCGAGCACCTGGTCGGTGAACTGCAATCGTTGCGAATGGTTCTTCATCAATGCCGATACATCGTACTGCCGGCGCGTACTGCCCGCCTGCACCGGAATTGCGCTGAACAGATGCACCAGTGGAAGGTCATGCGCCTTCGCATCGGCAATATCGAAGGTGCAGTAACGATCCACCGATGCCAGCCAGTCGAGCGGCGATGGATTGAACAGGAAGGAATCAAAATTGTAGGCGACGATGCGTTCGCTGCGGCCCCGCAGGAATTCGATCGCGGCGCGGCCGACCCCCCGGCCCTTGATGATGAGCACGAGATCGAAACGGATCGAGTGCTGATACCTCTCGATATAGGCCTTGAGTGTCAGGCGCCTCAGCAGGGACAGCGCGTTCAGCTTTCCCAGGACCTTGCCGAGCATGCTTCTGGGGTATTCGTCGTTCTCAAGCTGGACTTCATATCCTTTGCGCTCGAGCTCCTTCTTGATCACCTGGCCAAAGGAATAGAACGACAGTGGCAGGATCAGCAGGCAATGCTTCATATCCGGAACGTCATGATGCCTGCGCTGCCGAAACCGATTTCGACGCGCTGGGCGTGGTGCCCAGCAGGCGCTGGATGAAGCTCTGGATATGAAAGGTGTCGAATTTTTCTTCAGGTTGGGCGATCGGCACGTCGAGGAAGTCTCGGACGGCGCTGAAGTCGAAGTCGTCGAAACACAGGATGCGGTCTTCGCTGTAGAAGAAGTCGGATTTGGCGAGCTGGTTGTTGGTAATGATCTTTTTGCCCGCGCAAAGATTTTCTACGGTGCGCATGGTGTAGCCCGTCTGGGCATGGTTCGCAAAATCGAACACTGCGCTTGACGATTCCAGTAATTCGGTGAACTTGCGCTTGCTGACGGAGCGAAAATGCAGGCCACGCGGCAATTGCCGCTGCATCAGCATCCTGAAATAGACCACCGGACTGCAGACCAGATACGTCTTGAACAAGATGCGATGAGCATCGCAATAGGCCTGGAATTTCTGGACTGCGGCATACCTCTTGATGTTGACGATATTGCCGACCATGTAGATGGTATGGCGCTGCGCTTTGTGCCGGTTCAGATCCTGGATGAAACGCACGCAAAACAGCGGCAGATAATGGAAGTCATGCGCGGCAGCGTCGGTCTTGTCAAAAGTATAAACACCATCGAAGAAGGGAGCCTGTGCCAGATAGTTGTGGTTGCTCAGGGCGTCCCAGTTGTAGAGACGGAAATCGGCGCGCTTCTGCGTCCCCTTGAGCAGCTTCAGGTTGTCCGGGGACATCTGGTGGGCCTGGAGAAACAGCACGACATCGAATGCTTGGCTGGCGTGGGCGAGGATGCTACGTCGATGGTGGAAATTCAGGTAGCGGCCATAAATCGAACGGGCCAGCGTGCTGAACATCTTGAACAGCAGGGTGCGCGGCTGGATGTCGATGTACTCGACGGTATGACCCTGGCTTCTCATCTCATCGATAAGGGCCTGGGTGTAGTCGTGGTACCAGAGTCCGACGAAGAGAATCTTCTTTCCGCTCATTTTTCTGCTGCTTGATTGTCTTGATGATCTGCGTGCACCCATTTGCCTGCGTGGGTGTTGTAACGGCGGATGACCCGCGCCGGAGTTCCTACGGCGACGCAATAGTCCGGCACATCATGCAGCACCACCGAGTTCGCGCCGATGACGCTGCCCTTGCCGACCGAGGCGCCCAACACGCATACGTTCTGACCCAGCCACGCGCCTGCACCAATGACGACTTGTTTTCTTTGCTGAATCGGCTGATCCTTGATCGCTACGTCGATGTTCTCGTAGCCGTGCGTGTTGTCGGAGATGTAAACGTTGTTGGCGGTCAAGACATGCGGTTCGATGCAAATGGATGACGTAGCGTAGATATGATTGTTTCGGCCGATATTGGTGTGGCGGCCAATCCGGAGTTCGCAGATGTCCGCATCGGTGTAAGGCATGGCGGCCAGAAGCGTCCCGTTGGATATGTATACATTGTCTGAAATGTGGATCCTGCCAATTCCCTCAATGCCTGCCGGTGCTAGCACTGAACTGTTTTTTCCGAAACTGCCGAAGAAACGGGAATAGAGCAGACTGAAGAGCAAGCACCTCAGCTTGTTTATGATACGGAAGGCTGGGAGCATGGCGCGGCTTGTTCAGTTTTCTGAGGGGGCTTTCTCAACATGAGGCCACTGAAAGCGAACATCAGAAAGAAGGGGGTAAAGGTTAGTGATTCGCCCAGTAAGGAAATCGTGATGAGCATGCCGAAGGCGATGCGTTTGGAAAAAAATGGTTGACGGAAGAAACCCAGAATGATGATGGAACCGAGTGGGATTCCGACACTGTAGAAAAGGTTGACTAAACCGTTTGAGGTGCTACGACCTTCTTGGTCGTCAGACCCGAGTGCGTCTGAATCCAGCCCGAGGTCGCCAGCCTTGTTGCGGTAGTTGTCATGATCGAAGCCTATGCCGATGAGGGGATTGTCCTGGATGAGGTTGAGGCCGACAAGCAAGTCATATTCACGGGCTGCTGCGGAGCCCTGCAATTCACCAAATATCTTGTTGTTGATGTTCTCGTAGACAACCATTGCAGCCGGGATGGCCATCAGTACGACGATGGGGATCAATGCCAGCTTGCGTTTTGCGGAAGCTCGCGCCAGCTTGGATGCGGCATAGCCAGAGAGCAGAAGTGCTTCGATAATGAGTCCGGTGGTCGATTGCGTGCACAGCACCGCGATGGAGGCCAGTGCGATGGCTTTCCAACTGCCATTGCGCATGATCGTCAGCAACAAGAATATATTTAGGTAGAACTGAAAGACGCCTGGCTCAAAGAAATATCCGTCCGGCCGCACGAAAAGGCTCGCGCCTTCAATGGTGTTGTGATAGTTGAGCAGGAAGAGGAAACTTCGATACTCGACATCACCCATGGTGATGGATACAAACGCCCATGGCGCGATGGCGGCAATGGCGGAAGTCAGGATTGACTGAAAGGCCATCGGCTTCAGCAGTGTATGAAGGTCGCTCGAGATGGCATTGCCGGGGCGGCTTGCATAGACATTCAGCAGCACGATCGCCACCAAGAAGTTCGAGATGCGCGGCAGCAGGCTGGCCATACCGGAGCCTTCGGGGCGCACTATCGTGATGATCGCCAAGATCGTCAACCAAAGGCTGATATACAGATTGCGACGCTTTGGATAAATCGAAGAGCTTTTCAGGTAGACCAGACTGAGAGCCAAAAATAGCAGCATCAGCAGAGCGCGGGGGAAGATCAGCAGGCCGCCACTCATCAGCATCGCCAGCAATAGCATCGAACTTCTGATTACTACTTCCATTTTCATGTGCTTCTCTGTGGAGTGTTGCTTGCGCGTTCCGCTCGATGAGTTGTCAACTCAAGTGTGAAACTTTAGATCCGCTCCGAGGCGCTTAGTCGGCTTTGGTCAACTAGTGGTCGGGAACTTTGTTATTTCCAGATAAGATGCCCTGGCAGTATGCAGCAAATATATTAGAGTTACCGAGGCTGCCGCAGTACGTATAAAAATTCCGGTTTCAACGGAGAAGATTCCTGTTTTTTGGGCGATGAGGATCATCGCGGTACTGCTGCACAATCCATAAAATCCAGCCAGGAGCAGGTGCCTAAGGCGTTTCACTGCGTCCAGGAACATCGAGGCGGGGTCGCACAGCGTGGCGACGACAAGTGCGGGCATGGCAAAAAATATCAAATGAGTATCTTCTGCGTAGTTGGAAAAAAGGGTCGCCATGACCGAAGGCAAGCATAGGAATGTGAGCAGGCAGGCAATCACCAAATAGACACACAAGTCTGTGGCGTGCCGTTTTGCTATGTTCTTGAAGTCGTTGATCCTATTTTCCGAGTAAGCTCTGACGGCACGGGGGAAATGAAGATTCAACAGGGAAATCGGAACAAGCGTGAAGATGCTCGAATAAAGAATGACCAGATAGAAACGTCCAAGTGACTCTGTGCCGAGATAATTGTTGATAGCCCAGCGATCCAGTTGTTGGTTCAGAACGACGAAAATGCCGGCTGCGAAGGGAATGAAGCCTCGGGCCAATATGCTGTTGACGGTTTCACGCTTGAATTGACAAGATGTTGGTCGCAGGTGCGGCACCCAGAGAATACCGATGGCGGTGACGATGAGTGGCTGAATGAGCATGGAAATCAATGCTGCGATTAGTCCATAGCGCCAAGCGAGGGCGCCTATCGCGCAAGAACAAGCCACGGCTAATCCATTGATCGCATTGGATTTGCGGAGGTTGCCATCACCAATCAGCGCATTGTTTATCCATGTCGAGGCCAATGTTGCAATGCCAGATGCCAAGCCGATATACAGCGTGGTGGGTTGAACGGCTTGCAAACCAAGACTAATTTGGCTGATACCACCCAGGGCCAGAATGATCAACAATAGTCCAGCAAAGAATGTGAAGATTGTGTTGTTGATCGTTTTGTTCTGGGATGAATTGCCTACCGCGTAAATCCTGTATCCACCGTTGATCATGCCGCCTTGTGTCAAGCCGATCATCATGACGATGGTCTGCATCAGCGCTACCTGACCAAGATCTGCCAGCCCGAAGGTTTTCAAGAAGATTAGGTTTCTAGCCAGACTGAGGATGCTGACCAGCACGCTCGTGATGACATACCTGGCCTTATCGCTGATAATCATTGCCTGTTGCCAATGGCCGGATGAGGGCGGGTATAGGCGATGAAGTCGCGGGCAATCTGCCGGATATTTTCTTCTAGGTTGATGTTGTAGCTATTCGCTCTGCCAACGAAGTAGTCGACCATGCCTTCATGGAGCGCGTCTAGGTAAGCCGCGACAAAGTTGAGTAAATCGTCCGAGGCTGTATATTCCTTGCCCTGATTGGCATACAGCGACGCGCGAAGATCACGCACGTGATGGATGTAATTCACCCGGGCGCAGGTGGAATAGAAGGTTTTTCCAAATACATAGACCTGCTTGCCCATCAGCAGGGCCTCGAAGCCGGCGGTCCCGTTGATCGTGATGACGCCAATGGCGCTGTTGATGAGCAGCTTGCCGGGCACGCTCTGCTTGATAAGCTTGATGTTCGGGACCTTTAGCAGGGCCTTGTAGTCTTCGGCCGCGCGGTAACCGAATTCATGCGGATGATCCTTGACATAGAGCAGCTTGCCGGGAGGCAGCTGTCCTGCAATGTTCTGTATCAGCTTGACCTGGTTTGCATATATGCCGGCACCGTGGTACAGGACGACAGCTTCAGGTTCGAGGTGGAGCGGGTAATAGTAGTATTCGAGGTCTGGGTTGAAATCCTCGAAATTGACCTCCTTCTCGCACTGCCTGATGTTCTTGTACTTGTCGCCATTGCTGTTGGTGGTGGCGCTCCAGTACTCGATGTTGTCGATGATCTTGTCGTGCTGGCGCAGTGCGGCGCTTTTCTTGAACTGGTGGCGCAAGCCTTTCAGTGCGTAGACGTATTTCTTCTGCTTGGGCTTGATCGTCGCGCCCAGGTAGATGGAAAAATCTGCTCTGAATTTCTGAAGAAAGGCTTCGCAACGCGCTTGATCAACCTGCCGCGTGTTCGAGGCATATTCTTTGTGGATGCGCTCCAGCTCCGGGGCTGTCAGGTTGTCGCCGCTCATCGTGAGGTAGTTGAGATCGCCCCGATCTCCCTTGCTCATGATCTGGTAGATGTATTCCGCGCCGTGCTTCCTGCACAGGATGGCACAGATGAAATTCATCATCAGCGAGGTCGGCTCGTGCATCACGTAGTCGATCTTCTCGCTGCTGATCGCCTGGTCCCAGTATTGGTAGTACGCGCTGGTGAGTGCGATCGCCTGCTGGTAATCCAGCACGGTGAAGCCGCGGTCGCTCTGGATGGCCGAATTGAGATTGAAGCGGCCGTCGCTGAAGCGAATGATGTCTTCGTCCATGCGCGACAGCAGGTCCTGGGGCACATGGTCGATCGACTCGTAGAGCGGCTTGATGGCTTCCTTGAACGTCGGCATGTCTGCCGCGATGCCGTAGGCCTTCATATGGGTTCTTTCGGCCTCTCCGTATGGGAGATGGATCACATGCAGTTCGCCGTGGAGTTCGTTTCCGAGCGGCGCAAACATGTCGACCAGTTCAAGCCGATGAAACAGGAGGATCGTTTTCTTCATGCGTCGCGATGGGATGGCCCGGTCAGGCTTCGGTGGGGGGACGCCTTGGCGCAAGCGATGCCGACACTGCGCGTCATTCGGTCGAGCCATTCCGACCGACATGCCGTTCTGTTCAGTGGCCCGCGGACGAGCCTTTGATGCTCAGGAATTCGGCGAGCATGCGCAGGCCTGCGCGACCGCTTTTCTCGGGGTGGAACTGGCAACCAAAGACGTTGTCTCGCCCGACGGCGGCGGTGATGGCATGGCCGTCGTAGTCGTATGCCGCCAGTTGGTGGGCCGGGTCTCGGGGAATCAGACGATACGAGTGGACGAGATAGACAGCGGTGCCGGGCTTGGTGCCGTTCAGGGGGCTGCCGTCCCAACGGGATGTCGGGGTCGGGTGGATCTCGCCCCAGCCGATGTAGGGAACCTTGTGGGGCTCCCCCGAGACGGCCGTCGTCGGGATGGACTCGACGCGGCCGGGAATCAGGGCCAGGCCGGCATTCGCGCCGAACTCGTCGCTGGTGTCTGCCAGCATCTGCATGCCGAGACAGATGCCCAGCAGCGGCATGCCTGCGGCGGCGACTTCGAGGACGACCTTGTCGAGCCCTCGCCTGCGCAGCGCGCTCATGCCATCGGCAAAAGCGCCGACGCCGGGCAGCACGACGTGCGAGGCGGCCAAAATGGTGGCGGGGTCGGAACTGATCGCCACAACCGCGCCAACCTGCTCGAAAGCGCGTCTGACACTCAGCAGGTTGCCGACGCCGTAGTCGATGATGATGACCTTAGCCATGCTCGAAGTTCCTCACTTTGACGCCGGCTGCTCGTGCGGCCGTCCGGATGTCGCTGATGGAGGCACGGCCGTAGTGAAGGATGTCGGCCATGGCGACTGCGTCGGCGTGGCCGTCCTTGATTACCTGAACCGCATGGTCGGCCGTTCCCATCCCCCCGCTCGCAATCACAGGTACGGAAACTTCGGCGGCCACAGCACGAACCAGGGCGTTGTCAAAGCCCTTGCGGGTCCCTTCCATGTCGACGGACGTCAGCAGGATTTCGCCCGCGCCAAGCGCGACACCGCGCTTGGCCCACTCGATGACGTCCAGCCCGGTGTACTCGCGACCGTTGTCGGTGAATGCCTGCCATTGCTCTTGGCCAACGCGCTTTGCCTCGATCGAAAGCACCATGCATTGGCTGCCGAAACGGCGTGCAATGTCGGTGATGAGACCCGGGTTTGCGATCGCGGCCGTGTTGACGGCAACCTTGTCTGCACCGCAGCGCAACATCTGCGTCACGTCATCGACGCTGCGAATGCCGCCCCCTACTGTCATCGGAATAAAAACTTCCTGAGCGGCGCTTTCGACGATATGACTGAGGCTGTTGCGCCCGTACAGGCTGGCGACGATGTCGATATAGATCAGTTCGTCCGCCCCCTGCTCGTAATAGCGCTTGGCAAAATCGTTGGGTTGGCCGATCACGCGCAAACCCTCAAGGTGAATGCCCTTGATGAGATTGCTACCCTTGACGTCGAGTCGCGCGATGAGACGCGTGTTGCTCATGTCGCCGATCCATCCTCATTCCAGGGCGTGCGACGCAGCTTCCACTCGCCGTCTTCGACCTTCCACAGGTGCGGCGAACGGAAGCGATCGCAAAGCGCCAGGAACTCATCGCGCGACATGCTGATGTACTCGAGGAATTCCTTCTCGTAACGGGTCGGATATTCGCCTTCGTAACGGCGCATCAGCGCGATCGCTTCGTCCTTGGTGATGTGGTGATTGCGAATCTCCTGCGCCGAATCCATCATCGTGCGGCCCACGCCGAACTTGATCCAACGCGTGAAGTAGAAGAATCCATCGACCTTGTCGTCAAGGCTGTTGTACTTGGAGTAGGTGCCTTCCGTGCGCAGCGGATTGGCCTCGAAGCCAGTGTTCTCGACAGCGTAGTAGTAGGCCTCTTGCGGAACCCACCGCTTGTAGTAGCCCAGGTACTTGAAGTCGATGCCCTTGCGTTGCAGAACCTCGGGGTCCATGGGCAGGTAGCTCTTCAGGTCGGCCATGGGCACGCCTTCGTCGAGGTACTCGCCGATCGGCTTGCCACCGAGCAGAACGTCGCGAAGGTCGCGGCCACCCAGGTAGTCGAGCGAGAAGCCCTCGCTTTCCGCGCCGTCGGACGCAGCGGCATAGCTGGAGGTCTTATGCGAGATCTTCTCGCCGTACTCGCCCGGCATTTCTCCGTAGAAGATCAGCGGAATGTTCAACTGCGCGGCCATCTTGGCAACGAAAGTCTTCTGCCCCAGGATGAAGGGCTGGAACGGGTGCAGCAGATTAATCGTCGCGTTGCGGGTGAGCAGGCGGTGGATCTTGCCGTTGGGCGTGTAGAGGAAATTGTCGAAACCACCGACGTGCAGCCAATTCTGGAAGTTCTTCCAGCCGATGTCGGTATACAGGTGGGGCGACCATGTGACGGTCAGCGGGTGCATGCCGTACTTGTATTTCAGCAGGTGCGACTGCATCGCACTGTCCTTGCCACCGCTGCCGCCCACGATGCAATCGTAGCTGCCGTCGTCCTTGCGGAACTTGTTGCACAACTCGAGCAATTCGCGCTCGCGCTCGTCCCAGTCGATTTCGCCGGTTTCCTTCAGGAAATTGAAACGGCAGGCATGGCACACCCCTTCATCGTCGAAGCTGAGTGTGGTCTTGGTGGAGGCCTTGCCATGCGAATACTCGTTGCTGGACATGGGCTGCTGGTTTGACATATTGCAAACCTTGCAGAATTTGACCAGGCTGGGCATGCCGTAGAGCACCTCGAGTTCGGCCTCAGGCTTCTCGAAACGGCTCAGGTCGGTTTTGGGGCTGGGTCCAATTCTCATGACGAATTCTCTGTTCAAAAAGTACGGTTAGCTCCGGCGGGTGCGCAGGATCACTTCGAGGGCAATGAGGTCGGCGGGTGTATCGATGTCAATGGATCGCTCGCTGGGCATGGGAACGCCCAGCGTTGCCGTAGCAATGAAACTGCGATGCTCGCATAGCCAGGGCACATGGGCTGCATAGACGGCACCGTTCAGACACCATGCTGAAGGCAGGTCCTGGCGACGCAGCGACTGGCCCGGCGAAGGCTCGGCGAAGCGGGTGAGCGCCCCGCCGCCATCCATGCCAAAGGTCAGATAGGGGTGGTCCTCTGCGGGACGCAAGCTGACGCAGGCTGGCGCATTGCGGTGCGTCATTTCAAGCAGGCAAGCATCGATGTCTTCAGCGCTGCGCAGCGGCGAGGTCGGCTGCAGCAGCAGCACGATGTCGAAGCCCGGCGTGCGCTCCAGTGCGTCGATGACGACGTCTATGGACGAGGCCTCATCGGTCGACAGTTCGCTGGCACGCACGAAAGGCACGTCGCACCCTGCGTCCCGCGCGACGGCCATGATGGCTTCATCGTCGGACGACAGGATCAGACGGTCGATGTAGCGGGAAGCCCGTGCCGCGTTGATGGTCCAGGTGATCAAGGGCCGGCCATCGACCGGCACGATGTTCTTGCCCGGTATCCCCTTGGAACCGCCGCGAGCCGGAATGACGGCGAGGACTCGGCTTCCTGCTATCACCGGAACACCTCGTGAAAGTCGGTGTTGGCCCGTTCATAGTCGGCCGGCCGCCCGATATCGAGCCAATAGCCATCGATGCGATGACTGCGCGCGCGCATGCCGGCTTCGACCAGAGTCTCGAAGAAGGTGGGCATGTCGAAGAACGTGTCCCGGGGGACCAGAGACAGCGTCGCGGGCGACAGTACGTACATACCGGCGCTCACCAGGAAGCGCTGTACCGGTTTCTCCTCGATGGCCTGGATCACGCCCTCATGCTCGCGCACGACCCCGAAGGGAACCTGCATTTCGTACTCACGCACGCCCATGGTGGCTTCGGCGCCCGATTTGATGTGCTGATCGATCATGTGACCATAGTCCTCCTTGGTCAGGAGATCGGCGTTGGTCACGATCATGGGCTGGTTCGGCCGATCCGGGAGCAGGCTGAGCGCACCAGCAGTGCCCATGCGCTGCTTCTCCCGCAGATAGCGGATATCGACGCCCAAGTGCGATCCATCGCCGAAATATGCCTCGATCTGCTCGGCCTTGTAGTTCACCGCCAGATAGAAGCGATGGAAGCCCTGTTCAGAGAACGTGCGCAAGATCGTCTCCAATAGCGGCCGAGAGCCGACGTTCAGCATCGGCTTCGGGGTTTCCTGCGTTAACTCCTTGAGGCGCGAGCCCAGGCCTCCAGCCATGATGACTACCCACTCATCGCGCTTCGGTGCGGTGAGGTAGTCATCTACCGTCTCCATGCCGACGACGATGCCGCCGTCGGCAACCACCGGCAACTGGTGCAGGCCCATTCGGCGCATCAAGGCCAGTCGCGTCAGCCGATCATCGGCAATGCCTGCCGTGGTGGGTTTGCGGTACATGGCGGCGTCGACCTTGTCGGTCAACGTCAGGCCACCGAGGAGCGCGCGGCGCGCATCGCCGTCGCTGAGGGTGCCGAGCAGCCGGCGTTCAGCATCCACGACGAGTGCCATCTGGCAGCCGACTTCGTTGATGGTTTCAAGTGCAGCCCGCAGGCTCGTGTTGGGCCCGATCAGGGCCTGTTGCCAGTTCTTCATGAATTTTTTCCGTGCGGCTTGGCCGGCACACCGACCAGCACGCCATGACCGGCGAATGGGGCAACCACGGCGGCCCCCGCACCGATCAGCGTTTGCGCGCCCAGCGCCAAACCTTGCTTGATGACGGCGCCCGCGCCGACGTGGCTGTGAGCGCCCAGGTTGACCTGGCCGCACACCATGGCACCGGGGGCGATATGGCTCCAGTCGCCGATCTGCGAATCGTGCTCGACGACGGCGTGGGTGTTGAGAATGACGCCCGTCCCCAGGACGGCTCCTGCCTGCACGATCGTGCCGGCCATGAGTTGAACCGAGGGGCCGAGAGTCGCGAATCGCGACACGCAGGCGCCAGGATGAATGACCGAAGCGAACTCCCAACCTTGGGCCAGTAAAGCGGCTTGCACCTGGTAGCGCAGGGGCGCCGCCTCGTTGCTGACGCTGCCCAGCCCGTTGACGAGCCTCAGCTGGCGCGCATTGAAATGGCTCAGCACCTGGTCATCGCCAAGCACGGGCAGGCCGCAGAGCATTTCGCCATGGCGACGCGTGTCCGGCGTAGTGAACCCCAGCACCTCGGCACCGGCCGCAAGCAGGGCATCGGCGATGACGGCGGCATGGCCGCCGGCACCGACGATGATGACCGGGAAGCCGCTGTTCATGGTTCGATCAGGTCGTCCGGCTCATAGGCACGAGTGGCGGCCCGGCCCTCCAGGGACCAGATGTCCAGCGGCGAGATCGCGCCGCCCGGCCGTTTGCTGGTCAGCATGTCGACGCGCAGGATCTCGCCCTTGGCGATGGCATGTAGTGCCACCACGCTGCGACGGGCAATGGTTCGGTTGCCCACTTCGTCCGGTGCCGGCTGTTTGATGGGGCTGCCCAGTGCGAGCTCGATGTTGCGGATCGAACTCACCAACTGGGCCAGCTCTCCAGGTTCGAGCGACGCCGCATGATCGGGGCCGGGCAGGCTGCGGTCGAGCGTGAAATGCTTTTCGATCACGCACGCGCCACGCGCCACGGCCGCAATCGAAACCTCGATTCCCAAGGTGTGGTCGGAATAGCCGACGGGCAGCCCGAAGGCGTTGGCCATGGTGTCCATGGCGCGCAGATTGACGGCCGCTGCCGGCGCCGGGTATTGGGTAACGCAGTGCAGCAGCGTGACATGCTCCAGCAGTGCCTGACGGCCCGCGGCGCTGCTGTAGGCGGCATCGAAATCGCCACGGCCCTTCGGCTGGCCGCTTTGCGTCAGGCCGAAGGCAATGACACCGAGCGCTTGCTCGATGTCCGTCAGTGTCGACATGCCGGTGGAGACGATCAGCTTTTGTCGCAGGCGGGCCGCCTGCAGCAGCAGTGGGCCGCAGTTGATGTCGCCCGAAGGAATCTTCACCGCCGGCATGCCGAGGCCACCCAGCATCGCCAGGCTCTCTTCGTCGAAGGCGGTCGACATGAAGGCGATGCCGCGCTTTCGGCAATGCTGCAGCAACTGCTCGTGGTCGTGATCGGAGAGTTCGAGGCGGCGCAGCATTTCCAGCTGCGAGCCGGCCTCGCCGGTATTGGTGACCTGATAGCTGGCCTTCGCGGCCTTGCGGGTCGCGAGCTTGTCCGCCCGAAAGCTCTGGAATTTCACCGCATCGGCGCGTGCATTCGCTGCCACGTCGACAAGCTGCATTGCCTTTGCGAGCTCGCCGTTGTGATTGACACCGGCTTCGGCAATGATGAAAACGGAGTTGCGCAAGGTTATGCCTCGATCAGATGAAAGCGCTTCTTGAGGATCGCCTCTTTGGCGGGCAAGGCGAGCAGGGCAGCGACGATACGGGCCGATGAACGGCCGTCGCCATAGGGATTCACGGCCTCGCTGCAGTCCAGCTTCAAGGCGTCTTCGATGCAGTGCCCGATGGCCCGGCGCTCGGGCGCGCAGTGCAGCACCGAGGTTGCGGCCTGGCGGCCGCGCTGGCGGTCTCCGATGTTCACCGTAGGCACGCCGAGCGATGGAGCCTCGTAGAGCCCGCTGGACGAATTACCGATCACGGCGTCGGCCATGCTCATCAGGCTCAGGTAGCGCAACTGCCCCAGCGAGGTAAAGACGTGGGCGTTTTCGCGACCTTGTGCCCATTGATCGAGCGCCGCTGCCAGAGCGCGCCCCCCGGTATCGGCATTGGGGCGCGTGAACCAAAGCGTTGTCTGCGCGTCCAGCGTTTCCAGTGCAGCCAGCATCTCGGCTTGCTGCCGCTCTCCTTCGCCGGGCTCCAGCGTGACGGGGTGGAAGGTGACGAGCAGATTGCGTCTGCCCAACGGCACGCCGAGCGCCTGTTCAAGTGCGTCGCGAGTCAGCAAGGGCCGGCGGCGCAATTGATCGAGTCCCGGGCTGCCGACCACCTGCACCAGCGATGGATCCTCGCCCATCTGGCACACGCGGCGCCGTGACAGTGCGTTGGTCACCAGATGGAGATGCGCCATCTTCGTGATGGCATGCCGGATCGATTCGTCGAACGCGCCTTCGGTCGTGTCCCCGCCTGCAAGATGGGCCAGCGGGATGTTGTGAATCATTGCCGCCTGAGCGGCGGCAAGAATCTCGAACCGGTCACCGAGGACGAGGACGAGGTCAGGCTCAAGTTGCCCGAGCGCGTCGGAGAAGCCGATGAGGCCGAGGGCCATTGACTTCAGCACCCCGCCGGGCGTGTCGCTGGCCAGCAGCATCTCGACGCGCCGCGCAATCGGCAGTCCGTCGCGCTCGATCTCGCGCACCGTCATTCCGAACTCCGGCGCCAGGTGCATGCCGGTGACGATCAGCTGCAGCTCCACGTCGGGATGCGCGTTCAGGTCATGCAGCACCCAGTAGAGCAGGCCGTACTCGGCCCGACTGCCCGTGACGACCGCGATCCTGCGGCGAGACAGATTCACGGCGCAGCCTCGACCAGGTGCGGGCTGCTGGGCAGGTTGATGATGCGGCGCGCAAGGTCCTGCGCGATGGGCAAGGGCATGGCCTCGCAGTCGCGATACATCGGCAGGGTGGGCAGCAACTCCCAGACCGGGCGGGTCATCTGCCCGGCCGCATTGGTGGCCGCGAGCACGGCATCACGCTGGTCGGCCAGATGCGGCGCCAGCAGCAGGGTCTGCAGCCAGTAATTGGCCCGTGTACCTTCACGTTCGACGAACAGGCTGACCTCCGGAAGATCCCGAAAGGCCGACGCATAACGCAGTGTCAACTCGCGCTTGGCGGTCAGGAAACCGTCGATCCGCTCGAGCTGGGCGCAGCCCAATGCTGCATTCAGATTGGGCATGCGGAAGTTGTAGCCCACCTCGTCGTGATGAAAGGCCCAAGCATGGGGCACCTTGGCCGTGGTTGTCAGGTGCTTGGCGCGTTTTGCAAGAGCGGCGTCATTGGTGATGATGGCGCCGCCACCGCCGGTGGTGACGATCTTGTTGCCGTTGAAGCTCAGCATGGCGCAACGGCTGAAGTTGCCCGTGTGCCGGTCGCCAATCCAGCTGCCCAGCGATTCGGCCGCGTCTTCCACGATCTCGATGGCGTATCGCTCTGCCAGCGCCTGCAGCGCGGGCATGTCGACCGGGTGGCCAAAGGTGTGCATCGGCACAACTGCAGCGATTCGCCTGCCTGTACGTCGGTTGAAGCACTCTCCCCCCCGAACCTCTGCGATGTCGGCCAGGTAGGCATCGAGCGCCGGCGCGCTAAGTCCGAGGCTGGCGTACTCGCTGTCAACGAAATGGGGGATGGCTCCGCAGTGGCTGACCGCATTGGCGGTGGCCACGAAAGACAGGGCTGGAATCAGAACCTCGTCACCGGTTTCAACTCCGACGAGCTTGAGTGCAATCTGCAATCCTGACGTGCCATTGCTGACCACCACTGCGTGCGCCGCGCCGGTATAGGCGGCCAGTTCCCGCTCGAAGCGGTCGACATAGCTGCCGACCGAAGAAACCCAGCCGCTTTCGATGCAGTCTGCGACGTAGGTGAGTTCCTTGCCCGTCAGGCGCGGCTCGTGGAGCGAAACCCTGGCTGTCCGGGTGACCTCGAAAATGCGGGCCGCGATGGCGTCTGCGAGTTGCATCGGCTGGGTCTCAGATGTTGTAGACGCCGGCCTTGTAGCGACGCAGATTGTCGGCATGCGAGAACCATTCGATGGTTTCCTGCAGGCCCTGGCGCAGACCCTCCAAGCCGGGGTACTCGGGCGACCAGCCTGCCAGCGCCAGGGCGCGACTGTTGTCGGCCCAGAGCCGCTCGACCTCGCTGCCTGCCGGCCGCATGCGTTGCTCGTCGCTGGTGAACTCGACTTCGCGACCCATCAGCTTTGCAATCAACGCGGCCGTGTCGCCTATCGACACCTCGTAGTTGCTGCCCACGTTGATCACCTGGCCGACAGCGGCATCGCATTCCGCCACTGCGACAAAGCCGCGCACCGTATCGCGCACATAGTTGAAGTCGCGGGTCGGGTGTACCGCGCCCAACTTGATCTGGCGCGCACCGGATGCGACCTGGGTGATGATGGTCGGGATGACGGCGCGGGCGGATTGACGGGGGCCGTAGGTATTGAAAGGCCGAATCGTCGCGACCGGGGTTTCGAACGATTGGAAGAAGCTTTGGGCAATCTGGTCGGCGCCAATTTTGCTGGCCGAATAGGGGGATTGCCCCTGCAGCGGATGCTCTTCGGTGATGGGCACGAAACGCGCCGTGCCGTAGACCTCGCTGGTCGACGTATGGACGACTTTCTCGATACCGAGTTCGCGCGCCGCCTGGACGACATTGAGCGTGCCCTTGATGTTCGTATCGATGTAAGTGTCAGGCGAGTGATACGAGTACGGGATGGCAATCAAGGCGGCCAAGTGCATGACGACGTCGCAACCCTGCATTGCTGCTCGTACACCGTGCGGGTCACGGATATCGCCTGCGAAGACATCGAGATTATTCTTGATCTCGGGCGAGCTCTCGTCCAGCCATCCCCAGGAATTGAAGCTGTTGTAGTAGACGAATGCGCGCACATCAGCGCCGCTTTGGACCAGATATTCTGTCAAATGTGAACCGATAAAGCCATCTGCGCCGGTGACCAGAATTTTCTTGCCGTTTAGTTTCATATGCTTTGGAAGTCGTGACGCAGTGGGCGCGCCAGTTCTTTAATTGATTGCAAATTATTCGGCGAGCGACTCATCGATTTCATTTCGAAGAATATTTATTTGTTCTTGCAGCGCCAAGTACTCTGTTTCCTTGCGGGCTAAGAATGCCTTCGTCAAATGGGCCTTTTCGACGACGCCCCGCGGTGTCAGTAGGTAGAGATAACCCAGCTTGTTGCCGCTACGCGAAAAATTCTCGACCTTGACCAAGCCCTTCTCGAGGAGGGCGTTGATCAGGTAATTGGTCTTGCCAATACTGATGCCGAGGGTTTCGGCCAGTTGTCGCTGTGACTCGGGCGGTGTCTTGGCGACCGCGCGCATCGCCGCAAGCTCAAGATCATCTGCCGGAGAGACTTCGTTGAGATCGTTCATGGCGTGAACGCACAGTATAGCCTCTTGCGTTCAGCCCGCATTTCAGCCCGCCACCGGACGCTTGCGTGACCAGGCCCTGCGAAGCTTGGCCAACCGCAAGGCAACGTTCGGGTCTTCAGCGGCCGACGAACGAATCGCACGCTGAACAAGGATCTTGATAACAAGGAACACCAAGACCGCTGCACTTGCCAACAAGCCGATTTCACCTCGTCTGGGCTTCGACTTGCGATCAGGCGCTTCAGCCTTGTCGACCACTTGCACCAGTGCGCCCTCCTTGCTCTCGTCCAGCTTCGCCAGTTCGAACTGCTTGGCCAGCATGTCGAACAGTGTCTCCTGATACTTGTACTCGCGATACTTGGAGATATAGCTTGCCGTGGCGGGCTCATCTTGGGCGCTGGCTCCCAATTTGGCGATTTGGGCGCGCAGGGCTGCCAACGCTGACTGCGCCTGATTCAACTCGGTCGCGTTGTCGTTCAAATATGTTCGCATGGCTTGCAGGCGAACTTCGGTAGCGGTGGCCTCGGCTCTGAGCCTCGCATAAGCTTCGGCAGAAGCGCGCGGTTCCGCACGCAATGCGCCGCCATCGAAACCGCTGCTTTGCAAAGCGATCTGGGCTGTCGTCAAGCGCTGCCGCGTAGCTTGCAACTGCTGTTCGAAGAAGACGCGGCGTTGCTGGGCTTCGGTGACCGCAATCACCGTCGTGAGCTTGCGCAACTCGTCTACGTAGCGATTTGCGATGAGCGCAGCCCTTTGTGGATCGTGGTCGTCTACTTCGATACTGATCAGACCGTCCTTGCGTCCGCTGGACATTCGCGTGTGATCGCTGAGCGCTTGTCGTGTGCGCGAGCGAAGCTCTTGCCGGTAGATCTTTTGCAGTTCAAAGGCATCGATGATGCGATCTCGCACAGTCACGCTTTGCATCAGCGCCATGTATTGGTCAGCTGGCGTCTTTAGGCCGCCGCCGCCAATCGCAGTCAGTGGCCCCAATGCAGCCAATGCGGCGGAAGCAGTGCTTTGTTGTTGCTGTGGAGGCAGGAACGTCGTCTTCGCCGTGAAGGTAGGCGCAATGAGAAAAGTCCCACCCACAGCAGCAGCCCCTGCCATGATCGGCAAGAGCAGCAGGCTTCGCCAGCGCTCGACCAGTGAGGTCAAGAAATCCAATGCATCGAAGCTATCTGCGCCATCATGGCGAACCAGTGCGTCTGGAAGGTCAAGATTAGGAGAAGTCAATTCTTCCTCAGTTAGTTCTTGATGGTCTTTAGGGCGGCTGCGCCTATGCCGAACTGATAGAGGATCTGTGTCCAGTCCTTTGCCTCTTGCATGAAGGTCGTCTTGTTCTGCTCTTCGGGGACAAACACCGTATCGCCCGGCAAGGCAGCCATCGAGGATAAAGCATTGCCGCTGCTGAACCAACCGCTGTTGGACTGGCGGGCGCTGACCACGCTGCCATTGGCTCGCAGCACAAACATGCTGCCAACGTCGGCGCCGCGGGTCGGGCCGCCGGCGAGTTTCAGGATGTCGTCGATCGAGTTGCCTGCGCCGAGCAGGTAGCTGCCGCCATTGAACACGCTGCCGAACACGCCGACCGTGTTGGGTCGGGCCGGGATGTAGAGACGGTCCCCATCCTCGACGCCCAACTGAGACAACTGGCGAGCGGAGTCGATCAGGTCCAGCACTACGCGACCGCTAGGCCGCACGGCGCGCATTCGCTCAATCAGCCGGCTCGTGCCGGCCTGCTTTTGGACGACCGCCTGAGCCTCCTCGGTATTGCTGACCTTCTGTGTAGAGGTGTTGCGGGTGAACTCGGTTTCGAGGTCACGAAGCGCGCGGTCATACTGCGCTTCCTGGAACTTGCGAACACTTTCGCGCGATAGGTCGGTTCCAAATAGATAAGCCTGTTCCGAAAGCCCGCCGGCAGCCTGGACCGCATCGGCCAGTGTGCTCTTAGGTGGCAAGACATAGTCGCCCGGCCTAGCAACCTCGCCTTCTACTCGTACGCGTTTGTATTGTTTGGCCTGAGGCAAGATGGCTGCAACGCTGTTGAATGCGCGCACCACGTCTGCATTGCTTAGTCTCTTCTGGCCATCCTGCGGCAGCGATAACTCGACCACGCGCCGGTCATTGCGCTCACTCAGTCGTTCCAGGGCAAGTCTGCGTGTATCCGCCACGGCTGACAGCCCGCCCACGTAGCCAATGGCATCGTTGACGGGCTCGTCCCCCTTCAACTCCACGATGGCGGGTCGATTCACACTGCCGATTACGGCGACCTGAGGTCCGACGGGGCCGATAAAGAGCACGTCGTCGCCCTGAAGCGATACATCGCCCTTCTTGTCACCTTTGACCAGCAGTTCATACAGGTCAAAGCGGCTGACCACTTGGCCGTTGCGCCTCAGTTCGATGTTGCGGTAGCTGCCTGCAGCAGCCGGGCCACCCGACTGGGCAAGGCCTGTCATGATCGTGGCTAGGCTGCTGACGCTGTAGGCGCCAGGGCGTGCCGCGAACCCGGTGACGTAGTAGCGAATGCTCCTAAGTCGACCGAGCGCGGCGCTGAGCTGGAAATTCTTGAAAACCTGGCCGACGCGACGCGTCAGCAATTCGTTCAGGTCCGAGTGCCTGATGCCGGCCACCACCACAGGCCCTACGCGCGGGATGACGATGCGACCCGCTCGATCAACGGTGAGGCGCAGATCCGCATCGACCGAACCCCACATCGTGAGCTGTATCTCATCACCTAGACCCACTACATAGTCCGGCGGCACTTGACGATTTGCTTCAAGTGCTGCTGCGCTACGAGTCGGCAGCATCAGATCGCTGCCGAGTCGTTGAACGGGGGTGCCGGCGAGTTCGCTGGCGTAAATCTCGAATTCGCTAGGTTGTGCCCGAATGGCCGGTGGTGCTTGTCTGGTCTCGGCGAGGCTGTCATCCATTGGGTTGCTGGTCCGCGACGCCGGATTGTTCGCGTCCGGGGCTGCCGGCGCACCCGTCCAGAGCCGGATGGGCCCGGTGCTTGCGCCGACCTGAACTTCGGAATCAGACGGTTGGGCGGGAGCCGCGTGCGCGCAATGCGAGGATGCAAGCAGGGAAGCAATCAGAAAGCCAGAAGCAGGATGCCAGCGCAAATGGATCACCGGTTGGTTGTATCGCGCGAGATTCTAAGGGGCGCTTGCTTGAGGGAAAGCCCAACGCCAGTTCATTAAAATTAGAGCGATGCTCTATTTGCTTGTCTCATTCTTCGTGGCCGCGTTGGTGACCCTGCTGGTCATCCACTCCTCCCGCAGCCACGCGCATCTCTCAAGCGATGCCGACCTGTCCGGCCCGCAGAAGTTCCATGCCACCCCGGTTCCCCGGATCGGCGGAACGGGAATGTTCACCGGCTTGGCCTGTTGCATCGGTGTCGCGGCGTTTGCCGAGCATCCGGATTGGAAATTCGGCGCGCTGTTGATGATCTGCGGCCTGCCGGCATTTCTTGCCGGGCTGATCGAGGACCTGACCAAGCGCGTCTCACCGGCCAAGCGCCTGCTGGCGACGGCAGCTTCTGCCGCACTCGGCATCTGGCTGCTCGACGCGACGATCACCAAGACCGACGTTCCTGGGTTGGACAGGGTAGTGTCTACTGCCCTTGGCGCCTGGGTCGCCACCGTGTTCACGGTCGCTGGCGTCGCCAACTCCGTCAACATCATCGACGGGTTCAACGGGCTTTCATCGATGTGCGTCAGTCTGATGCTGCTCGTCTTTGCTTACGTGGCCTATCAGGTGGGCGACATCCCGCTGGCGCTTTGGGCATTGGCTGGCGTTGGTGCAGCCTTGGGCTTCTTTGTCTGGAATTTCCCCGGCGGGCTGATCTTTTTAGGCGACGGTGGCGCCTACTTCCTGGGCTTCTACCTCGCCGAGATCGGCATCCTGCTGACCGCACGTAACGCCGAGGTGTCACCGCTATTTCCGCTGATGGTCTGCATCTACCCGGTGTTCGAGACCCTCTTCTCGATGTACCGCCGCAAGGTCATCCGCGCCGTTCCCACGGGCCTGCCCGACGGCATCCACCTCCATTCGCTCATCTACCGCCGCCTGATGCGCTGGGCCATTGGCGCCCGCGACGCCCGTGCGATGACGCGTCGCAATTCCATGACCGCACCCTACCTCTGGATGCTTTGCATCAGCTCCCTGGTGCCCGCGCTGGCGTTCTGGGACTCCACCCCGCTGATCGCCGCCTGCATGGCGCTTTTCGGGCTGACCTATGTGGCGCTGTACCGCCGCATCGTCCGCTTCAAGACCCCCAAGTGGCTGGTCGTGAACCGCTGAAACACGCGAAAGTGGCTTGCCGGCGATAATCGTCGGCTATGAGCGAAAACGCCCCTCTGCCCGAGTTGCAGGCTTCTCCGGAGATCGAAAACGCGCCGCCGGCCCGTTTCGACACCCTTCCCCTCGACCCCAAGCTCCTTCGCGCCGTCGCCGATTCCGGCTACCTGACGATGACGCCCATCCAGGCCAAGGCGATTCCGATCGTGCTGGAAGGCAAGGACGTCATGGGCGCGGCGCAGACCGGCACCGGCAAGACGGCCGCGTTCTCGATCCCGTTGCTGCAGCGCATGCTCAAGCACGAGAACCCGAGCGTGTCTCCTGCCCGCCACCCCGTGCGCGCGCTGGTGCTGGCGCCGACGCGCGAACTCGCTGACCAGGTCGCGGAGAACGTCAAGAAGTACGCCAAGCACACCAACCTGCGCTCGGTTGTCGTCTTCGGCGGCATCGACATGAAGCCGCAGACGGCTGCGCTGAAGGCCGGTGTCGAGGTGCTGATCGCCACGCCAGGCCGCTTGCTCGATCACATCGAGGCCAAGAACTGCGTGCTCAACCAGGTCGAGTACGTCGTGCTCGACGAGGCCGACCGCATGCTGGACATCGGCTTCCTGCCGGACCTGCAGCGCATCCTCAGCTACCTGCCCAAGACACGCCAGACGCTGCTGTTCTCGGCGACGTTCTCGCCCGAGATCAAGCGCTTGGCACAGAGCTATCTGCAGGACCCCATCCTCGTCGAAACGGCCCGCCCCAACCAGACCGCGACCAACGTCGAGCAGCGCTTCATCGCTGTCACCGACGACGACAAGCGCGCGGTGGTGAGGCAGATCCTGAAGGATCGCTCGATCACGCAGGCCATCATCTTCGTGAACTCCAAGCTGGGCGCGGCCCGCCTGGCCCGGACGTTCGAGCGCGACGGCCTGCGCACCTCGGCGCTGCATGGCGACAAGTCGCAGGACGAGCGGCTGAAGTCGCTCGATGCCTTCAAGCGCGGCGACGTCGATCTGCTGGTGGCAACCGACGTGGCGGCGCGCGGCCTGGACATCGCGGACCTGCCAGCCGTCTTCAACTTCGACGTGCCTTTCAACGCCGAGGACTACGTCCACCGCATCGGCCGCACGGGCCGTGCGGGTGCGTCGGGCCTGGCTGTCACGCTGGTGACCAAGTCGGACGCGCGGTTGGTGGCGGACATCGAGAAGCTGATCAAGCGCAAGATCGACCTCGACCCCTTCGAGATCGAGAGCGAGAAGCCGCGGTTCGAACGTCGGCCTCGCGAGGACTCGCCAGAGCGCGCGGAGCGCTCCGAACGTGAGGAGCGTGCCGAGCGTCCGGACCGTCCCGCCCGGACCACCAGCCCGGCCCTGCGCACGCCGGCACCGTCCGCCGATCCGTTCTTCAACAAGCCCTACGAATCGAGCGCGCGCGACGAGCCGCCGGCTTGGGAGAAGGCCAAGTCCGCCTCGCCCGTCAAGGGCCTGTCCAGCTACATCAAGCCCAAGAAGCAGGTCGCGGCGCTGTTCGGCGCCAAGAAGGCGGAGCCGGCCGAGTCCTAAGCCTCATCAAGCCAGCAGCGAGAAGACCGCTGGGATGCGGTCAGACAGCTTTGTGCGGTTGATGCGCCAGTCGGCCACCGTGGCGGTCTGAGTCCAACCGCCGGGTAGCGTCAGGCCGACGCTGATCGACAGCCGCGTCGCGGGCTTGAGCGTGGCCAGCAAGGCCTGGTTCAGCGTCTCGTTGCGGTAGGGCGTCTCGATCAGCAATTGCGTCTGCTGGGCTTTGGCTGACAGCGCTTCCAGTTCGCGGATGCGCGCGGTGCGCGCGCTGGCGTCCACCGGCAGGTAGCCGACGAAAGCGAAGCTCTGGCCGTTCAGGCCGCTCGCGGCCAGCGCCAGCAGCAAGGAGCTGGGACCGGATAGCGGCACGACCTCGATGCCCGCCTCGTGGGCCAGGGCAACCAGCCGCGCGCCGGGGTCGGCCACAGCGGGCAGGCCGGCTTCGGAGATCAGGCCCAGGTCGTGCCCGGCGTGGACTGGGTCAAGCAGCGCAAGCCAGCCCGCCGCGTCATCGCCGCCGCCCCTGCCGCCCTTTGGGGGGCGCGGCAGCTCGGCGATCTGCATGGCCTGCAACGGCTGGACCAGGGGGGCAATGGCATCGATGCGCTTGAGCAGCGAGCGCGTCGTCTTCGCGTTTTCGGCGGCCCAATGTGTCAGCCGAGCCGCCGTTTCGATGACTCGCTGCGGCAGCACCTCGCGCAGGTCCAGCGAATCGTCCACGCCGAAGTCCAGCGTGTTGGGCATCAGGATCAGTTTTCCGAGGGTCATGCGAGGGGCTCCAGGCCAGCGCGGCGCAGCAGGGCGCAGGTGCGAATCAAGGGTAGGCCGATCAGCGCGGTCGGGTCGTCGGATTCGACTGCGTCCAGCAGCGCGATGCCCAGGCTCTCGACCTTGGCGCTGCCGGCGCAGTCATAGGGCTCATCGGCGCGCAGATAGGCCTCGATGGCGGCGTCGCTCAGCGCGCGGACGCGCACGCGAACCTCGGCGCGTTCGATGGCGGCCAGGCCCGGCGCGACGATGGCCACGGCGGTCTGGAAGACAACCTCGCGGCCGCTCATGCGGCGCAGCTGTGCGGCCGCGGCCTCGTGTGTGCCCGGCTTGCCGATGGCTTCGCCGGCGAGGTCGGCCACCTGGTCCGAGCCGATGACGATGGCGCCAGGAAAGCGCGCCGCCACGACCCGCGCCTTGGCCAGCGCCAGCCGTTCGGCCAGTGCGGCCGGGGCTTCGCCGGGCAGGGCGGTTTCATCGACATCAGGCGCTACGGCCTCGAAGGGCAGGCGCAGCCGGGTCAGCAATTCCTGGCGGTAGCGGGATGTCGAGGCGAGGATCAACTGAGGCATCAGGCATTCTCGCCGCCTAAACTTCGGCCCATGAAACCGCGCGCCTTTGTTCCCGAGAAGCTCGACCTCGCCGCCTTCATTCACGATGGCGCCAGTCTGGAGGGTGAGTGGCCGGCCGCGTCGCTGCAGCGACTGGCCGATTCCGCCGCGCCCGATGCGCCTGCGCAGGGCTGGCCGGCGCTGCACTGGCGCCTGCAGGGCGAAACCCGCCAAGCCAAGGGCGCCAAGGCGCAGGACTGGCTGCAGGTGACGGCGCGGGTCAAGGTCGCGTTGACCTGCCAGCGCTGCCTCAAGCCCGTCGAGGAGCATGTCGACATCGACCGCTGGATCCGCTTCGTCGACACCGAGGCCGAGGCTGCGGCGCTGGACGCCGACAGCGATGACGACGTGCTGGCCCTGCCGCGCCACCTGGACGCCCGCGAGCTCATCGAGGACGAGGTGCTGCTGGCCCTGCCGCTGGTGCCCCGCCACGAGGTCTGCCCCGAGCCGCTGACCCATGTGGACGACGCCGACGATCTGGCTGCGGAAGAAGAGGGCGAACGCCCCAATCCGTTTGCTGCACTCGCGGCGCTGAAGCGTGGCGGCAGCGCCTGAGGCCATGGGCGCTCGCGTCTTGCCAGGCTCCTTCGCGGCCACGGCTTGGCGATCAGCGCATTCGGTGCTACACTCGTGGGCTTTTCTGCGGCCTGGGGCTCGAGCTGTTTTCGCGCTTGAGACATTTCCAGGGGTCGCACCCCCAAACCCCGCAGATTTCGGAGAATTTCATGGCTGTTCAGCAAAACAAGAAGTCGCCTTCCAAGCGCGGCATGCACCGTTCGCACAACGCGCTGGTCACCCCGGGCACGGCCATCGAGCCGACGACGGGCGAAGTGCACCTGCGTCACCACATCAGCCCGACCGGTTTCTACCGTGGTCGCAAGGTGCTGAAGAGCAAGGCCGACGCGGCCTGAGCTTGAGCAGGCCTTTCAGAGGCCTGCAGTCCCGCGCCGCCCCAGCTGCGGTGCCGCACACTGAAGAATCTGCCGACCCGGCCTGCGCCCCGCGCAGCGCCGGGTTTGGTCTTTTCTGATCATCCTTTGCCTCGATGACCCACGAGCCCCTGCCTGATCCCGTCCGCCTTGCCGTCGATTGCATGGGCGGCGACCACGGTCCCTCGGTCACGTTGCCGGCCTGCCGGGCATTTCTGGACAAGCATCCCGGCGCCGAACTGCTGCTCGTCGGCAAGCCGGAAGAGCTGACGGCCGCCGCCGCCTGGCCTCGCTGCCGCGTCATCGCGGCCAGCGAAGTCGTCACGATGGAGGACTCGATCGAGGTCGCGCTGCGCCGCAAGCGCGACTCGTCCATGCGAGTCGCCATCCAGCAACTCAGGGCTGACCGCGATGGCAATGCGGCCCCGGCACACGTCTGCGTGTCGGCTGGCAACACGGGTGCGCTCTGGGCCGTCGCCAAAGTGTTGTTGAAGACGCTGGAGGGTATTGAACGCCCTGCGATAGCGGCCGTCATGCCCAATGCGGCCGGCCGCTTTACGACCGTGCTTGACCTCGGCGCCAACGTCGACTCTTCAGCGGAGAACCTGCTGCAGTTCGCCGTTATGGGCAGTGCGCTGGTGTCTGCCATCGACGGCATCGAGGAACCCAGCGTGGGCCTGCTCAACATTGGTGAAGAGGCCATCAAGGGCAGTGAGACCATCAAGCAGGCGGGCGAACTTCTGCGCGCTGCGGGTGCGACTGGCCAGTTGAACTTTTTCGGCAACGTTGAAGGCAACGACATCTTCAAGGGCACGACGGACATCGTGGTCTGCGACGGCTTCGTTGGCAACGTGATGCTCAAGTCTTCGGAGGGGCTGGCCAGCATGATGGGTGGCTTCATCAAAGCCGAGTTCAACCGCAATTGGTTGAGCATGCTGGCTGGGGCGCTAGCCAAGCCCGTCCTGAATCGCTTCAAGCACCGCGTGGACCACCGCCGCTTCAACGGCGCGGCGCTGCTGGGCTTGCGCGGCCTGGTCTTCAAGAGCCATGGTTCCGCCGATGCCTTCGCCTTCGAGCAGGCTTTGGCCCGAGCTTATGATGCCGCCCGCAACCGGCTGCTTGACCGGGTACACGACCGCATCGTCGCCACGCTGCAGGCCTCACCAGGCGCAGGGTCGACAGATGCTGGAGACAAGGCGGCGCCCGCCGCTCAGGCCGCATGAGCCCATCTGGAAATACTTCACCCCGCTACTCACGCATCCTCGGCACCGGCAGCTACCTGCCCGCTGACCGGGTCACCAACCAGGCGCTGGTCGACCGCCTCGCCGCCGACGGCGTCGAGACTTCGGACGACTGGATCGTCGAGCGCACCGGCATCCGCGCCCGCCACTTCGCCAAAGCAGACCAGGGCGCGAGCGACCTCGCTTTTCCCGCCGCGCTGGGTGCGCTGGAAGCTGCAGGCATCAAGGCCGACGAACTGGACCTGATCATCGTCGCGACGTCCACGCCCGACATGGTCTTCCCGTCCAGCGCCTGCCTGCTGCAGAAAAAGCTTGGCGCGTTCGGCTGCGCAGCCTTCGACGTGCAGGCCGTCTGCTCGGGCTTCATCTACGCGCTGAGCGTTGCTGATTCGATGATCAAGGCCGGCGCCGCCACCAAGGCTCTCGTCGTGGGCGCTGAGGTGTTCTCGCGCATCCTCGACTTCAAGGACCGCACGACCTGCGTGCTGTTCGGCGACGGCGCCGGTGCGGTCGTGCTGGGCGCGAGCGACGAGCCCGGCCTGCTCGCCACCGAGCTGCATGCCGATGCTCGCCACAGCGACATCCTCTGCACGCCCGGCACGGTGTCTGGCGGCCAGGTGCTGGGCTCGCCGCTGCTGAGGATGGATGGCCAGGCCGTCTTCAAGCTCGCCGTCGGTGTGCTGGAGAAGGTCGCGCGCTCGGTGCTCGACAAGGCCGGCATGACTGACGCAGACATCGACTGGCTGATCCCCCACCAAGCCAACATCCGCATCATGCAGGGCACGGCCAAGAAGCTGCGCATGTCGATGGACAAGCTCATCGTCACCGTCGATGAGCATGGCAACACGTCCGCCGCTTCGGTGCCGCTGGCGCTGGACGTGGCGGTGCGCAGCGGGCGTATCCAGCGTGGCGACACCGTGATGCTGGAAGGCGTCGGCGGCGGCTTCACCTGGGGCGCCGCCCTTCTCAAATACTGATTTCGCGTTCTCAATCCATGACTGCTCCGTTCGCCGTAGTTTTCCCCGGCCAGGGATCGCAGGCCGTCGGCATGCTCGACGCGTTTGCCGACCACCCGGAGGTCCGCCGCACGCTTGAAGAAGCCTCGTCCGCCCTCGGTGAGGACATGGCCGCGCTGATCCAGGCCGGCCCCAAGGACCAGCTGGACCTGACCACCAACACCCAGCCCGTCATGCTGACGGCCGGCATCGCCTGCTGGCGCGCCTTCGTTGCCGAAACCGGTGCCACCCCTGTGGCCGCTGCGGGCCACTCGCTGGGCGAGTACACGGCCCTGGTGGCTGCGGGCGCACTCAGCCTGGCCGACGCGCTTCCTCTTGTGCGCTTTCGCGCGCAGGCCATGCAGGAGGCCGTGCCCGTGGGCATCGGCGCGATGTACGCCATCCTGGGGCTGGACGGCGACGCCGTGCGCGCCGGTTGCGCACAGGCCGCCGCCGAGACGGGCGAGGCCATCGAGGCTGTGAACTTCAACGATCCCAAGCAGACGGTGATCGCCGGCAGCAAGGCCGGTGCCGAGAAGGCCGCCGAGATTCTGAAGGCTGCGGGCGCCAAGCGCGCGCTGCCTTTGCCGGTGTCGGCGCCTTTCCACTCCAGCCTGATGAAACCAGCGGCCGAGCGGCTGAAGGAAAAGCTCGCGACGGTGCAGTTCCTGCCCGCGGCCTTCCCCGTCATCAACAACATCGACGTGGCCGTCACCGACAACGTCGAGGCGCTGCGCGACGCGCTGTACCGCCAGGCCTTCGGCCCGGTGCGCTGGGTCGAGGTCGTGCAGGCATTGAAGGCGCGCGGTGTCGGCCACCTCATAGAAGCCGGTCCCGGCAAGGTGTTGAGCGGCATGGCCAAGCGCATCGACGCCGAGCTCCAGGCTGCCTGTGTCTTCGACCCCGCCTCGCTGGCCGAGGCCCGAGTGCTCCTCGGAGCCTGAACCCATGACTGAATCCGCATCCAAGGGCGTCGCCCTCGTCACCGGCGCCAGCCGCGGCATCGGCCGCGCTATCGCGCTGGCCCTTGCCAACGAAGGCTGGCGCGTCATCGGCACCGCGACGACCGAAGCTGGCGCTGCCGGCATCACCGAAGCGCTGGGCGCCCACGGCGGCCGCGGCATCGCGCTGAACGTCACCGACGCCGCCGCGAGCCAGGCAGCCGTCGACGAAATCGTCGCCAAGGAAGGCGGCCTGCACCTCCTCGTCAACAACGCCGGCATCACGCGCGACACGTTGTCCATGCGCATGAAGGACGACGACTGGGACGCCGTGCTGGACACGAATCTCAAGGCCGTGTTCCGCCTCGCCCGCGCGGTGACCAAGCCGATGATGAAGCAGCGCTCCGGCCGCATCATCAATATCACATCCGTCGTCGGGGCCTCCGGCAATGCCGGCCAGGCCAACTACGCTGCCGCCAAGGCCGGCGTGGCGGGCCTGACCCGCTCGCTGGCCCGCGAACTGGGCAGCCGCGGCATCACTGTCAACTGCGTCGCGCCGGGCTTCATCGCCACCGACATGACCGATGTTCTGCCCGAGGCCCAGAAGGCCGCGCTGCTGTCGCAGATCCCGCTGGGCCGCCTCGGCGCACCCGAGGAAATTGCCGCTGCCGTCGTCTTCCTGGCGTCACCTGGAGGTGCTTACATCACCGGGTCCGAGCTGCACGTCAACGGCGGCATGTACATGGGCTGATTTGGCCCGGGCACCCAGATTTAGGGGTGCCCATCTAGAGCCCTTAGAATGCTGGGCTGTTTTCTGCAAACCCCTCCTGGAGGAGTGTCATGAGCGATATCGAAGCACGAGTCAAGAAAATCATCGCCGAGCAACTCGGCGTGGCGGAAGCCGACGTCACCAACGAGAAGGCTTTCGTTGCCGACCTGGGCGCCGATTCTCTGGACACCGTGGAACTGGTGATGGCCCTCGAAGACGAGTTCGGCATCGAGATCCCCGACGAAGAGGCCGAGAAGATCACCACCGTGCAACTGGCGATCGACTACGCCGTCAAGCACCAGAAGGCCTGAGCGCCTTTTGCGCCTCAGTCCTTTCTCTCGCAACTCTCTGATCCGTACCGCATGAGCCGTCGCCGTGTCGTTGTTACCGGTCTTGGCTTGATCAGTCCCGTCGGCAACTCTGTTGCCGAGGGCTGGGCCAACATCCTCGCCGGTCGTTCCGGTATCGCCACCGTCACCCGTTTTGATGCCAGTAATCTGGCATGTCATTTCGCGGGTGAGGTCAAGGGCTTCAACATCGAGGACTACATCCCCGCCAAGGAAGCCCGGCATATGGATGGCTTCATCCACTACGGGCTGGCGGCGGCTTTCCAGGCGGTGCGCGACTCCGGCATTCCCACCGGTGATCAACTGACCGAAGAGCAGGCCGAGCGCATCGGCGTGCTCGTGGGTTCTGGCATCGGCGGTCTGCCGCTGATCGAGGAAACCAAGACCGAGCTGATCAACCGCGGCCCGCGCCGCATCTCGCCGTTCTTCATCCCGGCCTCGATCATCAACATGATCTCGGGCCACGTCTCCATCAACTTCGGATTCCAGGGGCCTAACCTGGCGATCGTGACGGCCTGCACGACGGGCCTGCATGCGATCGGCGAAGCCGGCCGCATCATCGAATACGGTGACGCCGACGTGATGGTGGCGGGTGGTGCTGAAGGTGCGGTGTCGCCGCTGGGCATCGGCGGCTTCGCGGCCGCACGAGCCCTCTCAACCCGCAACGACGACCCCGCAACCGCGTCTCGCCCCTGGGACAAGGACCGCGACGGTTTCGTGCTGGGTGAGGGCGCCGGCGTGTTGGTGCTCGAAGAGTACGAGCACGCCAAGAAGCGTGGCGCCAAGATCTACTGCGAGCTGGCCGGTTTCGGCATGGGGGCGGACGCGTACCACATGACCGCGCCCAACGTCGACGGCCCCAAGCGGTCCATGCGCGCGGCGCTGCGCAATGCCGGGCTGAACCCTGACCAGATCCAGTACATGAACGCGCACGGCACGTCCACGCCGCTGGGCGACGTGAACGAGACCAACGCGATCAAGCTGGCCTTTGGGGATCACGCCAAGAACATGGTCATCAGCTCGACCAAGTCCATGACCGGCCACCTGCTGGGCGGCGCAGGCGGCATCGAGTCGGTGTTCACGGCGCTGGCCATCCGCGACCAGATTGCCCCGCCGACGATCAATATCTTCAACCAGGATCCCGAGTGCGACCTGGACTACTGCGCCAACGAGGCGCGGCCGATGAAGATCGACATCGCTGCGAAGAACAACTTCGGCTTCGGCGGCACCAACGGCACGCTGATCTTCAAGCGGGTCTAGGCCCGCCTGGAGATGCGCCGCACGCCGCCCGTCGTCGTGCAGTTGCAGGCTCAGCCGGCCGTGCAGGCTGTCGCGGCGTTGATTGCCGCACTGGCTTCGGGCGGCTTGGCTGGCTGGGCCGTCGGCCATCACGCGTCAGCCTGGCCGGCGCTGTTGGCCGTGCCGCTCGCGGTTCTCTACGCCTGGCGGGCCGCCGCTGTGCTGCCACGGCGCTTGCGCTGGGACGGCCAGGCCTGGTGGCTGGCCGGCCCGGATAGCAGTGATGAAGCTGCCGTGCAACTCGCCGTGCTGATCGACCTCGATGCCTGGCTGCTGCTGCACGCCAGCCCCGGCCCACTTTGGCTGCCGCTGGCACGCAGCCAGCAGGCCCCGCACTGGACGGCGTTGCGTGCCACGCTGTTTGCGGCGCCGCAGGTGCGCCCATGAACGCCCAGCGTGACGACGCCGACGCCCTGTTGGTGCGTGAGGCCCAGGCCGGCAGCCGTGCCGCCTTCGACATGCTCGTGCTGAAGTACCAGCGCCGTGTCGAGCGCCTGCTGTCGCGCAGCGTGCGCGACCCTGCCGACGTGGCCGACCTGTGCCAGGAGACGTTTCTGGCGGCCTTTCGCGCACTGCCGGCATTTCGTGGCGACAGCGCCTTCTACACCTGGATCTACCGCATCGCGATCAATGCCGCTCAGCGACACCGCGCCCGCCATCAGCCTGTCGAGTCCCTGGACGAGGACGAGGGAACTTTTGGCACCGACGCGCATCCAACCGACGATGCGACCCCCGAAGCCCTGCTCGCCAACCGCCAATTGGCGCATGGGCTCAACGAGGCGGTCGAAGGCCTGGCGGAAGATCAACGCCGGGCGTTGCTGCTGAGAGAGGTGGATGGCTTGAGCTACGACGAGATCGCCGATTTGATGGACTGCCCGCCGGGCACCGTGCGTTCGCGCATCTTCCGCGCACGGGAAGCGCTGGCTGCACGCTTGAGGCCGTTGCTCAGCGGGGGAGGGTGGCGATGAACTCCGCCGACAACCCCGCGCTGCACGAGGCCCTGTCCGCCGTGATGGACGGCCGCGCGACGCCGGCCGAATGGGCGCGTGTGAACGCCGCCTGGGCGGCCGACCCGACGCTGCGCGAGCGCTGGGCGCTCTGGCATGCGGCCGGCGATGGCCTGCGCTCGGCCGAACTGCCAGCGCTGCACCGTGAGCCTCAGACCTTGCTCGACGCATTGCACGCGCAGATGCCGGCGTCCATCGCTTCGCGCCCGCGCCGTCGCGACTGGTTCGCGCCGTTCGCCGTTGCTGCCGGTTTCGTCGGCTTCGCGATCGGTCTTGGCGGGCTGCGCACGCCATCGGCGCCCGACGCCATCGTTGTCGCTGCACCATTCACAACACCGCGCGCGCAGGGGCTTGTGGGCATGAGCTTCGCACAGACGGCTGCAGGCCGTACGCTGACGCCTCTCGGTGGCTCGCGCGAAGCCGGCGTGTCGGTCGACGCGCCGCCCGAGATCATCGATTGGGGTCTTGCCCTGCCCGAGCAGGCGGCCTCACGCCCCGTACCCTGAAACGCTCAACCACCCGCTGCCCGTTGAACCTGGAACTTTCTATGCACGCTGAGAATCGCTTCCCCATCGCTCGCAAGCGCCTCCTGCTGTCCGGCACTGCGTTGGCCCTTGCGCTGGCCCTCGGCCAGGCGCCGGCCGCCGCGCAGGCGCGCGAGCTGCCGGACTTCAGCGAGCTTGTCGAACGTGTCGGCCCCGCCGTCGTCAACATCCGCACGGCCGAGAAGGTCAAGGTGCCCGAAGGCCAGGCGGAGATGAACGAGCAGATGCAGGAATTCTTCCGTCGCTTCGGCATCCCCGTGCCCAACCAGCGCCGCGGCGCGCCACGCGGCGGCGCCACGCCGGACGAAGACGGGCCGATGCGCCGCGGCGTCGGCTCCGGCTTCATCCTCAGCGCCGACGGCTATGTGCTGACCAATGCCCACGTCGTGCAGGGTGCCGACGAGGTCATCGTCACGCTGACCGACAAGCGCGAGCTCAAGGCCAAGCTCATCGGCGCCGACCAGCGCTCCGACGTCGCCGTCGTCAAGATCGAGGCCACCGGCCTGCCGTTCGTCAAGGTGGGCGACAGCAACAAGACCAAGGTCGGCGAATGGGTCATGGCCATCGGCTCGCCCTTCGGCCTGGAGAACACCGTCACGGCCGGCATCATCAGCGCCAAGCAGCGCGACACCGGCGACCTGTTGCCGCTGATCCAGACCGACGTGGCCATCAACCCGGGCAACTCCGGCGGGCCTCTGGTCAACATGCGTGGCGAGGTCATCGGCATCAACTCGCAGATCTATAGCCAGAACGGCGGCTACATGGGCATCTCGTTCGCGATCCCCATCGCCGACGCCGTCCGCGTGGCCGATGAGTTGCGCGCCGGTGGCCGTGTCGTGCGCGGCTACCTGGGCGTGCTGCCTGACGACATCACCAAGGAGATCGCCGAGGCCATCGGTCTGGGCAAGCCGCAGGGCGCGGTGATCCGCTCCGTCGTGGCCGGCAGCCCGGCCGAGAAGGCGGGCGTGGAGGGCGGCGACGTCGTCACCAAGGTCGACGGCAAGACCGTGGACAAGGCGGCCGATCTGCGCCGCCTGGTGGCCAACGTCAAGCCCGGCGCCAAGACAACGCTGACCGTGTTCCGTCGCGGCGCGATCAAGGAGATCGTCGTCACCATCGGCGAAGACGAGCGCAGCAAGAAGCCGGGCAGCGACAGCGCCGAGAGCAGCAAGGAGCCGGCGCCCGCCACCGGCCCGAGCGCAGCACTGGGGCTGAAGGTGTCCGACCTGACCGACGCGCAGCGCAAGGACCTCAAGCTCAAGTCGGGCGTCAAGGTGGATGCCGCCACCGGCGCCGCCGCCCGCGCGGGCCTGCGTGAGGGCGACTTCATCCTGTCGGTCGACAACGTCGAGGTGACCTCGGTCAAGGTCTTGCAGGCCCAACTGGCCAAGGCGGACAAGACCAAGTCCATGAACCTGGTCGTGCGCCGGGACGACGTCACCAGCTTCGTGCTGCTGAAGCCTGTCCCCTGAATCAGCGTGGATAACAGCGCCGGACGCTCGGGCTTTCCGCGATGCGGCAAGCCCGAGGCAGGCGGCGCCAAAGGTTGTCCACCGTTTCTGGAAGTTGGCGCCGGCTAACTTTTTCGTAGCAGGCGGGATTGTTCGCGCTGACCGCTAAAATGAGTCTGTGATGCCGCCTGAAAGCGGTGTCTGGCAATGCAATCGTGGGCTGCCGGCAACGCTTGGATTTGATCCACAGGCCATCCACAAGAACTTGTGGATAACCTGTGGTTAAAAATCCTTGTTGGCGGCCTGCAACGGGCGGGAAACCAATGCTGGTGCGGCTTGTCGGCCGACCCTTTTGGCTACAATGAAGTCCCAACAAGCAGTTGCCAAACCTTTGTTGGAAGGCACGTCGCCTCTTCGACGTGCCTTTTTTTTAGCTTCAGCACGGCGCTCTGCGCCTTCACATCGCTCCGCGATATGAGCTTGCGCTGCAAGGGCTCTCGCCCTTGTGTCCTCCGTGAGGCAGCGCAGAACAAGACTCCATGAATCACATCCGCAACTTCTCCATCATTGCCCACATCGACCACGGCAAGAGCACCTTGGCCGACCGCATCATTCAGCGCTGTGGCGGACTCAGTGACCGGGAGATGGAAGCGCAGGTGCTGGACTCGATGGACATCGAGCGCGAGCGCGGCATCACGATCAAGGCGCAGACCGCCGCGCTCCAGTACAAGGCCAAGGACGGCAAGGTCTACAACCTGAACCTGATCGACACGCCGGGCCATGTGGACTTCTCGTATGAAGTCAGCCGCTCGCTGTCGGCCTGCGAAGGCGCGCTGCTCGTCGTCGACGCCTCGCAAGGCGTGGAAGCGCAGACGGTGGCCAACTGCTACACGGCCCTGGACCTAGGCGTCGAGGTGGTGCCGGTGCTCAACAAGATGGACCTGCCCAACGCAGACCCGGAGAACGCGCGTGCCGAGATCGAGGATGTGATCGGCATCGACGCCGATGACGCCATCCCCTGCAGCGCCAAGACCGGCATGGGCATAGACGAGATCATCGAGGCGGTGATCGCCCGCATGCCGCCGCCCAACGGCGTGGTCGACGCGCCGCTTCGCGCCATGATCATCGACAGCTGGTTCGACAACTACGTCGGCGTGGTCATGCTGGTGCGCGTGGTCGACGGCACGCTAAAGAAGGGCGAGCGCATCCGCATGATGGCCTCCAATGCCGTCTACCCGGCCGACAACCTGGGCGTGTTCTCGCCCAAGTCGGAGCCGCGTCAGGAGCTCAATGCCGGCGAGGTGGGCTTCATCATCGCCGGCATCAAGGAGCTGCAGGCCGCCAAGGTCGGCGACACCATCACGCTCGAAAAGAAGCTGCCCAACAACCTGGGCCCCGCCGAAGAGGCGCTGCCGGGCTTCAAGGAAATCCAGCCGCAGGTGTTTGCGGGCCTGTACCCGACCGAGGCCAGCGAGTACGACCAGTTGCGCGACGCGCTCGAGAAGCTCAAGCTCAACGACTCCTCGCTGCGCTACGAGCCCGAGGTGTCGCAGGCGCTGGGCTTCGGCTTCCGCTGCGGCTTCCTGGGCCTGCTGCACATGGAGATCGTGCAGGAGCGCCTTGAGCGTGAGTTCGACCAGGACCTCATCACCACCGCCCCCAGCGTGGTCTACGAAGTGGTGCAGGGCGATGGCTCGGTGATCCTGGTCGAAAACCCGAGCAAGATGCCTGAGGTGGGCCAGATCCAGGAGATCCGCGAGCCCATCGTCACCGTGCACCTGTACATGCCGCAGGACTACGTCGGCCCGGTCATGACGCTGGCCAACCAGAAGCGTGGCAACCAGCTGAACATGGCCTATCACGGCAAGCAGGTCATGCTGACGTACGAGATGCCGCTGGCCGAGATCGTGCTGGACTTCTTCGACAAGCTCAAGAGCGTGTCGCGCGGCTATGCGTCCATGGACTACGAGTTCAAGGAGTACCGCGCGTCCGATGTCGTGAAGGTCGACATCCTGATCAACGGCGATCGCGTCGACGCGCTGTCCATCATCGTGCACCGCGTGCAGAGCCAGTTCCGCGGCCGCGGCGTGGCTGCCAAGATGCGCGAACACATCCCGCGCCAGATGTACGACGTGGCCATCCAGGCGGCCATTGGCGGCAACATCATCGCCCGCGAGAACATCAAGGCGCTGCGCAAAAACGTGCTGGCAAAATGCTATGGCGGCGACATCAGCCGCAAGCGCAAGCTGCTGGAAAAACAGAAGGCCGGCAAGAAGCGCATGAAGCAGATCGGCTCCGTCGAAGTGCCGCAAGAAGCCTTCCTCGCCATCCTGCAGGTCGACGACTGACCTACTCCCTCTCCCCCAGTACCCCCCGCCTTGAAAACCTCCTCGATGAGCGCTCTGACCGGTATCTTGTACGCCGCCCTGGTGGCCTACCTCGGCGGCTGGTATGTCGGCCGCTGGAGCGGCAACTTCGCGCTGCTGCTGTTCGTGCTGACCTCGGTGACCATGCTGTACTGGTTGGCCGAGCGCTTCTACTTCGCGCCGGCCCGCAACAAGGCCGCGCAGGCACTGGTCGACAGCGATGCCAAGC
>Ga0187844_10000088_pt1 | contig 65177 bp, 53 predicted proteins | sample SpaLakP09_SKY_50_FD_134517 | JGI IMG/M metagenome (GOLD analysis project Ga0187844, IMG submission 134517) | Oligotrophic lake water microbial communities from Sparkling Lake, Wisconsin, USA - SP09_SKY_50 | ecosystem: Environmental > Aquatic > Freshwater > Lake | place: USA: Sparkling Lake...
ATCCGCCGTTCGCGCGCTGAACAACCTGGGCATCAAGATCACCGAGATCCAGGACGTGACGCCAGTGCCGCACAACGGTTGCCGTCCTCCAAAGCGTCGTCGTATCTAAGCTTCGGCTCGATACTTCGTTCGCGAAGCAGTAAATCTGTAAAAGATTGCCGGCGCAGGCCCCTTGGGGTATACTGCCCGGCTGTCGTCGCCTGATGCGTTCTGCATCGCGCGTGTTTCAGCCACCGTTCGAGCGTTCGCCTGCAAAAGCGCACGGCATCGGACTAGCGCCTGTCGTTGTTGAGTCAACGTCGGGGCGTCATCTAAAATCAAAGGAAATATTGTGGCACGTTATATCGGACCTAAAGCAAAACTGTCCCGCCGTGAAGGTACGGACCTGTTCCTCAAGAGCGCACGCCGCTCCCTCGATTCGAAATGCAAACTGGACGTCAAGCCAGGTCAGCACGGTGTCAAATCCGGTGCCCGTACCTCGGACTACGGCAACCAGCTGCGCGAAAAGCAGAAGGTCAAGCGCATGTACGGCATCCTGGAACGCCAGTTCCGCCGCTACTTCGCCGAAGCTGACCGTCGCAAGGGTAACACCGGCGAAACCCTGCTGCGCCTGCTGGAAGCGCGTCTCGACAACGTTTGCTACCGTATGGGCTTTGGCTCGACCCGCGCCGAAGCGCGCCAGCTGGTCAGCCACAAAGCATTCACGGTCAACGGCAACGTTGTGAACATCGCTTCGTACGCAGTGCGTACCGGTGACGTCATTGCAGTTCGTGAGAAGTCGAAGAAACAAGTACGTATCGTCGAAGCGCTGTCGCTGGCGGAACAAGTTGGCATGCCTAGCTGGGTGTCGGTTGACTCCAAGAAAATGGAAGGTACCTTCAAGTCCTTCCCAGAGCGTAACGAAATCGCTAACGACGTCAACGAATCGCTGATCGTCGAACTGTATTCGCGTTAATCGACCGCATCAGGCCTCGCTGCGCGAGGCCCCGGCGGTCGCCCTCGCGCAAGCGGGGGCCCAAGTACTACCCAGCTTTTCCCCGCCCACGGACCCCGTGGGCATTTTTACTAATGCCATCAGCCTTATCGGTGTAATGAGCCGAGGGTATTGAAAAGGACATTTCATGCAAAACAGTTTGTTGAAGCCACGTATTATCGATGTTGAAGCGCTCGGCGCGGGTCATGCCAAAGTTGTCATGGAACCGTTTGAGCGTGGCTATGGCCATACATTGGGTAACGCGTTGCGCCGCGTACTGCTGTCGTCGATGGTCGGCTACGCGCCTACCGAAGTGACGATCGCCGGCGTGGTCCATGAGTACTCGTCGCTGGACGGCGTTCAGGAAGACGTTGTCGACCTGCTGCTGAACCTGAAGGGCGTCGTATTCAAAGTGCACAACCGCGATTCCGTCACGCTGACCCTGAAAAAGGAAGGCGAAGGCGCGATCCTGGCATCGGACATCGACCTGCCGCATGACGTAGAACTGATCAACCCGGACCACGTGATCGCTCACCTGACCGCCGGTGGCAAGCTGGACATGCAGATCAAGGTCGAAAAAGGCCGTGGCTACGTTCCTGGTAACGTGCGCCGCCTGTCGGAAGACACCAACAAGACGATCGGCCGCATCATCCTGGACGCCTCGTTCTCGCCAGTGCGCCGCGTATCGTACTTCGTTGAATCGGCCCGCGTCGAACAGCGTACCGACCTCGACAAGCTGGTCATCAACATCGAAACGAACGGCGTGATCACGCCAGAAGAAGCGATCCGCCAGTCGGCCCGCGTCCTGGTTGACCAGCTGAACGTGTTCGCTGCCCTGGAAGGCACGGAAGCGGCCGCCGAAGCGCCATCGCGCGCCCCGCTGGTCGATCCTATCCTGCTGCGTCCGGTCGACGACCTGGAACTGACCGTACGTTCGGCCAACTGCCTGAAAGCAGAAAACATTTACTACATCGGCGACCTGATCCAGCGTTCGGAAAACGAACTGCTCAAGACGCCGAACCTGGGCCGCAAGTCCCTGAACGAAATCAAGGAAGTCCTGGCCTCCCGTGGCCTGACTCTCGGCATGAAACTCGAGAACTGGCCGCCTGCAGGCCTCGAGAAGTAATAGGTAATCACCCGAAAGTGCACACCTACTTTCGGGTGGGGCCGGCCAAAAAGGACTGGTAAAGCCAGATCCTTTTTGGAAGTAAAAAGCAGCAAAAGCGGGATCCGTCCCAACTTTATTTTAGATTTTCCATTTTCAACCGGCCCGCGCTCACAGAGCGATCGAAGAGCTGGATTTAAACAACTCGAAAGGAATTACCATGCGTCACCGTCACGGCCTTCGCAAGCTGAATCGTACTTCGTCCCACCGCCTGGCTATGCTGCGCAACATGACCGTTTCCCTGCTGCGTCATGAAGCCATCAAAACCACCGTGCCTAAAGCCAAGGAACTGCGCCGCGTTATCGAGCCGATCCTGACCATGGGCAAGACCGACACCCTGGCAAACAAGCGCCTGGCCTTCTCGCGTCTGCGTGACCGCGAAATGGTCCTGAAGCTGTTCGCTGAACTGGGCCCACGCTACGCCAACCGTAACGGTGGCTACCTGCGTATCCTGAAAATGGGTTTCCGCGTTGGCGACAATGCACCAATGTGCTACGTGGAACTGATGGACCGTCCAGAAATCACCGAAGCAGTTGAAATCGCTGACGAGTAATCGTTCACCGAATCAAGAGAAAGCCAGGCTCGCCTGGCTTTTTTTTCGTCCGCGGCCAAGTGCAGGGTCGGCGGGGGGCCAGGCCTGACATCTGGACACGAGCTGAGCAGAAAACCCCTGGTTTTCTGCTCAGCTCGTGTCCAGATGTCAGGCCTGGCCCCCGGCGATGCTAAGGGGGGATTAAGTTAATTCTGGGAAAATCTTGCATTTGGTGAACCTGCCGCAGGCGCAATGGCATTAACCATCAGCGCCAGGTTTTACCCAGGTGTACTATTCTGCTTCGCCGTGCGAAAGGAAGTCATGTCCAGTTTGTCATTCAAGGCCGCGTTTGCGTTTCTGCTCCTGTCCCTTGCGGTGCTGTTCGGCGCCGCGCCGGCCAGTGCCGAAGAGGATTATCTCGACCCTGAGGTCGCCTTCAAGTTTTCTGCCCGCATGGTCGACCCGCAGACCGTCGCCGTGACGTATGAGATCGCGGACGGCTACTATATGTACCGCGAACGCTTCAAGTTCAGCGCCACCAACGCCACCCTGGGCGAGCCGGCCATCCCGCCCGGCAAGGTCAAGTTCGACGACACCTTCCAGAAGGATGTCGAAACTTACCGCGGCAGCGTCACGATCACGATACCCGTCACCACCAGCGGCATGTTCACGCTGAAAGCGACGTCGCAAGGCTGCGCCGATGCCGGCCTGTGCTACGCGCCCCAGGAAGCCACGGCGCGCCTGGTCGGCGCGCCGGGCGCGGCCCGGAGCATGGCCCCGGCAACAGCGCTGTCGTCGACCCCGCAGGCCGAGCCGATGCCGGCCGCCACCGTGCCGCAGGCGCCCCAGGCGGCACCCGCGGCAGCGCCGCCCGCGTCCGATTCCTCGCTGCCCGGCGCGTCCCTGCTCGCAGGCGGCAAGCTGTGGCTGATCATCCCGGCCTTCATCGTGCTGGGCCTGGGCCTGTCCTTCACACCCTGCGTGCTGCCGATGGTGCCCATCCTGGCATCGATCATCGTGGGCGAGGGCGCCAGCAGTACCCGTCTGCGCGGCTTCACCCTGGCCGCGGCGTATTCGCTCGGCATGGCCATGGTCTACACCGGCCTGGGCGTGGCCGCCGGCCTGCTTGGCGAAGGTTTGTCGGCCGCCTTGCAAAACCCCTGGGTGCTGGGCGCGATCGGCATCCTGATGCTGGCCATGGCCCTGTCCATGTTCGGTTTCTATGAATTGCAGCTGCCCGGCGCGCTGCAAAACCGCCTGGTCGACGCTTCCGGGCGCCAGACACCCGGCAAGCTGTTCGGCGTGTTCGCCATGGGCGCCATTTCCGCCCTGATCGTCGGTCCCTGCATGGTGGGCCCTCTGGCCGGCGCGCTGACCTTCATTACCCAGACCGGCGACGCCTCCCTGGGCGGCATCGCTTTGTTCTCGCTGGCCACAGGCATGAGCATTCCGCTGCTGCTGGTGGGCGTCTCGGCCGGCTCGCTGCTGCCGCGCGCGGGCGCCTGGATGAACGATGTGAAGAGATTCTTCGGCGTGCTGCTGCTGGCGATGGCGCTCTGGCTGGTCTCGCCCGTGCTGCCGGCGGTGGTGCAGATGCTGGGCTGGACCGTGCTCTTCCTTGGTTACGGCTGCTACCTGCTGCGCACCACACGCCACTGGGCGGCGATGGCCCTGGGCGGGGCCTTCGCCATCCTGGGCGCAATCCAGTTGACCGGCGTGGCCACCGGCGGACGCGATGCGCTGGCGCCGCTGGGCCACCTGGGCACGCAGCAGCATGGGCTGACATTCAAGCGGGTCAAGACGGTGGCCCAGCTCGATGCGGCGCTGGCGGACACCGGCGGCAAGACGGCGATGCTCGATTTTTACGCCGACTGGTGCGTGTCATGCAAGGAAATGGAGAAGCTGACCTTTGTCGATGCGCGCGTGCAGAAGCAGCTGGCGGGCACGGTGCTGCTGCAGGTGGACGTGACGGCCAATGACCTTGAAGACAAGGCCATGCTCAAGCGCTTCAAGCTGTTCGGCCCGCCCGGCATCATCCTGTTCGACAGGAAGGGCAGGGAGATTCCGAACAGCCGGGTGATCGGCTACCAGAACGCCGACAAGTTCACGCGCTCGCTGGAAAAACTCAACTGAGGATCGATACCGGCGACTGTTCGTATTCTTCGACCGTCGCGGGTATGCCCAGCAGGCGGTCGAGCCGGCCGCGCAGGCTGAGCGCCATTTCGCGTCCCTTGGCTTTCAACACGGCTTCCAGGTAGGGCTCGCGCAGCGCACGGAAATCGTCGATATTGGCGCACTTCTCGACCTTCATCTGCAGCATCATGCCGCGCAGGCCCAGCGTGCTCTTGATGGTCTGCGTGTAAAATTCCGACAGGGCCAGGTGCTGTTCCGCCGACGATTCGGCCGCGGCCAGCGTTGCCGCAGCCAGTTCATGCGGGTCGGCTCCGCCATCTTCGCCGTCATGGGCGCGCGCGGAGGCGGCGCGCCGTGCATCCATGCGCGCCTTGGCCGACAGGGCGGGCACGCGCACCACTGGAGGCGCTTCCACTTCCGGCTCCGGACCGGTATCGATCAGGACGATATAGCCCTCTGCCACCAGTTCGGTGACATTCTCTTCCGACAGGCCCAGCGAACCGAAGTTCTTCATCAGTGCTTCGAGTGGACGGTGACCGTCGATCATCACGAGCAGGGCCCGCATTTTTGCCGCCAGGTGATACTTGCGCGTCGCAATCTCTTCGCGCCCCTTGTCGGTCTTGTCGTACACATACGCCTTCATGATTCCTCCGGATTTCTTGTGCTATTCCTGGAAGGTCCATAATGTTGCCACACGGACAGAAACCAAGGATACACCTGCCTTTCCGGGATCACGAGTATTTATTTTCAATTGTGTTGCATAAATGCACTTAACATGAGTCGAGTGTTAACTGCCGACACAAAAGGGACGCCCCCGCAGCTGCGGGGGCGGTTTTTCCGTATCAGCTCATGCGGTGTTTGCCATGCCCATGGCCGCGCCCGCCGCGCCGCATGCTGTGTTCGTCAAACAGCTTTTGCTGGGCCGGCGTCAGCGCCGCATACAGGCTGTTCAAGGCAGCCAGGCGGCTTTCCATGTGCGCCGTGCGTTCCTTGGCCATGGCGATGTGGCGCGCCATGCGGGCCGGCGCCGACAGGCTTTTCCATTCGCCGCGCTCACCGCGCTCAGTGCGCTCACCGCGCGGCGCCGGCTTGATGGCCGCCAGGTAGCCGGCCCAGGCCGCTTCCTGCGACGGCGTCAGCGCCAGCTTGTCGTGCAGCGCTGCCTGGCGCGCCGCATGGCGTTCGGCCCGCTTGGCCTTGAATTGCTCGTGCTGGGCCGCCGTGGCATGGCGCGCCGGTTCGGCCTGGGCGGGCAGGGTGGTGGCGGCCATCCCGAGGATGGCGGCGCTGATGATGAGGGTGCTGCGAAGGGTGCGGAAGTTGCTCATGATGGTGTCCTTGGTTGGTGCCTTATGGGCGGGGTGCAGAACCATCATCGGCCCGCCATGTAAGTGCGACGTTTCCGCTGTAACACACTTTGTATCAATTTGTTTCGACCGCTGGTGTATACACATGCCGATACAAATACGCTATTCATTACCCCGCCAAGTAGCCATAATTGTGATCATGGACACTCCTTCTACCATTCTCATTGTCGACGACGACCGCGATATCCGCTCGCTGCTGGCCGACTATCTCGAATCGAACGGCTACCGCACGCTGGTCGCGGCCGACGGCACGGGCATGTGGAAGCAGCTCGACGAAGCCCGGCCCGAGCTGATCGTGCTCGACCTGAACCTGCCCGGCGACGACGGCCTGACCCTGTGCCGCAAGCTGCGCGCCAATTCGACCCTGCCGGTCATCATGCTGACCGCCCGCAACGAGCCGCTGGACCGCATCCTGGGCCTGGAAATGGGCGCCGACGATTACCTGCCCAAGCCTTTCGAGCCGCGCGAACTGCTGGCGCGCATCCGCAGCGTGCTGCGCCGCAGCCATGCCATGCCCTCCAATACGCCGTCCGACAGCGCCCAGCAGATGCGCTTTTCGGGCTGGACCCTGGACCTGACGGCGCGCCACCTGCTCAACCCGGACGGCATCGTGATCTTGCTCTCGGGCGCAGAATTCCGCCTGCTGCGCGTGTTCCTGGAACACCCGAACCGCGTGCTCAACCGCGACCAGCTGCTCAACCTCACCCAGGGCCGCGACGCCGATCCCTTCGACCGCTCGGTCGACATCCAGATCAGCCGCCTGCGCCAGAAGCTGGGCGAAGATGCGCGCCTGCCGCAAATCATCAAGACCGTGCGCAATGGCGGCTACGTGCTGGCCGGCCAGGTGACCGTGGAGCCTGCAGCGTGAAAGCCTTTTTCGGATCCATGACCGGACGCGTGTTCATCACCCTGCTGCTGGGGACCATGATCACCTTCATCCTGACCCAGCTGCTGGCCGAGGAAGAACGCCACCGCGTGTTCGTCAATTACCGCGACATGAATGCCCTCGACCGTTCCGAGCAGCTGATCACGGCCGCCGAAACCGTGCCCGCCTCGGCCCGCATGGCCTATCTGCACGTGGCCAACCGGCCCGGCATCCAGCTCGTCGAAATCACCGACGAGCTGCCCCTGGCCGGCGCCAGTTCCGAATTCACCAAGGCGCTGGCGGCGCGCATGGACAAGCATTACAAGCTCGAGTCGATCGCGGCCCGTCCGCGCGCCTGCAGCGTGCCGCGCACCCGGCCCAGCATGTTCGGCGACTTCCAGTCGCAATGGAGCGGCGTGTGCGAAAGCGTCAACGTGCGCCTGCGCGACGGCGACATGCTGCGTCTGGAAATCCTGCCCCCGGTCGACGGCCTGAAATCCGACTACCGCCTGATCGTGGCCATCTTCCTGTTCAGCGTGGCCGTGCTGGCCTACCTGGTGGCGCGCATGATCACGCGCCCGCTAGGGCAACTGGCGCAGGCGGCCAAGAACCTGGGCAACGACATCAACCATCCGCCGCTCAAGCTGGCCGGCGCCAGCGAGATCCGCCAGGCCAGCGCCGCCTTCAATGCCATGCAGGCGCGCATCCGCCAGTACATATTCCAGCGCACCCAGATGCTGGCCGCCATCACCCACGACTTGCAGACGCCGCTCACGCGCATGCGCCTGCGCCTGGAAAAAGTGGCCGATCCCGAGCTCAAGGAACGCTTGCTGGGCGACCTGTCGGCAACCCAGGAAATGGTGCGCGAAGGCCTGGACCTGGCGCGCAGCATGGATACCAGCGAAACCATGCAGCCGCTCGACCTCGATTCGCTGCTGGGCAGCGTGTGCTGCGACGCCACCGACGCCGGCCAGCAGGTCGATATCAAGGGCAATGCCGGCATGGCCCTGATGGGGCGTCCGATGGCGCTGCGGCGCTGCCTGGTGAACCTGATCGACAATGCCGTCAAGTATGGCCAGCGCGCCAACGTGGCGGTGGAAAACACGGGGGGCGCGGCGCGCATCCAGATCCGCGACAATGGTCCCGGCATCGCCCCGGGCGAACTGGCGCGCGTGTTCGAACCGTTCTACCGGGTCGAATCGTCGCGCTCGCGCGAATCGGGCGGCACCGGCCTGGGCCTGACCATCGCCCGCAATATCGCCGAGCAGCACGGCGGCAATATCGCCCTGGCCAACCATCCCGACGGCGGCCTGCAGGTCACCCTGGTCCTGCCCCAGTACCATGCCGTGAAGTAAACGCTTCTCCTCACCGGAATCCATGAAAAACAAGAAATTCCTTGTCCTGTTCGTCCTTGCCGCCGGCGTCGCCGCCGCGGCCTGGTATCTCACGCGTCCTTCCGCGGCCCCCGCGGCGGACGCCGGCCGGGCCGGCGGGGCCCAGCCCCCCACCGTCGTCAACGTCGTCGCGACGGTGCGCCAGGACGTGCCGGTCGTGCTGCAGGCCACCGGCACCGTGACGCCGGTCAGCAGCGTCGACCTGCATCCGCAAACGACCAGCACCATCCGCAAGGTGCACATCCGGGAAGGCCAGTTCGTGAAACAGGGCGAACTGATGTTCTCGCTCGACGACCGCAGCGACCTGGCCAATGTCGACAAGGCCCAGGCCCAGATCGCGCGCGACCGCGCCGCCCTGGCCGACCTGGAACGCCAGTACAAGCGCAGCGTCGAACTGTACGAACAGAAGTTCATCGCGCAAAGCGCGCTGGAAACGCTGCGCAGCCAGGTCGAGTCGGCCCGCGCCGCGCTGGTCGCCGGCCAGGCCGCGCTGCAGGCCGAAAAAGTGGCGGCCAGCTACAGCACCATCCGCGCGCCCATGGCGGGCCGGGTGGGCGCCATCAATGTGTTCCCGGGCAGCCTGGTGCAACTGGCCACCTCGCTGACCACCATCACCCAGCTCGATCCGATCAATGTGGCCTTTACCGTGCCGGAAGCGGCGCTGGGCGACCTGCTGGCCGCGCACAAGGCGGGCAAGGTCACGGTCGACGCCAGCGTGGGCGCGGCCCGCCCCGTGTCCGGCACCCTGTCCTTCATCGACAACACGGTCGATCCGCTGGCCGGCGCGATCCGCGCCAAGGCCGTGTTCAACAACCGCGACGCGGGCCTGTGGCCGGGCCAGCACGCCACCACCCACATCACGGTGCAGACCCTGAAAAATGCCGTGGTGGTGCCGCAGGCAGCCATCATCATCAATGCCAAAGGCACCTTCGTGTACGTGCTGGACGCGGACCAGAGCGCCAGGTTCGTGCCGGTCACGCGCCTGCACGCCTGGGGCACCAGCGCGGCCGTGGCAGGCCTGGCCGGCGACGAGAAAGTCATCACCGAAGGCAAGCAGAACCTGCGTCCGGGCGGCAAGGTGCGCCTGGCCGACGCCGGCGGCGACGGCAAGCGCCGCGTCGCCGATGCCGCCAAGCCGGGCCCGGTGGCCGCCAAATGAATTTGTCCGAACTGTGTATCCGGCGCCCCGTGATGGTGCTGCTGCTCTCGCTCAGCCTGGTGCTGGTCGGCGTGCTGTCCTACCTGCAGATTCCCGTCGCCGCGCTGCCCAGCTATAACACCCCGGTCATCAATGTCCAGGCCAACCTGTCCGGCGCCAGCCCCGAAACCATGGCGTCCTCGGTCGCGCTGCCGCTGGAAAAGCAGTTTTCCACGATCGCCGGCATCAGCGTCATCACCTCCACCAGCACCCAGGGCTCGACCTCGCTGACGCTGGAATTCGATCCTGCCATCGACATCAATACCGCGGCCATCGATGTCCAGGCCGCGCTGCTGGGCGCGCAGCGCCAGCTGCCGCAGGAAATGACGGAATTGCCGTCCTACCGCAAGGTCAATCCGTCCGACGCGCCGGTCATGTTCCTGCACCTGAGCTCGCCGTCGATGAATCTGTCGGAGCTCAACGACTATGCCGAAAACCTGATCGCGCCCACCCTGTCGACGCTGCCGGGCGTGGCCCAGATCAATGTCAATGGCCAGAAGCGCTTCGCGGTGCGGGTGCGCGCGCGCTCCGACCTGATGGCCGCGCGCAACCTGACCATGGACGAACTGGCCCAGGCCCTGCGCGCGGCCAATTCGAATGCGCCGCTTGGCGTCATCGACGGCCCCAGCCAGACCATGACGATCCAGGGCAATGCCCAGATGATGAATGCGGCCGCCTTCGCCAGCCTGATCGTGGCCAACCGCAATGGCGAACCGGTGCGCCTGAAAGACGTGGCCACGGTCGAGGACAGCTACCAGTCGGTCAAGGCTGCCGGCAGCCTGAACGGCGAACGCTCGATCGTGCTGCAGGTCCAGCGCCAGCCCAATGCCAACACGGTGCAGGTGGTCGACGCGGTGCGCAAGCTGCTGCCCCGGTTCGAAGCCCAGCTGCCCGCTTCCATCAAGATCAGCCTGGTCAGCGACCGCTCGGTCTCGATCCGCGAAGCGATCCACGACGTCAACCTGACCCTGGCCGGCACCGTGGTGCTGGTGGTGCTGGTGATCTTCCTGTTCCTGCACCGCGCCGCCGCCACCTTCATTCCGGCCGTGACCATGCCGATCTCGCTGCTGGGCGCCTTGTCGCTGCTGTACTGGCTGGGCTACAGCCTGGACAATGTGTCGCTGCTGGGCATCACGCTGGCCGTCGGCCTGGTGGTCGACGACGCCATCGTGGTGCTGGAAAATATCGTGCGCCATATCGAGATGGGCAAGAAGCCGGTCGAAGCGGCCCTGGTCGGTTCGCGCGAGATGGGCTTTACCATCGTCTCCATTTCGATTTCGCTGGTGGCCGTGTTCATCCCGATTTTCTTCATGCCGGGCGTGATCGGCCTGCTGTTCCATGAATTCGCCGTCATCGTCGGCCTGGCCGTGCTGGTCTCGGCCGTCATTTCGCTGACCCTGGTGCCGATGCTGGCCAGCCGCCTGCTGCCGCCGCACGCGGCCCATGGCGAGGGCGAAAAGACCTGGCTCGGGCGCCATTTCGAAGCGGGCTTCACCCGGGTGCGCAACGGCTATGCGGCCACGCTCGACATGGCGCTGGCGCACCGCACCTTCGTGCTGCTGGTCGCGTTCGCCACCTTCGTGCTGACCGTGGTCCTGTACAGCACCATCCCCAAGGGCTTCTTCCCCGAAGAAGACCTGGGCCAGCTGCGCATGACGGTCGAGGCGGCCGAGGATACCTCCACCGACGCCATGGCGCTGCTGCAGGCCAAGGTGATCGACATCGTGCGCGCCGACCGCGACGTCCAGGACGTGACCTCGTTTACCGGCGGCGGCAATATCGGGCGCGGTTTCATCACGCTGCGGCCGCGCAGCGGGCGCGACAAGATGCCGGCCGTGGTCGACCGCCTGCGCAAGGCCACGCGCCAGGTGGCCGGGGTGGCGGTCTTTTACAGCCCCCTGCAAAACCTGCAGCTGGGCGGGCGCGGCAGCAAGAGCCGCTACCAGTACACGCTGCAAAGCGTGTCGGCCGACGCCCTGGGCGAATGGGCCAATAAATACCTGGAAGCGATGCGCGCCGATCCGGCCTTCCGCGACGTGACCAGCGATTCCCAGAGCCGCGGCCTGCAGGCGAGCCTGAAGATCGACCGCGACAAGGCCAACGCCATGGGCGTGCAGCTGTCGGACGTGCGCACCGCGCTGTACGCCGCCTTCGGCGAGCGCCAGGTGTCGACCATTTATTCGCCGGTGGCCGCCTACAATGTGATCCTGGAAGCGGACGCGCTGGACCGCCAGTCGGAACAAGCCCTGGGCCGCATTCCCGTGCGCAGCAAGAACGGGCAGCTGGTCCAGCTGTCCAGTTTTGCCACGGTCGAACGCACGGTCGGGCCGACCTCGGTCAACCACCAGGGCCAGCTGCAAGCGATCACGCTCTCCTTCAACCTGCCGCCCGACGTGCCGCTGGGCGTGGCCACGGCCAAGATCGACAAGATGGGCGCGCAGATGAAGCTGCCGTCGTCGGTGATCACCAAGTACGGGGGCGACGCCGCCGTGTTCCAGGATTCGCAGTCCAGCCAGATCATCCTGATCGTGGCCGCGCTGTGCGTGATCTATGTGCTGCTGGGCGTGCTCTACGAGAGCTTCATCCATCCCCTGACCATCCTGGCCGGCCTGCCCTCGGCGGTGGTGGGCGCGCTGCTGACGCTGACCATCTTCGGCCTCGACCTGACCATGATCGCCATCATCGGCATCCTGATGCTGATCGGGATCGTCAAGAAGAACGCCATCATGATGATCGACTTCGCCCTGCATGCCCAGCGCAACGAGGGCATGACCCCTGCCGAAGCGATCCGCGAGGCCTGCATCATGCGCTTCCGCCCGATCCTGATGACCACCCTGGCCGCGCTGATGGGCGCCTTGCCGATCGCCCTGGGCCTGGGCGCCGGCGCCGAACTGCGCCAGCCGCTGGGACTGGCCGTGGTGGGCGGCTTGCTGTTCTCGCAAGTTGTCACCCTGTACATCACGCCGGTGAGCTACCTGTTCCTGGACCGCTACAGCGGCAGCGGGCCGGTGAGCGATACCCGGCTGGCCGCGCTGCAAAGTTGATGGGTGACAATGTCTTGATCTGAAGCACGGTCCACCATGGGAAGGCATACCATGGAAGGTACCAGATCATGAAACGTACCAGCGTCACCCTCATCGGCATGGGCCCGCGCGGCCTGTCGGTCCTCGAGCGCATCGCCGCCTTCGCGCGCGGCAGCGGCTATCCCCTGCAGGTGAACCTGGTCGATCCCGGCGAATGCGGACCGGGCGCGCACGGCATGCGCCTGCCGCAGCACTTGCTGGTCAATTCGCCGGCCGGCGAGGTGACCATCTTCCCGGCGCGCCAGGCGGTGGAACTGGCGCCTTCCTTTCCCACGCCCTCGCTGATCGGCTGGGCCCGCGCCCAGGGCTACCGCCGCTTCGGCCAGCAGGTGCACCAGGCCGACGACGGCGGCGAAGAGCTGGCCGACAGCGATTGCCTGCCGCGCTGCCTGCTGGGCCGCTACCTGGCCTGGGCCTACGGCCAGGTGTGCGCCGCCATGCCGCCCACGGTGGCGCTGGCGCATTTGCGGCACCGCGCGATCGACATGTTCCAGCAGCCCGACGGCAGCTTCGTCATCGAGCTCGACAGCGGTTACTCCGTCAACAGCGACTTCGTGTTCCTGACCACCGGCACCAGCCGCAACAACCTGACCGACGAACAAGCCTGGTGCCGCAAGTTCGCCCAGGACCATGCGCGCTACAACAGCCGCCTGGCCTACATCCGCCATCCGGGGGCGCTGGGCGCGCTGGGCAGCGATGCCCAGGTCGGCATCCAGGGCCTGGGCCTGACCGCGCACGACGTGCTGGCCGAACTGACGGTCGGGCGCGGCGGGACGTTTACCGCCTCGGGCAGCGGCTTGCGCTATGAACGTTCGGGACTGGAGCCGCAGCTGATGCTGTTTTCGCGCAGCTGCCTGCCGGCGCTGGCGCGCCCGGTGCACACGGGCGCGCCGCGCCGGCCCCTGCATTTCCTGACCCTGGAAGCGGTGCGCGGCCTGCGCGAAAAAGCCATGCGCGAACGCGCCAGCACCCAGCTCGATTTCGACCGCGACCTGCTGCCGCTGCTGGTGCGCGAGATGGCCTATGCCTGGCGCTGCGCGCTGTCGGGCAATGTGCCGGCGGCGGCCTGGTACGAAGCGGGGGCCGACGAGCAGCGCGCCATCTTGTCCCTGCTGTTTCCGCTGCGCGGGCGCAGCTTCGAATCGGCCGCCGAGTTCAATACCTTCTTCACCTGCCTGCTGGCCGATGACCTGTGCGAGGCGCGCCGCGGGGCGCGCGCCAGCCCGGCCAAGGCGGCGGCCGAGGTGCTGCTCGAAGCGCGGCCCGTGTTCCAGGATATCGTCGAGCATGGCGGCCTGTGCGCCCAGTCGCACCGCAAATTCCTCAGCGTCTACAACCCGGCCTTCAACCGCATCGCGGGCGGTCCGCCCTGCGGGCGCAACGAGCAGCTGCTGGCCCTGGTCGAGGCCGGCGTGCTGCGGGTGGCGGCCGGCCCCAACTGCGCCATCCGCATCGACGAGGAACGTTCCCAGTTCGCCCTGCACACGCGCATGGCCAGCGCGTCGGCGGTCGAATACCTCGATGCCATCGTGGTGGCCCGCCAGGAAGCGTTTTCGCCGGAAACGGACGACGCCGTCTTCATGCGCAACCTGCTCAAGCGCGGCACCGTGCGGCCCTGCTACAACGGCACTTACCACCCGGGCGGCCTCGATATCGACCTGGCCAGCCATCCGGTGAGCCGGGCAGGGCGGGTGTTTCCCAACCTGTGGGCGGTCGGCTGCCTGACCGAGGGGGCGCATTACTCCACCAATGCCTTGCCGCGCCCCCATGTGCATGCGCGGCCCGTGCGCGACGCCGACCGCTGCGTGCGCGACCTGTTTTCCACCATCGCCGAACGCGACCAGGCCGCGCGCAAGGCCAGGCCGCGGCGCGAAGCGCAGCGCCAGCGCGAAACGACCTGAAACATTCTGTAACAACCGTGAAGACCAGGTTCTTGTAAGCTATGCAAGCTCAACTGCCCGTGCGCAATTCCCGCAAAAAGTATAGACTCCGGCACGTATGTTGTGATTCGCTGACGCCGCACCCTGGAAAGTTGTATTTATGTTGCGTGACCATTCCCATTACTCGCCGGACAACACCGGTTTCTGTGCGCACTGCGGCCAGCCCCTTCCGGCCGAGCGCGTACCGAGCTATGGGGACCGGCGCCTCAAATGGCCGGGGCTGCTCGTCACCATCCTGTTCCACCTCTTGCTAGTCGGGCTGGCCATCTGGCAGCAGCAAAAAGATAGCAAGGCGCCGCCTCCGCCGGGCAGCAATATCAGCTATATCGCGCCGCTGCCGCCAGGCAAGCCGAAGCCGAAAGCCTTGCAAAAGCAGGCGCCCAAGCCGGTCAAGGAACGCAAGCCCGAAGTTGCCAAGATTGAACGCTTGCCGGACACCATTACGCTGCCGCAGGAAAAGCCGCGCGAGCCCGATCCCGAGCCGCCCAAGCCGGTCAAGGTCGCGCCGGAAGAAGACATGATGGCGGCCGTCGAGGCGCGCCGCCGTGCGCGCGGCCAGTCGACCACGGAACAGCCGGCCGAGGAAAGCGAGAACGACCGCGCCAACCGCATCGCCAAGGCGAATATCGCGGCCGCCAACGGGCGCAGCACGGGCGGCGACAAGAATGACACGGGTGGGGTGTTCGAAGTGACGAACAAGTCGTTCGCGTCGGCCGACGTCAAGTTCCGCGGCTGGAGCCCGAATTTCAAGCGACGCTGGTTGCAACAGGTGACGGTCGAGCGCGGGCCGTATCCGGATATCGAGACGGCGGTGGTCATGCAAATGATCGAGCTGATCCGCAAGGAAAAGAAGGGCGATTTCCAGTGGGATTCGCACCGCCTGCAGCGCGTGGTCAACAAGAGCGCGCGGGTCGAGGACACGGCGGACCTGAAGGCCTTCCTGTACCTGGAAATGTTCCCCGGCTACCGTCCGCCGCCGGGGTCTTGAATCACCTCAGGCGCGTGCCTTCAACAGGCGCGCGATATCGAGCGCGAAGTAGGTCAGCACGCCGTCGGCGCCGGCCCGCTTGAACGCCATCATCGCTTCCATCATCACCTTGTCATGGTCGAGCCAGCCGTTCTGGGCGGCCGCCTTGATCATCGCGTATTCGCCGCTGACCTGGTAGGCAAAGGTGGGGACCTTGAATTCATCCTTCACGCGGCGCACGATGTCCAGGTAGGGCATGCCCGGCTTGACCATCACCATGTCGGCGCCTTCGGCGATGTCGAGCGCCACTTCGCGCAGCGCTTCGTCGCTGTTGGCCGGATCCATCTGGTAAGTGTTCTTGTCGCTCTTGCCCAGGTTGCCGGACGAGCCGACCGCATCGCGGAACGGGCCGTAAAAGGCCGAGGCATACTTGGCCGAATAGGCCATGATGCGGGTGTGGATCAGGCGTTTTTCTTCGAGCGCGTTGCGGATCGCGCCGATGCGCCCGTCCATCATGTCCGACGGCGCCACCACGTCCACGCCCGCTTCGGCCTGGCACAGCGACTGGCGGATCAGCATGGCGATGGTTTCATCGTTGACCACATAGCCGGAAGCGTCGATCAGGCCATCCTGGCCGTGCGTGGTGAAGGGGTCGAGCGCGACGTCGGTCAGGATGCCCAGTTCCGGGAAGCGCGCCTTGAGCGCACGCACCGCGCGCGGCACCAGCCCGTCCGGGTTGGCGGCCTCGATCCCGTCCGGGGTCTTTTTCGACGCATCGATGAGCGGGAACAGCGCCAGCACGGGGATGCCCAGCGTGACGCACTCTTCGGCCACATGCATCAGGAGGTCGAGCGAGACCCGTTCCACGCCGGGCATCGAAGCCACCTGCTGGCGCACGTTGGATCCGTCGAGGATGAAGACCGGATAGATCAGGTCGGACGCGGTGATGGTGTTTTCGCGCATCAGGGCGCGCGAAAACTGGTCGCGCCGCATGCGGCGCATGCGGGTGGCAGGGTAGAGGGTATGCATGGGGAGTTCCTGTGTTATTCGTCGCTGTCGACCGGGTCCACCAGGGGCACGTTCGGGTCCGCGTCGACCGCGGTCAGGCCCAGCAGGTCGATGATCTTGTCGTTCGCTTCCTCGATGCCGACCCGCTTCAGGGCCGAGAACAATTGCACGGTGAAGGGGAAGCCTTCGCCATCCTCGTCCACATAACTTTCCAGCATCATGCGCGCCTGGCGCAGGGCATTGGTCGATTCGTTGCGGTTGAGCTTGTCGGCCTTGGTCAGGATGCAGTGGATCGGTTTGCCGGTGGGGGCGAACCATTCGAGCATCTGGATATCGAGATCGGTGAACGGGCGGCGCGAATCCATGATCAGGACCAGGGCGGCCAGCTGCTCGCGGCGCTGGACGTAGTCGCCCAGCAGCTTTTGCCAGTGCAGCTTGGCCGAGCCGGACACTTCCGCGTAGCCATAGCCCGGCAAGTCGACCAGCAGGGCTTCGATTTCCTCGACGATGGTGGCATCCTTGCGGTGCTGGCCCACGTGGGCGCCGCCGATCGAAAAGTAGTTGATGTGCTGGGTCCGGCCGGGGGTCTTGGAGGCGAACGCCAGGCCCTTCTGGTTGGTCAGGATGTTGATGGCCGTGGATTTTCCTGCGTTCGAACGGCCGGCAAAGGCGATTTCGGGCGCCTGCGTGTCGGGCAAATCGCGCAGTTGGTTAACGGTCGTAAAGAAGCGGGCTTGCCAGAGTTTGGACATGGAATGGGCAGAAAATGCAAGAAAATGGATGGGCAGAGGGCAATAACCCGAGAAAGCTATTGTACAATAAGGGGTTACGAATTGTTGCGGCGCAGAAGCCATCGCGCGCATGCAAGGTCGTTTGCTCGAATTTTTAAGCGATTTATATCGATATACAGAACGATTTTTTTCCGAAACGTTCTCAATAAAACCAAATTTTTGACTTGTCTCAGGGTGTTTGAATGAATCTTGCGTTTTCTTCGTTTGTGAAATCCCTGCTGGTGGCCACCCTGGCGGTATCGGGCCTGGCGTCGGCATCCGACCATGCAGCCGCTCCTGCCAAGGCCGATCCGGCCAAGGGCGCCACGCTGTACGACAGTGGCGACAGCGCGCGCGGCTTGCCGGCCTGCGTTTCCTGCCACGGCGCCGCCGGCAATTCGACCATCGTCGCCAACCCCAAGCTCTCCGGCCAGGCCGAAGCGTATACCTACAAGCAGCTGGTCGATTTCGCCACGCCGAACCGCAACAACCCGGTCATGAGCACTTTCGCCAAGATGCTGTCGGACGAAGAAAAGAAAAACATTGCCGCCTACCTGGGCACGCAGGCTGCGAAAGCAGGCGCCGCCAAGAACAAGGATTCGGTTGAACTGGGCAAGAAAATCTACCGCGGCGGCATCGCCGGCACCGGCGTGGCCGCCTGCGCCAGCTGCCACGGCGCCAACGGCAACGGCATCCCGGCGTTGTTCCCGCGCCTGGCCGGCCAGCACCAGGACTACACCATCTCCCAGCTGCAATCGTTCAAGGGCGGTTCGCGCAAGAACAGCGCGCAGATGACCACCCTGGCCAAGCGCATGTCCGACGATGAAATGAAGGCCGTGGCCGACTACATCGCCGGCCTGAAGTAAGCAGTGCTGGCCGCTCCCGGCCTCGGGAGCGCGCCGTACAGACAGTGAAGTAGCAGAGGGCGGCGGCGCAAGCGGGCTGCCCTTTTTGTTGGTAGCGATAGGAAGCAGGCCAGAATGAGTACCTCCGGAATTGAACTGAAGACCCGCCACCGCGGCCTGGCCGATGCGGTGGAGCTGGTCTCGTCGATGCGTTTCGCGATCACCATGCTGGTCATGATCGCCATCGCCGCCATCCTGGGCACGGTCGTGACCCAGGGCGAGCCGATGCCCAACTATGTGAACCAGTTCGGGCCGTTCTGGTTCGAAGTGTTCAAGAAGCTGGGCCTGTATGCGATCTATTCGGCCTGGTGGTTCATCCTGATCCTGGTGCTGCTGATCGCCTCGACCACCTTTTGCATCATCCGCAACGCCCCCAAGATGATCCGCGACATGCGCAGCTGGCGCGAGAACGTGCGCGAAGTGTCGCTGCGCAATTTCCACCACAAGAGCGAATGGCTGTCCCCGATCGGGCGCGCCGCGCTGGCGCAGCAAACCGTGATGCGCCTGGTCCATGCCGGCTACAGCGCCAAGATCGTGGAGAAGGACAAGGGCACCCTGGTGGCCGCCAAGAAGGGCGCCGCCAACAAGTTCGGCTACATTTTCGCGCACAGCTCGATCATCATCATCCTGGTGGGCGGCATGCTCGATTCGGACTTGCCGATCCAGTTCCAGGAACGCTTCATGGGCAAGACCGCGTTCGCCGGCCAGGAAGCCGACCTGGGCCCGCAGCACCGCCTCGCCATGGGCAATCCGACCTTCCGCGGCGCCACCTCGATCACCGAAGGCACGGGCAATGATTACGCCGTCATCCAGCGTCCGGAAGGCATCCTGGTGCAGCCGCTGCCGTTCACCATCCACCTGAACAAGTTCATCATCGATTTCTACTCGACCGGCGCGCCCAAGCTGTTCGCCAGCGAAGTCGAGATCCGCGACCCGTCCGGGGCCCGGCTGGCGGCGGCCACCATCAAGGTCAACGAACCGCTGATTTTCCGCGGCGTGGCCATCTACCAGTCCGATTTTTCCGACGGCGGCAGCAAGCTGGGCATGACCGGCTTCCCGATGGCGGGCCAGGCCTCGGCGTCCTTCCCCTTCGCCGGCCAGGTCAAGACCGCGACCCCGCTCACCCAGGGTGGCGAACGGTACGACGTCGAGTGGACCGATTTCCGCGCCTTCAACGTGGAAAACACGGGCACGAGCAGCGATCCGCGCGCGGTGACCCAGGGGCAAACGCTGAACGAGCAGTTCGCCAGGACGCTGGACAAGCATTCCGGTTCGGCCGCCAAGAATGCCAACAACAAGGACTTGAAGAATGTCGGCCCGAGCGTGCAATACAAGCTGCGCGACAAGACCGGCCAGGCGCGCGAATTCCAGAATTACATGCAGCCGGTGACCATCGATGGCGTGGAAGTGTTCCTGTCGGGCATGCGCAGCAATCCGAACGATGCCTTCAGCTATCTGCGCATCCCGGCCGACGACGCGCACACGGTCAAGGAATGGATGCGCCTGCGCGCGGCCCTGGCCACGCCGGGGTTGCGCCTCAAGGCGGCCGAACGCTATGCGGCGCGCTCCATGGGCGCCGCTTCGGCCGGCAATGTGCGCCAGCTGCAGGATTCGGCGCTGAAAACGCTGGACATCTTCGCCGGCGACGGCAGGAGCGGCGGCTATGTGGCGGTGTCGCAATTCCTGGAAAAGCTGCCTGCCGCCGAGCAGGAAAAGGCGGCCATGATCGTCATGAAGATCCTTAACGGCACCCTGTGGGAATTGTGGCAGGCCGCGCGCGAGGACGCGGGCGAGAAGCCGGTGGCCGCCGACGAACGGCACGGGCGCTTCCTGCAAGTGGCCACCAATGCGCTGTCGGACAACTTCTTTTACGGTGCGCCGGTCTACCTGCAGCTCGACGACTATGTGCAGCTGCGCGCCTCGGTGCTGCAGGTGTCGCGCGCACCGGGCAAGCCGGTGGTCTACATCGGCTGCCTGTTCCTGATCCTGGGCGTGTTCGCCATGTTCTACATCCGCGAACGGCGCCTGTGGGTCTGGGTGCGCGACGACGAGGGCGGCGGCGCGCATGCGCTGATGGCCATGAGCACCCAGCGCAAGACGCTCGACTTCGAGCACGAATTCAACGACCTGAAAGCCAAGCTGCCGCAATCGGCGTAAGCTGTGCGGCTCGTATCCGGAGAACACCATGGAATTATCACAAAAGCAAACTTATCAGCAGGCGCCGGGCTATTTCAAGCGCCTCGGCCTGCTCGACTGGATCTACGCGGCGGCCCTGCTGGGCGCCTCGCTGTACGCGCTGACGCGCTTCGGCATGTTCATGGATGGCTATGAAAAGGTGATCCTGGTGCTGGCCGCGCCCACCTTCGCGGCCCTGGGCTGGCACTGGAAGCCGGTGCGCTGGCTGATCCCCGTGGTGGCGCTGCTGGCCTTCATGGCTATCGGCCTGTATGACGGCAACCTGGACATGGCGAACAAGAAGTTCTTCCTGAAATACATGCTGTCGAGCCAGTCCGCGATCCTGTGGATGAGCGCCCTGTTCATGTTTTCGACCGTGTTCTACTGGGTGGGCATGGCCAGCCGTTCGAATTTCGGTTCCTCGGTCGGCTCCAAGCTGTGCTGGGCCGCCGTGGTGCTGGGCTGGACCGGCATGATGGTGCGCTGGTACGAGTCCTACCTGATCGGCAGCGATGTCGGCCACATTCCCGTCTCCAATCTGTATGAAGTGTTCATCCTGTTCTCGATGATCACCGCCATGTTCTACCTGTACTACGAAGCGCACTACGGGACGGGCCAGCTGGGCGCCTTCGTCTTGCCGGTGATCGCCGCGGCCGTCATTTTCCTGCTGTGGTACACCGTGTCGCGCGACGCGGCCGACATCGCCCCGCTGGTGCCGGCCCTGCAAAGCTGGTGGATGAAGATCCATGTGCCGGCCAATTTCATCGGCTACGGCACCTTTGCCCTGGCCGCCATGGTCGGCTGCGCCTACCTGCTCAAGTCGCACGGCTACCTGGCCGACCGCTTGCCGGCCCTGGAAGTGCTGGACGACGTGATGTACAAATCGATCTCGGTCGGCTTCGCCTTCTTCACCGTGGCCACCATCTTGGGCGCGCTGTGGGCGGCCGAAGCCTGGGGCGGTTACTGGTCCTGGGATCCGAAGGAAACCTGGGCCCTGATCGTGTGGCTGAACTACGCGGCCTGGCTGCACATGCGCCTGATGTCGGGCCTGCGCGGCCGTATCGCCGCCTGGTGGGCGGTGATCGGCCTGCTGGTGACCACCTTCGCCTTCCTGGGCGTCAATATGTTCCTGTCGGGCCTGCACTCCTACGGCAAGCTGTAAGCCGGGATCCGGCAAGATGGTGTAAGGTTTGAGGTAGTTGCCAGACCAACTCATACACCCACTGTCTTGCCGGAGTTATCCATGCTGATCCAACGTAGCCCCAACGGTATCGAACTGCCGTTTTCATCCGAAATCACCCCGCAGCGGGTCTATGAGGAACGGCGCGATTTTCTCCGCAAGATGGCGCTCGGCGCCGTCGCCGGCAGCGCCCTTTGGGAAATGGCCAACCGCGAAGCCTTTGCGCAGACGCCCGCCATCAAACTGCCCGCCAAACCCAACGCCGCTTTTTCCGCGCTCGACAAGCAGACCCCGTTCAAGGACGCGACCAGTTACAACAATTTCTACGAATTCGGGCTCGACAAGTCGGACCCGGCCGAGTACGCGCACACCCTGAAAACCAGGCCCTGGACGGTGACGATCGAGGGCGAGGTCAAAAAACCCATGACGCTCGACATCGACAGCCTGCTCAAGCTGGCGCCGCTCGAAGAGCGCGTCTACCGCCTGCGCTGCGTGGAAGGGTGGTCGATGGTGATCCCCTGGGTCGGCTATTCGCTGTCCGAACTGATCAAGAAGGTCGAGCCGACCGGCAATGCCAGGTATGTCGAATTCCATTCCCTGGCCGACCCGAAACAGATGCCGGGGGTGGGCAGGCGCGTGCTGAACTGGCCGTATGTGGAAGGCTTGCGCATCGATGAAGCCATGCATCCGCTCGCGCTGCTGACGCTGGGCATGTACGGGCAGACGCTGGCAAATCAGAATGGTGCCCCGGTGCGCCTGGTGGTGCCCTGGAAGTACGGCTTCAAGTCGGCCAAGTCCATCGTCAGGATCCGCTTCGTCAAGGACCAGCCGAAGACGGCCTGGAATGTGTCGGCGCCGTCCGAATACGGTTTCTATTCGAACGTGAATCCCGAGGTCGACCACCCGCGCTGGTCGCAGGCGAGCGAGCGCCGCATCGGCGAAGACGGCTTCCTGCAGAAAAAGCGCAAGACCCTGATGTTCAACGGCTACAGCGAAGTCGCCTCGCTGTACACCGGCATGGACTTGAAAAAGCACTTCTGACCGTGACCTTCCATCCGACCCCGAAGCAGCTGTCCGGCATCAAGGCGGCGCTGTTCCTGCTGGCGCTGGTGCCCGCGGCGCGCCTGTTCTGGCTCACCTACTCTGGCCAGTTTGTCGAGCCGCTCGAAGCGATCACGCGCGGCACCGGCGACTGGGTGCTCTACCTGCTGTGCATCACGCTGGCGCTGACGCCGCTGCGGCGCCTGACGGGCTGGAACTGGGTGATCAGGCTGCGCCGCATGGCGGGGCTGTTCACTTTCTTTTATGCCTTCCTGCACTTCCTGGCCTTCTTCTGGTTCGACCATTTTTTTGATGTGTCCGAGATGCTGCGCGACGTCGTCAAGCGGCCCTTTATCACGGTGGGCTTCACCGCCTTCCTGCTGCTGATCCCGCTGGCCGTGACCAGCACCAATGGCATGATCAAGCGGCTGGGTGGCAAGCGCTGGCAATGGCTGCACCGCTTGATCTATGTGATCGCGCCGCTGGGGATCCTGCATTTCTGGTGGATGAAGGCAGGCAAGAACAACTTCACCGAGCCCATCATTTTCGGCCTGGTCGTGGCGGTGCTGCTGGGCCTGCGTGTGTACTGGTCCCGTTCGGCAGCGCAGGCCGCGCGCGTTTGAGCCTGCGTAAGCCTGCGGCGCGCCGCTTTGCCATGATGGGCAATGGCGGGCCACCACGACATCGGATACAAGCACCTGTTCGCGCACCCGGAACTGGTGCGCGAGCTCGTCAGCGAGTTCACCGCATTGACCTGGATCGGTGCGCTGGATATCTCGGCATTTGAGCGTGTCAATCCGAGCTACGTCAGCGAGCGCTTTTCCGAACGGCAGGATGACCTGGTCTGGCGGGTCCGCTGCGGCGACGACTGGCTCTACATCTACATCCTGCTTGAATTCCAGTCGCGCGTAGAACCCTGGATGGCATTGCGCATGCAGGTCTATATTGGCTTGCTGTACCAGGACCTGATCAAGCGGCATGAAGTGTCGCCTGCATCGCTGTTGCCGCCGGTCTTGCCTCTGGTTTTCTACAATGGCGACGCGCCATGGAGCGCGGGTTTGAATTTGGCGGACCTGATCATGAGCGCGCCGCCAGGGTTGGCGAAATTCCAGGCGCACCAGCGTTATTGCCTTGTAGACCAGCAACGTCTCGACCGTGCAGGCCTCGCCGACAAATCGGGCCTGTTGGCGATGATATTCAGACTGGAACTTTCCGATTCCCCGGCTGTCCTACTGGAGATATTGCCGACACTCGAATGCTGGTGGACTGCCCATGAGCAAACGCCGCTGCGCCAGGCGGTCCTGCTCTGGGTCGAACGCTTGGTCAAACGCGAATATTTCGAAGTTGTCGGTATCGATTCTTTCCAGATGCGGGAGGTGACCGGGATGGGAGCGAGAAAATTCGCCACATGGACAGATGAGGCGAAGTATCGGGGCCGGCAGGAAGGCCTGGCAGAAGGGTTGGCAGAAGGCAGCCGGATAGGTTTGATCAATGGCCTCAAGACCGTGATCGAACTGCGTTTTGGCGCCGTTCCGGAATCGCTGGTCGAAAAGATCAGGCAGATTGAGCCTGGCGACGTCGAGCGATGGATCGCGCGCGCCCTGCAGGCCGACAGCCTGGCTGCCTTGTTTGCTGATGAGGCGCCCCGCTGAGGCGCCTCATCTGCTGCGCTATTTCAGCATCGATTCCAGCGCGAACAAGTCCGCCGGGTTTTCCCGCTGGCGCACCAGGTGCACCTGGTCGCCGTCCACGATCACTTCGGCCGCGCGGCCGCGCGTATTGTAGTTCGAGGACATGGTGTGGCCATAAGCGCCCGCCTGCATGATGGCCAGCAGGTCGCCCTGTTCCACCGCCAGTGCGCGGTCGCGCGCCAGCCAGTCGCCCGATTCGCACACCGGACCCACCACATCGTAGACCACCGGCGCCGCATCGCTCAGCTTGACCGGGCGCACATCCATCCAGGCCTGGTACAGGGCAGGGCGCATCAGGTCGTTCATGGCGGCATCGACGATGCAGAAGTTCTTTTCCGCGCCAGGTTTCAGGTATTCGACGGTCGTCAGCAGCACCCCGGTGTCGCCCACGATGGCGCGGCCCGGCTCGAAAATGACCTTGATCGGTGCGCCCGCGTATTTTTCGGCGCGCCAGGCGTCGATCCGCGCGAACACGCGGCCCAGGTAGTCGCCCACGGCCACCGGCTCGGCTTCGTCGGCTTCGCCATAGTTGATGCCGATGCCGCCGCCCATGTCCAGGTGGTGCAGCACGATGCCTTCCTGGCCCAGCGCGTCGACCAGCTCGATCAGCTTGTCCAGCGCTTCGAGCAGGGGGGCGTCGTCCAGCAGCTGCGAGCCGATATGGCAATCGATGCCGACCGGCTCCAGGTGCGGCAGGCCAGCCGCGGTGCGGTAGGTGGCCAGCGCATCGTCGAAGGCCACGCCGAACTTGTTGGCCTTCAGGCCGGTGGCGATATACGGGTGGGTCTTGGCGTCGACGTTCGGGTTCACGCGCAGCGACACGCGCGCCTGCTTGCCCATGCTGCCGGCCACCTCGTTGAGGCGGTGCAGTTCGGGGATCGATTCGACGTTGAAGCACAGGATGTCGTGGCTCAGGGCCAGGCGCATTTCTTCGCGGCTCTTGCCCACGCCCGAAAAAATCACCTTGCCCGGGTCGCCACCGGCGGCGATCACGCGCAGCAGTTCGCCGCCCGAGACGATGTCGAAACCGGCGCCGCGGCGCGCCAGGATGTCCAGGATGGCCAGGTTGGAATTGGCTTTCATGGCATAGCAGACCAGCGCATCGCGCCCGGCGCAGGCGTTCGCAAAGGCGTCGAAATTGGCGCTCAGGCTGGCCTTCGAGTACACATAGGTGGGCGTGCCGAACTGCTCGGCGATGCGGGACAAGGGGACGCTGTCGGCGTGCAGGACGCCGTCGAGGTGAAAAAAGTGCGACATGGTGTATTTATTGGCCGGAAAGGGAAGGGGACGCGGAAGGGGACGCGGAAGCGGGCGGCGGAGTCGGCGTGCTTGCCTTGGGCGCGGGTTTGGCCGGAGGCTTGGGCATGTAGAGCGGGCCGGGTTGGCCGCATCCTGCCAGCAGCAGTCCTAAGACCACGGCGGCGATGCCGGTATTGAGCGCAAAAGGTGACTTCACGATTAGAATCTGGGTTCGATGATGACCTTGGAGTGTAGCATGAGCGATAAAACATTTTTGGACCTGGCCGAATCGACGCTGAACGCGATCGAAGCGTCCCTGGACCGCTTGAACGACCAGGATGTCATCGACGTCGAATGCAAGCGCAGCGGCAATGTGCTGGAGATCGAATTCATCGACAACGGCAGCAAGATCATCGTCAACAGCCAGGCGTTCACGAAAGAGCTGTGGGTGGCCGCCAAGGCCGGCGGCTTCCACTACAAGCATGACGGCACGTCCTGGATCAACACGCGCGACGGTTCGGAATTGTTCGCCGCCTTGTCCAGCCTGGCCAGCGCCCAGGGCGGCGCCGCCATCACGCTATAAAAAAACCGGGGTCGCCCCCGGTTTTTATCAGAACAGCTCGTTCTTGACGGCGTCCTTCACTTTCTCTTCGGCCGGCGTGCCGCGCGCGCCGATGTCCAGGCTCTGGACCCCGGTGCCGGGCGGGTTCTCGGCGTAATAGAATTCCTCGCCCACCTTGATCATGCCTTCCGGGACCACGCGCTCGGCCACCGGCACGTCCTTGAGCGCCTTTTGCATGTAGCTGATCCAGATCGGCAGGGCCAGGCCGCCGCCGGTTTCCTTGTTGCCCAGGTTCTTGGGCTGGTCGTAGCCGATCCAGGCGATGCCCACCAGCCCCGGCTGGTAGCCGGCGAACCAGGCGTCGATCGAATCGTTGGTGGTGCCGGTCTTGCCCGACAGGTCGCTGCGCTTGAGCGACAAGGCCTTGGTGGCGGTGCCGAAGCGCACCACGTCCTTGAGCATGCTGTCGACCAGGTAGGCATTGCGCGCATCGATCACGCGGTTGGCCTCGTTGCCGCTCTTGTCGGGCGTCGCTTGCGACAGGATCTTGCCATTGCTGTCGGTGACCTTGGAAATCAGGTAGGGGCTGACCCGGTAGCCGCCGTTGGCGAACACGGCGTAGGCGCCGGCCATCTGCAGCGGGGTGGTCGCGCCCGCGCCCAGCGCCAGCGTCAGGTAGGGCGGGTTCTTGTCGGCCTCGAAGCCGAAGCGGGTGGTGTATTCCTGGCCGTACTTGGCGCCGATCTTGTGCAGGATGCGGATCGAGACCATGTTCTTGGACTTGGTCAGGCCGCGCCGCATGCTCATCGGTCCTTCATATTTGTTGTCGTAGTTTTTCGGCTCCCAGGCCTGGCCGCCGGTCTGGCCGGCGTCGAAGGAAATCGGGGCGTCATTGATGATGGTGGCCGGCGACAGGCCGCGCTCGAGCGAGGCCGAGTAGATGAAGGGCTTGAAGGACGAGCCCGGCTGGCGCCAGGCTTGCGTCACGTGGTTGAACTTGTTGCGGTTGTAGTCGAAGCCGCCCACCAGGGCGCGGATGGCGCCGTCGGTGGTGTCGGCCGCCACGAAGGCCGATTCGATTTCCGGCATCTGGGTGATGCTCCAGGCGGTGCCGCCATCCTGGCTGACGCGGATCACGGCGCCGCGCTTGACGCGCCGGTTGGGGGCCGCCTTGGCCGACAGCCAGGACGAGGCGAAGGACAGGCCGCTGCCGGTGATCTTGATTTCCTCGCCCGAGGCGGTGACCGCGCTGATGTCGGTGGGCGAGGCGGACAGCACGATGGCGGCGATGATGTCGTCGCTGTCGGGATGCTCGGCCAGCTCGTTCTCGATCGCTTCGTCTGCTTCCTCCTTGGATTTCGGAATGTCGATATACGCTTCCGGGCCGCGGTAGGGATGGCGCCGCTCGTAATCCATGACGCCGCGCCGCAGCGCCAGGTAGGCCGCGTCCTGGTCGGCCTTGGTAATGGTGGTGAACACGTTCAGGCCGCGCGTGTAAGTCTCTTCCTTGAATTGTTCGTACACCAGCTGGCGTGCCATTTCAGCCACATATTCGGCATGCACGCCGAATTCGCTGCTGTCGGTCTTGATCCTGAGCTTTTCTTCCTTTGCTTCGGCGTACTGGGCAGGCGTAATATAGCCGAGCGCGGCCATGCGCTGCAGGATGTACTGCTGGCGCGTGCGGGCCCGTTTCGGGTTGACCACCGGGTTGTACGAGGAAGGCGCTTTCGGCAAGCCGGCCAGCATTGCCGCTTCGGCAACCGTAATGTCTTTCAGATTCTTGCCGAAATAGATCTGCGCGGCCGACGAAAAACCGTAGGCGCGCTGGCCCAGGTAGATCTGGTTCATATACACCTCGAGGATCTGGTCCTTGGTGAGGTTTTGTTCGATCTTCCAGGCCAGCAGGATTTCATACGCCTTGCGCTTGAAAGTTTGCTCGCTCGACAGGAAGAAATTGCGGGCCACCTGCTGGGTAATGGTGGAGGCGCCCTGCTTGGCGCCGCCGGTGGCATTGTGCAGGGCCGCGCGCAGGATGCCGGTGTAGTCGACGCCACCATGCTGGTAGAAGCGGTCGTCCTCGATCGCCAGCACGGCTTTTTTCATCAGTTCGGGGATTTCCTTGATATGGACCAGGTTGCGCCGCTCTTCCCCGAATTCGCCGATCAGCACATTATCGGCGGAAAAAATGCGCAATGGCATTTTTGGCCGGTAATCGGTCAGGGTGTCGAGCGCCGGCAAATTGGGATAGGCCATCGCCAGCGCGAACACGACAATCAGCAGCCCCACCAGGGCGGTGCCGGTGACGGCGCCAAGGATCATCAGGAGGATGCGCTTGGGCGAGCGGAAACGGCGTGCGCCGGCGGCGGGGGAGGAAGGGGAATCTGCGTCCGGCTTGGAAGGTGTCATGCGGGTCGAATCTTTCGCTGGGTTATTGCGATTCATTATAAAGCACCACCTGCGCCGCGGCGCACCCTGGAGCGTGTGATGGAACAGTTAACCATTCCCTGGCGACAACTGTCATGTCGTCAAGTAAATTTAGTGTGGCTTTCCTGCCCTTCCGCTTAATATTCCAATGCAGAAATACCTTTACATGCACTGAAGATAGTTGCTACGATTTAATGTAGTGTCTTATGAGTGCAGTCTAAATGGCGGTTTTATAACAAAATTACCGCGGTCGGGCGTTTTCATTATTCGTTCTGCAATGCATCTTTTGCAGCGTAAGCAATGACGGTTAGGTAGTGTGAGGGAGTACGCTCGTGATGAATCTAGGTTCTTTGCTCGGTCATTCCAGTCCCCCATTGTTGGGGCTGGATATCAGCACGTCCGGGGTCCGCCTGGTGGAATTGGTGGTAATCGGAAAAAATGAACTGCGCTTGGAACGCTACGCGTCCGAGCCGCTGCCGCGTGGCGCCGTGGTCGATGGCAATATCGAGAATATCGAGATGGTCTCCGAAGCGGTGCGCCGTGTGTGGAAAAAAAGCGGCACCCGCGTCAAGCTGGTCGCGCTCGGCATGCCGCCGGCGTCGGTGATCACCAAGAAGATCATCCTGCCGGCCGGGCTGTCGGAAGACCAGCTCGAAGTGCAGGTCGAATCCGAAGCGAGCCAGTACATTCCCTTCGCGCTCGACGAGGTCAGCCTCGACTTCGACGTGCTGGGACCGGCCGCCAGTTCGCCCGAAGACATCGAAGTCATGCTCGCCGCCTCGCGCAAGGAAAAAGTCGAGGACCGCGTGGCGATCGCCGAAGCGGCCGGCCTGACGGCGGTGGTGATGGATATCGAATCGTATGCCGCGCGCGCCGCGCTCGACCGCGTGACGGCCCAGATGCCGAAAGCGGGCGAAGGCCAGATCGTGGCGCTGTTCCAGATCGGCGCCCAGGTCACCCACATTTCCGTCATGCTCGACGGCGAAACCATTTACGAGCGCGAACAGCCGTTCGGCGGCAACCAGCTGACCCAGGATATCGTGCGCGCCTACGGCCTGTCGTTCGAGGAAGCCGATGCCAAGAAGCGCGCCGGCGACCTGCCCGAATCCTACCAGGCCGACCTCCTGATGCCTTTCCTTGAAAACGCCGCGCTGGAAATCACGCGCGCCATCCAGTTCTTCTACACATCCACGCCTTACACCCGCATCGACCAGCTGTTCCTGGCCGGCGGCTGCGCGCTGATTCCGGGCTTGCTCGATATTGTTGCGGCGCGCACCAAGATCTCCAGCGCCGTGGTGTCGCCGTTCAAGGGCATGTCGCTGGGACCGACCGTGCGCGAGCAGCACCTGCGCGCCGAGGCGCCCGCTTTTCTTGTCGCATGCGGGCTGGCCCTGCGGAGGTTTGGCTAATGATTAAAATTAACCTGCTTCCCCACCGCGAGGCGAAGCGCAAACTGAAGAAGACCGCCTTCTTCGCCCTGCTCGGCGCTGCCGCGGCGGTCGGGGTAGTGATCGTGATCATGGTCGGCGGCTACAACGCCAGCCGCATTTCGATCCAGGCCGAACGCAACCGCGTGCTGTCGACGGCCAATGCCGAACTCGACAAGAAAATTTCCGCCATCGCCACCCTGAAACAGGAAATCGAAGCGCTCAAGGCACGCCAGCAGGCGGTCGAAGACTTGCAGGGCGACCGCAACCAGCCGGTGTACGTGCTCGACGAACTGGTCAAGCAAACCCCGCAAGGCGTCTACCTGAAATCGTTCAAGCAGGAAGGCCAGCGCGTGGTGCTGATCGGCTACGCCCAGTCCCAGGAAAGGGTGGCCGAACTGCTGCGCAACCTGGCCGGCAATTCGCCATGGCTGGAACGTCCCGACCTGTCGGAAGTGAAAGCGGTGACCCTGGCGCAAAGCAAGACCGGCAAGAAGGTCGTGGAATTCACGCTGGCCGTGGGCGTCAAGCGCCCGCGCGACAAGGACGCCGTCCTCGGTCCGGACGGCAAGCCGGTCGCGCCTGGCGCCACCCCTGCCGCCGGCGCGCCCGGCTACGGGCGCAAGCCTGCCACCCTGGCCAAGCCTGCGGCCAACTAGGCGAGAACGGACACGACGATGAATATAGACTTTAAAGCACTGGGCCAGAAGCTGAGCTCGCAATTCCAGAACCTCGGTGGCTTGCCACCCGGACAGTGGCCGCTGGCCCCGCGCCTGCTGTGCGGCCTGGGCGTGGTGATGGGCGTGATCGTGGCCGGCTATTTCGGCTACTGGAGCTCCCAGTTCGACGACCAGGAACGCATGGCGGGCGACGAAGTGCGCCTCAAGGAAGAGTACAAGACCAAGATGAGCGCGGCCATCAACCTGGACGCGCTGCAGAAGCAGAAGGTGCAGGTCGACGTGTATGTCGAGCGGCTCCAGAAGCAGCTGCCGAGCAAGGCGGAAATGGCGGCCCTGCTGTCGGACATCAACCAGGCCGGCGTGGGCCGCGGCCTGACCTTCGACCTGTTCAAGCCCGGCAGCGTGGTGGTGCGCGACTACTACGCCGAACTGCCCATCGATATCCGCGTGATCGGTTCCTACCATGACATCGGCGCCTTCGCCAGCGACATGGCCAATTTGCCGCGCATCGTCACGCTCAACAATATGTCGCTGACCACCGGCAAGGATGGCGGCCTGGTGCTCGACGCCGTGGCCAAGACCTTCCGCTACCTCGACCAGGAAGAGGCGGCCACGCAGCGCACCTTGCGCATCGAGCGCGAGAAGAAAGCGAAAGAGAAGGGGACTGCCAAATGATGAAGACGCATCAGCGCGCCGTCCTGCTGCTGGGAGCCTTGCTGCTGGCCGGCTGCAGCGACAGCGATGTCAAGGAAGTCAACAGCTGGATGGATGAGGTCAAGGCCACCACCAAGCCCAGCGTGACGCCCCTGGCCGAGCCCAAGACCTTCCTCCCGTATGCCTACGAGGCGACCGAGGAAACCGATCCGTTCAACCCGGACAAGCTGCTGGCCGAACTGGCCCGCCAGGCGGCCCAGACGGTCAATCCGCTGCGCCCGGACTTGTCGCGGCGCAAAGAATTTCTCGAGTCTTTCCCGATCGATACCATGAAGATGGTGGGCACCATACAGAAGGGCGGTTCGCATTTCGCCCTGGTGCAGATAGAACGCACGATCCACCAGATCGCACCGGGCATGCGCATGGGCCAGAATTTCGGCCTCGTGACCGGAGTAACAGACGTAGCCGTGAACATCAAGGAAACGGTTCAGGACGCCGGCGGCGAGTGGGTCGAGCGCATGACAAAGCTGGAGTTGCAGGAAAGTAAGGAGACCAGGAAATGATCGCACTGAGAATGAACGGCGCCACCCTGACGGGATTGGCTATTCGGATGGGCGCACTGCTGGCTCTCGTAATCGGCGGCAACAGCGCCCAGGCCCAGGACAACGCGATCGAATCGATCACGGCCCAGCAGCAGGGCTCGAACGTGGTGGTCAATATTGCCATGCGCAATACGCCCACCAAGTTGCCGATCGGTTTCGCCATCACCAACCCGACCCGCATCGCCCTCGATTTCGGCGCCACCACGAATGGCACCGGCAAGACGTCCCAGGATGTGAATATTTCCGACTTGCGCGCCATTAACGTGGTGCAGGCCGGCGAACGCACGCGCCTGGTCTTCAACCTGAAGCGCGCGCTGTCCTACGCGATGGCGCTCGACGGCAAGTCCGTCATCGTCACCATCGACGGTTCGGGCGGCGTGGCGCAGGCAGTCGACAGCGCCGGCATCCCGGTCGCGTCGGCCACCCCGCCGCCGGCCACGCGCCAGGCGCTCAAGGACCTCGACTTCCGGCGCGGCGCGAACGGCGAAGGCCGCATCGTGGTCGACCTGCCGCACAGCCAGGTCGCGGTCGACGTGCGCCAGGTGGGCAATTCGGTGGTGGTCGACTTCATGAAGACTGGCTTGCCGGAAACCCTGCGCCGCCGCCTCGACGTGACCGACTTCGGCACCCCGGTGTCGCTGATCACCACCACCCCGCAAGGCGACAATGTGCGCATGACGATCGAAGCGCGCGGCCTGTGGGAACAGACCGTGTACCAGAGCGACACCCAGCTGGTGATCGACGTCAAGCCGATCAAGGAAGACCCGAACAAGCTGGTCCAGGGTTCGCAAGGCTACCGCGGCGAGAAGATCAGCTTCAACCTGCAGAACGTGGAAGTGCGCGCCGCCCTCCAGGCGATCGCCGACATCTCGGGCTTGAACATCATCACCAGCGAATCGGTGAGCGGCAACCTGACCATGAACCTGAAGGAAGTGCCATGGGATCACGCCCTGGCCGTGGTGCTGCAGGCCAAGGGCCTGGACATGCGCAAGGATGGCAATGTGGTCTGGATCGCGCCCAAGGATGAACTGCTGACCAAGGAAAAGCTCGAACTCGAGCAGCGCGCCCAGATCGCCGACCTCGAACCCTTGAAAAGCGAAATCTTCCAGCTGAACTACCAGAAGGCCGAAGCCTTCCGCACCGTGTTCGGCCTCGATGAAACCGGTTCCGGCGGCAACGCCCGCAACCGCGTGCTGTCCAAGCGCGGCAGCGCCATCATCGATACCCGCACCAACCAGCTGTTCGTGACCGACATCCCGTCGAAGATCGAAGATATCCGCAAGCTGATCGGCAAGACCGACGTGCCTTCGCGCAAGGTGCTGATCGAAGCACGCATGGTCGAGGCCAACGATGGCTTCTCCCGCAACCTCGGCGCCAAGCTCGGCTTTGCCGACCTGCGCGGCATGCGCGGCGGCGACGCCGGCTACGCCGTGCGCGGCAATGAGCGCATCGCCATCGGCGGCAACCTGGTCGGGGTCGGCCAGGTCACCGGCCAGACGCGCGAAGATGGCGCCAGCTACAACAACACCAGCCTGATCAACCTGCCGGCGCAAAACATCAACGGCGTCAATGCCGCCTCGCTGGCCGCCATCCTGTTCTCGGCCGCCGCCAACCGCTTCCTGAACCTGGAATTGTCGGCGCTCGAAGCGGACGGCAAGGGCAAGATCATTTCCAGCCCGCGCGTGGTTACCGAAGACAAGAACGTGGCCGTGATCGAACAGGGTGTGGAATTGCCGTACGAAATCGCCACCTCGAGCGGCGCCACCTCGATCGCTTTCCGGAAAGCCAATCTGCGCCTGGAAGTGACGCCGCAGATCACGCCGGACGGCAATGTGGTGCTGGAAGTGAATGTGAACAAGGATTCCAAGGGTGAGCTGACCACCGCCGGTTTCGCCATCAACACCCAGCACGTGCAGACCAAGGTCATGGTCGAAAACGGCGGTACGGTGGTGCTGGGCGGCATTTACCAGCAAGCCGAACAGAACTCGGAAAGCAAGGTACCGCTGCTGGGCGACCTGCCGTTCATCGGCTATCTGTTCAAGACTTCTTCGCGCACCAACAACAAGACGGAGTTGCTCGTATTCATCACGCCGAAAATCGTGGCTGAACGCCTGTCCACCCGTTAATACCCGTACACTTGAAATCAGGAAAAATCATGTTGCCGAAATCTTTACTTAGCGCCCTCGCAACGCCGTCGCGCCTCTTGGTCGGCGCCTCGCTGACGGTGGTCCTGGCCGCCTGCGGCGGCGGTGGCGGCGATCCCGGCTCCCAGCCGACGCCGACCCCGACCCCGGTCGATGTGCCGACCGAACCGACCATGACGATGACGATCGTGGACGGCAGCGGCGCCAACATCAGCAGCCTGTCGGGCGGACAGACGGGCTTCGTGCGCGTCCGGATGGTCGATGCCAGCGGCACCCCGGCAGCATTTTCCCTGGTGACATTCACCTCCACCGACGGCAACCTCATCAGTTTTGTCCCGAGCACCCGTTCGGCCCAGACCGATGCCACCGGCGTCGCGGAAATCAAGGTCCAGCCGGCCAGCGTCACCTCGGCCGGCGCGGTCTCCATCGAAGCGAACGGCGTCAGCCAGGCGACGCGCAAGTCGGCCCAGGCCACCAAGGTGCTGTCGATCGGCGCCGCGCCGCTCATCGTCGGCACCCTGTCCTTCGTGCAGGCGCCGACCGGCAAGCTGCCCGCCTTCAGCACCGTGGCCCTGAATATTCCGGTCACCAGTGCCGGCCAGCCCGCCACCAGCATCACCGGCCTGACCCTGACCTCGCTGTGTACCGGCGACGGCACGGCCACCCTGGTACCGGGCTCGCTCAGCAATGGCATCCAGTCGGCCACGTATACCAATACCGGCTGCCTGCGCGGCAATGACGTGATCACGGCCTCGATCGGCACCTCCAGCCAGACCATCGGCGTCGGCGTGGATGCCGCCAATATCGGGACCATCCAGTTCGTCAGTTCCGACCTGCCCGGTTCCTCGATCGTGCTGCGCGGTTCGGGCGGCCTGGGCCGCAAGGAAGCGGCGCTGCTGACCTTCCGCGTGCTGGACCAGAACAACACCGGCCTGGGCGGCGTGGACGTCACGTTCCGCGCCACCACCACCACCGGCGGCCTGACGGTGCAGCCGGCCAAGGGGACGACCGACCCGGCCGGCTTCGTGACGACCACGGTATCGTCGGGTACCATCCCGACGCCGGTGCGCATCATCGCGGAAGCTAGCCGCAACGGCAAAACCATCAGCGGCCTGTCCGACACCCTGACCATCTCGACCGGCCTGCCGATCCAGCGCTCGATGTCGCTGTCCGCCGACAAGTTCAACATCGAGGCCCTGGGCTTCGACGGCACCATTTCCAACCTGACGATCCGCCTTGCCGACCAGTACGGCAACATCATTTCGGACGATACCGCGGTCAGCTTCATCACCGAAGGCGGTGCGATCGGTACCGCCGCGCGCGGCGCCTGCACCACCAAGGATGGCGGCTGCTCGGTCACCCTGACCGGACAGGCTTTCCGTCCGACCAATGGCCGCGTGACCGTGCTGGCCTACCTGCAGGGCGTGGAAAACTTCGTGGACATGAACGGCGACGGCCAGTACACCTGCACCGACTATCTCGACATCAATGGCGTGCGTCCGGCGGTCTACCGTCCGCTGGTCGACCGTTGCGTCAGCGGCGGCGAACCGTACACCGACCAGGGCGACCCATTCCTTGACACCGGTGTCCATACCGTTCCGACCGGCACTTCCGTGACCCACACGCTCGACTTCGTGTACGACCCGGCCAAGGGCGACTTGCCGGTACCCTACGACCATCCGGTGTACACCCCGCTGGGGAATGGTTCCTGGGGTATCAACTACATCTCGCGCTCGGCCGAGATCGTGTTCAGCGGCTCGACCGCGAGCCTGATCCGCCAGGTCTGCACCAGCGCCGGTTGCCGCGACTGGAATACGGCAACCGACGGGGCCGAACGCGTGATCCAGGGCGTGTCGGGCGCCGGCTGCTCGGTCCAGAGCCTGACGTTCCGGATTTTCGACAGCCTGAACAATCCGATGCCGGCCGATACCAAGATCACGGCGGTCGATGCGGAAAAAATCGCGCCGCTGACGATTTCCCCGGCCGTGGTCACGTCGACCAATATTTCGGGCGGCACCATCCACACCGTGGCGATCAAGCCTGACGTTGCCTGCGTTCCCGGCTTCTTCAATATCAAGGTTGAAACGCCGAAGGGCATTGGCACGACCTTCCTGTTCCAGTCGAATTGATTTTGAGCAGTGGAAACATATTTCTTGTAGGGCTGATGGGGGCGGGGAAAACCACCATCGGCCGCATCCTTGCAAGAAAACTGGGAAAACGCTTCATCGATTCCGACCACGAGATCGAGGCCCGCACCGGCGCTTCGATCCCGTGGATCTTCGAAATCGAAGGCGAGGCGAGTTTTCGCCGTCGCGAAGCGGAGGTCATCCGCGACCTGACGGCGCAGGACGGCATCGTCCTGGCCACCGGCGGCGGCGCCGTGCTCGACCCCGAGAACCGGGCACATCTCAAGGCCCGGGGCAAGGTGGTCTACCTGCGCGCCAATGTCAGCTCCATCATGCTGCGCACTTCGCACGACAAGAACCGCCCCCTGCTGCAAACTGCCGATCCGCGCAAGAAACTCGAAGAACTGACCGCCCAGCGCGAGCCGCTGTACCGCGAAATCGCGGACCTGGTCATCGACACCGGCCGACCTAACGTACAATCGATGGTGCAGACCATCCTGGCGCAGCTTGCGGCGCTGGAAAACACCGGCGCCAGGCCTGCGCGCGCTGACACCCCGATTTCGATGACCGAACCTTCCAGTATTTTCCTCAATGTCGACCTGGGCGAACGCAGCTACCCGATCGCCATCGGCGCCGGCGTGCTGTCCGACCCGGCAGTCCTGACCCAGTACATCGGCGGCCGCAAGGCGGCCGTCGTCACCAACACCACCGTCGCCCCGCTCTACCTCGAACGGGTGTGCGCGCCGCTGCGCGCGGCCGGCATCGACGTCGTCGAGATCATCCTGCCCGACGGCGAAGAACACAAGAACTGGTCCAGCCTGATGCTGGTGTTCGACGCCCTGCTGGCCAACAAATGCGACCGCAAGACCACCATGGTGGCGCTGGGCGGCGGCGTGATCGGCGACCTGACCGGCTTTGCCGCGGCCAGCTACATGCGCGGCGTGCCCTTCGTGCAGATTCCCACCACGCTGCTGTCCCAGGTCGATTCCTCGGTCGGCGGCAAGACCGGCATCAACCACCCGCTGGGCAAGAACATGGTGGGCGCCTTCTACCAGCCGCGCGCCGTGCTGGCCGATACCGCCACCCTCGACACCCTGCCCGAACGCGAACTGTCGGCCGGCCTGGCCGAAGTGATCAAGCACGGCGCCATCATCGACGCCGCCTTCTTCACCTGGATCGAACAGAATATCGGGCGCCTGATGGCGCGCGATCCGGCCGCGCTGGTGCATGCCATCAGCCGTTCCTGCGAAATCAAGGCCGACGTGGTGCGCCAGGACGAACGCGAAGGCGGCCTGCGCGCCATCCTCAATTTCGGCCACACCTTCGGCCACGCGATCGAAGCGGGCCTGGGCTACGGCCAGTGGCTGCACGGCGAAGCGGTCGGCTGCGGCATGGTCATGGCGGCCGACCTGTCGCACCGCGTCGGCCTGGTCGACCATGCCACCGTGGCCCGCGTGAAAGCGCTGGTGGCCGCGGCCGGCTTGCCGACCGAGGCGCCCGACCTGGGCACCGAACGCTGGCTCGAGCTGATGGAAGTCGATAAAAAGAACGAAGGCGGGGCGATCAAGTTCATCCTGCTCAACCCGCTGGGCAGCCCCAGCATCACCAGCGTGCCGCAAGCGCAGCTGCTGGCCACGCTCGCCGCCTGCGTCAATCGGCCATGAGCCCGGAACAGCACCTCGCCCCGTACGCCGCGCATTCGGATTCGGGGCGCGGGCGCCGCTATCCGGAGCCGATGCATGCCTCGCGCAGCGACTTCCAGCGCGACCGCGACCGCATCATCCACTGTTCGGCCTTCCGCCGCCTCGAATACAAGACCCAGGTCTTCCTCAATCACGAGGGCGACATGTTCCGCACGCGCCTCACGCACAGCCTGGAAGTGGCGCAGATCGGCCGCTCGCTGTCGCGCAACCTGCGCCTGAACGAAGACCTGGTCGAAGCGCTGGCGCTGGCGCACGACCTGGGCCACACGCCCTTCGGCCACGTGGGCCAGGACGTGCTCAATGAATGCATGAAGGACCATGGCGGCTTCGAACACAACCTGCAAAGCCTGCGCGTGGTCGACACGCTCGAAGAGCACTACGGCGCCTTCGACGGCCTGAACCTGATGTTCGACACGCGCGAGGGCATCCTCAAGCACTGCTCGCTGGCCAACGCCAGGGAACTGGGGCCGGTGGCGCAGCGCTTCATCGACCGCACCCAGCCCACGCTGGAAGCGCAGCTGACCAACCTGGCCGACGAAATCGCCTACAACAGCCACGACATCGACGATGGCCTGCGTTCTGGCCTGATCACGATCGCGCAGCTGGAAGAAGTGGATTTTTTCGCGCGCCGCTGGCACGAAGTGCAGGCCGCGTACCCGGGCCTGTCGGGCCGGCGCGCCATTTACGAAACCCTGCGCCGCCTGATCACGGTGCTGGCCGACGACCTGATCGTCACCTCGGGCGCCTTGCTGGCCGATGCCGCGCCAAAAAACGTCGATGAAGTGCGGGCCGGCCCGCCGCTGATCCGCTTTTCCGACCCCATGCGCAAGGATGCGACCGAACTGAAACGCTTCCTGCGCCAGAACCTGTACCGGCACTACCAGGTCAACCGCATGCGGGTGAAGGCCAGCCGCATCGTGCGCGAACTGTATGAAGCCTTCATGTCGGAACCGGTGCTGCTGCCGCCCGATTACCAGGAAACGTCGGGCGATGTAGGCAAGCAGGCGCGCACGATCGCCGATTACATCGCCGGCATGACCGACCGTTTCGCGATCCGCGAGCACCGCAGGATATTTTCGCTGGAAGACTTGTAGGTCGCCAGCAGCTTCTTGACCGGCGCCGGCAGCGGCGCGCGTTCGATCTCGTTCAGGTCCCACCACAGGTAACCGGCCGGCGTCTCGTGGCGCGCGGCCAGCGCCACCCTGAACGGCGCGATGTGCAGCTTGTAGTGCGTGAACACGTGCACCAGCGGCAGCAGCGCCTCGACTTCCTCGACCTGGCCGAACGCCAGCGCCCTTGCGGTGAGCGCCTGCTGTTCGATATCGCCGACGGCGCCATGCCCGTCCACTTCCGGCAGCGACATCAGCCCGCCCCAGATGCCGGTCTGGGCGCGCTGTTCCAGCAGCACCTGGCCGCCGTCGAGCACCATCAGCAGGGCGGACTGCTTTTCAGGAATCGTCTTTTTCGGTTTGCGCACCGGCAGTTCGGCCGTGCGGCCGCTGGCATGGGCCACGCAGCGTTCCTGCAGCGGGCAGCGTGCGCAATCGGGCCGGCTGCGGGTGCACAGCGTGGCGCCCAGGTCCATCAGGCCCTGGGTGTAGGCTTCGATACCCTGCACAGGCAGCAGCGCATTGGCGCGCCGCCACAGGCCGTCCTCGACCTGCTTCACACCGGGGAATTCGTCGATGCCAAACACGCGCGCGAATACGCGCTTCACATTCCCGTCCAGGATCGCGGCCCGCGCGCCGCTGGAAAACGCGGCAATGGCGGCCGCCGTCGAACGCCCGATGCCGGGCAGCTCGGCCAGCAGCAGCGGGTCGGAAGGGAAGACCCCGTCGTACTGGTCGACCACGCGCTTCGCGCAGGCGTGCAGATTGCGCGCGCGCGTGTAGTAGCCAAGGCCGCTCCACTGCGCCATCACATCCTCGGGAGGGGCCGCGGCCAGCTCGTGCAGGGTGGGAAAGCGCTCCAGGAAGCGCGCATAGTAGCCCAGCACCGCGGCGACCTGGGTTTGCTGCAGCATGATTTCGGACAGCCAGATGCGGTAGGCGTCGCGCGTGTTCTGCCACGGCAGTGCGTGGCGGCCGTGCGTCTTTTGCCAGGCGACGACGGCGGCGGAAAACGAAGGGTCGGCCAGGTCGTCGAATTCGGTCAGCCGCTTCACGCGGCAGCTTCCATCGCGGTCGGTATGGCCTGCATGGCGTCATTGACGGCGCCCGCCAGTTCGGTCAGGCGTCCCTTGACCTTTTCCAGGTCGGCCTGGCTGGCTTCGAAGGAGCTGATCTTCTGCTCCAGGCTGTCGCTGGCGTCGTGGATGCGCTGGATCGATGCCAGGCGGTGCTTGAGCTGGTCCTTGTGCTGGCGGATCTGCGCTTCCAGCGGCGACATGATCACCTTCAGCCATGCTTCGACGTCGGCATTGGCGGCGCGGTAGATGCGGCGCACGCGCGAAGCGATCGAATCGAAGAAGCGCTCCACGATGGCGCTGCGGCTGGTCATGAGCAGGGTGGTGGTGCCGAACTGCTTGCTGTAGACGTCTTCTACCTTGTCGATCTCGCGCCGGTATTTGTCGAGCGAGAACAGCATCGGCGAGGCCAGGGTGAGGCCATGTTCGGCCGCGAACTTGCGGTACATCTGCTCCATCATCTGGCCGATCTCGTCGATTTTTCCGGTCGAGATGTCGATGTTGCCGCGTGCCTGGTCGAAGAAGTCCTTCACCGGGCCGCGCATGCCGGTGGCAAAGCGCGACGACTCCATCGCGTCGCGCACCTTGGCGATTTCAGCCTGCACGATATCCATGCCCAGCGTGGTGTACAACTCGGTCGACAGGCGCGCGAACACGGCGCGCGTGCCCTGCAGCTTGAACAGGCTGGCGTCGAACTCTTTTTTCTCGACGTCGATGCGGCGCATCATGTGTGCGATCACGCTCTGGTTCTTGCCGCGCAGGCTTTTCAATTCCTGCAATTGCTCGACGATGTCGCGGATGCGCGCGCCCAGCGTGCCCTGCTGGATGGACACCAGCGCGTCCAGGTCCTCGGCCAGCTGGCTGCGGATGATTTCCTTTTTGGCCGGGATCATCTCGTTGAACAGGGCAGCTTCCAGCGCGCCCAGGCGGCTCTTTTCCAGCAGCTGCATGTCGCCATTGATCTTGCCCACCAGCGCCTTCTGGGCCGACACCGGGAACACCTGGCGCGGCGACAGCGCGAGCATGTGGGCCACGCTGTTCTGCTGGCGCTCGATCTCGGAATCGTTCTCCGCCTCGGACTTGAGCTCGTCCCACATGGCGTCGATTTTATTGAGCACCACGATGCGGCCCGAGCCGGCGCCGATGTGGGTGCGCCAGACTTCGATGTCGCTCTTGGTCACGCCGGTTTCGGCGGCCAGGATGAACAGCACCGCGTGCGCGCTCGGGATCAGGTTCAGCGTCAGTTCCGGCTCGGTGCCGATCGCATTCAGGCCCGGGGTATCGAGGATCACCAGGCCTTGCTTGAGCAGCGGGTGCGGGAAATTGATGATCGCGTGGCGCCACAGCGAAATTTCGATCTGGCCGTTGTCGTCCAGCGTGGCGGCGACGTCGGGATCGGTTTCGTCGTACAGGCCGTAGCGCTTCGCTTCGGCGATGCTGACCTGCTTGGTCATGCTGACCTGCTTGAAGGTCTCGCTCATTTCGTCGCCGGCGTCGAGCGGCAGCGGCAGCACGGTCCAGGCGCTGTCGTCGTCGCGGTAGTCGGAGGTGGACATGTTCTTGGCGCGCGTTTCGATCGGCAGCAGGCGCAGGCAGGGCGGATAGGCCGGGTCGTACATCAGCTCGGTCGGGCACATGGTGGTGCGCCCGGCCGCCGACGGCAGGATGCGCTGGCCGTAGTCGGCGAAGAACAGGGCGTTGATCAGCTCGGATTTGCCGCGCGAGAATTCGGCCACGAAGGCCACCGACAGCTTGTCGTCGGCCAGCCGTTCGAGCGCGCGCGCGATGCGCTGGTCGCTGGCGGCGTCGGTCAGTTCGGCCGCGCCCACCCAGGCCTGGTAATGTTCCAGCGCGGCGACGACGTTGCGGCGCCACTCGCTGTAGTGTTGAAAATCCTGAACCATGATGCTCACGTTTTGCCCCCGCATGCCGGTTCTCGCGAACCATGCCTTCTTGTCATTTTTGACAATTTACACAATAAAAAGTCGACCGCTGTCCCTGCTTGATCTGGCGTATCTCCGCCCCACAGTTGCGGCAGGGAACTCCAGTACGATCATAGACGAAATATGTCTGTTGGAAATAGCCCGATTGCCCATTCACGGCAATAAAGTCGCGCAAAGTGCTGCCGCCTTGCACGATGGCTTCGGCCAGGATGGCGCGTATGGACAAGGCAAGCTTGTCATACCGGCCACGCCCGATGCGCGCGGCCGGCGTTTTCGGGTTGATACCGGCGCGAAACAGGCTTTCGCAAGCGTAAATATTGCCCACGCCAACCACGATATCGCCGGCCAGCAGCACTTGCTTGATGGGCGCGGAACGGCGCCGCGTTTCACGGTACAGCAAGGCGCCCGTGAACTGGTCTTCGAGCGGTTCGACGCCCAGTCCGCGCAGCAGCACATGCTGTTCCAGTTCGCAATCGTCGGCGCCATGCCACAGCACGGCCCCGAAGCGGCGCGGATCGTTCAGGCGCAACAGGCGATCGCCTTCGATCAGCACATCGAGATGGTCATGCTTTTTGACGGCCGTGGCCGACGGCAGCACGCGCAAATGGCCCGACATGCCGAGGTGGATGATCAGCGTGCCATGCGCGAAATGGATCAGCAGGTATTTGCCGCGCCGCCCGGTGCCGGTGATGCGCTGTCCCGCCAGCAATGCCGGCAGGCCGGGCGGGAAGGGCCAGCGCAAGCCTTCGCGCCGCATCAGTACATTCTCGACAAGTTTGCCATCGAGATGGGGCGCGAGGCCGCGCCGGGTCACTTCAACTTCGGGCAATTCGGGCATGGCGGCCTGGAATTTGGTGTAAATTGGGGGCTTGGGAAGTAGAATTGCATTACTGCTGTCATTCTGGAATTGCCGTGAAAAACGCTTTCGCCATTGTAACTCTGTCCGGCCTGGTCTCGGCGTGCGCCGTGCCGCTGCAGCAGCCGGCGTCGCTTGCCGCCGTGGAAGCGGCGCCGCCCTACGTCCACGCCCATGGCGGGGCCGACATGGCCGAGCAGGACGAGCTGGCCTCGCTGCCCAAGGTCGAGCTGACCCGGGATCTGCTGTACCAGCTCCTGAAGGCGGAGTTCGAATTCAAGAATGGCAGCTGGCAAGGCCCCTACATGGCCATGCTGGGCCTGGCCCAACAGACCCGCGATCCGCGCCTGGCGCGGCGCGCCGCCGAAATGGCCATCCACGCGCGCCAGGCCGGCGAATCGATGACGGCGGTACGCCTGTGGCGCGAACTGGCGCCCGATTCCGACGACGCTGCCCAGTACTATCTGGGCCTGGCCGTGCTGGGCGACGACCTGGCCGAGGCGGAACAGATTTTCAAGCGCCGCCTGCTGGACGCGGGCCCGTCCGCGCGCGGCATGGCCATGTACCAGATCCAGCAATACCTGCTCCGCGCCAAGGACAAGGCGGCCGCCGCCGCGCTGCTCGAGCGCCTGCTGGCGCCCTATGCCGAGGTATTCGAGGCGCGCGTGCTGCTGGCGCAAAGCGCGCTCACGCGCGGCGACAGCGACGCGGCCCTGGTCCACGCCAGGGGCGCGCTGGCGCTGAAACCCGATTCCGAAATCGCCATTCTGACCCTGGCCCAGGTCACGCCCGACCAGGATGCGGTCGAAGCGCTGCTGGCCAAGTTCATCGCCAGCCATCCGAAGGCGCGCGAAGTGCGTTCCGCCCATGCCCGCTTGCTGGTGGGCCAGAAAAAATACGCGCTGGCGCGCGCCGAATTCGCCTCCCTGCTCAACGACCAGCCCGACAACCTGGGCACGTTGTACGCGATGGGCATCATGTCCATGCAGCTGGGCGATCCGGTCGCCGCCGAAAAGCATTTCATCCGCTTCATCGAGCTCGTGGAAAAAAACCCGGGCGAAGAGCGCGAGCCGGGCAAGGTCTACCTGATCCTGGCCCAGCTGGCCGAAGAGCGGGGCGAATTCAAGGAGGCCGACAAGCTGCTGGAAAAGGTCGATGCCGCCGACGGCCCGACCTATTTCGCGGCCCAGCTCAAGCGCGCCCAGCTGACGGCGAAGCAGGGCAACCTGAACGGCGCACGCGCCTTCCTGGGCACCGTGCGCGCCAGCGAACCCTTGCAGCAAGCCCAGCTGGTGCTGGCGGAAGGCCAGATCCTGCGCGACGCCGGCAAGCTCGAAGCTGCCTACATGGTGCTGGAAGAGGGCGCGCGCGCGCATCCGGCCAATGCCGACCTGCTCTACGACTATGCCTTGCTGGCTGAAAAATCGGGCCGCCTCGAGGAAATGGAAAAGGCGCTGCGTTCGGTCATGGAGCAAGCCCCGGACAACCACAACGCCTACAATGCTCTGGGCTATTCCTTGGCCGACCGCAACATCCGCCTGCAGGAAGCCCTGGTGCTGATCGACAAGGCCATGCAAATGGCGCCGGGCGACCCCTTCATCATGGACAGCATGGGCTGGGTGCAATATCGCCTGGGCAACCTGAACGAGGCGGAAACCCATTTGCGGCGCGCCTATGCCTTGCGCAGCGATGTGGAAATCGCGGTGCACCTGGGCGAAGTGCTGTGGCAGAAGGGCCAGAAGGCCGATGCCCAGAAACTGTGGCGCGAAGCGCGCGCCAAGGACCCGAAGAACGATACCCTCAAGAACACCCTGGCAAGGCTGCAGCTCAAACTGTGAGGGCGTGCGCGAAAGCGATCAGTTAAACTGGTTGTCTTTTACATTCGCCAACATTGCCCATGCCTAGCTTCCGCCTCGCCGCCATCGCCTGTTCCGCCTTGCTGCTGACAGCCTGCGCCACCACCAGTGGTCCGGTCTCGCAAGACACCGTGGCAGCCTACCGCGACGCTGTCGAGCTGAACGGCCGGCTGTCGGTCAATTACACCAAGGACGGCCAGCCGGAAACCCTGTCCGGCAAATTCAGCTGGAGCCAGGTTCCCGGCGTGGTCGACGTCACCCTGGCCTCGCCCCTGGGCCAGACCATCGCCAAAATTGTCGTCACGCCGGAATCGGCCACCCTGATCCAGTCCGACCGCCAGCCGCGCGTGGCCAGGGATATCGATACCCTGACCGCGCAGGCGCTGGGCTGGTCGCTGCCGGTATCGGGCTTGCGCGACTGGCTGCAAGGCTATGCCACCGCGGCTGACGGGCAGCGCTTCGCCGCTTCCCCGGCCGCCAACAGCGTGACCACGCCCGACGGCTGGCGCCTGACCTTCGTCACCTGGCAGGACGGCAAGGCCGCGCGGCCGGCCCCGAAACGCATCGATGCCGAGCGCAGCGCCACGGCGACGGCGGGCGCGCTGTCGCTGCGCATCATCGTCGATCCGCAGGCCTGAGCATGCAGTCGCTGCACCATTGCCCGGCGCCGGCCAAGCTGAACCTGTTCCTGCACGTGAACGGGCGCCGCGCCGACGGCTATCACTTGCTGCAAACCGTGTTCCAGCTGATCGACCATGGCGACCTGCTGCACTTCGACCTGCGCAGCGATGGCGCGATCCGCCGCACGACGGATGTGCCGGGCGTGCCGGAAGCGCAAGACCTGATCGTGCGCGCGCTGGCCTTGCTGCAGGCGGCCCACCAGCGCCGCCATGGCGCGCTGCCGCCGGGCATGGACGTGGCAATCGACAAGCGCCTGCCCATGGGCGGCGGCCTGGGCGGCGGCTCCTCGGATGCGGCCACCGCGCTGATGGTGGCCAATGCAATGTGGAAAAGCGGCCTGTCGCGCGCGGCGCTGATGGCCCTGGCCTTGCCGCTGGGCGCCGACATTCCCTTCTTTATTTTCGGGGAAACCGCGTTTGCCGAAGGCGTGGGCGAAGACCTGCAAGCGGTCGCGGCGCCCGATTGCTGGTTCGTGGTCATCGAACCAGGCGTTTCCGTGCCCACTGCGGCAATATTTTGTTCCGAGCATTTGACAAGGAACACGAAACCCGTCAGAATAGCGGACTTTTCCAGACACCTCATGAGTCGAACAGACATGAGCGGGTTCGGTAAAAACGACTTGCAGCAAGTTGCATCCAGTCTGTTCCCGCCGGTAGCCGAGGCGATCACATGGCTGGCACAATTTGGCGATGCCAGGATGACTGGCTCCGGAGCGTGCGTGTTTTGCGCGTTTTCCAGTGAAAGCGAAGCCGATGCGGTGCTGCAGAAAATGCCCCGGATCTGGACCGCCTGGAAAGCAAAATCGCTGGCAAAACATCCGCTGCTGAGCGTGTTGCAAGTTGAAGGCGTTATAGAATAAAATTTGGCCTGGCGTTGGGTTTGACGATAAAATGCGTCAAATGTGACGACAAGCAGTCAGTTGCGTAGGGGAATCGCCAAGCTGGTTAAGGCACTGGATTTTGATTCCAGCATACCAAGGTTCGAATCCTTGTTCCCCTGCCATTCATTTTGCCTGGTCTGTCGATGCGCAGTATGCGTCCAGCAGGTGAATCGGTGGCCTCGCCCTCGCGAGTCATCCTTTAGCACAAGCGGTAGCCGGGCTGGTCTGGCTGCCGACATTCAAGATTTCAACGCTTACCTCTTGGGACTCCCATGGCTTACGAAAACCTGATGGTTTTACCGGCAACGCTAACCCGGCGCTGGCAGAAGGAGTCGCAAAAAACCTCGGCATCCCGCTTGGCAAGGCAGTCGTGTCCAAGTTCTCGGATGGCGAAGTGATGGTCGAGATCAACGAAAACGTCCGCGGTAAAGACGTATTCGTGCTGCAATCGACCTGCGCCCCCACCAACGACAGCCTGATGGAAATCATCCTGATGGTCGACGCCCTGAAGCGCGCATCCGCCGGCCGCATTACCGCCGCGATTCCGTACTTCGGTTACGCCCGCCAGGATCGCCGTCCGCGTTCGGCCCGGGTGGCGATTTCGGCCAAGGTGGTTGCCAACATGCTGGAAAAAGCCGGCGTCGAGCGCGTCCTGATCATGGACCTGCATGCAGACCAGATCCAGGGCTTCTTCGATATCCCGGTTGACAATATTTACGCTTCGCCAATTTTGCTGGGCGACCTGCAAAAACGCAACTACGACGACCTGCTGGTCGTGTCGCCCGACGTCGGCGGTGTGGTCCGCGCGCGCGCCCTGGCAAAACGCCTGGGCTGCGACCTGGCCATCATCGACAAGCGCCGTCCGAAAGCGAACGTGTCGGAAGTGATGAACATCATCGGTGAAGTCGAAGGCCGTAACTGCGTGATCATGGACGACATGGTCGACACCGCGGGTACCCTGACGAAAGCGGCGGAAGTGCTGAAAGAGCGCGGCGCCAAGAAAGTGGTTGCCTACTGTACCCACCCGGTCCTGTCGGGCCCGGCGATCGACCGCATCGCGGCATCGCCCCTCGACGAACTGGTGGTCACGGACACGATTCCGCTGTCGGCCGCTGCCGCTGCCTGCAGCAAGATCCGCCAGCTGACCTGTGCACCGCTGCTTGCTGAAACGTTCAAGCGCATCAGCAAGGGCGACTCGGTCATGTCGCTGTTTATCGATTAAGTATCAAGTAGATTTATAGTACGTCGTCCCCGCGCAGGCGGGGATCCATGGCACACAGGATCAGAGGTGCTATGGATCCCCGCCTGCGCGGGGACGACGTTCGTCAGTTTCTTGGGTGTGTTGTTGCACCCATTCTCGAAAACTCCTGGTCGCGGGGGTTTTCACAACGCAGGGCGATCAAGCCCCGCATTTTTTGGAGTTTCACATGAAAGTTATCGCATTTAACCGTAGTCTGCAGGGGTCCGGAGCGAGCCGCCGCCTGCGCAATGCTGGCCAGACGCCAGGCATCATCTACGGTGGCACCGAAGCCCCGGCGCTGATTCAACTCGACGGCAACGCCCTGTACCACGCGCTGAAAAAAGAAGCGTTCCACGGTTCCGTGCTGGACATGGAAATCGACGGCAAGAGCCAGCAAGTCCTGCTGCGCGACTTCCAGATGCACGCATACAAGCAATTGGTCCTGCACGCTGACTTCCAGCGCGTCGACGCCACCAGCCGCCTGCACAAGAAAATCGCCCTGCACTTCATCAACGCCGACGTGTCGCCAGCGGTCAAACTGCACGGCGCGACCATCTCGCACGTGCTGGAATCGCTGGACGTTTCCTGCCTGGCAACCGACCTGCCTGAGTTCATCACCGTTGACCTGTCGACCATCGACGTCGGTCACTCGATCCACGTGAACGACCTGGTCCTGCCAAACGGCGTGACGGCTAACACCCACGGCAAGAACATTACCCTGGCTACCGCTGCGGTACCTGCCGGTCATGTGTCGGCTGAAGCCACCGCAACTGCTGAAGCGCCTGCCGCTGCTGCTGCCAAGCCAGCTGGCAAAGGCAAGAAGTAATATCCGCGGCTGCCGCAAGGCGGCCGGCGATCAAAACCCGCCTGGCAAACGCCATGCGGGTTTTTTAACGTCTGTTATCCTTGCGCCTCTATATTTCTCACTGATCTGACCATGCCAATTCGCCTCATCGTCGGTCTCGGCAATCCGGGCCCCGAATACGAACAGACCCGCCACAATGCCGGCTTCTGGCTGGTCGACAACCTGGCCAACAGCCTGCCCGGCTGCCGCCTGCAGCGCGAGTCGCGCTTCAATGCGCTGGTGGGCAAGGGCAGCATCGCCGGCCAGGAAGTCTATCTGATCGAGCCGCAAACCTTCATGAACCGTTCCGGCCAGTCGGTGGGCGGGCTGGCGCGCTTTTTCAAGATCAATCCCGACGAAGTGCTGGTCGTGCACGACGAGCTCGACTTGGCGCCCGGCGTGGTCAAGATGAAGAAGGGCGGTTCCTCGGGCGGCCACAACGGCCTCAAGGACATCACCGCCGCGCTGGGCACCCAGGATTACTGGCGCCTGCGCATCGGCATCGGCCACCCGCGCGTGCTCGGTTCGCAGCAAGCCGTGGCCGATTACGTGCTGCATCGTCCGCGCAAGGAAGAACAAGTCCTGATCGAGGAATCGATCGAGAAAAGCTTGCGCGTGCTGCCGCTTGCCGTCGAAGGCAAGTTCGACATCGCCACCATGCAATTGCACACGGTGTGAACCCGTGAACTACGACGCCGTGACGATGATTTGGCTCTTCAGGTCGCGGATCATGCGGTCGACCAGCGGCGCCATGCGGCGGTAGTCTTCCGGCGTGCACACGATGCCCGCGTTGCGGAAGGTGACGCGGCGCTTGATGGTGACCGTGTTGGCGCGCCGTTCGTAGCGTGATTCGTAGAAAAAATTAGCGTCGCGCAAGGACACCGGCCGCGGCAAGGCCAGGATGCGCACACCCTTCGGCAAGACATACCCCGTTTCATCCTCGGTATCGATGGCCGGACACACGAAGTCCTGCTTGCGCTCCTTTTCCTGCCCCAGCGCGAACAGGGTGTCGCCCATGCCGCCCCAGAAATTGAAGGTGGTGGCCAGCCCGGTAGGCCCCGGCAGGTCGGCGAAATTGTCGCTGGTGCCCGCGATGTCGAGCCGGTAGACGTCGCCGTCGCCGTCGACCTTGCCCGGATCAAACACCCCGTTTCCCTTTTGCCCCAGCCCCTGCAGCATCTGCTGCACGAACAGTTCGCGGTCGGACTGCTTGGTGTCGCGCACCGCCTGCCGGTAGGGTTCGGCAATGGCGCCTTCGGTAATGCGCGCCACCTTGAAAGTGCTGCGCCCATCCTTGTACAAGCCGAAACTGGTCACCGTGCGGTTGCGTTCGCGCTGGCTGGACGGCGTGCGGGCCACCGTGCCGCTGGCGGCCAGCAGCACCGGCTTGCCCAGCACGGACGAGGGCAGGTAGCCGGCCGCGATCGATTCGGCGGTCGAATCGAGGTACAGGTCCAGCGACGGCACATAGGTGATCACGTGATTGAAAATGCCCAGCGTGGGCGTGGCGGGCAGGCGGTAGGCATTGCCGCTGTTGACCAGGGCCGCGCTGCTGTCGATGCCGGCCGCGCGCAGCAACGCTTCGAGCAGGATGGCGTGGTCCTTGCAGTCGCCGTAGCGGTTCTCCAGCACCTGGCTGGCCGCATGCGGCACCACGCCGCCCGGTCCCACGTACACGCCCACGTAGCGGATCTGGCGCCGCACCCAGTCCGACAGCGCCAGCACTTTCGCGCGCGGCGTATCGATGCCTGCCGTCAGCTCGGCGGCCAGGCGCGCGATGGCGGGGCTGATGGCGGCCCTGGCGCGCGCCCGCGCATGGTAGGCGCGCGCGAAAGCCGCGTAATCCGGGAAGGTGGATACCGCCAGCCGCTTGCCGTAATCGAGATAGCTGACCGATTCCGACTCGATGCGCTCGTTCGGGCCGTTCACATACTGCCACTGGTAGACGGTGCGCCCCGGCCGGCTGATGGCGGGCACGGGCACGAAGCCGACCGCGTCGGCATGCAGCGGCATGGAGGCGGGCATGTCGTACACCAGGTGGAACTGGCGGTTCAGGTAGAACTGGGACGAGGACAGGTCTTCGAAATGCCCGGGAAACAGGGGCGTATGGCGCCTGAGCACGTAGTGCACGACCAGCTGGTCGCCCACGGCCACGTCGGGAAACACGATGATCTTCATGCGCGTGTCCTGGAACATGGGGGCGTCGGCCGACGCGGCTTCCTGCTGGTCCATGATCTGCGCGGGGCCGACGTCGATGCGGCGCCCGTCGGGCTTGTGCGTGTAGGCGCGCACGTCGCTCACTTCGTCGAGCGTTTTGTTGTAGCTGATGTAGTACTGGCTGTGCGCCTGCACGGCGCGCTGCTGGGCGATCGTTTTGACGTTGTCGACAGTCATGCTGTAGCTGCCATTGTCGTTGACCACGAAGTGCTGGATGTACTTGTCGATGACCAGCGAGGGATCGGTATCGTCGGCCCGGGCAGCGGCAGTCAGGCACAGTGCGGCGAGGAAGGCGAGGACGCGAACGGGCATGGCCGGCTCCGGCAAGAGGAGAGATCAATGTTAGTCATGCTTTTGCCGCCGCGTTTGATGCAGCACAAATGCCTTTGATGCTATCCTGATTCGCATACCTTGGAGGACACTATGGCGATCGCGGACATGCTCGATGGACTCGACCTGGTCCATGACTTCTCGTATCCGGAACTGGAAATGATCGCGGGCTACCTCACCCACGAAGAGGTCGGCCAGGGCAAGACTATCTTTGCCGAGGGCGATCCGGGCGACTACATGCTGATCGTGATCGATGGCCGCATCGCCATCTACAAGGGCGGCGAACATGGCCGCCAGTTGTTGTCGAACGAAATGCGCGGGCGCATCATCGGCGAAATGGCCATGCTCGACGGCGAGCGCCGCTCGGCGACCTGTGTTGCCGAAACCGACTGCGAACTGCTGATACTGACCAGCGCGAACCTGCGGAAAATGGCCGGCGAACACCCGGCGACCGCCTACCACTTCATGTTCTGCCTGGCGCGCATCCTGTCGCGGCGCTTGCGGCGCGTGTCGGGCATGATGGCCGACTTCCTCGACAGTTGAGCCGCCTGCTGGACGGCGCCGGTCCCAGCCGCGATAATTCGTCCATGAATGCACTTACGTTCCACGCCGGACCCCGCGCCCTGGCGCACATCCGCGCCAAGGGACTGCGCGCGGCCGACATCGCCATCATTCCCGCCGCGGCCGGCGGCCCCAAGGGCCTGATCTTCCAGTCGCTCGACCAGTGGCTGTTCGGCACCTGGCTGGCCCGGGCGCCGCGCGAACGCACCCTGATCGGTTCCTCGATCGGCGCATGGCGCATGGCGGCGGCCTGCCATGCCGACCCTGTGGCCGCTTTCGCCCGCCTGGGCGAACTGTACGTCGGCCAGCGCTACACCGCCAAGCCGACCCGCCAGGACATCAACGACGTCTGCCAGCGCCTGCTCAGCGACTTCGTGGGCGGCTTCGAGGACGAAGTCGTCAACCATCCCCACTACCGGCTCAACCTGCTGACGGTGCGCGGCCTGCGCTCGCTGTCGGCGCCGCCGCACCAGCGCGCCGAAATGGCCGGCTTCGCGCTGGCCGCCATGCACAACCTGGCTTCGCGCGAACGCCTGTCGGCCATGCTCGAACGGGTCGTCATGAGCGACGGGCGCGGTGCGCCGCCTTGGCTGCAGCAGGGCTTCGACCGCTTCACCACCCGTTTCGCCACGCTCGACGCCGGCAACCTGGGCGCGGCCCTGCTGGCCTCGGGCACGTTGCCGCTGATCATGAAACCGGTGCACGGCATCGCCGGCGCGCCGCCCGGCCACTACTGGGACGGCGGTATCATCGATTACCACCTTGCCTTGCCGTATGCGCGCATGGCGCCGGGCGAACTGGTGCTGTATCCGCATTTCACCGAACACATCGTGCCCGGCTGGCTGGACAAGGCCATGCCCTGGCGCCGGGCCGCGCGCGGCGCCAACCGCGCCTGGCTCGACAACGTCCTGATCGTGGCGCCTTCCAGGGCATTCCTGGAAACATTGCCACGCCGCAAACTGCCCGACCGCAAGGATTTCGCCCATTACGGCCTCGACCACGACCAGCGCATCCTGAAATGGCAGCAAGCGATCGGCGAAGGGCAGCGCCTGCGCGACGCGTTTGCCGCGTTTGCGCAGGCCCCGGACCTCGCCCGCATCGCGCCCATCTGATCGATAAAAACGGTTCCCGACCCCGTCCGAGGTTACAATATGGGGTTACGGGCAGCGAGTCTCTCCACGCGCCCCTCGTCCATCGAATTAGAAAGTTTCCCATGAGTCTGCAATGCGGCATCGTCGGCCTGCCAAACGTCGGCAAGTCCACCCTTTTCAACGCCCTGACCAAGGCTGGCATTCCAGCTGAAAACTACCCGTTCTGCACGATCGAGCCGAACGTCGGCGTGGTCGAGGTACCGGATCCGCGCATGGATGCGCTCGCCGCGATCGTCAAGCCGGAACGCATGGTCAACGCCATCGTCGAATTCGTCGACATCGCCGGCCTGGTCGCCGGCGCGTCGAAGGGCGAGGGCCTGGGCAACCAGTTCCTGTCGCACATCCGCGAAACCGACGCCATCGTCAACGTGGTGCGCTGCTTCGAAGACGACAATGTGATCCACGTGGCCGGCAAGATCAACCCGCTCGACGACATCGAAGTCATCCAGACCGAGCTGGCGCTGGCCGACATGGCCGCCGTCGAAAAGGCCATCCACCGCGAGAACAAGAAAGCCCGTTCCGGCGACAAGGATGCCGCCAAGCTGGTCGCCGTGTGCGAACGCCTGATGCCCCACCTCGACCAGGGCTTGCCGGTGCGCACCCTGGGCCTGGACGCCGACGACATGGCGCTCATCAAGACCTTGTGCCTGATCACCGCCAAGCCGGCCATGTTCGTGGCCAATGTGTCCGACACGGGCTTCACCAACAACCCGCTGCTGGACCAGCTGACCGCCTACGCCAAGGCCCAGAACGCACCGATCGTGGCCATCTGCGCTTCCATCGAATCGGAAATCGCCGACCTGGACGACGCCGACAAGGGCGCCTTCCTGGCCGACATGGGCATGCAGGAACCTGGCCTCGACCGCCTGATCCGCGCGGCCTACAACCTGCTCGGCCTGCAGACCTACTTCACCGCGGGCGTCAAGGAAGTGCGCGCCTGGACCATCCACGTGGGCGACACCGCGCCCCAGGCGGCCGGCGTGATCCACACCGACTTCGAACGCGGCTTCATCCGCGCGCAAACCATCGGCTACGACGACTACATCAGCTACAAGGGTGAGTCGGGCGCCAAGGAAGCGGGCAAGATGCGCGCCGAAGGCAAGGAATACGTCGTCAAGGATGGCGACGTGCTCAACTTCCTGTTCAATGTATAAATCCGGACTGTCAAATCACGACATTTCATGAAGTGTCAAAAATGAGTGCCAAGCCCCGCAGATGCGGGGCTTGTTGTTTCTTCTCATCTCACACAAAGTCTTTGCGTCTCATTCAAGACCGGGTACGATGCCGGGTATGAAGTCGGATGGCCTCCGGAATTTACCGGGTACGCTCCGTCATAGGGGAAACGATGCTGAATGACCGGGAGTGCAAGAATGCGAAACGCCAGGAAAAACCGTACAAGCTGCCGGATGGGAATGGCTTGTACTTGGAGGTTAAGCCCAACGGGGCAAGGCTTGGCGCTACCGTTTCGAGCTGCGCGAGGCTGACAAGGTAAAGGAAAGCGTGTTCGCCATTGGCGTCTATGCGTCGCCACCCTCGGCCGAGACGGCCCAGGAAGCGGCCGCCCGGCGCTCCGGCGGTGTGTTCACGCTGGCCGAGGCCCGAGACGAGCGCGCGAAGGCGCGCGGGCTGGTGAAGCAGGGTATCAACCCCGCCCACAGCCGCCAGCTCGACCACATCAAACGCGAGCAGGCCAGCGCGACCACTTTCGAGGCTGTTGCCAAGGAGTGGCTGGCGTTGAAAGACTGGGAGGACGTAACCAAGAAGCGCCGGCTCGATATGCTGACCCGTGTGGTGTTCCCGAAGATAGGGACGCTGCCGGTCAAGCAGATAACGCCGGCTCATGTTCTCGACGTCATGAACGCGGCTGCGAAGGAGAACGGCCTGACTGTGGCGGCCGAAGCGAAGCGAACCATGTCGGGAGTGTTCGAGCTTGCTGTTTCAACCCTGCGCGCCGATGCAGACCCTGTTTATCCGGTACGCAAGGCGTTGCCAGCGAATAAGACGCAGCACAAGCGTGCCCTTTCGGTGGATGAGATTGGCGCCCTCCTGCGGGATATCGACAGTCATGGTGGTCGCCACGAAACGCTCACTGCTTTTCGCCTGATGTGGTTGACGTTGTGCAGGCCCAGCGAAGCCGCAGAAGCGAAGTGGATCGATTTTGACCTAGATGCCGCGACGTGGCGCATTCCTGCGGAGCGGATGAAAAAGCGAGAGGCACATGCTATGCCGTTACCTGTGCAGGCTGTGGAGGCGCTACGCGCGCTGCAAGGCATTACTGGCCGCCATGCACACGTGTTCCCCGGTCGCGACGATAGAGAAAAGCCGATGGCCGTGGCATCCTTTCGTCAAATGTTGAACACGCTTGGATGGGGCGGCAAGTACAGTCCGCACGCCACGCGCACCACCGGCAGTACGCGCCTCAACGAGTTGGGCTACCGGGCAGACTGGATTGAGCGGCAGATTGCCCATGCCGAACCCAATGCTGTGCGCCGCACCTACAACCATGCGGACTATCTCACCGACAGGGCGAGTATGCCAGGCTGGCGGAGGTGCGCGCCTTCACCGACTGGCTGGCGCCGTTACGGCACTGCGAGTGGGTGGTCTATGCCAAGCGCCCATTCGCCGGACCCGAAGCGGTATTGGCCTATCTATCGCACTACACGCACCGGGTGGCCATCTCGAACCGGCGCCTGGTGGCCATGGACGAACGTGGCGTGACGTTCCGCTGGAAAGACTATCGTGCCAAGGATGCAATGCATAAGACGATGACGCTGAGCGCGGACGAGTTCATGCGCCGCTTCCTGCTACATGTCCTGCCCACGGGGTTCCATCGAATCCGGCACTACGGAATGCTTGCCAACGCAGGACGCAGAGCAAACCTGGCGCTGGCGCGCGCACTGCTGCAGGTACCAGCACCCGTCGCCGAAGCACAGACGACCGATCGGATTGCGCCAACGTTCATCTGTCGCCACTGTGGCGCGCCAATGGCGATCACGGCCATCTTCTTGCCAATGCGCCCGATTCAAGCGCCAGCGCGACACCAAGGCGCTCCGCCATGAACGTTACATACCCTATTAGCACGCGGGAGCAGCATTCAGCTCATTGGTCAAGGCCGATGCGGAGGCGCGTTGTCTTCCGCATCAAAAAGATCCGATTCCAAGCGACCTGCCGTGGCCCCGACAGTCATCTCACGATCATAAAGATCCAGCAAGGCGCAATCGATACCAGAACGGCCGCCTCAATCGACGCCTACCAAGGCACCAACACCATTCAAATCGCCATAGCCGCTGGCAAAGGCTGACGACAACAACACGCCCCGCGGTTTCCTCCTTCGCGGCTTGCCCAACGCCGGCCGGAGACGCTCGCGTGCATCAGTTCGGGCCTGTGACGGCGGCCGGCATCGGACAACCCTTAACGGGAGGCAGCAATCGCCGCAGTTCCGCGACCGTCCGCTTCGACAATGTGGCAATCCGGCAATGTCGCGAGTATGATTCTCCTGGTCCGGGCACCAGGCATTGATGGCGCCACGGCCGTGACCGCGTGCTGTCGGCCATGAGCAGACATTCGCGGAATTTAAATCTCAAGAGAAATCTTGTTAGAAAAATGCTTTTTAATTTGTTGCTCGGCGCGTGCAAGCGAGCGGGCCGGTCAACACTGCGTTATGCCGGCGGAGGAACGCCACCCGAACCCGCGTTCAAACCCATAGCCGATACATCCAGAACGATTCGTCCTCGATGAACCGCAGCGCGAATTCGCCGGGAGAAAAACCGGTAATCCGCTTGGCTGCCCGGTTCATGTGCGCCTGGTCGGCAAAGCCCTCAGACTGCGCTAGGCCGGCCCAGTCCAGCGGCTGCCCGACCTCATAGCGATCGCGCGCGGCGAAGAACAGATCCTCGGTACGGACCAGCGATTGCCACTCGCGCAGGGAGCGGCCACTGAATGACTTGATTCGCCGTTCCACATGACGCGTACTGTGCACGCCGCTCCATTGCTGGGCCTTCCACGCGAGGCGCTCGACCCAGTGCCTGCCCATCTGGCGCAGCGAAGGCTGTGCGCCCGTCCTGCCCTGCAAAGCCTGCCACGGCGCGGCGAGATGGTTCTCCAACACCGGCAGTAGGGCGGCATCTTCGCTGGCCAGGAGCGCATCCCAGAGAGGGGCCCATTGCGCGCCTAGCAGCTCGGCTGCTGGAACAAAGCGGTCCTGAATGGCGGTGAGGTCGAACCCGAACAGGGCTTGGGCCGCGTCCGCATTGAAGCAAGCCATGTAGCCCCGGCCCGTGCTCGGGGCCCAGCTCACTGTAGGGTGCGACTGGCTGCCCGAGATGACGACCGGCGACGCAAACGGTCGCCAGTATGGCCCGGTTGCGCTGTCTCCAATCAATCCCGCATCGAGGCCGCGATACCAGGAAATCGCCACCAGGGGTGAGGCGGGAAAGTGGGATAGGCGCTGGACACTCGTCAAGGCCAGCGAGCGCGTATCGCGGCCGACCAAGGCGACCAGCGCGCCCTGCAATGCGGGGGGCGCCAGACGCAGCCATGAATGTGGCGCGCGGTGGCCGTCGGCGCGCGGGCCGCGTTCCAGCGGCCCTGGCGGAAGCATTGACAGCGGTGGTTGAATGGAGCTCATCGCTTGCCAGTATAGCAAGCAGCTTCTCCCAAGCGGTGATGTCGTTTCGGTTCAATACACAACGCCAGCCGAGGTCGACAATGCTGTCATGAATACTACCTCGCCTCCACAATGCCCATACGGGCATGGCAAAAACGCTGCCGCGCCTTCCCTCCATCCACCGGGGATGTGGCCCCCGGGGCCACCGTCCGGACTGACCGGCTGGACCCTGCTACGCCGCATGTCCCGTGACCTGCTGGGCTCGGTGGCAGAATGGCGCCAGGCATACGGCGACGTGGTCCATTTGCGCATGTGGCCTGAACACCAAATTGTGGTAACCGACCCGCAACTGGTGCGCGATCTGTTGGTCGGCCATCACCTGGAATTGCGCCGCTGGGAGCGAGGCATCAGCGTATTTTCGCAGCTGCACGGCCACAGCGTCCTCACCGCCGAGGGTGAGGCGTGGCGCGCCAAGCGCTCCGCCTTACAGCCAAGCTTTTCACCTAAGGCGGTGCAAGCCTTCGTTCCGGCTATAGCGGGTGCTGCCGCGAAGACGTTTGCACTATGGCCCAGGGGCGAGGTGGACTGGCTTATTGAAAGCGCTCTTACCTCACTCACGATGGACGTCATCTTGCGCATGATGTTTTCCAGTGAGATTGACGAGGACGCACGCGCCGCGGAAGATGCGCTGAACGACACTGCCAAAGCCGCCAATGCCGAGATGTACTGGCCGGCAAGTTTGCCCGACTGGATGCCGTGGAAACGCGCCAAGCGGCGAGGCATCGCCTTGCTCAAGCGCCTGATCAGCGGACACGTCGAGAAAAGGCTGGCGCTGGCGCCTGATGCATGGCCGGAAGATCTGCTCAGCCGGCTGCTGGTTCTGCACCACGACGATCCTGCGGCCTGGCCACTGAAGGCCGTGCACGACGAATGCATGACTGCTTTCCTGGCCGGCCACGAGACGACGGCGGCAACGCTGACCTGGTGGGCTTGGTGCATGGCGGCAAACCCGCATGCGCAGGAGCTGGCCCGGCGCGAGGTGGAGACGGTATTGCAAGGCAGACCGCCGACCGCGCAGGATCTACCCTCGCTTGCCTACCTGGCCACTACGCTGCAGGAAACACTGCGCTTGTATCCTGCCGCGCCGGTACTGTTGTCGCGCCGTTCCATGCAAGCGATTACGCTGGGCGGCTGGCAGCTTCCCGCTGGAACGATGTTCATGGTGCCCCTACAGTTAATGCAAAACGATACGCGCTGGTTTCCGGACCCGAACGCGTTTTGCCCCGAGCGCTTTGACTATGGCGCGCCGGACTTACTGCGTGGGTCCTTCATGCCATTCGGCACAGGTCCGCGAGTTTGCCTGGGCCAGCACCTGGCAACGACGGAGATGACGGTCATCGCGGCAATGCTGCTGCAGCGCTTCACGGTGAGCGTTCCCGAAGGGATGGCGGCGCCCCGGACGGCCTTCAACATCACGCTGCGCCCGGAATGTCCGCTTCGTTTGCGCCTACAATCAGTGGGAGTCGGCCAGAAGCGGCCCCAATAGCCATCGCGGCGAACCTCTACTGCGTCTGGCTTGTCTTCAAGCGAAGAGATGCAGCATCCTCCGGAAACTGGCAACGATTCGAGTCTCTAGATCACGTGCAACATAGGATTGGAGCCGTAGTGCTGGTTGCGGTACTCACGGCGCTGGTCGCTGGCTACTGGACCCGCAGTGTGGCCTAACCCGGCGTTCGTATGGCGCCTTCAAACTGAAGAAGGTGGCAATCAACAAACCATCAAGGGAAACCTATGATCAACCCATGTCGAAAGCCGTCTGCCCGCTATTTAGCACCGCTACTCTTGGCCAGTTCTGCGACCGCAATGCCTGCCGCCCAAGCGCAAAATGATGTGGAATCGTTCATCGCCCGAATCGAAAATCCACAGTCTCCCAGCCATACAGACTTTGACTCCCTGAGTCTTCAAGCCCTGATGGACCGTTTCCATGTCCCCGGCGTCAGCGTCGCAGTCGTCAAGGATTTCAAGATTCATTGGGCAAAAGCCTACGGCGTGGCCGACACAGAAACCGGTCGCCTGCTGGACACTGGGACCCGCTTCCAAGCCGCCTCTATCAGCAAACCTGTGACGGCATTGGCTACCATGCGCCTAGCCCAGGAGCGTCGCCTGAACCTCGATGCCGACGTCAATACAATCCTCAAGTCATGGCATGTTCCCAAGTCGGAATTGACGCGCAATCAAGCGGTGACGCCACGTTCGCTATTGAGCCATACATCGGGGGCAAATGATGGATTTGGTTTTCCCGGTTACGATCCGAAAGCAGCGCTGCCGACCGTCGTCCAGATTCTCGAAGGTCTTCCACCATCGAACGTCGGAAAAGTCACGTTCGCCCGCGCACCTTTTGAGGCCTCCAGGTACTCGGGCGGAGGGGGGATGATCATGCAGCTTGCGCTGACGGAGTTAAGCGGTCGCCCGTTTGCGCAGTTCATGCAATCGGCCGTGCTTGCGCCCTTACAGATGTCCAATAGCTCCTTCGAGCAAGCGCTGGCTGTGAACGACACCTCCCGTGCCGCGCTGGCACACGACGAACACGGTCGCCGTATGGGGCCGCCTTGGCGCATCCATCCAGAGCAAGCCACCTCCGGTTTATGGACCACCCCGAGCGATTTGGCGAAGTTCATCGTAGAAATACAGACTGCATTACGGGGCCCGAATGGAAAAGTATTAGACCAGCGAACCGCCAGAGAAATGGTGTCACCAGTAGGCGTTGGCCGATACGCTATTGGCGTGGCGATCGATCAGCGCGGCGACGGTTGGTACTTTACGCACAGTGGCTCTAACTGGGGATATCGCGCCTGGATGACCGGACATGTTCGCAAAGGTTATGGCGTTGTCATAATGGCCAATAGCGACAATGGAATGGCCCTCTTGAGTCAAATCGCAGACCGTATCGAAAAGGCGTATAACTGGGACTCACTTCGAGAGCCAATTCCTCAGTAAGCGTGCCGACTCGCGGCGGACTTGGGGAATATTCACGTTGAAAAGCAGACGCTCCTTGGCAGAAACCGGCGTGGTTCAATCGAGGGTGACACGCGGCGCGCGGATTGTTGCGGTTGAGCGATACTGTTGCCCCCTCATCTGAACCGTGGTCACACATGAATCCATCCGCCGGTCCGGCAGCCAAGCTGTCCGCAGCCGACCGTCTTAATCTGGCCGTTCTGGCGTTGGCGGGAACGGCAACGATCACCGGCCTGGCCGACCAACACGACGTGAGCCGCAAGTTCGTCTACCAGCAAGCGAACAAAGCCAGCACCGCGCTTGCCAAGGTCTTCGCGTCAAGCGCACCGGACGACGAAGTGCTGTTCGAGCTGCCGGTTACCAAAACGTGGCTGCGTCAGTTGACGCTGGGCTTTACCCTGATCGGCCACGGCTCATACCGCGGTCGAACATCGTGACGCCGACACCTGGGGCGTTCATCTTCTTGACGCCGCGCGGCAAGGTTTGAATCCCGACTACACGATCGCCGATGCCGGCCAAGGGCTGCGCGCCGGGCAGAAGGCCGCCTGGGACAACAAGACCTGCCATGGCGATGTGTTTCACATTCAGCATCAGTGCGAGGCCCTGGCCAACACCCTGGCCGGCATCGCCAAGGGGGCCAAGTCGCAACCTAAAAAGCTGCAAGCGAGGACCGGGAAGGCGAGCGTGATCCGGACCTTGCCGACCGGATCACGCTCGCCTTGCAGGCCGAAGCTGGTGCGAACGCTCTGGCTGGCGACATCCGAACGCTCACCGCCTGGCTCGCCCACGACGTCCTGGCGTTGGCCGGCCCGAGCCTGGACATTCGCCAAGAAATTTTTGATTTCATCGTCGCCGAGTTTGCCCGGCGCGAGTCTGTCGATCCCCGTCGCATCCGCCCGGTACGCGTCGCGCTGCAGAACCAGCGCGACGACTTGCTCGCGTTCGCCGGCGTAGTCGACGACAAATTGGCCACGATCGCGCGCGCCCACGAATTGCCGGAACGCATCGTGCGCGCCGCGTGCGTGTTGCACCGCAAGCCGCATGCCAGCGGTCGGTAGCTCCACGATTTGGCTTAACCGTGTTTTCCACTGCGCCTCAGACCCTAGCCACGACCTGGCCCGGGCTGGATTTGTGGTGACAAAATTTTCGGGGGTTCCGGCGTAGAACCCCTACCCGCTCCATCTCCACAATCACTTCGACGGAGCGGTGCGATGCCTTGATTGGCATTTAAATGTATTGACTATCCATTTCTGTAAGCATAAGATGGTAAAAAGAATCGTTGGTACACAAAATGCGCATAAGCAAGTCACAAACCGAGAAAAACCGCCGCTTGCTCATACAGACAGCGGTGGAGCTGATGACGGCCCAAGGCTTCGAGGGCACGACGATGAAGCAGATCGCTCGTGCAGCCGAACTGGGCGACGCGACGATTTACAAATACTTCCCCAGCAAGGAGAAGTTGGTCTTGGCCTACTTTGAGCAGGCCGCCACGGACGCGCTGGCGCAAAATGCAAAGACCAAGGGCTTGGGCGAATTCACGCTGCAGGAGCGCATGCAGTTGTTGATCGACGCCTTGTTGGAGCGCTTCTTGGCCGACCGTGAGTTCGTTGCGCTGGCCCATAAGATGGTGGCGGGCGCGCCTTTGTTGATGATGGGAGATGACTTGCCGGGCAAGGCCGTGCTCAAGCAAGCGTTTGCCGAGATGCTGGAGCAAGCCGAAAGCAAGGGGGAAATTGCGCCCTGCGGATTCATACCCAGTTTGGCAGCCTTGCTGGCCGACGGCGTTTACGCCATCGCCGCCTACTGGCTGCGCGACGATTCCGAGGAGTTCGCCAACACCACCCAGATAGTCGATCTGAGCCTGGGCTTGCTGGTCTTAGCCTTGCACAGCGGCATCGTCAACAAGGCACTGGACCTCGGCGGCTTCCTGCTGCGCAGCCAGTTGACTCGGCTGCTGCGCGATGGAAATGGTTTGCTTGACCTGCTCAAGATGGCGCGCATGGGGCTGTGCGGGGCCGCCAAATGAAGCGCACCGAGGTTAAGAAGACCGACCTGCCAGCGGGCAGCCGCATTGTGCTGACCCTGCCCGGCGCCGATTTTGCCGACAGCTACCGTTTCGCCAGCATCGAACCCAATGCCAGCGCCTTGGCGCAGTTCTTGAGCTTGTCCGCCCGCACGCCTGCTTGGATGAATGGCCTGATGGCGCTGCGCAACCAAGTGGTGGCCTGGGTCGGCTTGAAGAATCTCGGCACCCTGGCGGCAGTCGATGCGCACAAACCGTTTGCGCACTACCGGCCAGGCGAGCGGGTCGGCATCTTTACGTTGCAATATGCGCACGACCGGGAGGTGATTGTCGAGGACCGTGACAAGCATCTGCATGTCCAGGTCTCGTTGTTCAGGCTGGGCACAGGCGAGCTGCAGATGAGTACCGTCGTGCACATCCACAACCGCCTTGGCCGCGCCTATATGAGCGTGGTCGGCCCGGTCCATGGCGTGATCGTTCCCTTGATGCTGCGCCGGATCAGCGATGTCAGATAAGGCTCCACGTACCGGACGATTAGCCCGCGGTGCGATCGCCGGCTTGGCGATGGCCCGCGCCGGTGCCGCCCATCTAGGCCACCGGGCCCAGGCGCTAGTGGCCTCGCAGGAGCAGGCCGAGCAGGCACGCCTCGCGCATGAAGCCAAACTGGGCCGCATTTTCTTCGCGGCCTTGAATCAGCTCAAGGGAACGGCGCTGAAGGCGTCGCAGCTACTCAGTCTGGAATTAGGCTTTTTGCCCGAGGGTATGCGCCAAGAGTTGGCCAAAGCCCATTACCAGGTCACACCCTTGAACCGGGCTCTTGTGATCAAACTCTTGCGGCAAGAGTTTGGCCAGGGGCCGGACCAATTGTTTGCGCAGTTTGAGCCGGCCGCCTTTGCCGCAGCCAGCCTAGGCCAGGTGCATGGTGCAACGCTGGCGAACGGCGAGGGCGAGGCCGTCGCGGTGAAGCTGCAATACCCGGGCATGGCCGCCTCCATAGGCAGCGATATGGCGATGCTGCGCTCGCTCTTGCAGGCATTGGGGCGCGGCTCGGACAGCCTGCCGAATGCCGCCATCACCGGGCGCGTGCTGGCCGACATCGAGCTCAAATTGGCCGAGGAGCTCAATTACGAACACGAGGCCGAGCAACTGCGCTGGTTCGGCAAAGCACTCGCCGAACGGCCTGGTCTGGTCGTTCCGAAAACCTTCCCGCATCTGAGCAGCAGGCGGGTGCTGACAATGCAGCGCCTGCCCGGCATGCATCTGAACGAATGGTTAGCGACCCAACCCGCCCAAGCCGAACGTGACCATTTCGGCCAACTGCTATTCGACACTTTTTTGTTCAGCCTGTTCGAGCTGCGACGTCTGCAAGCCGACCCGCATCCCGGCAACTATTTGTTCATGCCCGATGGCCGTTTGGGCCTGTTGGATTTTGGCTGTACCAAGCTGCTCAACTCCTCGTTTTGCGCGGGCGTCAGCGCCGCCTGGTCGGCCTTGCTCTGCCGGCCCTGTGATTTTCAGCGCGTGCAGCGAGCCTATTTGGAACTGGACCTGATCTCGCCGAGTTTGAGCGAAGTGGACTTTCGCGAGCAATTGATGCCGGCGCTAGCCGCGACTCAGGCCTGGCAGATGGCCCCCTTCGAAACCGACGTCTTTGACTTCGGCCAGCTCCAAGAAATGCCTCAGCTCGATCCTCCCCGCCAGCGCCAAGCGCTGCGCTATCTACATTCAATCCCCCCTGAGATGCCCTACTTTGACCGCGCCTACCTTGGGCTGCTGCTGATGTTGCGAGCGCTCGGCGCGCGGGTGCGCACCAACAATCCGTGGATAGGCTTAGGCAGAACCCAATATCTGCGCACGACTGATTATTAACTCTAGAATGGAATTTCTATCATGAACACAAACAGCGGCTCCATTAAGTCCACCTCTCCACGCGTTTGGATCGGCCATTGGTTGCTGGCCGTGGCCGCGCTACACACTCTGTTCGCGCTGCTTGTCCTTAACAAGCCGCTGCTGGGCATCGTGCAGCGAGGCGTTTTCAATACCGTGGGGCAGGATCTGTTGACGGCCGCTGCTGTCTGGTTCTTGCTCTTCGCCGTCCCACTGGCCTTACAGGCCCTGGCCATCACATCCCTGGAGCGAATCGGGCATTATACGGCCCTGCGCCGCCAAGGTTGGGGCCTGCTTGCCATGAGCTTTTTGGGCGTGATCCTGATGCCGGACTCGGGCTTTTGGTTGGTGATTCCGGCCGCCATCGCCCTGCTGCGCAGAGGACACTGAAGTGCACGGCTCACTCATCCATGCGCATTAGCTGCTGGTCCGGCTGCACAAAAGTTCGACTTTTGGGGAGGATTGGTAATGAAGCCGCGCATTCCAACCCCATTCGTCTCGTTGTGCTCATCAGTCTCTCTAGGATTTCCCCGGCAACGTTCTTATTGTGTATGCCAGTCAATCCGACAGAAAACACAGGAACAACGATGCGATATTTTCTTTTTCTGATTCTTTTTGTTTGTATCCACCAGATCGGGCATGCCTCAGATGGTTCCGCGGGTGCTGCGGAAAATGTATCTAGCGTCCGACAAGTCTTGCGAGACTACTTGGATGGCAGCTCGCTCAGTAACCACCAATAAATTGCGAAGGCATTGCACCCGCTTCCAAGGTAGCTCTACCTAGCCGGCTGGCGCCAGTTTCTCAGAGATCGTCAATGCCTATGCCACATTTACTAGTGTAGTGCGTCACAAATAACAAGACTTATAATATATTCGCGTGTATCCTTGTCATAAGGAGGGAAAATCATGCGGGTAGCGATGAAAGTTGAGTTGACCGAAGCGCAGCGCGGAGAGC
>Ga0187844_10000091_pt1 | contig 64501 bp, 50 predicted proteins | sample SpaLakP09_SKY_50_FD_134517 | JGI IMG/M metagenome (GOLD analysis project Ga0187844, IMG submission 134517) | Oligotrophic lake water microbial communities from Sparkling Lake, Wisconsin, USA - SP09_SKY_50 | ecosystem: Environmental > Aquatic > Freshwater > Lake | place: USA: Sparkling Lake...
GCGGCGCCGGCGCCGCGGCAGCGCTGGCCGCGAGACCGTGGCCCGCCATGTCGTCGAGCGCGATCACGGGCGCGAGCGTGCCGTCGCCCAGCTGCGCCGCCCCGCTGAACCAGCGCACGCGCCGCAGCAGCGGCCCCAGGGGCTTGGGCAGCAGGTCCTGCTCGGCGACGATGGCGTCGACCATCAGCGCGAACGCGTGGCCGCCCGCCTGCGCGGCGATCACCACGCCCTGCCCGGGATCGGCGCCGGGCCGCGCCGTGCCGAACAGCGTCCCGAGGCGCACGAGGGGCAGCACGCGGCCGCCCACCAGCACGGTCTCGCGGCCCTCGACGGTACGGACGTCCGCCTGGGCCGCGCTGCGCACGGCTTCCAGGCCGGCGAGCGGCAGCGCGTAGCGGTGTCCGGCCACGTCCACGACCAGGGCGCGCAGGCTCGCCACGCCCACCGGCAGCAGCAGTTCGAACGATGCGCCGGCACCCGGTGCCGTGCCGACAACGAGCTGGCCGCCAGCCTCCGTCACCTTGTCCGCCACGATGGCGAGGCCCACCCCGCGCCCCGACACGGACGTCACCGCGGTCCGGGTCGACACGCCGGCCCGGAGGGCGAGCTGCAGGCGCTGCTGGTCGGTCATCTGCGCGAGTTCGGCGGCGTCGACGCCGGCACCGCGCGCGACCGCGTCCGTGTCGATGCCCACGCCGTCGTCGCGCACGCGCACGCACACCATGCGCGCGTCGCGCTGCGTGACGGCGATCTCGATGCGTCCGGACGGATCCTTGCCGGCCCGCGCGCGCCGGTCGGGCGTTTCGATGCCGTGGTCGACGGCATTCGTGACGAGGTGGATCAGCGCTTCGCGCACGACGCCCAGCACGCGCCGGTCGAGCTCCACCTCCGCGCCCAGCGTCTCCAGCCGCACCTGCTTGCCGCGGCCCCGCGCGAGGTTGCGCACGAGCGCGGGCAATTCGCCGAAGGCGGCGGCGGCCGGCACGAGCGCCGTTTCCAGCACGGCCTCGAACAGGCGGGAGCGCACGGCGCGCAACTCCTTGCCCGTGTTGTCCAGTCCCGTGGCCAACTGCGCGCAGGCCAGCTCGATGCGCACGGCGTCGCCGTCGGAGGCGGCCGGCCCCTCGCGCCGCCGCGCCGCGATCCCGCTTGCGATCAGCCGCAATTCGTCGACCTGGTGGCGCAGCTTCAGTTCGACGGGCAGCAGGCCCTCCGCGTGGGCGCGGATCGCATCGATGCAGCGACCGTCGACCCGGATGCGTTCGTCGGACCGGCTTTGCTCCGTCTCGTCGGCCGGTGCCGTCACCTCCGTTGGTTCTTCCGGCGGCTCCTGCGGCGCCGGCGGGGCCTGGGGCGGCGCCGGCGCCGCAGCGGCGGCAACCTGCGCCGCCAGCAGGCCGGCCACCTTGCGGCTGCGCAGGCCGGGCGCGTCGACGACCTGGCGCGCGCTAGCGGCGGCCCGGTGCAGCAGGTCGAACTGTTCGGCCGTCGCCCCCGCATGCAGGACCGGCAGCACGTCTTCCAGCGCGTGGCACAGGCGCTCCAGCTCGATCTCGTCGACGGTGCGCGCCGCGCCCTTGAGGGTGTGCAGCACCTTCAGCAGGCGCTCGACGAGGGCGTCGCGCTGTCCCGCGCCCGCCTGTTCGAGCGCTACGAGGCCCACGTCGATCTGGGCCAGGTGCTCGCGCGCCTCCTCGCCGAAGATGGCGCGCAGCCGTTCCGTGAAGGCTTCGTCGCTCATCGCCGTTTCAAAGCTGGAAGCGGGTCATGGTCTGGCGCAGCGACTGCCCCAGCGCGTGCAGGTTGCGGGCCGACGCCTCCGCCTGGCGCGTGCCCGCCGCGTTTTCCGTGCTGGCCTGCTGGATGTTCTCCATCGCCAGCGCCACCTGGTCCATGCCGGCCTGCTGCTGCCGGCTCGACACGGCGATCTGCACCGCCGCCTGCGCCGCCTCCGTCATGGTGTCCGCCAGGGCGCGGATCGCGTCGCCGGCCTGCGTCGTCTGCTCGACGCCCTGCGCCACCGTCTTCGCACCCTGCTCCGTGATCATCACGGCCGCGCCCACGCTCTTCTGGATCTCGCCGAGGATCTCGCGCACCTGGCGCGTGGCCTGGCGCGACTGCTCGGCGAGGCTCTTGACTTCCTGCGCCACCACGGCGAAGCCGCGCCCGTGCTCGCCGGCCTTGGCGGCTTCGATGGCCGCGTTCACGGCCAGCAGGTTCGACTGCTCGGCCAGCCCGGCGACGGTCGCCGTGATCTCGCCGATCGCGTGGCTGCGCTCGGACAGGCGCACCACGGTGGTCGCGATCGCCTCCATTTTTTCCTGGATCGATTGCATGCCCTGCACGCTGTCCTCCAGCGCTCGCCTGCCTTCCGCGGCCGTGCGCGCCGCCTGCTGCGCCGCGTCCGACACGGCGCGCGATTTCTCGGACGCCAGCAGCGACGTCTGCTTGACCTCCTCGACCGTGGCGGTGGTCTCGCTCACCGCGGCCGCCGTCTCGGCCGTGCTGGCCGCCGCCTGCGCGGTGCTGGACAGGATCTCGCTCGCGGCGCCGGTCACCGTGGCGACGCCTTGCGTCGTTTCCGTCGCGATCGCACGCCACGACCGCACCATGTCGCCCAGTGCCTGCACCAGTTGCCCGACTTCGTCGCGGCAGGCGCCGGCCGGGACGTCGGCGCGCAGGTCGCCGGCCGCGATGCGCTGCGCCACGGCGGTCGCCTCGCGCAGCGGCACGGCGATCGCGCGGTTCAGCCAGTACGTCTTGGCGGCGGCCAGCAGCACCACGGCCAGGTTCAGCACGATCAGGGTCGCGCCGGCGCCTTCCACCAGCGCCTCGCTGTCGCGCATCCGGGTGTGCGCTTCTTCCGCCTGCTTCCGCGCGATCTCGTCGGCGACGGCGCGCATACGTTCGAAGGTGCCCTGCAGGCGCCCGGTCGCGGTGTCGCCCGCGGCTTCGCGCTGTCCCGCGCGCAGCCGCGCGAGCACGTCGTTGTCGCGTACGGTGGCGTACTCCTGGTAGGCGCCCGCCAGGCGCGCAAAGTCGGCGGAGAAGCCCTCGTCGGCGTTCTTGTGCGCGGCCAGGTCGCCGAGCAGGTTGCGCACCCCCGCTTCATCGGCCTCCAGCTGGCGCGCGAAGCCCGCCTGCGCGCCAGCGCCCGCGAGCAGCGACGACAGCAGCGCCACGCGCTCGCGGTTGATGGCGTTGCGCAGTTCCATGACCTTCAGCGCGATCGCGAGGTCGTCGTTGAACAGCTGCCGCTGCAAAGCGCGCTGGTGCGCGAGGCCCTGCCACGACAAGAGGCTGGTCAGCGCCATCGCCAGCACGATCACGCCGAGGCCCAGCATCAGTTTCGCGCGGGTGGAAAGGTCGGCTAGCATCTGCATGGCGGTCTCCTGCTGTTATGGGTGGTTCGTATTCACGATCGACGCGGCATCGGCGAGCAGGCGCCGCGCGTCGAGCAGTGCCGTGCGGTCGGGGGCGACGCCGAGCAGCCAGCCGCCGTTCGACGCCGCCGCGAGCGGCAGGTCGTGCCCGAGGTGATCGTGCGGGAAGCGCCGGGTGCCGTCGATCGCGTCGGCCAGCACGGCGAAGCGGTTGTCCTCGCCGCGCAGGATGATGAACGCGGCCGGTTCGGCCAGTTCGGCGAGCGGCAGCGCGAGCAGCACGCGCAGGTCGACGACGGCCAGCACCTCGCCTTCCCACATGGCGATGCCGGCGACGACGCCCGGCACGCCGGGCAACGCGGTCAGCGGCAGCGCCGGCAGCACCCGCGCGACCCAGGCCGACTCGAACGCATAGCGCTCGCCGCCGCAGCGGAAGGCCAGCACCTCGATGGCCGTGGGCGCCGCCGGTGCCGGCGCCGTGGCCACCGCGGCCAGCGCGGTCGCGCGCGCCGCGAGCAGGCGCTCCTGGGCACCGGCGTCGACGCGGTCCAGCGCCGCCAGGCCCGCGGCCGCGGCTTCGAGCCGGCGCGACAGGGCTTCCCAGTCGAAGGCGGCCGTCATGACAGTCGCTCCAGCCGCTGCCAGTGCGCGCGGCCCTCGATCAGCGTCCACAGGTCGTGGCCGGGCAGGCTGTCCGGCTCGAGGTACAGCAGGCGCCGCACGCAATGGCGCGCGAGGGCCCGGTCGCCGTGCTCCAGCGCGAACAACGCGGCGCGCTGCTGCAACGGGGCCGACAGCGCCTCGGCCTCGACGGCGCGGCGCAGGGATCGCAGCGCCTCCTCGCGCGCGCCCGACTGCGCCAGCGCGTGCACCCGCGCCATGGCCGCATCGTCCGCCGCCACCGGCTCCGGATGGGGCGCCTGCACTGGCACGGGCATGACCGGCGCGACCGCGGCAACCACCGGCGCGGGCGCGGGCGGCGCATCCTTGCGGAAGAAGACCGCGTCCTCCAGGTACACGGGCGTGAAACCCCGGAACAGCCGGGTCGACGCTTCGCTCGCGTTCACGACGAGCCAGCCGCCCTCGACGAGGGATGCGCGCAGGCGCGCGACGACGCGCATGGCCTGCTCCGGCGCGAAGTACATCAGGACGTTGCGGCAGAAGATGACGTCCATGGCGGATGGATACGTGCCCTCCGCGAGATTCAGGTTCGCGAAGCGCACCTGGGCGCGCAGGGAGGCATCGACTTCGTAGCGGCCGTCGCCGAGCGGCTTGACGAACGGGGCCAGGCCGGCCGGGTCGGTGCGGCGGAACGACGAGCGCCGGTAGATGCCCGCGCGGGCAACGTCGAGGAACGCGTCGTTCAGGTCGGTGGCGAGGATGTCGACCCGCCCGGGCGGCAGCTGCGGAACGCCGCGGCGCAGCGCCAGGGCGATCGAATACGGTTCCTCGCCCGTGCAGCAGGCGGCGCTCCAGATGCGCAACGGGCGCGCCGCGCCGCGCGCCAGCAGCGCCCCAGCCTGGTCGCACACGAGGTCGAACGCGCGCGGCTCGCGCAGGAAATACGTCTCGCCGACAGTGAGGAAGCGCGCACACAGGGCGCTGCGGGCGTCATCCCACGGCCCCGCCAGCAGCCACGATGCGCAGGCCGCGGCGCCCGGCAGGCCGAGTGCCGCGGCCATCCGCTCCAGCGCGGCGTCGAACTGGCGGCGGCGCGGGCCTGCGAACGTCAGCCCCGTCGCGGCCTCGACCCGCCGGGCCGCGAGGTCGAGCACGTTGCCGGCGGTGTCGTCAATGGCATTCACCCGCGGCTCCCAGCGCCTGCGTCAACTGCGCCCGTTCGTGCTCGAACAGGAACCTGGCCGGATCGACGACGAGACACAGCCCGTCCGGCAGGCGCACGATGCCGTCGACGTAGCCGGCGGCGCCCGCGGCCTCCGGCCAGGCGCTGTCCGGGACGGCCGTGCCGGGACCATCGATGCTGTCGACCACCAGCGCGCACAGGAAGCCGTCCGTCTCGACGATGAGGAATTGCTGGTCGGGCGCGATGACCGTCGGGCGGCCGGTGGCGCGCAGGGCGAAATCGAGGACGGTGACGGTATCGCCGCCCACGTCGAGCACACCGAGCACGATCTCCGACGCACCCGGCAACGGCACCGGGCGCGCGCTGAGCACGGCACGGTGCACGGACGCCAGCGGCACGGCGAAGCGCCGTCCACGGCACGTGAACTCGAGGATCTGCAAGGCCGCCGGTTGCCGCGCCGGCAACGCCGCTTCGGGCGCAAAAGCGGAGGGACTCATGACCATCTCCTGTCGATGCGATGCCAGGCGACCGCTGGCACTCTTCGCATGAGGCTGATCGTAACGGACCTTGAGACCGGCGTCTCACCGCCGCCGTGTGCGCGGTGGACGTATGTACAGCGTTAGCATGCAGGAAGAATAGCGAAACCCGTAAATTTCATGAGATTTCTAGCAATAAATCGACCGTACGCAATTCTAAACTCGGCAAATCCGGCAATTGTGTCGCAAATTAAACGACAAAACTCATCGTTTAAATGTTGCGAAAAATTGACAATGCGCACAGCAGGAAGAATCAATTTTCCAGATGGGCAAGCTTGCCGAGGCAACGGCGCTGGAAGCTGTCGAGCCCGTCTGTGACGAGTGTATCGTCCTCGGCCACCGTGCCCGCATCGATCAGCAGGCGCAGCTTGGCGATGCGGTCGCCCTGCGCGAGCGCCCGCGCGAGGTTGGAGGCGCCCGGCGCGCCCGCCTGTTCGATGGCGTCCGCGACCTCCGCCGGGAATTCCCAGTGACGCGCGATGCCGGCCGACAGCTGCCGCCCCAACGCCAGCAACTGGCCGCTGAATTCGGCGGAGCCGGGAACGGCGCGGTCCGGGCACAGGCGGAATGCAACGATCAGGCCTACATTCTGCATCAGTCCGGCGAGATACGCTTCGAATCCGCCGGCCGGGATGCCGGGCGCGATGAGGCTCGCGGCCAGCGCGCACCGCTCGGACTGGTCCCACACGTGCGGCGCGACCCGGCGCGCAAAGCCGTCCGGATCCATGTTGATGATGGGCCGGAACGCCACGCGCGCCAGCACCATGCGCAGGCCGTTCTGTCCCAGCTGCTTGATTGCGGCGTCGACCGTGTCGACCTTCGTCATGGGGCGGTAGAACGCGCTGTTGGCCTCGCGGATCACTTCAGCCACGAGCACGGCGTCCTGCACGACGAGGCGCGACAGGTCGGTGGTCGACACGTCTTCCTCGCCCAGGCTGCCCAGCAGTTGCGGGATGACTTCGGGGACGCGCGGCACGAGCCCGGCCGCGTCATCGGGGCGGGCGGCAAGCGCCCGGACCTCGTCCAGGATGCCGGTTTCCACGTCCGGCGCCGCATCGAATCGGGCGGAGCCCGTCAGCCAGCGGTAATACGCGGCATCGATGTCGTGGCCGATACGCTCCAGCTGGCGCGCCTCCTCCAGTTTCTGCTCGCCGGCCTTGGCCGCCGTCGCGGACTGGCTGGCGCCGCCGTCCGAACCACCCATCAAACGAGAAATCCAACCCATGATTGTCACCCCAGTCCAACGTCAATATTCTTATACGTTGAATTGTGGCAAACAAATTTCTTAATTGCAATTCAATCTACATGGTGGAAACGATTTCAAGGCGTATAAATGGGATGTCGCGCCGATCCGGACGGGATTCCAGGATCAGAAGAGGCGGATATTGCCGTCTTCGTCCCAGTCGACGCGGGTAATGCCGGGCTCGTCCTGCTCCAGGCGGCGCAGCACGTCGTCCTGCCCGCTCGCAGGTAGAGGACGCGGCGGCACGCGCCGGTCGCGGCGCGCGAACCCCTCGCGCACGGTCGCGACAAGTTCCTCCTGCTGCCACGGCTTGGCCAGGTAGCGGAACACTTCGGCGCGGTTCACGGCATCGGCGACCTCAAGGATTTCCGTCGTCGCGGACACGACGATGCGGATCGCTTCCGGCTGCAGGCCTTTCATGAGCTGGAGCACGTCGGCGCCGTTCAGGCCCGGCATGCGGTAGTCGGAGATGACGACGTCGAAGTCCTGTTCGCCGGCCCGGAGCACGGCCGCTTCCGGCTCGTCGAACGCTTCGATCACGACGTCGTCCGGCGGGAATGCCGCGCGCAGGGTGCGCCGCAGCGCGCTCAGCACGGACGGTTCGTCGTCAAGAATGAGAATGCGGCGCATCGGGAGACCCTGACTTCACGTAAAGTTGCAATTCGATCGACGAGCGGCGCTCGTATTCGGCGAGCTGTTTCAGCATCCGGTCGGACAGGACGTGGTCGGCCGACAGCAGCAGCGTCCCTTCCGGCGACACCAGATCGCGGGTGAGTACCATGCCCGGCTTGAGCTGGGCCGTGCCCAGCGCGACTTCGGCGATCACCTCGGCCACGCTGCGCCCGGTGCGGATATCGTAGAACGCCTCGACGACCTCCGGATCGTAGCGCTTCCCGCGGCTTTCCGCGACGAGTTCCGTCGCCTGCGTTGCATCGGCGCGGCGCTGCGCGAGCAGGCCCCGCTGCAGGGCCTCGAAATCGTGGGCCACGGCCAGGATGCGCGCGCCGAGCGGTATGTCGAAGCCGGCCGTGCCTTCCGGGAAACCGGCGCCGTCGAAGCGCTCGCGGTGGGCGCCGATGATGCGCGCCGCCTCGCGCAATTCCTCCAGCGGCATCAGGATCTGTTCGCCCAGGTGCGGGTATTTGCGGTAGAGCCCCAGGTTGTCGCCTTTCAGCACCGATTCCGGGATGCCAATCAGGCCATCGGGAAAACCGGTCTTGCCGATTTCGTGCAGCAGGCCCGCCACGAAGATGTCCTGCGCCTCGCGGGCCGGCAGGCCCATGCGCAAGGCAATGCGGCGCGCCAGGTCGGCGACGCGGCGGCCGTGGCCGGGTACGGCGCCGGCGCGCGTCTCGACCATGCTCGAGAACACCTTGATGAGCGTGAGGAAATTGTTCTTGAGCCGTTCGTGCGACGCCTGCAGCGATTTCTGCGCCGCGGACAATTCCGCCGTCCGGTCGCGCACACGCTGTTCCAGGTTCGCGTTCAGGTCGCGCAGCTGCTCGTTCTGCTGGCGCGTCAGTTCTTCCAGCCGGAGTTTTTCGCGCTGCAGCGACTGGCGTTCCAGTGCGTCGCGCACGACGAGCAGCATCGCTTCCTCGTTCCACGGCTTCGTGATGTAGCGGTAGACCTCGCCGCGGTTGATCGCGCCGATGGTGGCCTCGTGGTCGGCGTGGCCCGTCAGCAGCAGGCGCAAGGTGTCCGGCCAGCGCTCGCGCACGCGCTCCAGGAATTCGGTGCCGTTGATTTCCGGCATCTGCATGTCGGAGATCACGATGTCGACGTGCTCCTCTTCCAGCACGGCCCAGCCGGCCGTGGCGCCGCCGGCGACCAGCACCTTGTAGTTTTCGCGGCGGAACAGGCGGCGCAGCGCGGCGAGGATGTTCGGCTCGTCGTCGACGCACAGGATCGTGGCCGCGGGCGCATCCGTGCGCGCGGTTGCGGAAAACATGTTCATGACTGAGCCTCCATGGCGCCAGCCTTCGAGTGAGTATCGCTCATCGCTTATCGCTTATCGCTTATCTTGCATCAAAAGCCGGCACGCTTCCTCGAACTGCCCTTCCGTCTCGCGGCACACGGCCTGTAGTTGTTCCGGCAACAACCCGAGATTGGCCGCCGCCACGCCGGCCATGCGCCCGTTCGGGTCCAGCGCATGCACCAGCCCGTTCGCCACGTGCACGACGCCGGGAATGTCGGCCAGGTCGGCCGCGGCCGGCGCGTGGTGATGGCCGATCGCGCGCTGGATGGCCGGCGGGAACTTCCACGCCTCGGCGAGCAGCTGGCCGGCGCGCTCGTGGTCCACGCCGAGCACACGCAGCTCGACGGCGGACAGGCCCGCGTCGTCGTATTCCGCGATCACCCGGGCATACTCATCGGGAAAGCTGATCGCCAGCACGAGCCGGCCGATGTCATGCAGCAGCCCGCCGATGAAAGCGGCGTCCTGGTCGAGCCCCGCGTGGCGCGCGAGGCTGCGCGCGCACAGCGCGGTCGCGATCGAGTGGCGCCAGAAATACGCGACGTCGATCCCGGCCCGCGTGGCGGCGCCGAACCGGTCGATCACGTTGCCGGCCACGGCCAGCGCGCGCGCGCTGTCGAACCCGAGTACGACGATCGCCTGCCTGACCGTCTTGACCTTGGAAGGCAGGCCGTAGAACGACGAATTCGCCAGGCGCAGGATTTTCGCGGCCATGGCCTGGTCGCGCGACATCTTTTCCGCCAGGGTCGTCACGTCGACATCCTCGCGCCCGAACGAGCTGATCAAATCGAGCACGACGGACGGCAGCGCCGGCAGGTCGCGCAGGCGCTGGACGACCTGGGTCAATTCCACCAGTGTCGTCATGCCGGCTCGATGACGATCAGCCATCCCCGCGACTGGGTGCCGTTGCCCATCGGCTGCATGCGCGCATGCAACCGTTGCGTCCCGAGCAGGTGTTCGAACGCAAACGCGGAACCCGCCGGCAGCGGCTCCGGCAAGCCGGGGAACAGCTGGCGCACCTCGCACCCCAGTACGGGCACCTGCGCCGCGAACAAGCCGTGCGCCGCGCGGTTGGCGAGCACGACGGTGCCGATGTCGTCGATCGCCAGCACGGGCACGGGTACGTTGTCGAGCGCTTCGTGGACGATGTCGAGGCTGATCTCGCCCCGTTCGATGTCGCCCTGCTGGCGCGCCAGCACGGACTCCAGCTGGCGGTTCACGGCCGCGAGCTTCTGGTTCGCCGTGCGCACCTCCATGGACAGCAGGCGGTTCTCGTTGGCCATCGCGCCGTACGCGACCGCCTCCTGGATGTGGCTGCGCAGCTGCTCGTCGTCCCAGGGCTTGGTCAGGAATTTATAGATCGCGCCGCCGTTCACCGCGTCCGTCACCGTCTGCAGCTCCGTATAGCCGGACAACACGATGCGCACGGTGTCCGGGTACAGCCGGCGCACCTCGCGCAGGAATTCGACCCCGGTCATCTCGGGCATGCGCTGGTCGGACACGATCACGTCGACGGTATGTTCCTCCAGCAGCTTCAGGCCGTCGCTGCCGCTGTTCGCCGTGAGGATGCGGTAGCCGTCGCCGCGCAACAGGCGGCGCAGCGACGACACGATGCTCGGCTCGTCGTCGACGAGCAGCAAGGTCGGCTGCGTGCGATTGAAGCGCAGCAGGCGCGGCGCGATGCCCGGGCCGGTCTGCAGCAGCGCGGTCATCGCGTCGAACGGCACCGGCGGCGACACGAAATCGCCCTGCACCGCGTCGCACATGTGACGCGCCAGGAAATCGCACTGGCTCTCGCGCTCGACGCCGTCGGCGACGACGCGCATGCCCAGGCTGTGACCCATCGTGACGATCGCATCCACGACCGCCGCCGCGCTGTCCCCGTCCGGCACGCGTGCGATGAACGAGCCGTCGATCTTGAGCACGTCGACGGGCAGGCGCTGCAGGTTGACGAGGCTCGACGACCCGGTGCCGAAGCCGTCGAGGCCCAGGCGGATGCCCTTGTCGCGCAGCGCGCGCAGGCACGCGGCCAGCCGGTCGACGTCTTCCGCCAGCAGGTTCTCGGCCAGTTCCAGGTCCAGGCAGGTCGGCGGCACGCCCGTAGCCGCGAGCGCGGACAGGATCGATCCTTCCAGGTCGCACATCGTCAGCTGGCGCGCCGTCAGGCTGACGCCCACGCGCAGCGCCGTGAATCCTTGCGCGCGCCATTGCGCGGCGTGCGCGGCGGCATGACGCAGTACCCAGTCGGCCAGCGCGCCACCCAGGCCGCATTCTTCCGCTACCCCGAGCAGCGTGGCCGCCGGCACCGCGGTGCCGTCGTGGTCGAGGCAGACCGATGCTTCCACGGCGCAGATCGCGCCGGAGACGAGGTCGACCCGCGGGCGGTAGCGCAGCGACAGGCCGTCGCCCGCGAGCGCCTTGCGCAACGCGAAGCCGATCCGCAGGCGGTCGAGACCACCGTCTTCCGGCAGCGCGTCGTCCCAGCGCTGCGTGCCGGCGCCCGCTTCCTGCGCGCACGCGAGGGCGCGGTCGGCAGCCAGCAGCAGGTCTTCCGCCGTGCCGCCGCCGAGCGGGAACGCGGCCCCGCCCACGCAGCCGATCACGTACACGCCGTGCCCGCCGTGTTCGAACGGCTCCGCAACCGTCCGGACGATATCTTCGATGCGCGCCGCAGCCTGCGGTTGCGGCACGCCTTCCAGCAGCAGCAGGAACTTGTCGCCGCCGTCGCGCGCGACCGTGACGTCGGGCCCCGCGACACGCTCGATGCGCCGCGCGATCTGGCACAGGATGCGCTCGCCGCCCTCGCGGCCGACGAGCGCGTGGACGCGCTTGAACAGGTCGAGCTGCAGCGCCGCGACCTGCACCGGATGCTGGACGCGCACGGCGCGGCGCAGCGCATGCTCGAGGCGGTCGCGGAACAGCGCATGGTTCGGCAGGCCCGTGAGCGCGTCGTGCGTGAGGCTGAGCTGCAGGTCGCGCCGGGACACCGTCTCCATCGTGACGTCGCTGCCGAGGATCAGCAGGCCGGCGCCGCCCATGGACCCGCTGTACGGCACGGGTTGCGCCACGAAGTCGACGTAGCGCTGTTGCAGTGAACCGTCGGGACCGGCCAGCCGTACCGGCCAGGCGCGTTGCACGACCGGGTCGCCCGTGGTCAGCGCGGATTTCAACAGCGCGACGACGCCCTGCTCCGTCACTTCCGGCAGGGCGGTCTCCAACGGCAGCCCGAGCAGGTCGGTGCGCCCGACCAGTTGTTTGTACGCGTCGTTCGCATGGGCGAACACGAGTTCGGGGCCGATGAGAAAGGCGACGAAGCCCGGCGCATGTTCAAGCCAGTCGAGCGCGACATAGCCCTCGGGGCAAGGCGGCGACGACGGGGTCGTGGGCGCGGAAAGATGTGAGGTGGCTGCATTCATGGCAGTTTCGGCAATACTCGATGAGCTTGAGAATAATCAAGCCGTATGCCGTGAATATAGAACATTGCCGTACGGAATGTTCACATATTTGCGAAAACTGTGTCGCCATGAATACAGACTGGACGCTCTGGCAACGCTAGACGGTGCGCGAGTACTGCATCCTTTGCAAGGGCACGAGGGCGGGCTTGCCAAAGTAGTCATCGAAGACCATGCAGATGTTGCGCACCAGCAGCCGCCCCTTCGGCGTGACGTCGATGCGGTCCGGGGTCACGGTCAGCAGGCCGTCCCGCGCCAGTTCGGCCAGCCGCGCCAGCTCCGGCGCGAAGCGCGCGCCGACATCGACGTCCCAGCGCGCCGCGAGGTCGCGCAGGTCGAGCGCGAAATCGCACATCAGCTTCTGGATCACGTCGCGCCGCAACAGGTCGTCATGGGCCAGCGCCAGCCCGCGCGCCACGGGCAGCTCGCCGCGATCGATGCGCGCGTAATACGGTTCGAGCGATTTCTCGTTCTGCGCATAGGTGCCGTTCACGGCGCTGATGGCCGACACGCCGCACGCGACCATGTCGATGTCCGCATGCGTCGAATACCCCTGGAAATTACGGTGCAACGTCCCGTCGCGCTGGGCGCGCGCGAGTTCGTCGTCCGGCCGCGCGAAATGGTCCATGCCGATGTACACATAGCCCGCCGCACCCAGGCGCTCGATGCACAGGCCCAGCATCGCCAGCTTCGTGGCGCCGTCGGGCAGGTCTTCGTCGCGGATCAGCTTCTGCGACTTGAACAGCTGCGGCATGTGCGCATAGTTGTAGACCGAGATGCGGTCCGGCGCCGCGGCGACGACCTTGTCCAGCGTGGCCGCCATCGTCGTCGTGTTCTGCAGCGGCAGGCCGTAGATCAGGTCGATGCTGATGGAGCGGAAACCGGCCGCGCGCGCGGCGGCGATGGCATCAACCGTCAGCGCTTCCGGCTGGATGCGGTTGACGGCGCGCTGCACGTCCTCGTCGAAATCCTGCACGCCCAGCGACAGGCGGTTGAACCCTTGTCTGCGCAACGTGCGGATGCGGCGCGCGTCGACCGTGCGCGGATCGATCTCGATCGAAAACTCGCCCGTGTCGTCGGGAGCGAACGCGTAGCGGCTGCGCAAATGGCCCAGCAGGTCGCCCATCTGGGCGTCGTCCAGGTACGTCGGCGTGCCGCCGCCGAAGTGCAGCTGCTCGACGACGGCGCCGTCCGCGAACAGGCGCGCCTGCATGTCGATCTCGCGCAGCAGGTAGCCGAGATACTTCACCGCCTTGCCGCGGTCGTGCGTGATGATCTTGTTGCACGCGCAGTAATAGCACAGCGATTCGCAGAACGGGATGTGCACGTACAGCGACAGCGGCTGGCCCGGCCGCGCGGCGGCGGCAAACTCGCCGGCGCCGAACGCCGGGACAAAACGGTCGGCGGTGGGGTACGACGTGTAGCGCGGGCCGCGCTGGGTCATGCGGGCGATGAGGTCCGCGTCGAATTCGATGGTCGGATGCATGGTCATTCCAGTTCAGCCCTCGCGGCCGTCGATGCGGGCGGAGGTCAGGTAAGGCACGTAGATGGCCAGGTAGGCGAGGAACGCGGCGCTCCAGCACACGGTGGCGAGGACCAGGCAGATGTCGCGCCAGGCCGGCACGACGCCGGCAACGAAGCGCAGCACGACGGCCGCCTGCACGAGCACGAACATCGCGCTCTCGCCGCGGCCGGCCTTCAACGGACGCCCCGTATGGCCCAGCGCCGTGCGGGTGATCATGCCCATGACCAGGCCGGCGAGCGCGCCGACCGTCAGCACGTGCAGCGCGGTACTTCCCGTGACGACGCCGTACTGGGCCAGCGCCAGCAGCAGGAAGCCGAACGGGATCCAGAAGTACGACACATGCAGGATCCACAACAGCGGATTGCGCCACGTGCGCCACGGCTGCCACCCGAGCAGGCGCACGGCCTGGCCGACGGCCGCGAACAGCGCGAGGCTGGCCGTGACGGGCGCCGGCAGGCCGGACGTCCACGCGAGGCCCGCGAGCACGGTCAGCGCCAGCGCCCATTTATCCCGGCGCGCATCCTGCACGGGCTGTGTGCCCGGCGCACCGTTGCGGGTGAACATGGGAATCACGCGGCCGCCGATCACGATCTCGATCACGACGATCAGCAGGATGGCGGCGTGCACGGGCGCCAGCGGATCGATGCGGAGCCAGCCCAGTGCGGCCGCGTGCCAGCACAGGTTCGTCAGCGTGAGCAGCGCGAGCAGGCCGACGAGGAACATGTTGCGCATGTTCCCCGACTGCTTCAGCACACGGAACAGCGGCCATGCGGCAATCGGCAGGAACGCGGCGTCCACCAGGGCACCGACGACGGGCGGCGCGGCCACCATGGCGATCCGCCCCGCCACCCACACGCCCGCGATGGCCGCAAGCGCCTTGCCGCGCGGCGTCCACAGCTTCGTCCAGTTGTAGCCGGCCGTGTACAGGAAGCCGACGACGACGGCCAGCGCGAAGCCGAACACCATTTCGTGCATGTGCCACAGCATGTCGATGCGCACCGGCAGCCGTACGCCCGCCTGCGCCGCGATCCACAGCGGCACCGCAAGCGCGCCGAATGCGGCGGCCAGCAGGTAGAACGGGCGGAAGCCGAGCGCGAACAGCGGCGCACCGCCGGCCGGTGCCGGACGGGATTCTTCGATGGTCATGAGGGCCATGGCGGCCTCCTTATAAGTGGTATCTCGGCTGCATGTTAGGAGCCTGGGATGCGCGGGACAATCGGCCAAAGTGACTAGTCCGTGGTGCCGATAGGCCTGCCCACCGCACTTTCCTAAACTGGGTCAAGCATTTCAAACAAAGCTGCATTTTCGATGCAACTATTGCCGGTTTTCGCCGCACAATGCGGTGCATCGATCAACCACAGTGAAGGAACACAAGCCATGCACGCGACACGCAGACTTTGGACCTGGCTGGCGATCATCTGCGTCCTGTCTTTCGGCACGCTGCTGTTCGTGGGCCGGGAGATCTACCTGAAGGCGCCGCCGATCCCGGGACAAGTCCTCGACCAACAAGGCCACGTCATCTGGACGGGCGAGCAGATCAAACGGGGCCAGCAGGCCTGGCTCGCCGCCGGCGGCCAGCAGCTGGGCACCGTGTGGGGCCACGGCAGCTACGTCGCCCCCGACTGGTCCGCCGACTGGCTGCATCGCGAGGCCATCGAACTGCAGGACCGCCTCGCGCAGCGCGACCACGGCACGCCGTATGCGCAGCTCGATGCGGCCGCGCGGGGCGGCGTCGACGCGCTGGTCAAGGACGCCCTGCGCCGCAACACGTATGACGCGGCCGCCGACACCCTGACCATGAGCGCCGAACGTACCGCCGCCATCGCCACCGTCGCCCGCCATTACGCGGGCCTGTTCGGCACCGATCCGGCACTCGACAAGCTGCGCGAGCAGTACGCGATGAGCGCCGGTTCGTTGCCGGCCGCGGACGACCGGACGGCGCTGACCGCGTTCTTCTTCTGGTCGTCCTGGTCGGCCGCCACCGACCGTCCGGGCGAGACGGGCCTGTCGTACACGAGCAACTGGCCGCACGAACCGCTCGTCGGCAACACCCCGACGGCCGGCGCCGGCATCTGGTCGGTCGCCAGCATCATCGTCATGATCGGCGCCATCGCCGGCATGGTGCTGTTCCACTCGGCGCAACCGGAAGAAGCGGATCCGAAACCGCCGAAGGACGACCCGCTGTTCAAGCTGAAGGCGACGCCGTCGATGAAGGCCACGCGCAAGTACTTCGCAGTCGTCGTCGCGCTGATCCTCGCGCAAGTGGGCATGGGCGTGATCACCGCGCACTATTCCGTCGAGGGTCACAGCTTCTTCGGCTTCCCGCTCGGCGACATCCTGCCGTTCACGATCAGCCGCACGATCCACACCCAGTTCGCCGTGCTGTGGATCGCCACCGCATGGCTCGCGACGGGCCTGTACATCGCGCCCGCCGTCTCCGGCCACGAGCCGAAGTTCCAGGCGCTAGGCGTAAACGTGCTGTTCTACGCGCTGTTGTTCATCGTCGCCGGCTCGACCGCGTGCGGCTGGCTCGGCACCCTGCAGCACCGCGGCGTCGACTTCAGCTTCTGGCTCGGCAACCAGGGCCTGGAATTCACCAGCATGGGCCGCGTGTGGCAATACCTGCTGTTCGTCGGCCTGCTGTTCTGGGCATTCCTGCTCGGCCGCGGCCTGTGGCCCGCATTGCGCCGTCCGTCGGAAAGCCGCGGCCTGATCGCCATGGTGTTCCTCGCGGCCGTGTGCATCGGCGGCTTCTACGCCACGTCGCTGGCCTGGGGCCAGCACACGCACTACGCCATGGTCGAGTACTGGAGATGGTGGCTCGTGCACCTGTGGGTCGAAGGCTTCTTCGAAGTGTTCGCCACGGCCGTCATCGCCCTGCTGTTCACCCGCCTGGGCCTGATCCGCGCGGCCAGTGCCAACGCCGCCATCGTGCTGGAGACCATCGTGTTCCTGTTCGGCGGCATCCTCGGCACCCTGCACCACCTGTACTTCACGGGCACCCCGACGGCCGTGATCGCGATCGGCGCCATGTTCTCGGCGCTGGAAGTGGTGCCGCTGTCGATGATCGGCATCGAGGCGTACCGCAACTACCAGCGCACGAAGGCGGCGCCGTGGGTCGCGAACTACCGCTGGGCGATCCTGTGCTTCATCGCCGTCGGCTTCTGGAACACGGTGGGCGCGGGCCTGCTGGGCTTCTCGATCAACACCCCGATCGCGCTGTACTACATGCAGGGCCTGAACATGACGGCCGCGCACGGCCACGCCGCCCTGTTCGGCGTGTACGGCATGCTGGGCGTCGGCCTGATGCTGTTCTGCCTGCGCGGCCTGACCGACCGTCTGGCCTGGTCCGACGCCCTCCTCAAGCCGATGTTCTGGCTGCTGAACCTCGGCCTCGCGATGATGGTGTTCATGGCGCTCGTCCCGGCCGGCATCTACCAGGCCTGGGCCAGCATCACGAAGGGCATGTGGTTCGCGCGCTCGCCGGAGGTGATCCACTCGGCATTCATGGAGAACATGGTGTGGCTGCGCGTGCCGGGCGACGTCGTGTTCGCGCTGGGCACGGTGTGTCTCGCGCTGTTCGTGCTGCGCGCGATGCGTCGCCCGGCCCGCCCAGTCGAGATCCCCATCGAGATCGCCGGCCGGCCCGCCGCGAAGGCCGCCCGCGTCACCACCAAGGCCTGAGACCACGGGCGCCGGAGCGGACATGCGTCTCACCGAACATACCGACTACGCCCTGCGCGTGCTGATGTACCTGGGCGCGAACGGTGGACGCCTCGCCACCACCGGCGAAGTGGCCGCCCTGCACGGCATCTCGCATCATCACCTGACGAAGATCGTCAACGCGCTGGGCCATGCGGGCTTCATCGAGACCGTGCGGGGCCGCTGCGGCGGCATCCGCCTCGCCCGCGCGCCCGCGGACATCACCGTCGGCGACGTCGTGCGCCACACGGAGCCCGATTTCCACCTCGTCGCCTGCCTGGACGGCCGCGCCCGCGCGTGCCCGCTGGCGCCGGCGTGCGTGCTGAAAGGGGCGCTGTGCCGCGCGACGGCCTGTTTTCTCGATTCGCTGGACGGCATCCCGCTGTCCAGCCTCATCGCACCATCATGAACGACCTTCTCGACCTGCGGGCCCTGCCCGCCCCCGAACCCATGGAGCGCGTGCTGGCCGCGCTCGACGACCTGCACGACGGCGCGCGGCTGCGCGTGCTGCTCGCGCGCGAACCGCATCCGCTGTACGGCATCCTCGCGCGTAGCGGCTATAGCTGGCGTTCCGAATGGCAGACGGATCGGCAGATGCGCGGCTGCCTCGTGACCATCGTGCGCAACGCCTGATGCGGCGCGCCGTCGACACCACCCGCCTGCCGCCGCCCACCGTGCCGCTCGCGTTCCTGCTGGCGGCGCCGTGGTTCGGCGTGGCGGCGGGCGCCGTCGTCGCGTGGCACGGCGCGGCGGCATTCGCGTCGCGCTGGTCGGCGCCGGCGCTGGCCGCCGTGCACCTCGTCACCCTGGGCTTCCTGACGATGACAATGGCGGGCTCGCTGCTGCAGATGATCCCCGCCGTGGCCGGCCTGCCGCTGCGCGGGACGTCCCGCCTCGCCGCCTGGAGCTACCCGCTGCTGGGCGCCGGCGCGGCACTGCTGGGGGCGGCTTTCCTGTCTGGGCGCGCGCCGCTGTTCGCGCTGGCGGGCGTCATGCTGCTGGCGGCATTCGGCGCGTTGCTGGCCTGCCTGGTGCCTGCTTTGTGGCAGCGCGCACGGGCCGCGGCCGCCGTCGCCCACATCGCCGGCGGCATGCGCGCGGCCGTCGCGGCGTTGCTGGCGTGCGTTGCGGCCGGTCTGCTCCTCGCCGGCTGGCTCGCCGGGGGTCCCGCGATCCCCGTCCTGCCGCTCGTCGACACCCACGCGGCGCTGGGCCTGGCCGGCTGGGTGCTGCCGCTCGTGATGGCCGTGTCGTTCCAGGTGATCCCGATGTTCCAGGCCACCGACCCGTTCCCGCCGCTCGCCGCGCGCGTGCTGGTGCCGCTCGTGCTGCTCGCACTGGCGGCCTGGATCGCGGGCCGCTGGCTGGATGCGTCCTGGCGCACCGTGGCCGCACTGGCCGGCGCCGCAGCGGTCACCGCGTACGCCGGCCTGGCTGCCGCCCTGCTGCTGCGGCGCGAACGCACGCGGACGGCGGCCGGCACGCGCTACTGGCTGCTGTCGCTCGCATCGCTGGCCGGTGCCGGATGGCTGTTCGCCTGGCCGGGTGACGCCTCGGACGCCCTCGTCGGCGTCGCTTTCCTCATGGGCGGCGCGATGTCCGTCGTGAACGCCATGCTGTACCGGATCGTCCCATTCCTCGTGTGGCGTCAACTGCGCGCGCGCCTGCCGCCGGCCGTGGCAGTGCCGAAGTTCGCGGAACTCATCGCCCCGCACCGCCTGCGCACGCAGTGCCGCTGGCACGCCGCGGCCGTCGCCGCGGCACTGGGCGCGTGCGTGATGCCGCCGCTCGCGTCAGTCGCCGGCCTGTTGCTGACACTTGCCTGCCTGCGGCTGGGGCTCGACCTGGCGGCACCCGTGCTGCGTCACTTGCTGTCGCCTTGACCGGCGCGACCAGCCCAACAGACCCAGGCCCAGCGCGAACACGGCCGCCATGCCCGGCTCCGGCACGTCGCCCGCGGGTGGCGCCTGCAGGACAAACGACAGGTTGTCCGCATAGCCGTCGTTGTCGCCCGAGACGAGACGCTCCATCGACAGCCAGAACGACAGCCTGCGGGTGCCCGTCGGCACGAAGCCGTCCGTCTCGCGGAACATCAACCCGGTCTGGTTGTTGCGGTCCCGCGGCGTCACGGGGCCGAGCACCGAGTTCCCGATCTCGTGATCGGACGCGTCGAGGAACTGCACGTAGAACAAGGCGTTGTCGCCCTGGTCGGCCCAGCCGCCGAGCCAGCCGCTCAGCGCATACGACGTGGCGCGGGTCGTCGCCGCGCCGAAGTCGAGCGTCTGCCAGCCGACGGCATACTGGCCGAACCCGGCGAACATCTTGTTGCCGCGGTCGACCGGGCCCGGTTGCGTGGGCAGCACCCAGCTGCTGCCATAGTCCACGGACTGGAACGGGTTGTATCCGGCGTAGGCGTTCCAGCCGGTGGTGCCGGCTTCGGCGTCGCCATTGACGACGAGGTTGCTGCCGTAGACGACGGCGGCCTGGCTGTTGCAAGCCGCGGCGAGCAGCGCGGCGGCGATGAGGCATCGAACATGCATGAGAATCTCCTGGTCAAGCGATACGGTACTGGTCGAGCTGCGCCGCGCCCTGCATGGCCGGGTCGCTGATCGACGGCAGCCCGTTTTCCAGGTGGCCGGCAAACCGCCGCAGCCAGCCGGGCATGCCGTTCACGCGCGCGGCGTAGTCGTACCAGTTGGCGGTCTGCGCCAGCGACAGGCGCAAGGTGCTGCGCGACCGTGCGGGCACGCGCACATCGGGAATCCGCGTCGTCGTGTATTTGTTGGCGGTCAGCTGGAAGATGCACGGCTGGCCACCGTTGTTGACGAAGTCGACGACCAGTTCCCCGGCGCGGCGGTCGGCGCGTACGACCAGTTCCGGCAACGCGGCATCCGCGGCGCGGCGCACGTCGCCCGCGACGTGGCGGTGGAAGCCGTTGGGCCCCAGCACCCACAGGTCGTACGCGGCGCCCGTCATCCAGCGCCCCGTCAGCTGCTTGCCGGCTTCGACGGTGTAGCGGCGCGGGACCTGGTCCAGCGCGAGACGGTCGTACACGTGGAACACGGCGCCTGCTTCACCCGCATTCTCGAACGTCAGGTCGACGAGGCCGCCGGTTGCGGACACCTGCGCCTGCACTTGCAGCTCGTACGGCAGCGCGCGCGCCGGGCGCACGCCGGCCGCCTGCACGGGTGCCGACAAGGTCGTCGGGATCGCCGGGACCTTGGTGCTGCCGAGGCTCAGCGCCAGCGCGCGGCGGGCGGCCGTGTCGGGCAAGGCGACGGCGCTGTCGTTCGGGTTCACGAAATCGAAGCACGACAGCAGGTTGCCGCTCACCGCGCGGCGCCAGGGGCTGATGAGCGGTTCGCGCACGCCGAACCGCGCCTCGATGAAGCGCACGATCGACGAGTGGTCGAACACCTGCGAATTCACCCAGCCGCCCTTTGTCCACGGCGAGATGACGTACAGCGGCACGCGCGGGCCGAGGCCGTACGGGCGGTGCAGCGTGCGGGTGTCCGCGCCGTTCAGGATGTGGTGGTATTCGCCCGTCGTGTCGACGGTGGACGCGCCCGCGAACCGGGCCTGCGCCGGGTCGGGACTGTACGTCGTGTACGACGGGACGGCCGGCGGCGGCATGTGGTCGAAGAAGCCGTCGTTCTCGTCGAAGTTGATGATGAAGACCGTCTTGCTCCAGCTTTCCGGGTTCGCCGTCAGCGCATCGAGCACGCGCGCGATGTAGTCGGCGCCCGACGCGGGGCTCGACGGCCCCGGGTGCTCGGAACCCTCGGCGGTCGCGACGACCCAGCTCACCTGCGGCAAGCGGTTCGCCAGCACGTCTGCCTTGAGCAGGTCGAGATCGCGCGTGCTGACGCCGCGGCTGCGCAGCGACGGCGAATAGCCCGGGCGCTGGTACCACGCGTTGCGGAACGAGCGGAAGCCGGCCAGCGAGTTATCCGTGAAGTTGTCCGCCATGTTCTGGTAGACCTGCCAGCTGATCCCCGCCGCTTCCAGCCGCTCGGGATACGTGGTCCAGCGGTAGTCGGTGTTCGGGTCCGGATTGAAGTCGTCGTGGCTGTTGTCCGTGGACGGGCCGCCCGCCGCGCCCAGCGGGTCGTTGTGGCCGCTGAACAGGAACAACCGGTTGGTGTTGGTGCCGGTCTGCGTGGCGCAGTGGTAGTGGTCGCAGATCGTGAAGGCGCGCGCGAGCGCGAACTGGAACGGCACGTCCGCCTCGGCGTAATAGCCCAGCGCGTGGTTCTGCTTGACCGTGCACCAGTCGTTCATGCGGCCGTGGTCCCACGCCAGTTGCGCATCCAGCCAAGCGTGCGGCGTGCCGGCCACGCGCATGACGGGGAAGTCCTGCACGGTATTCAGGCGGAACGGCGCGATGGCGCGGCTCTGCGGCCAGTTCGGACGGCCGGGCACCGGCGCGCCGCCGACCGTCTGCTGCACGAACACCGTCTTGCGGTTGAAGAGATTCGGCCGGTCCATCACGGGAATCGGGAACGGATCGCCGAATCCGCGCACGCCTTCCAGCGTGCCGAAATAATGGTCGAAGCTGCGGTTTTCCTGCGTCAGCACGACGATATGCTCGACGTCCTGCAGGCTGCGCGTGCGCTGGTTGGCCGGGAGGGCCAGGGCCCGCTGGATGGCGGGCGGGAACGAGGCGAGGACGGCACTGGCGCCGCCGGCCTGGGCCACCGTGCGCAGAAAATGACGGCGGCTCATGCACGCACCGCCGTGGCTTGAAACGCGAGATCGAAATATTGCATTTGGATCATCCAGATTGATTGTTGGAAATGACAGGGTGATGCTCAGCGGGGTTCAAGCGTAGGCAACGATGATGAAATGTTGATGACAGATTAATTTTTTCAAGAGATGCCGGCCGTTTCGTCAAATGACGCGCAACACAAGCGTTTTGACCTGCATCAACGACGGTGCGGCGGCCCGCCATCTATCGTGGACCCATGAACGTTATCGCCACCCGCTGGATCTGCCGCCTCCTGTTCGCCCTCGTTCCCGTGCTTGCCGCCGCCCAGGACGCGCCGCGCGTTCCCGTCGACGGCCGCGTGCTCGCGGCGCGGCTGTATGCCGGCGACGCACCGCCGCCCTCCTGGCTGGCCGACGGCGGCGGCCGCGCGCGCGCGGCCGTGCGCCTGCTGCGCGACGCGCCCGTGCACGGCCTCGATCCGGCGCGCTACGACGCCGAGGGCCTTGCCGCGCGGCTCGACGCGGAGAAGGACGCGATGGCCGTCCTCGCGCTCGAACGGGACCTCAGCACGGCCATGCTCCAGTACCTGTCCGACCTGCATGTCGGCCGCGTCGCGGCCGGCTACCGCCTGCCGTCCGACGCCGCGACCGTCGACGCCGTGGAGCACCTGCGCCAGGCCCTGCGCACGGGGCGCCTGGCGGAAGCGGTCGACACCGCCTCCCCGCCGCTCCCGATGGTGCGCCGCGTCGAGGCCACGCTCGCCCGCTACCGTGCACTCGCCGCCGCCAATCCGCGCTGGCCCGACCTGCCGCCGCTGCCGTCCGGGCGGGTCGAACCGGGCACGCGCTATGCAGGTACGGCGCTCCTGCGCGAGCGCCTGCGCCTGTTCGGCGACCTGGAAACCGACACGCCCGCCGACGACATCTATACACCCGGGATGGCGGCCGCCGTGCGCCGTTTCCAGGCGCGCCACGGCCTCGCGGAAGACGGGGTGCTGGGCGCGGGCACGCTGGCCGCGCTGGCGGTATCCCCGGCGCACCGCGTGACCCAGCTGGAACTGACGCTGGAGCGGCTGCGCTGGCTGCCGCGTCCACCGCAGGGCCGCATCGTCGTCGTGGACGTGCCCGCCTACCGGCTGTGGGCATTCGACGGCCGCGACCCATCCGGGCAGCTGCTGGAAATGCGGGTGATCGTGGGCGCGGCGGCGCGCACGCCGACCCCGATGTTCATCGGCCAGATGCGCTACGTCGAATTCAATCCGTACTGGAACGTCCCGCGCAGCATCGAGAAGGCCGAGATCATCCCGAAGCTCGCGCGCGATCCGGCCTACCTGGCACGCAACGACATGGAAGCCGTGTCCGCCGCCGGCGCGGTCCTGCCCGACACCGGCGCCCTGGCCGCCCTGCGCGCGGGTACGGCGCGTGTCCGCCAGCGGCCGGGGCCGAAGAACGCCCTCGGTGCCGTCAAGTTCGCCATGCCGAATCCGATGAACATCTATCTGCATTCCACATCGGCACAGGAATTGTTCGAACGGTCGCGGCGCGACCTGAGCCACGGCTGCATCCGCGTCGAGCACCCGGCGGCGCTCGCCGAGTTCGTGCTCGGGGACCCGACGCACTGGGACGCGGACACCGTGGCCGCCGCGCTGCGGCCGGGCCGCACCGTCACGGTGCCGCTGCGGGAGACGGTCCCGGTGGTCCTGTTCTACGCCACGGCGCTCGTGGACCGCGACGGCCGTGCCCTGTTCACGGAAGACATCTATGGCCTCGACGAGCAATTGCTTCAGGCGCTGAGGGCGGATTGACGATATATCCAGATTTTGATTTACATCAACGATCTGAAATCGGTCGAACCGGTAAGGTGGGCACATGGACAAATTCAACCCGCATGCCGCCGTCACCCCTTCCGCCGATCCGTGGGCCGACATCGAACCACCCACCGTGACCGACCGCATGCTCCATGCGACCCTCGGCCGCATGACGTCCGGCATCTCGCCCGCCGCGCTCGCGCTCGCGTGGATGGACTGGAGCCTGCATTTGGCCCAGTCGCCCGGCAAATGGGCCCGGCTGTGCGACAAGGCGTGGCGCAAGGCGGGGCGCTTCGGCGACTACGCCGCACGCGCGGCGGTCGGACCCGCGCAACCCTGCATCCAGCCGCTGCCCCAGGACCGCCGGTTCGCCGGCGACGCCTGGCAGCAATGGCCGTTCAACGTGATCCAGCAGGGCTTCCTGCTCAACCAGCAGTGGTGGCACAACGTCACGACCGGTATCGGCGGCGTGGCGCCGCACCACGAGCAGGTCGTGGCGTTCGTCGCGCGCCAGCTGCTGGACACAATGTCGCCCGTGAACTTCGTCGCGACCAACCCCGAGGTGCTGCGGGCGACGGCACAACAAGGCGGCATGAACTTCGCGACAGGGATGGCTTATTTCGCCGACGACTGGTGGCGCATGCTGGCGGACCGCCCGCCGGCGGGCGCCGAGGATTTCGTGCCGGGCCGCCAGGTCGCCGTCACGCCCGGCCGCGTCGTGCTGCGCAACCGGTTGATGGAGCTGATCCAGTACGCGCCCGCGACGCCGGACGTGCACGCGGAACCCGTGCTGATCGTGCCGGCATGGATCATGAAGTACTACATCCTCGACCTGTCGCCGCACAACTCGCTCGTGAACTACCTCGTCGGCCGGGGGCACACGGTCTTCATGATCTCGTGGCACAACCCGGGCGAGGCGGACCGCGACCTCGGCATGGACGACTACCTGCGCTTGGGCGTGCTTGCGGCGCTCGATGCGGTGAACGCAATCGTCCCCGGCCAGCGCGTGAGCGCCGTGGGTTACTGCCTGGGCGGGACCCTGCTCGCGATCGCGGCCGCGTACCTGGCCGGCCGGCGCGACGAGCGCCTGCGCTCGCTGACCCTGTTCGCCGCGCAGACGGATTTCACGGAACCGGGCGAACTGTCGCTGTTCATCGACGACAGCGAACTGGATTTTTTGGAAGACATCATGTGGCGCCAGGGCTACCTGCAGACGCGCCAGATGGCCGGCGCGTTCCAGCTGCTGCGCTCGAACGACCTCGTGTGGTCGCGCATCGTCAACGAATACCTGCTCGGCCAGCGCGCGCCGATGAACGACCTGATGGCGTGGAACGCGGACGCCACGCGCATGCCGTACCGGATGCACAGCGAATACCTGCGCCGGCTGTTCCTGAAGAACGACCTGTTCGAAGGCCGCTACCGGATCGACGGCAGGCACGTGGCGCTGGCCGACATCCGCGCGCCGCTGTTCGTCGTCGCCACCGAGACGGACCATGTGGCACCGTGGAAGTCCGTCTACAAGATCAATCTCGTCGCCGACGCCGACGTGACGTTCGTGCTCACCAGCGGCGGCCATAACGCCGGCATCGTCAGCGAGCCGGGGCACCGGGGCCGCCATTTCCGCCTCGCGCGCCGCACCGACGGCGACATCTACCTCGCGCCCGACGACTGGCAGGCGGCGACGCCCGTGCGCGACGGCTCGTGGTGGCCCGCCTGGGCCGAGTGGCTGGAGGCCGGCAGCGCCGGCCGCATCGCGCCACCGGCGCTGGGCGCGCCCGGCTACCCGCCGCTCGAGCCGGCGCCCGGCCGCTACGTGCTGGAACGCTGAACCCCTACAGGAGAATTCCATGTCAAATGCAATCGTCGACCTGCGCGGCAAGCGCGGGCTCATCCTCGGCATCGCCAACGACCGCAGCATCGCCTGGGGCTGCGCCCGCGTGATGGCCGCATGCGGCGCCGAACTGGCCGTCACCTACCTGGACGCCGCCGCCGAACCCCACGTGCGCCCGCTCGCCGAGGCGCTGCGCTCGCCGCTCGTACTGCCGTGCGACGTGCGCGAGCCCGGCCAGCTGGAGGCCGTGTTCGACGCCGTGCAGCGTCACTGGGGCACCCTCGATTTCGTCTTCCACGCGATCGCGTACGCGCCGAAGGACGACCTGCAGGGCCGCGTCGTCGACTGTTCCGCGCAAGGCTTCGCGCTGGCGATGGACGTGTCGTGCCACTCCTTCATCCGCTGCGCGAAACTCGCGGAACCGCTGATGCCGCACGGCGGCAGCCTGCTCACGTTCACCTTCTACGGCGGCGAAAAAGTCGTCCCCCACTACAACCTGATGGGTCCCGTGAAGGCCGCACTGGACGCATCCGTGCGCGCGCTGGCCGCGGAACTGGGCAGCCGGCGCATCCGCGTGAACGCCATCTCGCCGGGCCCGATCGGCACGCGCGCGGCGTCCGGCCTGGAACACTTCGACGAGCTCCTCGGCGACGTCTGGTCGCGCGCGCCCGAGCACATGCTGGCCCGGCTCGACGACGTGGGTGCGTTCGCCGCCTTCCTGGCGAGCGACGGCGCGCGCCTCGTGACGGGCAACGTCGAGTATGTCGACGCCGGCTACCACGTGCTGGGGTGACCGATGGACGACACGATCAGCAACCGCACGTTCGCTGAACTGCGCGTCGGCGACAGCGCCAGCCTCGCCCGCACCCTCACCCGTGCCGACATCGAACTGTTCGCCGTCATGTCGGGCGACGTCAATCCGGCCCACCTGGACGAGGAATATGCACGGAGCGGCATGTTCCACGAAGTGATCGCGCACGGCATGTGGAGCGGCGCGCTGATCTCCACGGTACTCGGCACGCAACTGCCCGGTCCGGGCACGATCTACCTCGGCCAGTCGCTGCGTTTCCTGAAGCCGGTAGGACTCGGCGACACGGTGACCGTGACCTTGACCGTCGCCCGCCTCGATCCGGAAAAACACCGCGTCACGCTCGATTGCACCGTCACGAACCAGCATGGCCAGCAGGTGGCGACCGGCACCGCGGACGTGATCGCGCCGGTCGACAAGGTGGAACGGCCCCGCGTTGCCCTGCCGGAAGTGCGCCTGCGCGAGCGTGGCGGCCGCTACCGCGCGCTGCTGGCGGCCGCGCAGGATGCGCCGCGCGTGCCCACGGCCGTCGTGCATCCGGTCGACAGCGTGTCGCTGCTGGGCGCCGTCGAAGCGGCCCGTGAAGGCCTGATCGCGCCCGTGCTCGTCGGCCCGGAAGCGAAGATCCGCCAGGCGGCCGCGCAGGCGAACGTCGACCTCGCGCCGTACCGCATCGTGCCGACGCCGCACAGCCATGCGGCAGCCGACGCCGCCGTGGCATTGGCGCGCGCGGGCGAGGTCGGGGCGATCATGAAGGGCGCGCTGCACACGGACGAATTGATGCATGCCGTCGTCGCCCGCGACACCGGGCTGCGCACGGGCCGGCGCATCAGCCACGTGTTCGCGCTGGACGTGCCCACGTACCCGCGTCCCCTGCTCCTCACGGACGCCGCCATCAACATCTATCCGACGCTGGAGGACAAGCGCGACATCGTACGGAACGCGATCGACCTGGCGCACGCGCTGGGCATCGTCGCGCCGCGCGTGGCGATCCTGTCCGCGCTCGAGACGGTGTACCCGAAGATCGCCTCGACCATCGAGGCCGCGGCGCTGTGCAAGATGGCTGACCGCGGCCAGATCGAAGGCGGGATCCTCGACGGGCCGATGGCGTTCGACCTCGCCGTGTCGGAAGAAGCGGCACGCACGAAAGGCTTCGTGTCGCCCGTGGCCGGCCGCGCCGACATCCTCGTCGTGCCCGACCTCGAAGCGGGCAACATGCTGGCCAAGCAGCTCGAATACCTGGCGGAAGCGCAGGTCGCGGGGATCGTGCTCGGCGCACGCGTGCCCATCATGCTCACCAGCCGGGCGGACGGTCCGCTGGCCCGCCTTGCATCGTGCGCGCTGGCGGCCCTGCTCGTGCGCCACTCGGCGGCTGCCGCCGCGATCGGATCGCCATGACGGACGACGCAACCAAAGGATACGCATGCATCAACGCCGGCTCGTCCAGCATCAAGTACGCCGTGTACGTCGAACGGGGCGCGGACCTCGTCGCGACCACGCACGGCCAGGTGGAAGGCGACGGTCCCGCGCAACTGGGCGCCGTCATCGAGCAGGTCGAGAGCCATCTCGCACCGGCCCGGCTCGCGGCCATCGGCCACCGCGTCGTCCATGGCGGCAACGCGCACGCCGGACCGGCGCTCGTCACGCCGGCATTGCTCGCGGAACTGGACGCCCTCGCCCCGCTCGCGCCGCTGCACCAGCCGCACAACGTGGCGGGCATGCAGGCGATGGCGCACCTGCATCCCGGCCTGCCGCAGGTCGCCTGCTTCGACACCGCCTTCCACCTCGGGAACCCGAGAATCGCGCGGCTGTACGGGCTACCCCGCGCACTGGCCGACGAAGGCATGCTGCGCTACGGCTTCCATGGCCTGTCGGACACCCACATCGCCGACTCGCTGCCGGCCATCGAACCGCGCGCCCGCGGCCGCGTCGTCGTCGCCCACCTGGGCAGCGGCGCCAGCATGTGCGCCATGGTGGACGGCCGTAGCGTCGCGACGTCGATGGGCTTTTCAGCGCTGGACGGCCTGCCGATGGCCACGCGCTGCGGCGCCCTCGACCCCGGCCTCGTGCTGCACCTGCTGCGGGCAAAGAACATGACGCCGGACGCACTGGAACGCCTGCTGTACCGCGACAGCGGCCTGCTGGGCATCTCCGGCATCAGCGGCGACATGCGCACCCTGCTCGCCAGCGACGCGCCCGCCGCGCGCGAGGCGGTCGACGTGTTCGTCTACCGGATCGCGCGCGAACTCGGGTCGCTCGCCGCGGCCGCGGGCGGCCTCGACGTGCTCGTCTTCACGGGCGGGGTCGGCGAGCATGCGGCCGGGATCCGTGCCCGCGTGTGCCAGCAGGCCGCGTGGCTGGGCGTGCGCCTCGATGCGGACGCGAACGCCACCGGCGGCCCGCGCCTGCACGCGCCGGACAGCGCCGTCGCCGTCTGGGCACTGCCGGCCGACGAGGAAGCCGTGATCGCGCGCGAGACACGCGCCGTCGCCGGGGGATGAGCCGATGAAGCCGAAGGACATGCGGCCCGTGCTGGCCGCGCTACCATTGTGCCTGGCCCTGGCGGCCTGCGCGCCGCTGCCGCCACCGCCGGCTCCCGCGCCGGACCTGGTGCCCGCGACCTGGCCCGGCCAGGAGACCCCGGCCGCGGCCGCCCTGCCCGGGTGGCAGGCATTCTTCGACGACCCCGAACTGCGGCGCGTTCTCGGTCTCGCCCTCGCCAACAGCCGCGACCTGCGCGGGGCGACGCTGCGCGTGCGCGAGGCCGGCGCCGCCTACGATATCCAGCGCGCCGCACGGCTGCCGGTCGTGAACGGCAGCGCGGAAGCGACCCGCGCCCTCGTCCCGCCCGCGCAAAGCCCCATCGGCCGCGCGCTGCTGGGCAACCAGTTCGAGGCGGGCATCGGCATGGCGGACTGGGAGCTGGACCTGTGGGGACGCCTGCGCAGCCTGAACGAGGCGGCCCGGGAAAGCTGGCTGGCGGCCGACGCGACGCGGCGCGCGGCCACGGTCAGCCTCGTCGCGCAAGTGGCCGACGCTTACCTGGGCCTGCGCGAGACCGACGAGCGCCTGCTGCTGGCGCGACGCACGCTCGCGTCGCGCGAGGAATCGCTGCGCATCTTCCGGCGCCGCTGGGAGCTGGGCGCCGCGTCGCGCCTGAACCTCACCCAGGTGGAACTGCTGCGCCAGCAGGCCCTGGCCCAGGTGGCGCAGCTGGAACAGGCGCGCGCCCAGCAGCACGCGTTGCTCGACCTGCTCGTGGGGACACCGGTGACGCTGACCGAGCCCGCGGGCGCCCTCGGCACCGCGCCGCTCGCGCGCGACCTCGAGCCCGGCCTGCCGTCCGCCCTGCTCCTCGAGCGGCCCGACATCGCCGCGGCCGAGCATGCGCTGCGCGCCGCCGAAGCCAACGTGCGCGCCGCCCGCGCCGCATTCTTCCCCCGCATCGCGCTGACCGCCGCGGCGGGCGTCGCGAGCACGCAGCTGGACGACCTGTTCGACCGCGACAGCCGCGCCTGGCGCTTCACGCCGGCGCTCGCCGTGCCGATCTTTAACGGCGGCCGCCTGAAGGGGCAGCTCGCGGTGGCGCGCGTGCGCGACGAGCTCGCGGTGGCGCAGTACGAACGGGCGATCCAGGCCGCGTTCCGCGACGTCGCCGACGCGCTCGCGGCGCGGCACTGGCTGGCCGCCCAGGCGGACGCCCTCGCCGCCACACTCGCGCTGCAGGGCGAGCGCGCGCGCCTGGCCCGGCTGCGCTACGAACACGGCTCCGCCACCTACCTGGAAGTGCTGGACGCGGAACGCGAACGCTTCGGCGCCGAGCAGCAGCTCGTGCAGCTGCGCCGCCAGCAGCTGTCCGCCCGGGTCGCGCTGTACCGCGCGCTGGGCGGCGGCGCCTCGACGATGGATTGACCAGACAACATGAACAAGAACCGCACACTGAAATTCCTGCTGCCGGCCGCGCTGCTGGCCGTCGTGGGCGCCGCCGCCTTCGCCGCCTGGGGGCCGCTCGAACGGCGCGACGACCATCCCGGCTTCGTCTCCGGTAACGGCCGCATCGAGGCGACGGAAATCGACGTCGCCACCAAAGTCCCCGGCCGGGTACGCGCGATCGCAGCCCAGGAAGGCGAGTTCGTCGAAGCGGGCCAGGTGCTGGCGACGATGGACACGCGCAGCATCGAGGCCCAGCGCGACGAAGCCGTGGCGCGCTACGAACAAGCCGTCGCGGCGCTGGCGGGCGCGCGCGCCCAGGTCGCGCTGCGCGACAGCGACGTCGAAGCGGCCCACGCCCTCGCCGGCCAGCGCGAGAGCGACCTGGACGCGGCGCGCCGGCGGCTCGTCCGCTCCGCTACGCTGGCGGAAGAAGGCGCCTCCTCGCTGCAGGAACTGGACGACGACCGGGCGCGCGTGAACGGCACGGGTGCCGCCCTGACGGCGGCGCGGGCGCAGGTGCGCGCGGCGGCGGCAGCCGTCAACGCCGCACGCACGCAGGTGACGAGCGCGCAAGCCAACGAAAAGGCGGCCGCCGCCACCATCGCCCGCATCGATGCCGAACTGGCCGACACCGTCCTCGCGGCGCCGCGCGCGGGACGCGTGCAATACCGGGTCGCCGAGCCTGGCGAAGTGCTGGGCGCCGGCGGCAAGGTGCTGAACCTCGTCGACCTCACGGACGTCTACATGACCTTCTTCCTGCCAGAGACCGTGGCCGGCCGCGTGGGCCTGGGCACCGAGGTGCGCATCGTACTCGACGCCGCACCGCGCTACGCGATCCCGGCGACCGTGTCGTACGTGGCCAGCACGGCCCAGTTCACACCGAAAACGGTCGAAACGGCGAACGAGCGCCAGAAGCTGATGTTCCGCGTGAAGGCCAGGATCGACCGCGGCCTGCTGCAGAAGCACCTGCAGCAGGTCAAGACCGGTCTGCCGGGGGTCGCCTGGGTGCGTCTCGATCCGAACGCCCCTCTGCCGGCCGCGCTGGCCGGCAAGGTCGCGCCATGAGGGATGCCCCCGCGGCCACGTGCGTCGCCCGGCTCGAGGACGTCGACATGGCGTACGGCCAGGTGCGCGCGCTCGCCGGCATCACGCTCGACGTCCCGGCCGGCGCCGTCGTCGGGCTGATCGGCCCGGACGGCGTGGGCAAGTCCACGCTGCTCGCGCTGCTGGCGGGGGCGCGCCGCATGCAGCACGGCCGCATCGAAGTGCTGGGCGGCGACATGGCGTCGGGCGCGCACCGCGCCCGCGTGTGCCCGCGCATCGCCTACATGCCGCAAGGTCTCGGCAAGAATCTGTACCCGACACTGTCGATCGAAGAAAACCTGCAGTTCTTCGGCCGCCTGTTCGGGCACGACGGCACCGAGCGGCGCCGCCGCATCGACGCGCTGACCCGCAGCACCGGCCTGCACGCCTTCCTCGACCGGCCCGCCGGCAAGCTGTCGGTGGGCATGAAGCAGAAGCTGGGCCTGTGCTGCGCCCTGATTCACGATCCCGACCTGCTCATCCTCGACGAACCGACGACCGGCGTGGACCCGCTGGCGCGCAGCCAGTTCTGGGAACTGATCGACCGCATCCGCGCGGGCCGGCCCGGCATGAGCGTGCTGGTGGCGACGGCGTACATGGACGAGGCGCGCCGCTTCGACTGGCTCGTCGCAATGGACGGCGGCCGCGTGCTCGCCACGGGCACGCCGGACGCACTGCTGGCCCGCACGGGCAGCGCCACGCTGGAAGACGCTTTCATCGCCCTGCTGCCGCCCGAGCGCCGCGCCGGCTATGCGCCGCTCGTCGTGCCGCCGATGGACGCGGGCGGCGCGGACGACGTGGCGATCGAGGCGCGCGGCCTTACGATGCGCTTCGGCGACTTCACCGCCGTCGACGACGTCAGCTTCCGCATCCGGCGCGGCGAAATCTTCGGGTTCCTCGGCTCCAACGGCTGCGGGAAGTCGACGACGATGAAGATGCTGACCGGCCTGTTGCCCGCCAGCGCAGGCGAGGCCCGGCTGTTCGGCAGCCCGGTCGACGGCCGCGACCTCGCGACGCGGCGCCGGGTGGGCTACATGTCGCAGGCGTTCTCGCTGTACGGCGAACTGACGGTGCGCCAGAACCTCGTGCTGCACGCGCGCCTGTTCCACGTGCCGGCGGACCGCATCGATGGGCGCGTGGCCGACATGGCCGCGCGCTTCGGCCTCGCGGACGTGCTGGACACGTTGCCGGACCGGCTCCCCCTCGGCATCCGCCAGCGCCTGTCGCTCGCCGTCGCGATGGTGCACGAGCCGGAACTGCTGATCCTGGACGAACCCACGTCCGGCGTGGACCCGCTCGCGCGCGACGCGTTCTGGCGCCTGATGGCCGACCTGGCGCGCAAGGACCGCGTGACGATCTTCATTTCGACGCACTTCATGAACGAGGCGCTGCGCTGCGACCGCATCTCGCTGATGCACGCCGGACGCGTGCTCGCGTGCGACGCCCCGCTGGCACTCGTCGCGGCCCGCGGCGCGGCCACGCTCGAGGAAGCGTTCATCGCCTGGCTGCGCGACGCCGGCGCGACCGAGGACGCCGGCCCCGCCCCGGCGGCGGCCCCGGCCGCGCCGTCCGCACCGGCCGGCGCGGGCACGCGGGGTGGTCTGGCGCGCATCGTCAGCACCATGTGGCGCGAGGCGCTCGAACTGCAGCGCGACCCGATCCGCGGCCTGCTCGCCCTCGCGGGCTCGCTGTTGCTGATGTTCGTGATGGGCTACGGCATCAACATGGACGTGGACAACTTGCGCTTCGCCGTGCTCGACCGCGACGACTCCGCCCTCAGCCGCGACTACGTCCAGAACATCGCCGGGTCGCGCTATTTCACGGCACGGCCGCCGCTCGCCGGCTACGGCGACCTCGACGACCGCATGCGCAGCGGCGAGATCGCACTCGCGGTGGAGATACCACCCGGCTTCGCGCGCGACCTCGAGCACGGCCGCGCAACCGCGATCGGCATCTGGGCCGACGGCGCGATGCCGCAGCGCGCGGACACCGTCGGCGGCTACGTGCAGGGCCTGCGCCAGCAATGGCTGGCACGCCAGGCGCGCGAACGGGGCCTGGCGACGCCGCCCCTGCCGGCGTCGGTCGAGACGCGCTACCGCTACAACCCGGACGTGCGCAGCCTGCCCGCGATCGTGCCGGCCGTGATCCCCCTGCTCCTGCTGATGCTGCCCGCCATGCTGACGGCCCTCGCCGTCGTGCGCGAGAAGGAGCTCGGCTCGATCGTCAACCTGTACGTGACGCCGACGACGCGCACCGAATTCCTCGTCGGGAAACAGCTGCCGTACGTCGCGCTGGCGCTGCTGAACTTCGTGCTGATGACCGTGGCCGCCGTGACGGTGTTCCATGTTCCCGTCACGGGCAGCTTCCCCGCGCTGCTGTTCGCCACCCTGCTGTACGTGCTCGGCACGACGGCCATCGGCCTGCTGGCGTCGGCGCTGGTGCGCAGCCAGATCGCCGCCATGTTCTTCACGATGATCGGCACGCTGCTGCCGGCTGTCTCGTTCGCCGGGCTGCTCAATCCCGTTTCGTCGCTGGAAGGCGTGGGCCGCATGATCGGCACGGTCTACCCGGCGAGCTACATGTTCACCATCAGCCGCGGCGTCTTCAACAAGGGATTGGGATTGACCGACCTCGCGCAGGCCGTCTGGCCCATGACGCTCGCCTATCCGGTCGTGCTGGCCGCGGCCATCGCGCTGCTGAAGAAACAGGAACGCTGACATGACTCCCCGACTCTCCAACATCGTCCGGCTCGGCGTCAAGGAACTCTGGAGCCTGTGGCGCGACCCCGCGCTGCTCGTGCTGATCGTCTACACGTTCACGGCCGCGCTGTATTTCGCCGCCACGGCGGCGCCCGAGGGCCTGCGCCGCGCCGCCATCGCGATCGTCGACGAGGACGATTCCGCGCTCTCGGCGCGGATCGCGACGGCATTCTATCCGCCCCAGTTCGTGCCGCCCGCCCGCGTCGGCCCCGACGCAGCCGACGCCGGGCTGGACGCCGGCATCTATACCTTCGTCCTCGACATCCCGCCGAACTTCCAGCGCGACGTGCTCGCCGGCCGCACGCCCCGGATCCAGCTGGCCGTCGACGCGACCCGCATGAGCCAGGCGTTCACGGGCAACGGCACGATCCAGCAGATCGTGCTGGGCGAAGTGGCGGAGTTCGTACGGCGCTACCGCGCGGACGCGCCGCCCGCCGTGGACGTCGCGATCCGCCAGCGCTTCAACCAGTCGCTCGATCCGACCTGGTTCGGCTCGGTCATGGAACTGGCCAACAACATCACGATGCTGTCGATCATCCTCACCGGCGCGGCGCTGATCCGCGAGCGCGAACACGGGACGGTCGAACACCTGCTCGTCATGCCCGTCACGCCCACGGAGATCATGCTGTCGAAGGTGTGGGCGATGGGCCTCATCGTGCTCGCCGCCGCCGTCGTGTCGCTGACCGTCGTGATCCGTGGAGCGCTGGACGTGCATATCCAGGGGTCGGTGGCGCTGTTCCTGCTGTGCGCCGCGCTGCACCTGTTCGCGACGACGTCGATGGGCATCTTCATGGCGACGGTCGCGCGCAGCATGCCGCAGTTCGGCCTGTTGCTGATGCTCACCCTGATCCCGCTGCAGATGTTGTCCGGCGCCGTCACGCCACGCGAGAGCATGCCGGATGCCGTGCGCTGGCTGATGTCGCTGGCGCCCACGACACACTTCGTCGACCTGAGCCAGGCCATCCTGTTCCGGGGCGCGGGACCCGCGATCGCCTGGCCGTCCATGCTGGCACTGGCCGGCATCGGGGCGGTCCTGTTCGGGCTGTCGCTGGCGCGCTTCCGCAAGACGATCGTGCAGATGGCGTGAAGCGGGCTATCCCTCGTACGCGCGCAACCCGTCCGCGTCCAGGATCGCGATGTCGCGGCCGTCCACGCGCACCAGGTCGCGCCGCGTGAGATCGTTCAGCACCCTCGAAAAATACTCGGGCGTGATGTTCAGGCGCGATGCGACGAGGCGCTTGCTGACGGACAGGCGCACGGTCGCGCCGGATGCGGGCGCATCCTTCAGCAGGTAACCGACGACACGCTGCCCGCCCGTGTGCAGCGTGTACGCCTCCACGTCCGCCACGAGGCCGTGCAGGCGCCGGCTCATCCCGGCCAGCATGCGCCGGGCGAACGCCGGGCTCCGTTCCAGCTCGGCGAAGATGGCTTCCTTGCGGACGTGCAGCAGCAGGCAGTCTTCCAGCGCCGTCGCCGTCACGAAATACGGTTTTTCCATGAACATGACGGCTTCGCCGAAGGTCTTGCCCGGACCGAGGATCTCGATGACCTTTTCCTGGCCCTGCGGCGAGATGAAGGCCAGCTTGACCTGGCCGTACAGGTTCGAATGGAACCCCTCGCACGGCTCGCCCCGCTCGACGACGGTGCGGCCGCGGTTGACATGGTGCTCGGTGGCGGCCGCGCCGACGGCGCGCAGCTCGTCTTCGCCGAGGTCGGAAAACAGCGGCAGGCGGCGCAGGAAGGTACAGGGATCGATGATGGCCACGGTCGCGAGAATGAAGTCGGTATGCCGTCATTCTCGCGCGGACGGGCTGCGCGCGGGATAGTCCGGAATGACTAGGGGACGTCCTCCTTCGTGCCGACTTACGCGCGCGCCGAACGTACCTACAATCGGACCATCCTCCTCTTTGTCACGGGTTTCCCCATGCAGCTCTCGAATTTTTCCGATTTCCTCGCCGCCGCGCGCGCCCAGCCCGAGGCGCAACGCCTGCTGTTCGTCTTCGCGGTCGCCGAACTGCCGCAGGCGCACACGCCGGGCCAGGCGCGCCGCTTCGAGGAAGGCCGCGGCGGGGCGCTGTCGCCCGTGATGTGCGTCGACAAGGGCCTCGACGAACTCGCGGACTTCGCGGCGCTGGCCGGCGAATCGCGCGCGACGGGCCAGCCGTGGGACATGGTCTTCGTCGCGGCGCTGGCCGGCGAACAGCAGGCGTCCGGCATCGACCGGGGCCTCAAGATGATGATCGACGCCGTGCACCGCGGCGCCATCGAACGCTTCCTCGCATTCGACCCGGAGGGACACGCCGTGCGATTTGCTTAAACCCGTTCAAGGCGGCGCGGGCGGCGCGTCATTATCCTCATTGCGTTACCGTTCACACGCCGCCCATGACCTCTCCTTCCCTCGAACTCGTTTGTCCCGCCGGCAGCCTGCCGGCCCTCAAGGCCGCCGTCGACCACGGGGCCGACTGCGTCTACCTCGGCTTTCGCGATGCGACCAACGCGCGCAATTTCGCCGGCCTGAACTTCTCCGAAGACGCCATCGTCGAAGGCATCCGCTATGCCCACGACCGCAACCGCAAGGTCTTCCTCGCGCTGAATACCTACCCGCAGCCGGGCGGCGACGGCCCCTGGCGGCGCGCGCTCGACCGCGCCGCCGCGCACGGCATCGACGCCGTCATCCTCGCCGATCCGGGGCTCATGGAATATGCGGCGCGCGTGCATCCGCAGCTGCGGCTGCACCTGTCGGTGCAAGGCTCGGCGACGAACGCCGAGGCCATCGCTTTCTACCACCGCCACTTCGGCATCGCGCGCGCCGTGCTGCCGCGCGTGCTGTCGCTGGCCCAGGCGGAAAAAGTCATCGAGCATGCGCCCGTCGAGATCGAAGTGTTCGGCTTCGGCAGCCTGTGCGTGATGGCCGAAGGCCGTTGCCAGCTGTCCTCGTACGCCACCGGCGAGTCGCCCAACACGCACGGCGTGTGCTCGCCCGCGAAGGCCGTGCGCTGGACGCGGACGCCCCGTGCGCTGGAGGCGCGCCTGTACGACGTCCTCATCGACCGCTACGCCGACGGCGAGCAGGCCGGCTACCCCACCCTGTGCAAGGGCCGCTTCGACGTCGACGGCGAGACGTATTACGCGATCGAGGAACCGGCGAGCCTGAACACGCTCGAGATTCTGCCGAAACTCGTGGCCGCCGGTGCGCGCGCCGTCAAGATCGAGGGCCGCCAGCGCAGCCCCGCATACGTGGCCCAGGTCACGAAGGTGTGGCGCGCCGCCATCGACGCGTGCCACGCCGGGCATGGCCGCTACGTGGTCCGGCGCGAATGGATGACGAGCCTGGACAACGTCGCCGAAGGCAGCCAGCACACACTGGGCGCCTACCACCGCCCCTGGAAATGACCCGTATCGAAAGTCCATCATGAAGATAGCCCTCGGGCCCCTGTAATACTACTGGCCGCGCGACACCGTGTTCGCGTTCTACGACGCGATGGCGGCTGCTGCCGTCGACATCGTCTACCTCGGCGAAACGGTCTGCTCGCGCCGGCACGAACTGCGTCCCTCCGACTGGCTGACGCTGGCCGACCGCCTGGTCGCCGCCGGCAAGGAAGTCGTGCTGTCGACCCAGGTGCTGATCGAATCGCCGTCCGACCTCTCCGCCCTGCGCCGCGTCGCCGCCAACGGGCGCTTCCTCGTCGAGGCGAACGACATGGGTGCCGTCCATTGCGTCGACGGCCGCCCGTTCGTCGCGGGACCGCACCTGAACGTGTACAACCCGGCCACGCTCGCCCTGCTCGCCCGCGCCGGTGCCGTGCGCTGGGTGGCGCCGCTGGAAATGCCTTCAGCAAGCCTCGCCGCGATGCAGGCGGAGCTGCCGGCCGGCGTCGAGACCGAAGTGTTCGCGTACGGCCGCATGCCGCTCGCGTTTTCCGCGCGCTGCTTCACGGCGCGCCACCGCAACCTGCCCAAGGACGATTGCCGCTTCAGCTGCCTCGACCATCCCGACGGCCTCGTGCTGAACACGCAGGAAGGCAAACCCTTCCTCGTGCTGAACGGGATCCAGACGCAATCCGCCAAGGTCTACAACCTCGTCGACCAGCTGGCCGCCATGCGCGCGCTGGGCGTGGGTAGCGTGCGTCTCAGCCCGCAGTCGGCCCACATGGCGGACATCGTCGCCAGCGTGCACGACGTGCTGACCGGGTCGCTGTCCGGCACCGCCGCGCGCGAACGGATGGGCGCGTGGATGCCGGGTGCGGCCTGCAACGGCTTCTGGCATGGCCGTCCCGGCCTGGAGGACGTTGCCGCATGAACGCTTCCCCCTACCGCCTGCCGGCGCCCCTGCGGCACGTCCTGTCCCGGTTGCCCCGCCGGCCCGGCGCGTGGCTGTTCGCGGCGGGCCTGAACGCCGGCCTGAAGCCGCACCTGGAGGCGGACGTGCGCGAGCAACTGCTGCGCAAGCGCCTGCGCCTGGCCGTGCTGGACGCGGGCGTCGCCTTCGACGTCGCGTGGAACGGACGCGCGTTCGCGGCCGTGCCGGCGCAAGCCGAACCGGACGTCGTCATCGGCGCGACCCTGTACGACCTGGGCCTGCTGGCCGCGCGTCGCGAAGACCCGGACACGCTGTTCTTCAGCCGCCGTCTCGTGATGGAAGGCGACACGGAACTGGGGCTGCTCATCAAGAACACGCTGGATGCCATCGACCGTTGAAAGGACAACCCATGGGCCGTGACCGCACCGTTTTCCCGCTCGTCTATTCCTGCTCCGGCTGTTCCAGCGCGGCGCAGATGGCCAACCACATCGCGCTGGAACTCGACCGCGCCGACGTCGCCGAGATGTCGTGCATCGCGGGCGTGGGCGGCGACGTGCCGTCGCTCGTCAAGCTGGCGAAGTCCGGACGCCCCATCGTCGCCGTCGACGGCTGCCCGCTCGAATGCGTGCGCAGCTGCCTTGCGCGCCACGGCGTGGCGCCGGACCTGCACGTCCAGCTGGCGGATCACGGCGTGCGCAAGCGCTATCGCATGCAGTTCGACGCGGCCGAAGCGGCCGTCGTCGCGCGCGAGGTGGCGGACGACGTGGCCCTGCTGGCGGCGGAACGCCGATTGCTTCAACCAGTTTAAGGCGGCGCCGGCGCGCCTCGGGGATAGTGAACGCCTGACTATCACCGAGGACGACATGAACGCCAACGAATCCCTCTTTGCCGCATCCATGCCGACGCAGGACGTGTCGGCCGACGTACTGCAGGAAAAATACGCGAAAGGCGACGAGACGACCGTCGCGGAAGTGCGCGCGCGCGTGGCCCGCGCGCTGGCCGCACACGAACCCGAGCCGCTGCGCCTGGAGATGGAGCAGCGCTTCCTGTGGGCGCAGGACCACGGCTTCGTGCCCGCGGGCCGCATCAACTCGGCCGCCGGCGTCGGCCTGAAAGCCACGTTGATGAACTGCTTCGTGCAGCCGGTGGGCGACGCCATCAGCGGCCGCGACGGCGCCATCCCGGGCATTTACGGCGCCGTGGCGGAAAGCGCGGAAACGATGCGGCGCGGCGGCGGCGTCGGCTACGACTTTTCCGCCATCCGACCGGCGGGCAGCCTCGTGAAAGGCACGCAGTCGCGCGCGTCCGGTCCCGTATCGTACATGGCCGTGTTCGACGCGTCGTGCCGCACGGTGGAATCGGCCGGCGCCCGGCGCGGCGCACAGATGGGCGTCCTGCGCATTGACCATCCCGACATCGAATCCTTCGTCGCGGCCAAGGACGGCGGGGCATTCAGCAATTTCAACTTGTCCGTCGGCGTCACGGACGCGTTCATGCGCGCCGTGATCGACGACGACGCCATCGAGCTGACGCACGTGGCCGAGCCCGGACCGGACGACCAGGCGAACGGCGCGCGCCTGCGCCCGGACGGCCGCTGGGTCTACCGCACCGTGCGGGCGCGCGACCTGTGGGACAAGGTGATTCGCTCGACGTACGACCACGCCGAACCGGGCGTGCTGTTCCTGGACCGCATCAACGACGAGAACAACCTGTACTACGCCGAGACGCTGGCCGCCACGAACCCGTGCGGCGAACAGCCGCTGCCGCCGTACGGCTGCTGCGACCTCGGGTCGCTCGACCTCACGAAATTCGTGCGCCACCCGTTCACGCCGGACGCGTACTTCGACGTCGACACGTTCCGCGAAGTGGCGGCCGTCGGCGTGCGCATGCTCGACCTCGCGCTCGACGCCACCGAATGGCCGCTGCCGCAGCAGGCGGCGGAAGGCCGCAACAAACGCCGCATCGGGATCGGTTTCCTGGGCCTGGGCAGCGCGCTCGTGATGCTGGGCGTGCGCTACGACGCCGACGAGGGCCGCGCCTTCGCCGCCGACGTCACGCGCACGCTGCGCGACGCCGCCTATGCCGCGTCCGTCGAACTGGCGTGCGAAAAAGGCGCATTCCCGCTGTTCGACGCGGAACGCTACCTGGACGGAGCCTTCGCGCGGCGCCTGCCGGAAGACCTGCGTGAGCGCATTGCCCGCCACGGCATCCGCAATTCGCACCTGATGTCGATCGCGCCCACCGGCACCATCGCCCTCGCGTTCGCGGACAATGCGTCGAACGGCATCGAGCCCGCGTTCTCGTGGGTGTACCAGCGCAGGAAGCGCATGCCGGACGACAGCACGCGCATCTACGAAGTGGCCGACCACGCGTGGCGTCTGTACCGCCACCTCGGGCACGACGTGGCGCAACTGCCGGCGCAATTCGTGACGGCCCTGGAGATGTCCGCGCAAGACCACCTCGGCATGATGGCGGCCGTGCAGCCGTACGTGGACGGCGCGATCTCGAAGACGGTCAACGTGCCGGCCGACTACCCGTTCGACGATTTCAAGGATTTATACACGGACGCATGGCGCGCAGGCCTGAAAGGCCTCGCCACGTACCGGCCGAATGCCGTCACGGGCAGCGTATTGAGTGTGGCGCCGCCGCCTGCCGCGAAAGCGCCCGATGACCTCGACCCGCTGCGGCGCCGCTTCGAAAGCCGCCCGGCCGGCGAACTGGAGTCGGTCACCTCCAAGGTCGAATACACGACGCAGGAAGGCAAGAAGACGGTGTACCTCACCATCAGCTTCATGCGCGTGGAAGGACGGCTGGATGGTCGGGCGCTGACCGTCGAGCGGCCGTTCGAGTTCTTCATGCCCGCGAACCAGCGCAGCGACGGCCACCAGTGGATCACGTCGACGATGCGCCTGCTGTCGCTGGCCGCGCGCGCCGGCAGCTCCATCGCCAAGGCGCTCGCGGACATGCGCGCCGTCGTGTGGGAAAAGGGACCGGTGCGCTGCGGCCACCTGACGCGCGCGGACGGCGTGCAGGTGCCCGTGTACCACGATTCCGAAGTGGCGGCGATCGCGTTCATGCTGCAGCGGATCCTGATCCGGCGCGGCTTCCTGGATGCGTACGGCAACCAGGTGCCCGCCGACGCGCTCGATCGGCTGCTTGCGCAGCGCGGCATCCCGACGGAAGCGCCGGCACCCGAGCTGGCGGCGGTCGAAGAGACGGGCGCCAAATGCCCCGAATGCGGCGCGCGCGCGTTGCGCAAAGTGGACGGCTGCACCCGGTGCACGTCGTGCCACTACCTGGGCGGCTGCGCCTGATTTCGTAAAACCTGAAACCGGTTCAAGGACGGCGCCGGCACGCCGGCCTACCCTGACGGTATATCAACGACCAACGCAAAAGGAGCATCATGCAACACGAATTCCAGTTTTCGGCCCCCCTTGCCTTCGCCGACGTCGAGCGCCTCACGAGCGCCCTGTGCACCCTCCCTGGCGTGCGCGGCATCGACCTCGAACCGGGCGGCCACGAGATGCACGTCGAGTTCGATGAGGAAGCGACGTCGACGCAAGCCATCACCGCCGCGCTGACGGGCGCCGGCTACGGGGAGGCGAAGAAGGAACGCAGCGGTGGCTGCTGCGGCGGGTGCTGCGGTGGCTGACGTGCTGCACTCCGGCGTGCGCCGCCACGCGTGGCTCGCCGGCGCGATGACGGCACCGATGATGCTGATGCCCGCCGTGCTGGCGTGGCAGGAGTGGGCCCATGGCGACCGCATCGCCACCTGGGCCGGCGCCGGCGTCGCCGCGCTGGCGATGGCCGGCACGGTGGCCGGCATCGATGCGCTGCTACGCCGCGACGAGTAGCCGGGTGACGGCCAGTATGCTGGCAACCGTGCGCCTCAAGGTGGGCTCGGCCCCGCGGTCAGGCCTTCCGAGAGCCGATGGCCGCCGGAATTCAGCGGAGCATGAGCCCGCTTTCGGTGAACTGCACGCGATCGGCGTCGGTCTTGAGGAATTGCTCGAGGTAGCCCTTGGCTGCGCGCCGCATGTTCTGCTCCACCTGTACGCTGGGCCGTTGTTTCAACGCATCGCGCGTGAGTGCCATGTAAGTGCCCAGGATCGCCATCTGCTCATAGATTTCCTGCTTCTCGGCGTCGGAGGCGCGTGCGAAGTCGGCGTTGCTGGCCAACACCTGGCGCATCTGGTTCACCAATGGCAGGAAGTTCTGGTCGGGAAAATCGACATCGCGGTAGGCCACGTAACTGCCCACCAGAAAGGCCGCCACCGCACCGCCCACATCGTTGCGTGGAATGCCCAACTGCGACTCGACCTTGTGATAGCCCGAGAGCAGCTCCCTGAACAGATCCTCCACCTTGGCCCGCTGCTCGGGAGGATAGGCCGACGCGAGCGCGCGGGCGGGCGCGACGCCGGTCACGGGGGCGAACGACATCGACCGTGCCGACCGGCCGCGTCTTGCGCCTCCATTGGCGCGCCCCAGCGACTGCTCCACCGTCTCGCCGAAGATGATCTTGTGGCTCTTCTCCAGCCGGCCCATCATCGAAGGAATGGCCATCTGGTTGGCGAACGTCCCGCCGTCCATCAGGAATGGCGTGTCCGCGCGTGCCACCTGCCACACGAGCAGGACGCCTGCCAGTCCGAGACCGAAACGCACGATCTTGCTCCGCATACGAAAGCTCCTTCAACGACGACAACGCGACCCGCAGCATGCTGCGCTTACGACAATGTTGCGATAAAAGCCAAGCGAACGGTTTTGCATCGTTGCCGGCACGCCGGGCGGGAAGGCGTTAAAGTCACGCGCCGAGATCGAGAACGACACGTCCCTCGATTGCGCCGCGGCGCATGCGCTCGAAGACGTCGTTGATGTTATCGAGGCGTTCCGTCGAGACTGTGGCCTTGACCTTGCCTTCGGCGGCGAAGGTCAACGATTCCTGCAGGTCCAACCGCGTGCCGACGATCGAACCGCGTACGGTAATGCCATTCAGGACCATGTCGAAAATGGACAGAGGAAAGTCACCGGGCGGCAGGCCGTTCAACGACACCGTACCGCCGCGGCGTACCATGCCCAACGCCTGCGAGAATGCCTTCGGTGACACGGCCGTGACCAGCACGCCATGCGCGCCGCCGATCTCACGCTTGATGACGGCCGCGGGGTCCTGGTCGCGTGCGTTCACGGTGAGCGCAGCGCCCAGGTGGCGGGCCAATGCGAGCTTCGCGTCGTCGATATCGACGGCCACCACGTTCAGGCCCATCGCCCGCGCGTATTGGACAGCCATATGGCCGAGACCTCCGACACCCGAAATGACGACCCAGTCACCCGGCTTGGTATCGGTCACCTTCAGTCCCTTGTAAACCGTGACGCCGGCACACAGGATGGGGGCGATCTCGGCGAAACTGATATTGCCGGGAAGGTGGCCGACATAGTCCGCATCGGCCAGCGCATAGTCGGCAAAGCCGCCGTTGACCGAATAGCCGGTGTTCTGCTGTTCTTCGCACAAGGTTTCCCAACCGCCCAGGCAATGCGTGCAATGGCCGCACGCCGAATACAGCCAGGGAATGCCTACGCGGTCCCCGGTCTTGACGTGCTTGACGCCTCGACCGACCTCCGCGACATAACCCACGCCTTCGTGGCCGGGTATGAACGGCGGATTGGGTTTGACGGGCCAGTCGCCCTCGGCCGCATGCAGGTCCGTATGACAGACGCCGCATGCCTCGATCTTGACGAGAATCTGTCCCTCACCGGGCGTCGGTATCGGCGCATCCTCGATACGCAGCGGTTCGCCGAATGCCCGGACTACCGCGGCTTTCATCATTTTACCCATCGTTCGCTCCTGTCGAAATGACGACGGCGGCGGTTTGTCTGCCGTATGCGACACCACGGCCGTCGGTGCGATGTTAGGAAACGGCGGCGAAAAAATGATTGATGCAAATCAAAATGCACAGTATCAGGCAAAAAGTACCGTGCAATGGAAGCGCGGCGGCCGAAATGGCCATATGGTAATAAAAATGGGTTTATTGCACTGTTACGAAAGTCATTAACCAACCCTGGACGGACGTCCACGCTGCTTGTTTCAGAGCGGTATTTACCCTAAACTGGCTCTTCGCAGTGCACTGCTGACCAGCCAGGAGAGTCGCAATGGCAGCCCGTTTCGATGAAACGAGAACGTTCGTTATTGGACACATTTTCCTGTTTGGCGTCGTATTAATCGGGTTTGGACGCACATTTTATTTGCGTCCCCTCTTCATTCACAGCGCCTTGAGCCTCACACTCATCCTGCATGGATTCTTGTTGACCGCATGGTTCGGATTTGTGGTACTGCAGGGCTTGCTCATCTTGAAGCGGCTGCGTCTCTGGCACGCGCGCGTCGCGTGGCTCGGCATTCCGATCGTCGCAGGTGTTCTCGCTACAGGGACGCTGGTCAATTTGAACGTGGCCCGCGATATTGCGTCGCCCGACAGCCCGGAAAACATGTTTGTGTGGGCAAACTTTATGAGTCTGGTGTCGTTCGCATTACTCGTCGCGACCGGCATCAAATTGCGTCGCAATCCTCCGACTCACCAGCGCCTGATTTTTTTTGCTTCCATTTCGATCATCGGTCCGGCGTTTGCACGCTTTGCCTTCTGGCCTGCAATCGGACTCGGGCTGGGTTTCGCGCCCATACTCGCAATGGGAGGGATGCTCGCACTGATCCTGGTCGCCGTGACTTATGACCTGTCCCGATCACGTCGGGTAATGCGCGCTACGCTGGCGGGGCTGGCGGGCGTGATTACGCCGCTCGTCATTGGTACCGCTGTCGCAATGAGCGGAATGGGCTACTCGTTACTGCATTCGTAGTGTCGTTTCGCAAGACGTTGACCTGGTTTAAGGAAGATCAGTGCCCAGGTCGCGATACTTCATACATGGCCAAGAAATTTCCCATCCATCCCATCCGCCCCGAGCGTTTGTGCTGGGGATGCGACAAATACTGCCCCGCAGATTCGCTCGCATGCGGCAACGGTTCGGAGCGCACGCAGCACCCCGTAGAACTGTTCGGCGATGACTGGCAGGCGTGGGGACTCGATTCGAAACAATCCTCCGATTCCGGTTCCGCATGAACGCAACGCCAGCGTCGTCGACCGCCTGATCAGGCGCTCAAGGCAGCCTCAAGCGTGAACATTCGGATCGTATCGTTCAGCGTATGCGCCTGTTCCTGCAGGGCCTGCGCCGCACCGGCCGCCTGCTCGACGAGCGCGGCGTTCTGCTGCGTGACGCTGTCCATCTGCCCCACGGCCTGGTTGACCTGCTCGATGCCGATGCGCTGCTCGTCGCTGGCGGCCGTGATGTCGGCCATGATGCCCGTCACCTTGCGCACGCTGGCCAGCACGCGCTGCATGGTGTCGGCCGCGCGGCCGGTGAGTTCCGTGCCGCCCGCGATCTTCGCCGTCGAATCGTCGATCAGGTGGCGGATCTCGCGCGCCGCGGCGGCCGAGCGCTGTGCGAGGTTGCGCACTTCGGTGGCGACGACGGCAAAGCCCTTGCCCTGCTCGCCCGCGCGGGCCGCTTCCACCGCCGCGTTGAGCGCGAGGATATTGGTCTGGAACGCGATCCCGTCGATGATGCCCGTGATGTCCGCGATGCGGCGCGCGCCGTCGCTGATCTCGTCCATCGTGGCCGCCACGCGCGCGACCGCGTCGCTCCCCTCGGCCGTGATCGTCGCCGTGGCCGCCGCCAGTGCGTTCGCTTCGCGCGCATTGTCCGCGTTCTGCTGCACCGTGCCCGTCAACTCTTCCATCGACGACGCGCTCTGCTGCAAGGCGCTCGCCTGCATCTCCGTGCGTGCCGACAGGTCCATGTTGCCGCTCGCGATCTGCGAGGACGCCGTCGCGATCGTCTCGGTGCCGCGCCGTACTTCGCCGACCATCGTGCCGAGGCTCGCGTTCATCGCCGCCAGCGCGCCGAGCAGCTCGCCGACTTCATCGTTCGACGTTGCTTCGATTTTGCTGGTGAGGTCCCCGCCGGCCACGCGCTGCGCCACCGCGACGGCGCTGCGCAGCGGCAGTACGATCGAACGGGCGAGGCGGACGGCGAATACGAGACCCACGGCCAGCGCGGCGGCGCCCAGCGCCAGCATCCACATGCGGCCGGATGCGATCCTGTCCTGCACGGCCTTGCCCGCGGCGACGGCGCGGCCCTTCTGCAGCACGTTGAGGTCGTGCACGGCCTGCTGCAGCGCGTCCAGCCGGGGCAGCGTCTCCGCCAGCACCAGCTGCTGCGCATCGTCGCGCCTGCCCGCTGCGACGAGGGCATTCACCTGCGTGAACGAGGCCACGTACGCCTCGCGCCGCTCGGTCACCCGTGCCAGCACGGCCTTGCCTTCCTCGCTGGCGACGAGGCGGCGCAGGGTCGCCAGCGCGCCGTCGATCTCCTGCCGGTTCGCCGCGATCTTCTCGCGCACCCTGGCGCGGTAGCCGTCGTCCGGCGCAATGAACAGTTCCAGCGTGCGGCGCGCATTGGCCCGCGTCATCGTGTCGATGGTGGCGGCAGCTTCCGCCTTGGCCCAGTCCTCGTCGACGAGGGTTCCCGTCGCCTGGCCCACGTCGTGGAAGCGCTGCAGGCCGATCGCGACCACGAGCGCGAGCAGCAACAGCACGAGACCGAAGCCGGCGGCAAGACGGGTGCCGATCCTGAAGTTTGACATTTTCATATGAATTCCTTTCGTTCCGACACATTATTGCCGCAGAGAAACCGAGTCTAACGGCAGCACGCGCGGTCCGACATACGCCGAAAGGACTAGCCGGCGTCCTCCGTCCTGCCGACTGTCAGAGTGGCGCGCGGTCTCTACAATCTTCACCATCACCCCTTTGGAGAACCGCGATGTTGCGCGACCGCTACGGCCGAACGATCGAATACCTGCGCCTGTCCGTGACGGACCGTTGCGACCTGCGCTGCACGTATTGCATGCCGACGGGTTTCAAGGGGTTCGAGGAACCGGAGGACTGGCTCACGTTCGACGAGATCGAGCGGCTGCTGCGCGCGTTCGCCCGCCTGGGCACGCGCCGCATCCGTTTGACGGGCGGCGAGCCGCTGCTGCGTCGCCATGTGACGGATCTCGCCGGGCGCATCGCCGCGATCCCCGGCGTCGACGACCTGTCGCTGTCGACCAATGCCACGACCCTGCGCCGCCATGCGGAGGCGCTGCGCCAGGCCGGCGTCGCCCGCATCAACGTGAGCCTCGACACGCTGGACCGCAAGTGCATGCAGTCGATCACGGGCCGCGACAGCCATGCGCGCATCCTGGACGGCATCATGGCCGGCAAGGAAGCCGGGTTCGATCCCATCAAGATCAACATGGTCGCCATGCGCGGCGTGAACGACGGCGAGATCGAGGCCATGGCCGAGTTCTGCATCGGGCACGGCTTCGTCTTCCGCCTGATCGAGGTGATGCCGATGGGAGAGACGGGACAGAACGCCGCGTACTTGGACCTGCAGCCGGTGCGCGAACGGCTCCGGCAAAAATTCGACCTCGTGCCGCAGGCGCTGGAACTGGGCGGCGGGCCCGCGCGCTACCTCGCCACGCGCGACGGCAGGAGCAGCATCGGCTTCATCACGCCCCTGTCGCAGCATTTCTGCGCCACCTGCAACCGCGTGCGCCTGTCGGTGGACGGCACCTTGTACCTGTGCCTGGGCCAGGAAGAGAAATTCGAATTCCGTCCTCTGCTGCGCGGCGGCGCCAGCGACGCCGACCTGGAAGCGGCGATCCGTCACGCCATCGAACTGAAACCCCACCAGCACGACTTCACCGCGCGGCCGGAAAAGATCGTACGCTTCATGTCGCAGACGGGAGGCTGACATGCAGGACATCGAACGCTTCATCCGCGGCTTTTCCCGCTTCCAGCAGCGCTTCATGAGCGAGCCGGTCGTGCGCGCTTCGCTGCGGGACGGCCAACATCCGTCCACCCTCGTCATCGGCTGCTGCGATTCACGCGTGGATCCGGCACTCCTCACGGGCTGCGATCCGGGCGACATCTTCGTCGTCCGTAACATCGCGAACCTCGTCCCGCCCTGCACCGCGGACGCATCGGCCGGCGTCAGCTCCGCCATCGAATTCGCCGTGTGCGGCCTGGAAGTGGCCCGCGTCGTCGTGCTGGGGCATGCGCGCTGCGGCGGCATCCGGGCGCTGATGTCCGGCAGGCGCGTGACCGACGAGACGGATTTCGTCGCGCGCTGGATGCGCATCGCGCAACCCGTGCGCGAGGAAGTGCTGCGCGCGCTGCCGCACAAGCACGACGACGCCCGCTGCCGCGCCGCCGAGCAGGCCAGCATCCTGCATTCGCTCGACAACCTGATGACTTATCCGTGGCTGCGCCGGCGCGTGGAAGCGGGCAAGGTCGCGTTGCACGGCTGGTACTTCGACATCGAAACCGGTTCGCTGCTGGCCTACTCCCCGCGCAAGCAGGAATTCCTGAACCTCGTACAGCCGCTGGACGCCGCCGCATGACCACGCCGGATTACCCGCCGATTCCAGGCCATTTACGCCTGTCGACCCGCATCGCCGGTGCCCTCATCGGCTTTTTGCTGCTGGCACTCACCGCCATCGGCACCACGTTGTGGCTGTCGTGGCAACTGGAAGGGTCGGCGGCCGCCATCAACGAGACGGGCGGCGTGCGCAAGCAGGAATATCGCCTTGCGATGCTGCTCGCCCGCGAAGGGTCGGCCCGCGAGGCGCGCGCGCAGATCGCGTCCATCGATGCAACCCTTGCGCTGATCGACCGCGGCGACCCGCAGCGCCCCCTCGGCCTGCCGCCGACGGCCACGATCCGCGACAGCTTTTCCCTCGCCACGCTGCGCTGGCAGCGCGAACTGCGGCCGCTCGCGCTGCAGGTGCTGCAGGCGCGCGGCGACGAGCGCATGGTCGCGCTGCGCGACTTCCTCGGGCGGGTCGACACGTATGTCGCCCAGATCGACGCGATCGTGGGCCTGATCGAACGGGACAACGAGGTGCGCACGTTCTGGCTGCGTTGCTCGCAACTGGCGCTGATGGCGCTGGCGATGGGCGGCACCGTGGTCCTCGTGTACCTGATGTTCAGCCTCATCGTCGACCCCGTCGAGCGCCTGCATGCCGGCATGCGCAGCATGGCCGACACGGATTTCGGCGTCCGCCTGGACGTGGCCAGCCAGGACGAATTCGGCCAGCTCGCAACGGGTTTCAACCGCATGGCCGACCGGCTGGAACAGGTCTATGCGAGCCTGGAAGACAAGGTGCGCGAGAAGACGGCCGCGCTGGAAGGCCAGAACCGCGAGCTGGCGCTGCTGTACGACAGTGCCGCGTTCCTGCAGGTGCGCCAGACGCTCGAGCCGATGTGCGAAGGCTTCGTCGAACGCATCATGCGCTACTTCGGCGCGGACGGGGGCTCCGTGCGGCTCGTCGACGATGCCGCGGACAAGGTGCACCTCGTCGTGCAGGTCGGCCTGTCCGACGAGATGGTCAAGGCCGAGCGCTGCATGCCGGTCGGCGACTGCCTGTGCGGCGAAGCGGCGCAGGGCAAGCATCCCGTCGTGCGCCTGCTGCGTACCCTGCCCGATCCCGAGCCCTCGCGCTGCGCGCGCGACGGATTCGCGACCGTATCCGTGTTCCAGATTTTTGCGCAAGACCAGCACCTTGGGGTGTTCAGCCTGCATTTCCGCACCGAGAGAAGCTTCAGCGAGCGCGAAACCGCGCTGCTGGAGACACTCGGCCGGTTGCTGGGCACCGCCATCGAAAACATGCGGCTGGCCGCGCGCGAGCGCGAGATGGCCATCTCGGAAGAGCGCAACATGGTGGCGCGCGGCCTGCACGACAGCATCGCCCAGGGCCTGAACTTCCTGAACCTGCAGGTGCAGATGCTGGAACAATCGCTGCACGACGGCCAGCAGCAGGACGCCGCCGCGATCGTGCCGCTGCTGCGCGCGGGCGTGCAGGAAAGCTACGAGGACGTGCGCGAGCTGCTGCAGAACTTCCGCAGCAGGCTGGAAGAGGATGACCTCAACAGCGCGCTGCGCAAGGCCGTGCGCAAGTTCCGCGACCAGACGGGCGTCGAGGCCAGCTTCCGCACCGAAGGCAGTGGCGGCCTGCCCTTCCCCCGCGAGGAACAGCTGCAACTGCTGTTCATCGTACAGGAGGCGTTGTCGAACATCCGTAAACACGCCCAGGCCGACAAGGTGCTCGTGCAGGTCCGTGACGGCCAAGACTTTTCGCTATCGATCAGCGATAATGGGGTCGGGTTCGATTCCGCCGCGGTGCCGGCATCCGGCGACAGCCACGTGGGATTGCACATCATGCGCGAACGGGCCCGGCACATCAACGCCGACCTGGCCATCGAGTCCGGGACCGGCGCCGGCACCACCGTCCGCCTGCACGTACCGAGCACGCACCGGCGGGCCGCTTGAATCGAATGGAGTTGAGTATGGAAGACCCCCGCGAGCCGATCAGCGTACTGCTGGTCGACGATCACACGTTGTTCCGCAGCGGCGTACGCTCGCTGTTGCAGCGCAATCCGCGCTTCACCGTCGTCGGCGAGGCGTCGGACGGCATCGACGGCGTGAAGCGGGCAATGCAGCTGAAGCCCGACGTGATCCTGCTCGACCTGCACATGCCCGGCATGACCGGCGTGGAGACGCTTGAGCTGATCCTGCAGGGCTGGCCCGAGGCGGCCGTGATCATGCTGACCGTGTCCGAGGAAGGCGAAGACCTCGCCACCGCCCTGCAGGCCGGCGCGCGGGGCTATTTGATCAAGAACATCGACGCCGACTACCTGCAGCGCGCCATCGAACGCGCGGCCGCCGGCGAATCCGTGCTCGCCGAATCGATGGCTGCCAAACTCGTGGCCCAACTGCAGAAGCAGCGCGAACCCAAGCCGGCCGCGCCGCCGTCGGAGCTGGACAAGCTGACGCCGCGCGAACGCGAAATCCTCGCGTGCCTCGCGCGTGGCGAAAGCAACAAGCTGATCGCGCGCGTGCTGGACCTGGCCGAGAGCACGGTCAAGATCCACGTGCAGAACATCCTCAAGAAGCTGGGCCTGTCGAGCCGGGTGCAGGCGGCGGTGTTCGCCGTCGAGCAGGGTCTCGGCAGCGGGCCGGATCGGCAAACGTAACGCGAACGTCCGCGTGGGCACCGGGTGCCCACCCAACGACACACCGATTCACGTAGGACGGGACCCCGTGCCCACGTTGGCGTCACCGTAACGCGAGTAACGCTTCCTTTGCTTCCTCGTATGCGCTCGTAAGCGCAGCTAACTGCGCCTCCGCATCCTCGACATTCTCCGCCTTCCCCATCAGCTCGAGATTCGTGCACGGCACCCGCATCCGGTTCGCGCCCACGAAATCGATGCTCGACAACAGGTAGTGCGCCGTCGCCGCCAGCAGCTGCCCGTCGCGCTCGCGCACGGCGTGTTCCAGCTTGTGCAGCAGCTGCGGCACCTCGCCCACGAACGCGTTCACGACGTCGTCCAGCAGTGACGCATCGTCGTCGATCGTGCGCAGCTGCGCGATGCGGGCCGGGTCCAGCACCGTACCGCCCGCGCGGCGCGCCGCCACGTGGTCGCGCGCCGCGGCCAGCGCCTTGTCCAGCACCTCCATCTCGATGGGCTTCGGTACGTAATCGTTCATGCCGGCGTCCAGGCAGCGTTCGCGGTCGCCCGGCATGGCATTGGCCGTCATCGCGATGATGTACGGCGCGCTGGCACCGCGGAAGCGCTCGCGCAGGCGGCGCGTCGCTTCCAGGCCATCCATTTCCGGCATCTGCATGTCCATCAGGATCACGGGATAGTCCTGGCGCTCCAGCGCCGCCACGGCTTCGAGGCCGTTGCCGACGACATCCGCGCGATAACCCAGGTGGCGCAGCAGCTGGCGGATGACCTTCTGGTTGATCGTGTTGTCCTCGGCGACGAGGATGGCGAGGTCCGTCTCTTCCCGGGCGGGCACCGGCGCCGGCCGCGTCGCTGCCTGGCGCTCGCCCTGCACCTGCTGCAGCGCTTCCAGCAGCGCGGCCGGTTTGATCGGCTTGCTCAGCCACGCGGAGAATTCGCGCACCGCGCCCCCTTCGACGCCGGCCTGGCGCTGGCCGACGGACGTCAGCAGCACGAGCGGCAGCGCGGCGCGGTCGCGGTGCTTGCGCAGCTCGGCCGCGAGGCGGGCGCCATCCATGTCGGGCATCTGCATGTCCAGCACGGCGACGTCGAACGGGTGGCCGTCGCGCACGAGGTCCAGCGCTTCCACGGCCGACGCCGCGGCCAGCGGCACCATGCCCCACAACAGCGCCTGTTTCATCAGGATGCGGCGGTTCGTCGCGTTGTCGTCGACGATCAGGATGCGGCGTCCGCGCACCGTGGCCGCGCGGTCGCGCAGCACGTGCTCGGCCAACTGGTCGTCGAACGCGTCGGCGACGATCGCCGCGCTGAACGTCGAACCCCGTCCCGGCTCGCTGTCCACCGTCAGGCCGCCGCCCATCATTTCCGCGAGGCGCCGGCTGATCGTCAGGCCGAGGCCCGTACCGCCGTATTTACGCGTCGTGGACGCATCGACCTGGGTAAATGAGTGAAAGATGTCGTCCAGCCGGTGCGGCGGGATGCCGATGCCCGTGTCGCGCACGGCGAACACGAGGCGGTAGCCGCCCCCACCGCGCGGCTCGCCCGACACGGTGACGACGACTTCGCCGTGATGCGTAAACTTGATCGCGTTCGACAGGAGGTTCACGAGGATCTGCCGCAGGCGCGTAGCATCGGCAAGGATCGTGGCCGGCACGCCCGGCTCGATCATGTAGGCGAGATCGAGGTTCTTGTCGCTGGCGCTCGGCGCGAGCAAGTCCAGCGCCTCCTCGACGCAACGGCGCACTTCGAACGCGTGGCGCTCGAGGTCGAGGCGCCCCACTTCCAGCTTCGAATAATCGAGCAGGTCGTTGATGATGGAGAGCAGCGCCTCGCTGCTGGAGCGGATCGTCTCCGTGTAGTCGCGCTGCTCCTCGTCGATGTCCGTGTGCAGCAGGAGGCTCGTCATGCCGATGACGGCGTTCAGCGGCGTGCGGATCTCGTGGCTCATATTGGCGAGGAACATGCTCTTGGCCTGCATCGCCGCCTCCGCGCGGTCGCGCGCCAGTTCCAGTTCGCGCTCGTACGCCTTGCGTTCCGAGATGTCCTGCAGGATCGCCGTGAGGATCACGCGCCCGCCCGCTGCCGACTTCGAGATCGTCGCCTCGGCCGGGAATTCGCTGCCGTCCTTGCGCACGGCGTAGATCGTGCCCCGCTCGCCCATGCGCCGGGCCGCGCGCGCATCGTGCTGGAAGCCGGCCACCCGTTCCGCGTGGCCGGGGCGAAAGCGCGGCGGCATCAGCATCGCCAGGTCCTGGCCCGTCACTTCCGCCGCGGTCCACCCGAACACCCGTTCCGCGCCCTGGTTGAACAGAATGATCTTCTGCCGCTCGTCCGTGCAGATCACCGCGTTTTCGGCAATGTCGATGATGTTGCTGAGCTGTTCCGGGCTGAGTGTGTGCGGCATGAGAGGTTCCGTGCGACTGGGCGATAGGGCAATAGGCGCCATCGTACACGCACCTACGCCTTTGTGACTAGGTCGCCTAGCTCTATTGCGCTGCCGCGCACACCCCTCCGGCCAATGGTTGGGCTGGCCGCCGCCACGTACGCTTCCATCATCACAACAAGGGAGAAAATCATGGGCACCGACAGACGCCCCCTCGCGGTCCTGGTCAGCAGTACGTTCGCATTCACGATCTGCTTCGCGATCTGGATGATGTTCGCGGTACTGGGCATCCCCATCAAGACGAAGCTCGGCCTGAACGAAACGGAATTCGGTCTCCTCATCGCCACGCCCGTGCTGAGCGGCGCCCTCGTGCGCGTCCCGCTCGGCATCTGGACCGACCGTTACGGCGGCCGCATCGTGTTCTTCACGCTGATGCTCGCCTGCGCGCTGCCGATCTACCTGATCAGCTACGCCACCGCCTACTGGCATTTCCTCGCGCTGGGCCTCTTCGTGGGCCTGGCCGGCGGCTCGTTCTCGGTCGGCACGCCGTACGTTGCGCGCTGGTTCGGCAAGGAGCGCCGCGGCCTCGCGATGGGCGTGTTCGGCGCCGGTAACTCCGGTTCCGCGCTGACCAAGTTCGTGGCCCCCGCCATCATCGCCGCCCTCGGCTGGCAGGCGCTGCCCAAGGTGTACGCCGCCGCGATGGTCGCCACCGCGCTGCTGTTCTGGTTCGGCACCTATTCCGATCCGTCGCACAAATCCGCATCGGGCGAAAGCTTCGCGGCGCAGATGCGCGTGCTGAAGGACCCGCGCGTGTGGCGCTATTGCCAGTACTACTCCGTCGTGTTCGGCGGCTACGTGGCCCTGGCGCTGTGGATGACGAAATACTACGTGGGCGAATACGGCTTCGGCCTCAAGGAAGCGGCGCTGCTCGCAGCGTGCTTTTCGCTGCCGGGCGGCGTGCTGCGCGCGCTGGGCGGCTGGATCTCCGACAAATTCGGCGCCTACAAGGTCACCTGGTACGTGATGTGGGTGTGCTGGGTGTGCTTCTTCATCCTGTCGTATCCGCAAACCACGATGAGTGTCAAGACCGTCAGCGGCGCCATGGACATGCACATCGGCCTCGGCCCCGTGACCTTCACCCTGCTGCTGTTCGTCGTCGGCGTCGCGATGGCGGTCGGCAAGGCTTCCGTGTTCCGCTTCATCGCCGACGATTTCAGCGACAACATCGGCGCCGTCTCGGGCGTCGTCGGCCTGGCCGGCGGCCTCGGTGGCTTCATCCTGCCGATCATGTTCGGCGCCATCGTCGACCTCACCGGCATCCGTTCCAGCTCCTTCATGCTGCTGTACGGGACCGTGTGCGTCTCGCTCGTCTGGATGCATTTCTCGTTCAAACCGCAAACCAGGGCGCCCGTCGCCGCACCGGTCACGCCCCTGCGCAAGGCCGCCTGATTCCAACATAAACCATCACAGGAGAACATCGTGAGCCGTTACCTCATCTCGACCTGGGAACCCGAGGTTCCCGCCTTCTGGCACAGCCGGGGCAAGCCCACGGCCAACCGCAACCTCTGGATCTCGATCCCCGCGCTGATGCTGGCGTTCGCGATCTGGATGGTGTGGAGCGTCGTCGTCGTCAACCTGCCGGCCATCGGCTTCAAGTACAGCACCAACCAGCTGTTCTGGCTCGCCGCCGTGCCGGGCCTGTCCGGCGCCACCTTGCGTATCTTTTATTCGTTCATGGTGCCGATCTTCGGCGGCCGCAAATGGACGGCCATCTCCACCGCGTCGCTGCTGATCCCAGCTTTGGGCATCGGCTTCGCCGTGCAGGACCCGAACACGAGCTATCCGACCATGCTCGTGCTGTCGCTGCTGTGCGGCTTCGGCGGCGGCAACTTCGCGTCGTCGATGGCGAACATCAGCTTCTTCTACCCGAAAGCGCAGAAGGGCTACGCCCTCGGCATGAACGCGGGCCTCGGCAACCTGGGCGTCTCCGCCGTGCAGTTCGTCGTTCCGCTCGTGATCGGGTTCGCCTTGTTCGGCGGCGAGCCGCAGGCATGGGCCAAGGCAGGTCACACCAAGCAGATGTGGCTGCAGAACGCGGGCTTCGTCTGGGTGCCGTTCATCATCGTCAGCACGCTGGCCGCCTGGTTCGGCATGAACGACCTGGCATCGGCCAAGGCGTCGTTCGCCGAGCAGGCCGTGATCTTCAAGCGCAAGCACAACTGGCTCATGTGCTGGCTGTACGTGGGTACCTTCGGTTCGTTCATCGGCTATTCGGCCGCCTTCCCGCTGCTCACCAGCACCCTGTTCCCGCAAGTGAACCCGCTGCAGTACGCCTTCGTCGGCCCCCTCGTCAGCGCCCTCGCCCGCGTGGCCGGCGGCTATGTTGCCGACAAGCTGGGCGGCGCCCGCGTCACCGTGTGGACTTTTGTCGCGATGATCCTGGCCGTGCTGGGCGTGCTGCACTTCCTGCCGCATGGGACCAACCTTGGGAGCTTCTCCGGCTTCTTCGGCATGTTCCTCGTGCTGTTCGCCTGCACCGGCGTCGGCAACGCTTCGACCTTCCGCATGATCCCCGTGATCTTCCTGACCCTGCACCAACGCGCCGCGAAAGGCCAGTCGGAGGGCGCGCAAGCCCAGGCCGTCGCCAGCGCCAACAAGGAAGCGGCTGCAGTGCTGGGCTTCACCTCGGCCATCGCCGCCTATGGCGCCTTCTTCATCCCGAAGAGCTACGGCACCTCGATCGCCCTGACGGGCAGCGCCGACGCCGCGCTGTGGTGCTTCATCGGCTTCTACGTCACGTGCATCGCCGTCACCTGGTGGTTCTATGCCCGCAAGGGTGCCGAGATCACCTGCTAGTCATAAAGGAGTAGACGGCCTACTCCGTATGTCGCGGCCGGACCGACTTCTTGCGAATACCGCACTGCCGGTCCGCTCCGTAGACTGAACACAGCTGCACCACACCGAATATCGAGAGCGCGCCCCGGCGCGCCGTTGGAGAAACCATGAGTCACTTTTTGGACCGCCTGAAATTTTTCGGCAAAACGGGCGACACGTTTTCGAATGGCCACGGGGCCGTCGTCAACGAAGACCGCACCTGGGAGAAGGCCTACCGCCAGCGCTGGCAGCACGACAAGATCGTGCGCTCCACGCACGGCGTGAACTGCACGGGCTCGTGCAGCTGGAAGGTCTACGTCAAGAACGGCCTGATCACCTGGGAGACCCAGCAGACCGACTACCCGCGCACCCGCCCCGACCTGCCGAACCATGAACCCCGCGGTTGCCCGCGCGGCGCCAGCTACTCGTGGTACGTCTACTCGGCGCAGCGCGTCAAACACCCGATGGTGCGCGGCCGCCTGATGCAGCTGTGGCGCGAAGCCCGCGCCACCCGGGATCCGGTCGCCGCCTGGGCCGCCATCATGAACGACCCGCAGAAGGCCGCCAGCTACAAGACCGTGCGCGGCCAGGGTGGCTTCGTGCGCGCCAAGTGGGACGAGGTGAACGAGATCATCGCCGCCGCCAATGCCTACACGATCGGCAAATACGGCCCGGACCGCATCATCGGCTTCTCGCCGATCCCCGCCATGTCGATGGTGAGCTATGCCGCCGGCACGCGTTACCTGAGCCTCATCGGCGGCGTCGCCATGAGCTTCTACGACTGGTACTGCGACCTGCCGCCTTCGAGCCCGCAGGTGTGGGGCGAACAGACGGACGTGCCGGAATCGGCCGACTGGTACAACTCGACTTACCTGATGGTGTGGGGTTCCAACGTTCCGATGACCCGCACTCCCGACGCCCACTTCTACACGGAAGTGCGCTACAAGGGCACGAAGACCGTGGCCGTGTCGTCCGACTTCGGCGAGATGGCCAAGTTTGGCGACATCTGGCTCGCGCCCAAGCAGGGTACCGACGCCGCGCTCGCGATGGCAATGGGCCACGTGATCCTGAAGGAATTCCACGCGACCGGCAAATCCGCCTACTTCCGCGACTACGCCAAGCAGTACACCGACTTCCCGATGCTCGTGCTGCTGAAGGAACGCGACGGCACGCTGGTCCCCGACTACTTCCTGCGCGCGTCGCACCTCGCGAACAACCTGGACGAAACCAACAACCCGGATTGGAAGACGCTCGTCATCGACCAGGCCACCGGCAAGATCGTCGCGCCGGGCGGCTCAATCGGCTTCCGCTGGGGCGAGTCGGGCAAGTGGAACCTCGAACAGAAGGAAGGCGCCACGGGCAACGCGATCGACCCGCAGCTGTCGCTGCTGGACGGCCATGACCGCATCGTCCCGGTGGGCTTCCCCTACTTCGGCGGCAATGATGCGGACGACCTCCTGCTGCGCAATGTGCCGGTCAAATCGATCACGCTGGCCGACGGCACGACGGCGCTCGTCACCACCGTGTACGACCTGTCGATGGCGAACTACGGCGTCGACCGCGGCATCTGCCCGAACGCTGCGAAGAATTACAGCGACGACGTCCCGTACACCCCCGCATGGCAGGTGAAGCACACGGGCGTGAAGGCGGAAGACGTCATCACCGTGGCGCGCGAATTCGCCGACAACGCCGACCGCACCCGCGGCAAATCGATGGTGATCGTCGGCGCAGCGCTGAACCACTGGTACCACATGGACATGACGTACCGCGGCATCATCAACATCCTCATGATGTGCGGCTGCATCGGCCAGAGCGGCGGCGGCTGGGCCCACTACGTCGGCCAGGAAAAGCTGCGCCCGCAGACCGGCTGGACCCCGCTCGCGTTCGCACTGGACTGGAACCGCCCGATGCGCCAGATGAACTCGACGTCGTTCTTCTACGCCCACACGAGCCAGTGGCGCCACGAAAAGCTGCACACGTCGGAGATCCTGTGCCCGACCGCCGACGGCAAGCTGGAAGAGATGTCGCTGATCGACTTCAACGCCAAGGCCGAGCGCATGGGCTGGCTGCCGTCCGCGCCGCAACTGGAGACGAATCCGCTGGACGTCGTGCGCGCCGCGGAAAGCGCGGGCCAGGACCCGGCGAAGTACGCCGTCGAGCAGATCAAGGCCGGCAAGCTGAATTTCTCGTGCGACGATCCGGACAACCCCGCGAACTTCCCGCGCAATATGTTCGTGTGGCGTTCCAACATCCTGGGCAGCTCGGGCAAGGGCCACGAGTACTTCCTGAAATACCTGCTGGGCACCCAGAACGCGCTGATGAGCGATGAAGACGACTGCATCAAGCCGCGCGACATCAAGGTGCGCCCGGCCGCCGAAGGCAAGCTCGATCTGCTCGTCGTGCTGGACTTCCGCATGTCGACGACGTGCCTGTACGGCGACATCGTGCTGCCGACGGCGACCTGGTACGAGAAGGATGACCTGAACACCTCCGACATGCACCCGTTCATCCACCCGCTGTCCGAAGCCGTGCAGCCGCTGTGGGAAGCGAAGTCGGATTGGGATATCTACAAGGGCCTTGCCGCGAAGTTCTCGGAAATCGGTGGCGCCCACCTGGGCACGCGCAAGGACCTGATCCTCACGCCGCTGCTGCACGACACCCCGGGCGAACTCGGTCAGCCGTTCGATCCGAAGGACTGGCGCGCCGGCGAATGCGAGCCGATCCCCGGCAAGACGATGCCGTCGATGACCGTCGTGGAACGCGACTACCGCCAGATCCACAAGAAATACACGTCGATCGGCCCCTTGCTGGAAAAAGCCGGCAACGGCGGCAAGGGCATCGGCTGGGAAACGAAGCACGAAGTCGACGTCCTCCGCGGCATCAACCGCACCGTGCTGGAAGAAGGCGTATCGAAAGGCCAGCCGCGCCTGGACACGGCGATCGACGCCGCCGAAATGATCCTCACCCTGGCGCCGGAAACGAACGGCCACGTGGCGGTGAAGGCGTGGGACGCGCTGTCGAAGATCACGGGCCGCGACCACACGCATCTCGCCATTCCCCGCGAGCACGACAGCATCCGCTTCCGCGACGTGCAGGCGCAGCCGAGAAAGATCATCTCGTCGCCGACGTGGTCGGGCCTGGAAAGCGAGGAAGTCAGCTACAACGCCGGCTATACGAACGTGCACGAACTGATCCCCTGGCGCACGCTGACGGGCCGCCAGCAGTTCTACCAGGACCACGTCTGGATGCGCGACTTCGGCGAAGGCCTGTGCGTGTACAAGGCTGCGATCAACACCAAGACGACGGAAGCGATCATGAACCGCCGTCCGAACGGGAACAAGGAGCTGGCCCTGAACTGGATCACCCCGCACCAGAAATGGGGCATCCACTCGACCTACTCCGACAACCTGCGCATGCTGACCCTGTCGCGCGGCGGGCCGCACGTGTGGCTGTCCGAGATCGACGCGAAGGCCGCGGGCATCGAGGACAACGACTGGATCGAGGTGTTCAACGTGAACGGCACCCTGACGGCCCGTGCTGTCGTGAGCCAGCGCGTCCCGGAAGGCATGACGATCATGTACCACGCCCAGGAAAAGATCGTGAACGTGCCGGGTGCGGAAACGTCGAAGAAGCGCGGCGGCATCCACAACTCGGTGACGCGCGCCGTGACCAAGCCGACGCACATGATCGGCGGTTACGCCCAGCTGTCGTACGGTTTCAATTACTACGGCACGGTGGGTTCGAACCGCGACGAATTCGTCGTGGTCCGCAAGATGCGCGACGTGAACTGGATGGAAGGCCCCCGCGACGAATCCCGTCCGAACGGCGACCAGCAGCCGGCGCGCCCGGCGCCTGCGAAGCCGGTCGGCGCCCCGAAGCGCGAGACGGAAGAACGCGAACCCGCACTGGCAAGAGTCGCCAGCCCAAAGGGTGCTTGAAAGAATAACGAGGTAATGACATGAAAATCAGAGCACAAATCGGCATGGTGCTGAACCTGGACAAATGCATCGGCTGCCACACCTGCTCGGTGACTTGCAAGAACGTCTGGACGAGCCGCGACGGCGTGGAATACGCCTGGTTCAACAACGTCGAGACGAAGCCCGGCATCGGCTACCCGAAGGAATGGGAAAACCAGGACAAGTGGAACGGCGGCTGGAAACGCACCGCGTCCGGCAAGATCGAGCCGCGCCAGGGCAGTCGGCTGAAGATCCTGGCGAACATCTTCGCCAACCCGAACCTGCCGCAGATCGACGAATACTACGAGCCGTTCACGTACGACTACGAGCGCCTGCAGAACGCGCCGCTGTCCGAGACGCCGCCGACCGCCCGCCCGATCTCCGTCCTGACCGGCAAGAAGATGGACAAGATCGAATGGGGCCCGAACTGGGAAGATGATTTGGGAGGCGAATTCGCCAAGCGCAGCAAGGATAAGCTGTTCGACAACGTGCAGAAGGAGATGTACTCGACGTTCGAGAACACCTTCATGATGTACCTGCCGCGCCTGTGCGAGCACTGCCTGAACCCGACCTGCGTGGCGTCGTGCCCGTCCGGGTCCGTGTACAAGCGCGAGGACGACGGCATCGTGCTGATCGACCAGGACAAGTGCCGCGGCTGGCGCATGTGCATCTCCGGCTGCCCGTACAAGAAGATCTACTACAACTGGTCGTCGGGTAAGGCCGAGAAGTGCACGTTCTGCTACCCGCGCATCGAAGCGGGCCAGCCGACCGTGTGCTCGGAAACCTGCGTGGGCCGCATCCGCTACCTCGGCGTGCTGCTGTACGACGCCGACAAGATCGAAGCGGCGGCCTCCGTCGCCGACGAGCAGGACCTGTACGAAGCGCAGCTCGGCCTGTTCCTCGATCCGCACGACCCGGACGTGATCGCGGAAGCGCGCCGCCAGGGCATCCCGGACTCGTGGCTCGAATCCGCCAGGCGTTCGCCCGTCTACAAGATGGCGGTCGAATGGAAGATCGCGTTCCCGCTGCACCCGGAATACCGGACGCTCCCGATGGTGTGGTACATCCCGCCGCTGTCGCCGATCCAGGCCGCGGCGGAGAGCGGCAAGATGGGCATGAACGGCATCCTGCCGGACACGAAGAGCCTGCGCATCCCGGTGCGCTACCTCGCCAACCTGCTCACCGCGGGCAAGGAAGCGCCGGTCGTGCATGCGCTGGACCGCATGCTGGCGATGCGTGCGTACATGCGTTCGAAATCGGTCGACAAGGTCGAGAACCTCGACGTGCTGCGCCAGGTGGGCCTGTCGCAGGCGGTCGTCGAAGACATGTACCACATCATGGCCATCGCGAACTACGAAGACCGCTTCGTGATCCCGAGCAGCCACAAGGAGATGGCCGAGGACAGCTTCAACGAAAAAGGCGCGTGCGGCTTCTCGTTCGGTAACGGCTGCTCGGACGGCACCAGCGACGCCTCGCTGTTCGGCAAGAAGAAGCAGGGATCGACGATCTTCGTCTCGATGCCGAAATCGCGCAAGAAGAAAGAAACGGAAGGAGCCTGACATGAACCACTACCGCATCCTGTCCGCCCTGCTGCTGTATCCGGAGGGCGACCTCGTCGCCGCCCTGCCCGAACTGGAAGACGGCCTGCCGCTGCCGATGCGCGCCCAGGTGGCGCCGCTGCTGGCGCACCTGGCCGAGAACGACATGATCACGCTGCAGCAGGAATACGTGCAGACGTTCGACCGCACGCCGTCGCACTCGCTGCACCTGTTCGAGCACATCCACGGCGAATCGCGCGACCGCGGCCAGGCCATGGTCGACCTGATGGAAGAGTACAAGAAGCACGGCCTGGAAATGCAGGGCGACGAGCTGCCGGACTTCGTGCCGCTGTTCCTCGAATTCCTGTCGCAGCTGGACGACGAGGAAGCCGGCCGCCTGCTGGGCGACGCCGTCCATGTGCTGGCGTTCCTCGGCCGCAAGCTGGGCGCGAACGGCAGCCCGTACGCTGGCGTGTTCGACGTGCTGGAGGCCCTGTCGCCGGTCGCCGCGGAAGAACTGTCCGAGCCGCCGATCAAGGACATGGACGAGGCGCTGGAAACCTTCGGCCCGGGCGCGGACGGCGTCGAGCCGCTGCTCAAGCCCCAAGCATCAAGCGGTCCGCAACCGATCAATTTTTACCCGCGCGGCACGCGTCCTGCCGTGCATCAGGAGGAGGTAGCATGAACTATATAAATCAATTCCTGTTCGGGATCTACCCGTACATCGCGCTCGCGATCTTCCTGCTCGGGAGCCTGATCCGCTTCGACCGCGAGCAATACACGTGGCGCTCCGAATCGACGCAGGTGCTGCACACGGGCCAGCTGCGCCTGGGGAGCATCCTGTTCCACATCGGGATCATCGGCCTGCTCGGCGGCCACGCCGTCGGGCTGCTGACGCCCGTATGGGTGTGGGACACGCTGGGCGTGACGCACGGCGCCAAGCAGCTGTTCGCAATGGCCGCCGGCGGCGTGATGGGCAGCCTGTGCCTGATCGGCATCCTGCTGCTGCTCGCCCGCCGCCTCGGCAACGAGCGCCTGCGTGCCGCCACGACGTTCAAGGACAAGATCGTGCTGCTGTGGATCCTGGGCACCCTGCTCCTCGGCCTGTCGTCGATCTTCGTGTCGGCGGGCCATCTCGACGGCCACATGATGGTCCTGCTGATGACCTGGGCCCAGCACATCGTGACGTTCCGCGGCGACGCGGCCGGCTTCATCATCGATGCGCCGCTCGTGTTCAAGCTGCACCTGTTCATGGGGATGTCGCTGTTCGTCATCTTCCCGTTCACCCGCCTCGTCCACATCTGGAGCGGTTTCGGCGCGGTGACTTACCTGGGCCGTGCCTTCCAGCTGGTCCGTCCGCGCTAAGGAGCGATTCAATGGGTATCTCCGTCAACGGCGTCGAGATCGACGACCGCCAGATCGAACTGGAACTGCCGCACCACAAGGGCGCCCCCAATCCGCTGAAGCAGTCGGTGCACGAAGTCGTGCTGCGCACCGTGCTGCTGCAGGAAGCGGACCGCCTCGGCATCTACGGCGACACCGATGCACGCATCGAGGCCCTGCTGACGCAGGAAGTCAGCGTGCCGCAGGCCGACGAAGCGGCGTGCCTCACCTACTACCGGAACCATCCGGACAAGTTTACGCGGGGCGAAATGGTCGAAGCGCGCCACATCCTGTTCCAGGTGACGCCGACCGTGCCGCTGGACCTCGTGCGCGAGACGGCGGAAGACATCCTCGCGGCGCTGCGGGCCGCGCCGGAACGTTTCGGCGAACTGGCGGCGCAGTA
>Ga0187844_10000093_pt1 | contig 64318 bp, 57 predicted proteins | sample SpaLakP09_SKY_50_FD_134517 | JGI IMG/M metagenome (GOLD analysis project Ga0187844, IMG submission 134517) | Oligotrophic lake water microbial communities from Sparkling Lake, Wisconsin, USA - SP09_SKY_50 | ecosystem: Environmental > Aquatic > Freshwater > Lake | place: USA: Sparkling Lake...
CGCCACGTGGCGCCAAGCAGGCAACACGACCATCTTCCCGGAAGGCTTCCTGCCGCTGGAAGACAGCAAGTCGAGCGACGCGTCGCTCGTGACGGGCCTGCGCGGCGACCTCGCCGGCTGGCGCTGGGACGCGAGCGTGAACTTCGGCCGCAACCGCTTCCAGCTGGACGTCGACAACACGGTCAACTATGCCCTCGGCGCCGCCAGCCCGACGCATTTCTATGCCGGCAAACTCGTTCAGACGCAGGAAGTCGCCAACCTGGACGTCGCGCGCGAGATCCCCGTGGCGTGGCTCGCCGGCCCGCTGACCGTCGCTCTCGGCGCGGAGGCGCGCTACGAATCGTACGAGATCGGGGCGGGCGAACCGGATTCGTATTTCGGCTCGGGCTCGCAGGGCTTCTCCGGTTTCCGTCCGGAGAACGCCGGCAGGAACAGCCGCAACAACCAGTCGGTCTACGCGAACTTCGAAGCGGACATCACGAAGCAGCTGTCCGGCTCCATCGCCGTGCGCCATGAACACTACAGCGACTTCGGCGACACCAGCTCCGCCAAGGCGTCGGCCCGCTACGCGCTCACGCCGGCGTTCGCGCTGCGCGGCACGGCATCGAATGGCTTCCGCGCGCCGTCGCTCGCGCAGCAGTTCTACACGATCACGACGACGAACTTCATGGTCGTGAACGGCCAGAACGTGGGCGTCGAGACGGGCACGTTCCCGGTCGGCAGCGCGGCCGCCCTCGCCCTCGGTTCGCAGCCGCTGAAACCGGAAAAGGCGCGCAACCTGTCTATCGGCGCGCAGTGGCAGCCGACGCGCAACTGGACGACGACGGTCGACCTGTACCGCATCGACATCGACGACCGTATCGTGTTCTCGTCGAACGTCCAGCTGAACACGGCGCTGAAGAACACGCTGGCCGCCCAAGGCATCTACGTGGGCGCGGCGCGCTACTTCACGAACGCGGTCGACACGCGCACGAAAGGCGTCGACGTCGTCAGCACGTACCGCCTGAACCTGAAACAGGGCGCGCGCGCGGACTTCACGGTCGCGTACAACCACAACGACAACGACGTGCGCCACGTGGCCGCGACCCCGGCACTGCTGGCCGCGCAAGGCCTCGTGCTGGCCGACCGCCAGACCGTCAACCGCCTGACCGTCGGATCGCCGAAGGATAAACTGAGCCTGGCGGCGGATTACACGCGCGGCGTCTGGAACGGCCATGCCACCGTGACGCGTTACGGAAAATTCACCGTGCCGCAAAACGATCCGGCGCTGGACCAGACCTACGAGCCGCAATGGGTGCTGGACCTGTCGGCGAGCGTGAAGCTGGCATCGAACCTGCGCCTGACGGCCGGCGCGGACAACGTCACGAACCGCTATCCGGCCCAGGTGACGTCGGCCGGCAACCTGAACCTGAACGGCATCACCCGCTACAGCGGCTTCGCGCCGAACGGGTTCAATGGGCGCTTCTGGTACCTGAAGGCCGCGTACGCCTGGTGATGCCGCGCTGCCGCTGACCTCCATGCGTGGGGGGGGAAACGCGGCTCTTCGTCCGGCAAGTTATTGTCGACGAAAGCACCGTTGTCCGCATTGGGCGGACTCGCCTCGGGCCTGGGCGGCATGCTGGCCGGCGCCCCCGGGATCGGGGCGCCGGACGCCGGCTACGACGTCGACGGTTTTGTGCGCAGGAGCGCGGAATTGTCCGAAGTGACGAGCCGCGCCGTCACTGCCAAGCGCCTGCTCGATTCCGGCGAGATGGAACAACGCATGGCCCAGCTGGACAGCGACAGGAAGAAGCTGATCGGCCACGCCCTGCTGAACTTCGCGATCGGCACCCTGCAGGCGATCGAACTGGGCAAGCATGGCCAGGCACTCGTGCAGCAGGCCGGCATCAGCCCCGTGGAACTCGTGCGCATCCTGCCCGTGAAGGGTGCGATCCCGCTGCTGGGCAAGGTGGCCGTCGACGCATCCGGCTTCGTGGGTGGCGTCGTGAAACTCGCGCGCGCCGCGAACATCGGCGTGTCGGATGCACGCACCGGCAGTGCGCCGGTGCGCCTCAACGTGTGAGGACCCGGGCCGTCACACGCGTCCGATACGCATGTTGATGGGCCAGCGCACGGGCCGTCTACGGTCGGGATCGCCCCACGCTGCCGCGATGTCGTTGGCGAAGGCCATCAACAAGTCTTCCCGGCGCGCCTCTTTCGCGTTGCGCACGGCCGACCAGGTCGTCACATAGCCCAGGAATTCGAACAGATGCCACTCGACGCGGATGTCCAGCGACGGCCGCGCGAGTTCCTCGAACGGGAACGGCAAGGTTGCATAGCCCGAATCGACCAGCTTGCGCTCTGCCGGCCAGTACGGTCCGATCTCGTCCCGATAAAACGCCTGGAAGCGCGCGTCGAGCGCCGGCTCCAGGTTCAGCACGCCGTAGCTGATGAGTGCCACCACTGCCCCGGGTACGGCGACCCGTCGCACCTCGCCATAGAATGCAGTCAGGTCGAACCAGTGCGCGGCCTGCGCGGCGGTGACGAGGCTTGCGCTCGCATCCGGCAACGGGAGGCGTTCCGCCGGCGCGCAGCGATAATCGATGCGCCCGTTCGGGATCGTGTTCGCGATCTGGTCGGCGCTCGGATCGAGACCGACGACCTGATCGAAGTGAGGTGCGAGCAGCTGCGTGAGCTGCCCGTTGCCGCATCCGACGTCGACGGCGAGCCGCTGATCCGGCGCCGCCTCGGCCAGGAACTCCGCGAGCCGCTGCGGATACTCGGGCCGAAACCGGGCGTAGGCGCGACCGCCCTGTTCGAACCAGTTACGTGTGATCGACATGTGCATGTTCCTTTTCGAGTTCGGCCTTTGCCGCCATGACGCGGGCCGAAAAGTCTTCGCGCTCGAGCGCTTCGGCCACGGCGACCAGGACTTGCCTGACCGGATAGCCGATGTCCTTTTCGAGCCGGTCGATTGCCGCGAAGGTTGCCGTCCAGTGCCGTTCGAGCTTGCCGACAAGGGCGCTGCCCGCTGCCGTCAAGCGGATGCCGCTCTTGCGGCCATCGTCGAGGGCGTGGCGGGACACGAGCCCGTCCGCCTCCAGCAGCGCAACGGTCTGGCTGATCGCGCCCTGCGTCAGACGGGTACGCCCGGTAATGTCCGTCACCGTCTGCGCGCCGGCGTGCAATGCCCGCAGAACCGGCGTGTACCTGGCCCGGTAGTTCAGGTCGAGCGCCCGGTACTGCGCGTCCGCGCCCTGTTCGATCAGTTCGCTGACGTAGCGGAGCAGTTCACCGAGTCCGGGATTCTGTCTGGCGTCCATGGCTGCAATATACATTAGCGCTAATGGATCTGCAAGACCATTGATTGTTTAAAACCGATAACGTACACTCAGCGCGGCTGTTATCGATAACGAACACGTCACGGAGACATCATGAAACGACGCCAGGTCCTGGCCGGATTGGCCGCCACCATGCCTGCCCTCGCCACGTCGAGCTTCCTGCCGCAGCGCGCGCTGGCGGCCAACGCCTCGGGGCCCTTCAAGCCGGACTGGGACTCGCTGGCGGCGTACGCCACGCCGGACTGGTTCCGGAATGCGAAGTTCGGCATCTGGGCCCACTGGGGCCCGCAGTGCCAGCCGGAATTCGGCGACTGGTACGCGCGCAACATGTACAGGGAGGGCAGCGACGCCTACCGGTACCACCTGCAGACCTACGGCCACCCGTCGAGGTTCGGTTTCAAGGACGTGATCCGGCAGTGGCGCGCCGACCGATGGGACCCGGACGCCCTGCTCGCCCTGTATCGCAAGGCGGGCGCCCGCTACTTCGTCGCGCTGGCGAACCATCACGATAATTTCGACCTGTACGATTGCCGCTTCCAGCCCGGCTGGAATTCGACGCGCATCGGGCCGAAGAAGGACCTGGTCGCCGGCTGGGCGAAGGCGGCGCGCACGCAGGGGCTGCGTTTCGGCGTCAGCGTCCATGCGGCCCACGCATGGACGTGGTACGAGGTGGCCCAGGGTGCGGACAAGGCGGGGCCGTATGCCGGCATCCCGTACGACGGCGTGCTCACGGCAGCCGCCGGCAAGGGCCAATGGTGGGACGGGCTGGACCCGCAGGCGCTGTACGCCCAGCAGCATCCGCTGAGCCGCAAGGTCTTGAGTCCCGCCGAATGGGGCGCGCAGTGGGACTGGGGCGGCGGGGCCGCGCTGCCGCCGCGACGCTACGTCGACAACTTCCACGACCGCACCATCGACCTGATCGACAAATACGATCCGGACCTCGTCTACTTCGACGACACCGCCCTGCCGTTCTGGCCATTCAGCGACGCGGGCCTGCGTATTGCCGCCCACATGTACAACCGGAGCATCGCCACGCGCGGGCGGCTGGAAGCAGTCATCAACGGCAAGATGCTGGACGAACGGCAGCGCCGTTCCCTCGTGTGGGACATCGAGCGCGGGCAGACCGGCGCGATCGAACCGCTGCCCTGGCAGACGTGCACCTGCATCGGCGGCTGGCATTATTCGCGCCCGGGCTACGAGCGCAACGAGTACAAGAGCGCGCGAACCGTCGTGCACATGCTGGTCGACATCGTCAGCAAGAACGGCAACCTGCTGCTCAGCGTGCCCGTGCGGGGCAATGGGACGATCGACGAGAAGGAGCAGGCGATCGTCGAGGAGATCGGCCGCTGGATGGCCCTCCACGGCGAAGCGATCCACGACACGCGGCCGTGGGCCGTGTTCGGGGAAGGCCCTGCGCTGCACGGGACGGCGCCGCTCAAGGACCAGGGCATGAACGAGGGGAAGAATGAACCGCTCACGGCGGCCGACGTCCGCTTCACGGCCAGGGGCGATGCCGTATACGCGTTCGTGATGGGCTGGCCCGCCGGGCGCGAGATCGCGATCGCGGCACTGGGCACGGCGGCCGGGCACCTCGAAAAGCCGGTCGCGCGGGTAGAGTTCGTCGGCACCGGTGCGCCGCTCGCGTTCCGCCAGGCGGCGGACGGGCTGAAGGTGACGCTGCCTGCCGCGGCGCCGGCCCTGCCCTATGCGTTCGCGCTGAAAGTCCTCAGTTAGCCGTAGGGTGGGCACCCCCTACTTGACGCGCTGTTTCTCCAGCTTGCGCGCCAAGGTCCGGCGGTGCATGCCGAGCCGGCGCGCCGCTTCCGAAATATTGAAATCCGTCTCGGCCAGCACGGCGTGGATGCGCTCCCATTCGAGCGTCTTGATCGACGTGGTCCGGTTGGTCAGTTCCAGGTCGGTGTTGCCGGCGACGTGGCCGAAGGCCGCTTCGATGTCGTCCGTGTTCGACGGCTTCGCGAGGTATTGGCGGGCACCGAGCTTGATGGCCTCGACGGCCGTGCCGATGCTGGCGAAGCCCGTCAGCACGACGATCTGCATGTCCGGGTCGTGCGCATGCAGCATCTGCACGCACGCGAGGCCGGAGCTGTTGCCCTTCAGCTTGAGGTCGACGACGGCGTAGTCCGGCGAGTGTTCCTTCAGCAGTTCCTGCGCCTCGTCGAGACCGGGCGCCTGCAGCACCTGGTAGCCGCGCCGCTCGAACGAACGCACGAGGGTGCGGGCGAACGCGTCGTCGTCCTCGATGATCAGCAGCAGGCGGTCTTCGTTGTATTCATCCATGGGCATGTCCCGATTCCTTGTCGAGCGCAATCGCCGACAGCGGCAATGTCAGCGTGACGGCGGCGCCGCCTTCCGGCCGGTTCACGGCCTGCACGGTCCCGCCCAGCGTGCGGGCCACGTTCACGACGAGGAACAGGCCCAGGCCGCCGCCGGGGCGGCCCTTGCTGGACTGGTAAGGCTTGCCGAGCTGCGCCAGCATCGCCGGCGCGAAGCCGGGGCCGCGATCGAGCACGGTCAGTACGAGCGTGCCGTCGACTACGCCCGCTTCCACGCCCACCCAGTCGGGCGACGCTTCGAGTGCGTTGTCCAGCACGTTGTCGATCGTTTGTTTCAGGGCGGAGTCGAAGGCGACCGGCAGGTCGTGTTCGATCCGGTTGTGGTATTCGACCTCGCGCACGGGGCGGCTGTGCTGCCATTCTTCGACGAGCTTGTCGAGGAAGCCGCGGATCGTCGTGCGCGCGGCCGATTCGCCGCGCGTTTCGCCGGCCGACATCAGGATACCGCTGACGATGGATTTGCAGCGCTTCAGCTGCGTCTCCATCTCCGTGATCTCTTCCAGCAAATCCGGGTTGGCCTTGAATTCGCGCATGCGCTTCCAGTCTCCCAGGATCACGGACAGCGTCGCGAGCGGCGTGCCCAGTTCGTGCGCGGCGCCGGATGCGAGGAGGCCCATGCGCACGATGTGCTCTTCTTCTGCCGCGCGCTGGCGCAGGTCCGCCAGCTGCGCCGCCTTGCCTTTCAGCGTGTTCGTGATACGAGAGATGAACACGACGAGCAGCGCCGCGTTCAGGATGAAGCAGATCAGCATGCCCTGCACGTACAGGCTGGAGATCCCGCGCGCATGGTCGAACGGCAGCGCGAGCGGCTTCGCGAAGACGGACAGGCCGGCGAGGCACGCGAGCGTGATGGCGACGATGGTCCATGTCGACCACGCTTCCAGCAGCACGGCCGACAGGATCACCTGCAGCAGGTACAGGAAGGCGAACGGATTCGTCGTGCCGCCGGCCAGGTACAGCTGCATCGTGAGGCTGGCCACGTCGACGAGCAGCGCGAGAAACAGCTCGTTGTTCGTGACGGGCCGGTGTTCGTGCCAGCGCAGGTGGCTGGCGATGTTGAAGGCAATGAGGCACGCGAGCACCTCGAGCATCTGCACGAGCGGCAGGCGCACGTCGAACACGAGGATCGCACCGGCGATCGTCGTGATCTGGCCGATGACGGCGATCCAGCGCAGCTCGATCAGCTGCAGCATGTTCTTGTGGCCGGCGACGTATTCGACGGCGGCGGCGGTGTCCGCGCCCCGTTCGAAGATCCGTTTCAGCAGGTCAGTCGTGTCGTTCATCATTCCTGGTATCGTCGCCGCGGCGGGCCACCCACCACCAGGCGCCGGCCACCATCAAGGCAAGAGCATACCAAGTGAACGCGTACACGAGGTGGGAGTTGGGAAATTTGACGACGGTGAGGCCGCCGACGGGCTGGTCGGGGCTGTCCGGCGGATTCTGCCGCGCGGCGGCGTCGACGAAGAACGGCGCAGCGTCGATCCCGCGCGCGCCGGCGATGGCGGCCACGTCGCGGGTGTACCAGCGGTTTGCGGCCGGGTCGTTCGTGCGCGTGAACGCGCCGTTACGCTCGCTCGTCCTCAGGAGACCGGTGACGTCGACCGCGGGGCCGGCGTGCGCGCACGGGTTCCCGCTCGCGCGCTGCGATGTGTAGCGCGTGCGCGCGCCCAGCTCGGCGGGGATGAAGCCGCGGTTGACGAGGACGATCCCCTGTTCCGTGCACAGCGGCGTGAGCAGCCAGTAGCCGCTGCCCTGCTCGGTGAGGGCCTGGACGGGAGTGGTGAGCGCGTAGAGATAAGTACCGTGCAGCTGCACGTGGCGGTACTCGTCGGATTCGGGGGTGATGCCGGCCCAGCGCGTGCGCGACGGCAGCGGCGCCGGGGCGGCGTGCACGCGTGCTTCCACGCGTGCGATGAGGGCCAGTTTCCACTGCAGGCGAACGACCTGCCATGTACCGAGACCCGCGAAAAGGACGATCAGCAGCACCGCCAACGCCGCCAGCAAGGGAGAGGCTCCCCGATGCCGGCCCGCCGGCGCCGCGTGATCGTCCCTCGCCATTACTGCATGTCGTGCATGCCGTGTACCGAACCGCCGTCATTGCCCATGTTGGGCATCATGTTGGCGTTCATGTGGTACATGACCCAGATCGAGCCCGTCAGGACGATGAACAGCAGGATGGCCGTGAGGATCAGCGCCATCATGTTCCAGCCGCCTTCCGACTTCGAGTTCATGTGCAGGAAGTACACCATGTGCACGACGACCTGGACGGCCGCGAAGCCGAGGATCACGAACTTGGTCGTGCCCGGTGCCAGCTGGTGGGTCATCACCAGCCAGAACGGGATCGCCGTCAGGATCACGGACAGGATGAAACCGATCGTGTAATCCTTGAAGCTGCCGTGCGCGTGCAGTTCGTCGTGGTCGTGGTGACCGTGGCCGTGGCCGTGGTCGTGCCCGTGGCCGTGGGCGTGGTGGTGATCGCTCATGGCAGGACTCCCATCAGGTAAACATACGTGAACACGCCGATCCAGATGACGTCCAGGAAGTGCCAGAACATCGACAGGCAGGCGAGGCGGCGGTAGTTGGCGGCGTGGATGCCGTGCTTACCGACCTGGAACATCAGCGTGACGAGCCACACGATACCGAAGGTCACGTGCAGGCCGTGCGTGCCGACCAGCGAGAAGAACGCGGTCAGGAAGCCCGAGCGCCACGGGCCGTAGCCTTCGTGGATCAGGTGCGCGAATTCGTCCAGTTCCAGGTACAGGAAGCAGGCGCCCAGCACGCCGGTGATGGCGAGCCAGACGAGCGTGCCTTTGACGTTCTTCTTCTGCGCGGCCAGCATGGCGAAGCCGTACGTGATCGACGAGAACAGCAGGAACGCCGTATTCAATGCCACGGTTGGCAGCTCGAAGATCTCGGCGCCGGACGGGCCGCCCGCGTAGTTGCGGCCCAAAACGGCGTAGGTCGCGAACAGGCAGGCGAAGATGAGGCAGTCGCTCATCAGGTAGATCCAGAAGCCCAGCAGCGTGCCGTTCTCCGGATGGTGCTCGCGCACGTAGTAGCGCGAGCTCGGGTCGGCGCTCGCGGCGCCGGCGTGGGTTACGTTAATTTCAGACATGGGCTTCCAGCAAACGGGTGCGTTCTTCTTCCGTGCGGGTCACTTCGTCCGCCGGGATGTAGAAGTCGCGTTTGTAATCGAACGTGTGGTAGATGGCGACGGCGAGCATGGCGACGAACGTCACGCCGACCAGCAGCCACATGTGCCAGATGATGCCGAACGCCATCAGGAACGTGATGCCCGGGATGACCGGACCGGCCCACGTGTTCTTCGGCATGTGGATCGCCACGAAGTCCTTCAGCGGACGCAGGTAGCCGTTCTTCTTCATGTCGGCCCACGAGTCGTTGTCGTGCACGACCGGGGTGAACGCGAAGTTGTAGTCCGGCGGCGGCGACGACGTCGACCATTCCAGCGTACGGCCATTCCACGGGTCGCCCGTCACGTCGGCCAGCGCCTTGCGGTTCATGATCGACACGATGATCTGCATGATCAGGCAGCCGATACCGGCGGCGATCATCAGGGTACCGACCAGCGAGATCTGGAACAGGTAGTGGATCGACGGATCGTCGAAGTGGCTCATGCGGCGGGTGACGCCCATGAATCCCAGGATGTACGGCGGGGTGAACGCGACCCAGAAGCCGATCGACCACAGCCAGAACGAGTACACGCCCCACTTACGGTCCAGCTTGAAGCCGAACATCTTCGGCCACCAGTAGTTCACGCCCGCGAACAGGCCGAACAGCACGCCGCCGATGATGACGTTGTGGAAGTGGGCGATCAGGAACAGCGAGTTGTGCAGCACGAAGTCGGCCGACGGGACCGCCAGCATCACGCCGGTCATGCCGCCGATGATGAAGGTGATCATGAACGACACGGTCCACATCATCGGCAGTTCATAGCGGATGCGGCCCTTGTACATCGTGAACAGCCAGTTGAAGATCTTCGCGCCGGTCGGGATCGAGATGATCATCGTGGTGATGCCGAAGAACGAGTTCACGCTCGCGCCCGAACCCATCGTGAAGAAGTGGTGCAGCCACACGAGGTAGGACAGGACCATGATCACGACCGTCGCATAGACCATCGAGGTGTAGCCGAACAGGCGCTTGTTGCAGAACGTCGCGACGACTTCCGAGTAGATGCCGAACGCCGGCAGGATCAGGATGTACACCTCCGGGTGGCCCCAGATCCAGATCAGGTTCACGTACATCATGGCGTTGCCGCCCAGTTCGTTCGTGAAGAAGTGCGTGTCGAACAGGCGGTCCAGGCCGAGCATGGCCAGGGTCGCGGTCAGGATCGGGAAGGCCATCACGATCAGGATGTTGGTGCACAGGGCGGTCCAGGTGAACACCGGCATCTTCATCAGGTCCATGCCCGGGGCGCGCATCTTGACGATGGTGACGACCAGGTTCACGCCCGACAGCAATGTGCCGACACCCGCCACCTGCAATGACCAGATGTAGTAGTCGACGCCCACGTCCGGGCTCGCCAGGATGCCTGACAGCGGCGGGAACGCCAGCCAGCCGGTACGGGCGAATTCGCCGACGAACAGCGAGGCCATCACGAGGATCGCGCCGGCGGTCGTCATCCAGAACGAGAAGTTGTTCAGGAACGGGAACGCCACGTCGCGCGCGCCGATCTGCAGCGGCACGACGTAGTTCATCAGGCCCGTCACGAACGGCATCGCCACGAAGAAGATCATGATCACGCCGTGGGCGGTGAAGACCTGGTCATAGTGGTGCGGCGGCAGGAAGCCGTGCGAATCGCCGAACGAGAACGCCTGCTGGGCGCGCATCATCAGCGCGTCGGCAAAGCCGCGCAGGAACATCACGAGACCCAGCACCATGTACATGATGCCGATCTTCTTGTGGTCGATACTGGTGAACCACTCTTTCCAGAGGTAGCCCCACAGCTTGAACTTGGTCAGCAGCGCGAAGCCGACGAGGCCGCCCAGTGCCACCATGATAAAGGTACCGATCAGGATCGGCTCGTGGTAGGGAATCGCTTCCCAGCTGAGCCGACCGAAGATCAACTTCGCTAAGTCAAATTGCTCGTGCATGATTACTTCTTCTTCACAGAATCATTGGGCGTAGTGCAGACTTCGCCGTTGGCCTGGGCCAGGCGGGTCGTTGCCGCTTGTTGGGGCGAGTAACGCGCAACGGCCATCTCGCGGGCCTTCTTGGCGTCGTCGTTCATCATCTTGTCCTGGCACACGACACCGTCGGTGACGCAGCGGTTCAGGATGCGATAGTAGAGGTCGTCGTCGACGGCCGCGTAACGGCGCACCGGTTCCTTGATGCTCGGCTTTTCGAGCGTCAGGTAGTTGGCGCGATCCAGCTTGCCGCCGCCGGCGGCCTTGGCCGACTGCACCCAGGCGTCGAAATCGCCCTGGGCGACGCCGCGGTAGCCGAAGCGCATGTCCGAATAGCCGGCGCCGCTGTAGTTCGACGAGAAGCCGACCGACGTCACGGGCTTGTTCTGCACCGCGTTCAGCGTGATTTCCATGCCCGGCATGCCGTAGACCATGCCCGCCAGTTCCGGTACGTAGAAGGCGTTCATCACCGACGTCGCGCTCACCTTGAAGCGCAGCGGCACGTCGACCGGCACGACCAGCTCATTGACCGTCGCGATGCCCTGCTCCGGATAGATGAACAGCCATTTCCAGTCCATCGCCACGGCCTGGATGACCAGCGGCTTGGCCGACGCGGGGATCGGACGCCCTTCGGCGATGCGGTCCAGCGGTCGGTAAGGATCCAGCTTGTGCGTCGAGATCCAGGTCACGAGACCCAGCACGATGATGATCAGCAGGGGCGCGCCCCAGATGACGAGTTCCAGCTTGGTCGAGTGGTCCCAGTCCGGTTCGTAGGCCGCCTCTTTGTTGCTGGCGCGGTATTTGTAGGCGAACCAGATGATGAGGAACATCACGGGAACGATAATCAGCAGCATCAGGATCACCGAAACGATGATCAGTTGCGCCTCTTGCTTGGCGATGTCGCCGGAAGGGTTCATCACCACCGTGTTACAGCCGGAAAGCAGCGCTAACAGGGGGGATAAAAACATTCCGCGACGGAGGGTCTTAGGAATCATGCTTGTGTTTTACGTTACATGGGAAAAATAACATGCTAATGTAACGCCAACGGCGTGCGTTTGGCGATTGGACGTTTTGTCCTACCCTTTACCGTATTGCAGCATTTCAGAGGGTCCAGAAGCCGTCGGCTGAAAAAGGAGACGAAGACATGCAAGGCACCCCGAACACGTACGGCGGCGCAGGAGCCGCTCCCATCACTGCCCCTCACTCCGGGGCCCGGAACATCAATAGTCGCGACACGAAAATCGCGCCTGGCGAGATCGCGGTCGGCGTCGTCATCGGCCGCGCTTCCGAATACTTCGACTTCTTTGTTTACGCGATCGCTTCGGTGCTCGTCTTCCCCGCCGTGTTCTTCCCGTTCGCTGACCGGCTCGAAGGTACCCTGTACTCGTTTGCCATTTTTGCACTGGCTTATGTGGCAAGGCCCATCGCATCGCTGGTCTTCATGGTCATCCAGCGTCATTACAGTCGCGAGATCAAGCTGACCATCGCCCTCTTCCTGATGGGCTCCGCGACGGTCGCCATCTCGATGCTGCCCACCTATTCCCGCTGGGGCGAGTGGTCCATCGTCGCCCTGGCCATCCTGCGCATCGGCCAGGGCGTTGCCCAGGGCGGGTCGTGGGATGGCTTGCCGTCGCTGCTCGCGCTCAATGCGCCGCAAAACAAGCGTGGATGGTACGCCATGTTGGGACAACTTGGCGCACCAACGGGATTCATCATCGCCGCCGGCCTGTTTTCCTATCTGATGGCCGAGCTGTCGCAGGACGATTTCCTGGTCTGGGGCTGGCGCTATCCGTTCTACGTCGCCTTCGCGATCAACGTCGTCGCGCTGTTCGCCCGCCTGCGCCTCGTCTCGACGCCGGACTATACCCACCTGCTCGACGAGCATGAGCTGGACCCGGCCCCGGCCCGCGAAGTGATCGGCAACCAGGGCACGAACATCGTCATCGGCGCCCTCGCCGCCCTGGCCAGCTATGCGCTGTTCCACCTCGTGACCGTGTTCCCGCTGTCGTGGATCCAGCTGTACGATACCCGGTCGATGGCCGAATTCCTGCAGGTCCAGATGATGGGCGCGGGGCTGGGCATCGTGGGCGTCCTGGCGTCGGGCCTCATCGCCGACAAGTTCGGCCGCCGCAACACGCTGGGCACCCTGGCCGCGCTGATCGCCCTGTTCTCCGGCTTCATCCCGACGCTGATGGATGGCGGCGTGACCGGCCAGAACACGTTCATCCTGGTCGGCTTCCTGCTGCTGGGCATGTCGTACGGCCAGGCCGCCGGCGCCGTGACGTCGAACTTCCTGCCGCAATACCGCTACACGGGCGCCGCCCTCACGTCGGACCTCGCCTGGCTCGTCGGCGCCGCCTTCGCCCCACTCGTGGCGCTGGGCCTGGCCGCCAACTTCGGCCTCGGCTACGTCAGCCTGTACCTGCTGTCCGGCGCCGTCGGCTCGCTGGCCGCGCTGAGCCTGAACCGGGCGCTGGAGATCCGCAACTGAGCGATACGCAACGAGAAAGCAGAACTTGAGCCCCGGTCCGCCCGGGGCTTTTTTTACGTAAAACACGGATCCAGGGAGAGCAATGCGTACGAGGACGACATTCGTCCTGACTCTGCTGGCGGCGGCGCTGGCGGCCGCCGGCCCGCCCTGGATCGCCCTGCAGGGAGCGCGGCGGCAGGCTTACGAGGCGGAAGTGGGACAAGCGCTCAACTAAGCGCGCGACGTGCTGCACCGCACCGACGAGACGGCGGGCCAGGCGCTGGACGCGATGACGCAGCTGCAGCGTGCGGGACTGGTCTCCTGCTCCGACGCGGCCCGCGCCGCGATGCGCGTCATCGACCTGACATCCAGCTACATCCAGGCTGTTGGCTATCTGCACAACGACACCATCGAATGCTCGTCGCAGGGCGGCCCACCCGTCCATCTCGGCGGGGAGGCGGCGTTCCACACGTCGCGCGGCGTCGCCGTGTACGAAGCGGTGCCGCTCGTCGCAGGCAGCCGCAATCCACTGATTGGCCTTACGCGTGGTGGCATCATCGTCGTCGTCCACCGTGACCTGCCGCTCGACATCTGGACCGCCGTGCCCGACGTCGCGCTTGCCGTGCTGCACCTGGAAGGCCGTCGCGCCGTGATGGCGCGCGGTCCCGTCGATCCGGCCTGGATGTTCCGCGTGGACGCCAGTGGCGAGACCACCTTCGTCGATGGCGACCGTCTCGTGGCGCTCGTCCGGTCGCACCGCTTCGTGACGACGGTCGCCGTGGCCGCCGTGCCGGCGCGGCACCTGCACGAGCGCATCGCAGCGACGACGCGCCGCCTCCTCCCGGCTGGCCTGTTCGGCGGCCTGGCGGCCGCTGCCGCGATCCTTCTGCTGGCGCGCCAGCGGATGTCGATGGCATCGGCGCTGCGCGGCGGCTTGCGCAACGGCGGATTCTACCTGCTGTACCAGCCGCTGATCGACATGCGCAGCGGCGCCTGCATCGGTGCCGAGGCCCTGCTGCGCTGGCACCATCCGAGCGGGGAACATGTCGGCCCGGAGCTGTTCATTCCCGTTGCCGAGCAGACGGGGCTGATCACGCGTGTGACGGCGCGCGTGCTCGAACTGGTCGAACACGACGCCGGCGACTTCCTCGCCCGCCACCCCGATTTCCATATCGCGATCAACCTGTCCCCGGCCGACCTGCGTTCGTGCGAGATCGTCGAGCGGATCGACGCGTTCCTCGCGCGCACGGGCGCCCGGCCGGCGAACCTGATCGTCGAGATCACGGAGCGGGGCTTCCTCCATCTCGATTTGGCCCGAAACGTCATTGCCGCCCTCCGCGACCGAGCGATCGAGGTGGCCATCGACGACTTCGGCACCGGCTACTCGAGCCTGTCGTACCTGGAAACGCTGGATCTCGACTTCCTCAAGATCGACCGCTCGTTCATCGAGGCGATCGGGACCGGGGCGCCCACGAGCCAGGTCGTCGGCCACATCATGGCGATGGCGCGCACCCTTGACCTCAGGATGATCGCCGAAGGCGTCGAAAGCGAAGCCCAGGCCGAGTTCCTGCGCACGCATGGCGTGCAATATGCGCAAGGATGGCACTTCGGCAAGCCGATGCCGTTCGCCGACGTCGCCCGCCTGACTGCCAACGCGCGGCGTCCGCGCCCGCGCTGAACGTCAGCGGCGGCCTGCCACGACGTCGAGCAACGCCTGCAGCTCGACCGGCTTGGTGAGGTGGCAATCGAAACCGGCGTCCGCCGAGCGGGCCCGCTCGGCGTCCGTGCCCCAGCCGGACAGCGCGACGAGCCGGGTCGCACGCGTGTCCGGTTGCGCGCGCAGCCGGCGCGCGACGTCGTGGCCGTTCAGGCCCGGCATGCCGATGTCCAGCAGCGCGACGTCCGGTTTTACACGCGCCGCGGCTTCCAGCGCCGCGTGGCCGTTGCCGACCACATCCACCGTGTGGCCGTGCCGCGCCAGCAGTTCGCGCAGCAGTTCGGCCGCGTCCGCGTTGTCGTCGGCGACGAGGATGCGCAGGCAGGCCGGCGCATCCGTTGCGCCGCCATCCCGCTGCGCTGGCGCGGCGTCGGCCAGCGACGCCAGCGGCAGCTCCACGACGAACGTGCTGCCTTTCCCGAGGCCCGCGCTGTGCGCGCGCACGGCGCCGCCGTGCAGTTCCGTCATCTGGCGCACGAGGTGCAGGCCGATGCCCAGGCCGCCGGATTCCTGTTCGGGATGGCGCCCCACCTGGGTAAACATGTCGAAGATGCGCGGCAGCGCCGCTTGCGGGATGCCGATGCCGTTGTCGGCCACCTCGATGCGCACGCGGCCACCCGCGCGGCGCACGCCGATGCCGACGCTGCCGCCCTCCGGCGTGTACTTGGCGGCGTTGGTCAGCAGGTTGCCGATCACCTGGGACAGGCGCGTCGCGTCCGCGCACACGGCCAGCGGCTCGTCCCCCGGCGATTCGTCACCCAGGTCGACGTGGAAGTCGTGGCGCTTCGCCTCGATCACGGGCAGGGTCATCTCGATGGCGCGCAGCACGACATCCTTCAGCGGCACGACGGCCGTCTTCAGTTCGACCTTGCCGCTGTCGATGCGCGCGAGGTCGAGCAGGTCGTCGACGAGGCGCACGAGGTGGTTGACCTGGCGCTCCATCATCGGCCGCACGCGCGCCAGCACGTCCGGCTTGTCGGCGCCGATGCGCAGCAAGTCCAGCCCGGTGCGCACGGGCGCGAGCGGGTTGCGCAGCTCGTGCGCGAGCGTCGCGAGGAATTCGGACTGGCGCCGGTTCGCCTCGGCGAGATTGTCCGCCAGCTCGCGCAAGGTCTCGCTGCGGGCGCGCTCCACCGTCACGTCGCGCAGGAAGACGGCGACCTGGCGGCTGTCGGCATCGCCCAGGCGCGCGGCGTACACGTCCAGCCAGCGCCCGAGATTGGCCGTGTACTGTTCGATGCGCACCGGCAGGCCCGTCTTCGCCACGCGGCCATAGATGCGCGACCAGCGGATGTCGTGCGTCGGCACCAGTTCGCGGATCCGCTTGCCGGGCGCGTCGACGAGTCCCGTGTGCCGCACGAACGCGGGATTCACTTCGAGGATGCGGTAGTCGACCGGCTCGCCGGCCGCGTCGAACATCATGTCGATGGTGCAGAAGCCCACGTCGATCGATTCGAGCACGGTGCGGTAGCGCTGTTCGCCCGCGCGCCGCGCCGATTCGCTGGAACGCAGGTCGGCTTCCGCGGCGGCCTGGCGCGTGATGTCGAACACGACGCCGGCCATGCGCACCGGCATCCCGGATGCATCGACCTCCACGCGGCCGCGCGCATTGACCGTCCGGTCGGCGCCGTCGCGGCCGCGCACGCGATGCACGACCCGGTGCGGCTCGCGCACCGCGACCGCGCGTTCGAGGCTCGCGCGCACGGCCGCGACGTCGTCCGGGTGGATGGCTTGCAGGTAGGCGTCGAGCGGGGCGCCGTCGGCATGCTGGCCGGGCGTCACCGAAAACATGGCCGCCACGTTGGCGTCCGCGTGCACACGGCCCGTCCCGAGATCCAGCACCCACGTGCCGATCTCGCCCGCTTCGAGGATCGCCTCCAGGCGCGCGCGCCAGGCCTGCGCCGCGCTCTCCGTACGCACCTGGTCCGTGACGTCCATGACGGCGGTGACGGAACCGGCGACGGCGCCGCTCGGGCCGAGCACGGGCGCCGCGCGCATGATCACGGTGCGGCGGCGGCCCGGGGTGTCGAACGGCTCGATCTCGATGATGTCGCCGTCCGCCCGTTCGCCGCGTAGGGCTCGCGCCTGTGCCCATTCGTCCGGCGCGACGGGTCGGCCGTGGCGCTCCGAGTGGTCGGCCCACCACCCTTTCCAGTCCGCGTACTCGGCCACGTTCGACGCGCGCGGATAGTCGCCCCACAGCCGTTCCAGTTCGTCGTTGCACAGGACCAGCTTGCCGTCCCGGTCCGCATAGCTGATGCCGACCGGCGCCGCGGCCAGCAGCGCATCCAGGCGGCTGCGCAAGGCGCGTGCGTTCTGGCGGGTCTCGTCCAGTTCCGCACGTGTGCGGCGCAGCGCCTGTTCGGCCGTGTGCCGCTCGTGTTCCGCGCGGCGCAGTTCCATCAGGGCCATGACCTGGTCGCCCAGGGTGCGCAGGGCGAGGCGCTGCTGCACGGTGATTCCCTCCGGCCGCGGACGCAGGTCGAGGATGCACAAGGTGCCGAGCGGGATGCCTTCCGGCGTGCGCAGCAGCGCGCCCGCGTAGAAGCGCAGGCCCGGCTGACCGGTAACGAGGGGATTGCACGCGAAGCGGGTGTCGCACGTCGTGTCCGGGACGACCATCACGCTGTCTTCCAGCAGCGCGAACTTGCAGATGGAATCGTCCAGGGGCATCTGGCGCACACCCAGGCCGATCTCCGCCTTGAACCACTGGCGGTTACCGGCGATCAGGTTGACGGCGGCGATCGGTGCGTCGAACAGGTCGGCCAGCAGGCGGACGATGGCATCGAAGGCTGCTTCCGTCGGCGTGTCGAGGATGCCGTAACGGTCGAGTGCGGCCAGGCGGGTCGCCTCGGGCCAGGAACAAAGAGGGTGTGCTGTGGTCATGTACAGATGCCGTGCGGGTTGGCAACAATGTACCACAGCAAAACTGGCGCACGGCACACGCCTGCGCTCCGCGGGCCGGCCGTTTTATCTTCGGTTCAGCGACCACTGCTGGTTGGCGCCCCCGTTGGACGGATACTGGATGATCTGCGCGCCGTCGGCCGTGCTCTTGTTCTGCACGTCGAGCACCATGCCCGACAGCTGGTTCGCGACCGTGTAGTAGCCGGCGGCCGGGCTGGCGAAGCGCCATTGCTGCCCCTGCCCCGCCCAGTAGCCCCACTGCGCGATGTTGGTGCCGGCCGTCGTCGAATTGTCGTAGTCGTCCAGGCTCTTCAGGCTGTTGGCGTTGATGATGCTGTAGTAGCCGTCGCCGTGGCCGATCACGTACCACTGCTGGTATCGTGCGTTCGCATCCGTCGCCTGCTGCACGAGCGCGCCGTCCGCCGTCGATCCGCCCGCCACGCCGATCACCTTGCCCGACAGGCGCGACTTGAGCGCGTAGACGCCGTCGCTGATACCACCGCAGCCGCCGAAGTCCGTGAAGTTGCGCGTCAGGACGGGCCAGCCGGCGCTGTACGTCATGCGCTGGATGTCCAGCTTCGCGTTGCCGTTGTCGGACAGGTCGTAGTAGTGGGTGGAGACGAAGTGGCAGCCGTCCTGGCGCAGGTCGGCGATGTGCCCGGGGCCGCGGTACTTGCCGTCGGTGACCGGGAGGATCGTGCGCGTGCCGGAATACGGCCCGCGGATGTTCGTCGCGCGCTGCACTTCGACGTAGTAGGTGGAATCCACGCCGTGGCAGCAGCTGCCGCGGTTCACGAACAGGTAGTAATAGCCGCCATCGCGGGTGATGTACGGCGCCTCGATGTCCTTGCCGCCGCCGCCCCAGATCGTGGTCACGCTGCCGGCCAGCTTGCCGCTGGACTGGTCGATCTCCGCCAGGCCGATACCGCCGAAGAACGAGCCGTAGCTCAGATAGACCTTGCCGTCATGGTCGCGGAACAGTGCGGGGTCGATGGCGTTGATCTCGGCGCTGCCGCCGTACGACTGCACGACGACGCCCAGGTCCTGCCAGTTCGGGTTCTTCAGCGAGCTGCTCCTGGCCACCCCGATCGCGGACGACGAGGTGCCGAACGACGACACCGAGTAGTACAAGTAATAGTAGCCGTTCATCTGGATCACGTCCGGCGCCCAGTACGAGCCGGAGAAATTCGGGATCTTTTGCGTGACCCAGGCAGGTGGCGTCGCGAACACGGGTGCCGGTCCGGCTGCCCACGTCTTGAGGTCCTTCGACGTGGAGTACCAGATGCCGGTGCCGGTCGTGAAGTTGAAATACGTGTCGCCGTCCTTCGTGATGGTGCCCGGGTCGTGGGCATTCTGCACGCCCAGCAGGTCGATGGCCCCGGCCGAGGCGCAGCCGAGCGCGAGGCAGCATGCTGCCAGCAGCTGTTTGAACATGAAGTCTCCTGTTTTATTTGTATGGATGGGTTGGCCCCAACCCGAGCTTAGGCAATCCGGGTGGGCCCTGCCAATGAAATAAAACAGGCGTGCGATTGCAATTTCGGTATCAGCCGAGGGCCGTGTCCAGTACCGTCATGAGGATGAAGCCGAAGACGAGGGCCGCGCTGGCCCACGTGCCGTTGCCGTTCTGCTGCGCTTCCGGCACGACGTCGTTGACGATCACGAACAGCATGGCGCCCGCCGCGGCGGCCAGCGCGAACGGCAGCATGCCCCCGGAGATGCCGATCAGGACGGCGCCGGCGACCGCGGCCACCGGCTCGATCAGGCCCGATGCGACGCCCAGCGCCGCCGACAGGCCCCGACCATAGCCGACGGTGCGCAGGGCCAGCGCGACGACGAGGCCTTCCGGCACGTCCTGGATCGAGATGCCGGTGGCCAGCGAATTGGCCTTCTCGACGTCGACGCCCCCGTATGCGACGCCGATCGCGAGGCCTTCCGGCAGGTTGTGCAGGGCGACGGCCCACACGAACAGCCACGCGCGCTTCAGCGAGTGAGCGATGCGCGGATCGTCGTGGGACAAGATCCCGTCGGTGGACATGCAGCGGTCGAGGACGAGGAGCAGCGCCGCCCCGTCCATGATGCCGGCGCCGACTGACAGGCTCGCCCCCCAGTTGCCCGCCCCGCCCGTCTTCGCCGCGGCCAGTGCGGGGATCACGAGCGAGAACGCGGTCGCGCCCAGCATCACCCCGCCGCCGAAGCCGAGGAAGCAGTCGTAGGTGCGCTTGGAAAAATTCTGCGACAGCAGGATGGGCAACGTGCCGAGCGCCGTTGCGGCGGCCGCGGTGGCCCCGCCGACGAGTGCGCCGCGCACGTGCGGCACGTCCTGCAGGAGGCTGGCGAGATAGCCGAAACCCGTGAAGATCAGCAGGGCGCAGCCGAGAAGGCAGACGGCGCAGCCGGCGAGGCGGCGGGGATGCAGCATCCAGGCGAGTGCGGGTTGTTTGGTCAGGGGAGTTTGCATGCGGGGCTCGGTGATGAGTTACATGTAAAACCGTCGCTCCCGCGCAGGCGGGATAGCGCCACCGGCGCTATCCCGCCTGCGCGGGGACGACGGCTTAGTGCAGCTTCGGCGCCCCCGGACTCGGCTGCGCACCCGGCTGCACGGTCATGCCGTCAGCCAGCGTCTGGTTGCCCATGCCGAGTTCCGCACCGGTCGGCGGATCGATATTCGGGTCGGACATCGTGCGCTCGGCCATCTGCTTGAGGATGTCGACGTCCTTGGCCGGCAGCCGCACCTCGGCCTCGCCCGTGCCGCCGTCGACGGCCATCTGCTTCTCGCGGTCGGTCACGAAGTCCCAGTTCTCGCCCTGGTTCCAGGAGCCGCGTATTTCGCCCGGACCCTGCGACATGTTGAAGTACGTGTTGGCGAAGCGCGGGTCGCCCGGCATCTTCCCGGACGGGAAGTTCGGCTGGATCGAATACAGCGCCTTCTCGAACGACTTCTGGTGCGCGATCTCGCGCGTCATCAGGAAGCCCAGCGCTTCCTTCACGCCCGGGTCGTCGGTCAGCGCGATCAGGCGCTCGTAGACGATCTTCGCGCGCGCCTCGGCGGCAATGTTGGAGCGCAGGTCGGCGGTCGGCTCGCCGATCGTGTCGATGTACGCCGCCGTCCACGGCACACCGGCCGAATTGACCAGCGGCGTGCCGCCGCCGTACAGCACCTGGGTCACGTGGCTGTCGTTGCCCGCGCCCTGGATCTTCTTGTACAGATCCGCTTCGCTGTCGACGGCTTCGGCCAGATCGCCCTTGGCGCCCTTGTTCAGCATGGCGACGATGTGGCCGATCACCTCGAGGTGGCTCAGCTCTTCCGTCGCGATGTCGAACAACATGTCCTTGCGGCCCGGATCGTCTTCGCTGACGGCCTGGGTGAAGTAACGCATGGCCGCGGCCAGCTCGCCCTGCGGGCCGCCGAACTGCTCGAGCATGAGATTGGCCAGCCCCGGATTCGGTTCACTGACACGCACGGTGTACTGCAGGCGCTTGTTATGTGCAAACATTCCCATTCCTCCAGTGTGTGATTGGATGACCGCGCGGAACGCGTCCTGCGTTACCGCGCGGGCAAACGGACGCGCCGAAACACATCCGGTTGTTGCCATCTTCGCAGCCTTGTAACCGAGAGTAATCAGAAACGAAGCCGTGCCTGTGTAGGATTCGAGGCGACGGCCTGTCGAGCTGCGCTGGAGTCTGAACAGCCGGAAATAATCGAGTGATTGCCAGTCTGGGCCGGACGGCCCGTGCGTCACCGGCCGACAAGACCTTGGGGCGCCCTCCTACGCGGCAGCTCTAGCGTCCGCACTAACATGCTCCTATCGCTACCCCACAGCCAACAGGAGACGGTCATGTTTTCCCTGAAAAAATTGAGCCCGTCCATCACCGACATGATCCGCTTCGATCACTCGCACGTGATGGTGACCTTCCACCAGTACACCCGCGACAAGCGCCCCAGCGTCAAGAAGGCGCTGGCGGAAACGATCTGCGACGCGCTGGAAATCCACGCGACGCTGGAAGAAGAAATCTTCTATCCCGTCATGCGTCCGCGCGCCCACGACCAGAAGGTCATGGACAAGGCCGAGCCGGAACATGACGAGATGCGCAGCGTCATCGCGGAACTGCGCCGCACCGATCCGAAATCGCCGCGCCACGACGAACTCGTGTTCGAACTGATGCGCGACGTGCAGCACCACGTGGCGGACGAGGAAACCGTGCTGCTGCCCGAAGCCGAACAGACGCTCAGCAAGGATCGCCTGTCCGAGCTGGGCGCCCAGATGACGAAGCGGCGCCTCGAACTGGTGACGCCGAAGGCCGGCAAGATTGCCGCCAACACGGCCGTCGGGTTCTCGGGCAGCACGGCCGCCATCGTGGTCGGCGTGGCCAGCGCCCTGTTCGCGGCCCGCGCCTTTACGCGCAAGCCGTCGCACGCGTGAGGTAAAAACACCGGTTTTTTCCGCAGCGGCGCAAGCCGCCTGCGCTCCCCCGGCAAGGCCTCGCGCCTGCCTCGCCCGCAACCGCGTCCGCGCGCGCTTGCGGGCTTCTTTATTGACCCATCCAGCGCAGCAGCAGCGGCACGAGCCATGGGGCGAGCAATGCCGTCAATACGCCGTTGATGCCCATGCCGAGCCCCGCGTAAGCGCCCATCTCCGGGCTGACCTGGAACGCGCGCGCCGTGCCGATGCCGTGCGACGCGACACCCAGCGCGAGGCCGCGCGCGGCATGCGAGTCGATGCGCAGGGCATTCATCAGGAAGCGGGCCGTGACGGCGCCAAAGATGCCGGTGCCGATCACGAGGACGGCCGTCAGCGCGGGCACGCCGCCCAGGTGCTCCGACACGGCCATCGCGATCGGGGTCGTGGCGGACTTCGGGCCCAATGAACGCGCCAGTTCGGGCGAGGCGCCCATCAACACGGCGATGCCCACGGCGCTGACGATGGCCGTCACGCACCCCGACAGCAGCGCGCACGCGAGCGGGAACAGGCTGCGGCGCAGCCGCGGCATCTGGCGCGCGAGCGGCACGGCCAGGGCGACGGTCGCGGGGCCGAGCAGGAAATGGACGAATTGCGCGCCCGCGAAGTAGCGCTGGTACGACATGCCGCTCGCCGCCAGCACGAGACTCACCAGAGCAATCGCAATGGCGACGGGATTGGCGAGCGGCGAAAACCCGCAGCGCGCATACACCCATTGGGCGAACACGTAGGCGCACAAGGTAACCGTGAGGCCCAGCAGCGGCGATGCGGACAGGTAGACCCAGAAATGGGTGAGTTCGTCGAACTTAAACATCGGCGCCCTCCCCGTTCTTGCGGACAGGCGTGAGCGCGCGCAGCACGAGGGCCGTCACGGCCAGGGTCAGCAACGTGCTGCCGACGACGGCCGCGCAGATGGCGAGCCAGTGTCCGCTGCCGCTCGCCGCCGCGACGATGATCCCGACGCCGGCCGGCACGAACAGCAGCGACAGGTGGCGCAGCAACTCGTTCGCGCCCGCCTCCACGATGTCGTACAGGCGCGGGAACGCGCAGAGGGCGACCAGCAGCAACAGCATGCCGGCCACGGGGCCCGGGACGGGCAAGTGGAGCAGGAAAACGAGCCCCTCTCCCAGACACTGGAAAACGAGCAATACGGCAAACGCGAGCAGCAAGCGACCTCCTTCGATGACGGTTCCCGGAAGGATATCACCCGGTTCGAGGCCGCGTCGGCTGCACGAGACTGGTCATCGCATCCACACAGGTCTTGTCGTCGGCGGCGTACAGCGGCAGCAGCGGCGTCACGGACACGTGGTTCGGCTTCGTCCGGGGCGGCGCCCGGAAATACGAAGCCGCACGCAAGTGCGGCGATAAGGCGACAGGCGGCGCCGTACGCTGCTTGCATTGCCCGGCTCTCCTCCGGAGCGTGGGTCCGAAAGCGTAGCCCGGCCGAACAGATCACGCGGCGGCCAGCGCCTTCATCGGTGCCCGCGCGGCGACGGACGGACGCGCCGGTGCCGTGGCTTCGCCCTCGAGCCTGAACTGGCCCACCAGCGACACGAGCAGGTCGGCCTGCTGCTGCAGGCTGTCCGCGGCGGCGGCTGCCTCTTCGACGAGGGCCGCGTTCTGCTGCGTGGTGCCGTCCATCTGCACGATCGCCTGGTTGACCTGGCCGATGCCCGTGCTCTGCTCCGCGCTGGCGGCCGAGATCTCGGCCACGATGTCGCTCACGCGGCGCACGCTGGAGACGACGTCCTCCATCGTGCGGCCCGCATCCTGCACGAGCGCGCTGCCCGCTTCCACCTTGTCGGACGCGTCGCCGATCAGGGCCTTGATCTCTTTCGCGGCCGCGGCGCTGCGCTGGGCCAGGCCCCGCACTTCCGACGCGACGACGGCGAAGCCGCGGCCCTGCTCGCCGGCGCGGGCCGCTTCGACGGCCGCGTTCAGTGCGAGGATATTGGTCTGGAACGCGATGCTGTCGATCACGCCGATGATGTCGACGACCTTGCGCGACGCGGTGTCGATGGCGGCCATCGTCTGCACGACTTCGGCCACGACGGCACCGCCGCGGCGTGCCGTCTCGGATGCGGACAGCGCGAGCTGGTTGGCCTGGCGCGCGTTGTCGGCGTTCTGCTTGACGGTCGACGTGAGCTGTTCCATCGATGCCGCCGTCTCTTCCAGCGCGCCGGCCTGCTGCTCGGTGCGGCCGGACAGGTCCATGTTGCCCTGGCTGATCTCGACACTCGCGATGGCGACGCTGCCCGCGCTCTCGCGCACCTGCAGCAGCACTTCCTGGATCTTGGTGACGAAGCCGTTGAAGCCGGCGGCGATCCGTGCCAGCTCGTCGCGGCCCCGCGCGTCCAGGCGGGCGTTCAGGTCGGCGTTGCCGCTGGCGAGGTCCGTCATGGTGGCGCCGAGGACGCGCAGCGGGCGGGTCAGGCGGCGCTGGACGGCGACCATCACGATGGCCGCCACGATGGCGCAGACCAGCGACGCGAACAGCGAATAGCCCACCAGCTGGCGCGCGCTGGCCGTCGCGACGGCGTGCGGGAACGACAGCTTGATGGCCCACGGCGCGATGTCCTGGTGCAGGCGCAGCGGCTGCAGCAGGTGCACGATGCCGGCCGCGTCGATGTATTCATAGGTCTGGCCGGCGCGCACGGCCGCCAGCGCGGCGGGCGGCAGGTCGTCGGCCTTCTTGCCGGTCCTGCTCCCGTCCGGGTAGCTCGCGTACAGGCCGCCGTTCGAGAGGAGCGACAGGCGGCCGCCTTCGACGACCTTGATCTTGCCGAGGATTTCGCCCAGGTGCGTCAGCTGGAAGTCGGCGCTGGCCGTGCCGCGGAACTCGCCCTTGACGAGGATCGGCGCCACCAGCGACGCCATCATGACGTCCTTGCCGTTGACGGGATACGAGTAGGGCTCCGTGAAGAACACCTTGCGCGTGGCCTTCGGAATGTCGTACCAGTCGTTCGCGCCCGGGGTGGTCGGGAACACGATCGGCTCCACGTGCACGGTGCCGTCGGCGTTGCGGGTGTAGTACGGCATGTAGCGGCCGGACGCATCGTATTCGGGGGCCTTGCCCGCGAAATCGGCGTCCTTGCCGTCCAGCGCATTCGGTTCGAACGTCACGGCGCTGCCGATGAAGTCCCCCGACGTGCGCAGCGTGGCCTGGGTCATCGCGGCGATCTGTGGCCGCGACGGCGCGATGTCCGCTTCGCGTGTGGCGCTCATGGCGGCGGCCAGGTTGGTGACGGCGCCCAGCTTGGCGCCGATCTGCGCCTGCACGGCGGCCGCGGCTTCGCGCGCAGACGTGCGGGCCTGCTGCATGCTCGCGTCCTCGGCGGTGTCGCTGCTGCGCACGGCGATGACGGCCGACGTGACCGCGAGGCTCAGCACGACGAGCGTGGTGGCCGTTGCGCAGATCTTCGCCGTGAGCGACAGCGAAGATAATGGGTTACGACTCATGTTCTCTCCTCGATTCAGAATTTGCGGGTCAGCGACAGCACGACGGCGCGGCGCGCAACGTTGGACACGACCAGGCGGCCGTCCGCGCGCGGCACGCCCGTCGTGTAGCTGTTGTAGACGCCGGTCGCGCCGATGGCGCGGGTGTAGTTCATGGCGACGGTCCAGCCGTCTTCGAGCTGGTGGGTCAGGCCGGCCTTCAGGTCGCGCCAGTCCCAGATGTCGTTGCCCGGACCGGCCACGCGGCCGTCGCCGGCGTGCAGGTTCAGGGTGAGCGACTTCGTCAGCGGCTGGTCCGTGCCGACGTCCAGGTAGCCGGTGCCGCGGGCGTTCGTGATGCCGAAGAAGTCGCGGCTGAACGTGTAGTTGTACCGGGCGTAGAACGACTTCCATGTGAGGCCGGCGGACAGTTCGCCGTAGTCGAACGACGTGTCCGTGGCGCTGATGCGGGCGCCCGGGTATTTGTACCAGTAGACCATCGCGGACCAGCCGACGGGGCCCGCGTTGCCGCTGTAGCCGCCGTACAGGTCCCATTCCACGCTGCCGTTTTCGATGAACTTGTTGCTGACGTTGATGACGGACGTACCGACGGACCACCCGCTTGGATGCGCATAGTCGACGCCGGCCAGCGCGGCCGGCCCGCCCCATGTCTGGCGGATGCCGCGCGAGATGTATTGCGAGCTGACGGACACGGTCGCGCTCAGCGGGTTGTCGGCGGCGGGCGCTTCTGGCGTCACCGGGGCGTCGGACTCGCCGGCATGCGCGAACGGGGCGGCGGCCAGCAGGATAAAGGTCAACGGGGCAAGGCGCCGGGTCGGCCAAGCGGCCGGTCGGTGTCGGGTGCTCATGGTCTCTGGAATCGGTGTGATCGGCGCGTGCGCCTGGGTTGAAGTTCGGTAGGCCGTGATGCCGTACGGAAATTCTAGTGCCGAGTCAGGATCTTTTGGTTACAAACCGAGCGAAATTCTGTGGAAAAGGGAGGATTGAGACGTGCACGCAACACTCAGATATTTGTCTGGAAATGAAGTGCACAGGTGTTCGCAAACAATCGCTTAACACCTTGAAAATACATGTGTTTTTACTGACAACACGCGTGGGCTCGGGAAGCCCACCCTACGGCCGCGTATCGTAGGGTGGACACCCCGTGCCAACCTTGTGAGTCACAATTACGCGGCGGTCTTGAGCGCCCCACGGCGCAACTGGTCACGCTCGATCGACTCGAACAGCGCCTTGAAGTTACCTTCGCCGAAGCCTTCGTCGCCCTTGCGCTGGATGAACTCGAAGAACACGGGGCCCAGCTGCGTCTCCGAGAAGATCTGCAGCAGCAGCCGCTGGTTGCCGTCTTCCGTCGTGCCGTCGACGAGCAGTCCGCGCGCCTTGAGGGCTTCGACGTCCTGGCCGTGACCCGGGAGGCGGGACTCCAGCATCTCGTAGTACGTGGCGGGTGGTGCGCTCATCAGCGGCACGCCCGCGGCGCGCAGGCCGTCGACGGTGCTGAAGATGTCCTCGGTCAGCAGCGCGATGTGCTGGATGCCTTCGCAGTTGTACTTGAGCAGGAATTCCTCGATCTGGCCGCCGCCCGCCTTGCCCTCTTCGTTCAGCGGAATGCGGATCATGCCGTCCGGCGCCGTCATCGCCTTCGACGTGAGCCCCGTGTACTCGCCCTTGATGTCGAAGTAGCGGATCTCGCGGAAGTTGAACAGCTTCTCGTAGAAGCCGGCCCAGTAGCTCATGCGGCCGCGGTAGACGTTGTGCGTGAGGTGGTCGATGATCTTCAGGCCGTGGCCCACCGGATGGCGTTCCGTGCCGTCGATCCATTCGAAGTCGATGTCGTAAATGGATTTGCCGTCTTCGAAGCGGTCGATCAGATACAGCGGCGCGCCGCCAATGCCCTTGATGGCGGGCAGGCGCAGCTCCATCGGGCCGGTCGGGATGTCCAGTGGCTGGGCGCCCAGCTCGAGCGCGCGCGCATAGGCTTTATGGGCATTCTGCACGCGGAAGGCCATGCCGCAGGCCGACGGGCCGTGCTCGGCGGCGAAGTAATAGGCGGCGCTCTTCGGCTCGTTGTTGACGATGAAGTTGATGTCGCCCTGGCGGTACAGCACGACGTCCTTCGAGCGGTGCACGGCCACTTTGGTAAAGCCCAGCGCTTCGAACACGGGCTCCAGCACGCCCGGGGTGGGCGACGCGAATTCCACGAATTCGAAGCCCATCAGCCCCATCGGATTGTCAAACAGGTCGGCCATTGTCTATTCCTCTATCGTTTAAATTTTCATTCTGCGAAAACATCGGCAATGAGTCCCCGCAGCCACTGGATGCCGGGATCGTGGTTGAAGCGCCGGTGCCAGAAGACGTTGGTCTGCAACGTCGGCAGGGCGAGCGGCGGCTCGATCCACTTCAGGCCGAACGGGCTTGCCGCGCTCTCGGCCAGTTTTTGCGGCACCGTCACCACCAGCTCGCTCGTGCTGACGATGTACGGCACCGCGGTGAAATGCGGCACCCGGAACCGGGTCCCGGCCGTCACCCCGGCCTTTTCCAGCAATCCATTGATGCGGTCGTAAGGACTCTGTGCCGCATCGACGATCAGGTGCGGCGCCGCCACGAAGCGCTCCAGGTCCACCTCGCCCTTCGCCAGCGGATGGTCCTTGCGGAACATGCTCACGAAACGCTGGCGGAACAGCGCGCGGTGGTACAGCGCCTCCGACACGTCCTCGAACGCGCCGATGGCCAGGTCCACCCTGCCCGTCTCCATGTCGTCCTTCAACGTCAGGCCGTTCGCGCGGATCGACGCGATCTCCACGTTCGGCGCGACCGTGCGGCAGCGCTCGATCAGCACCGGCATGAAGTACACCTCGCCCACGTCCGTCATCGCCAGGGTGAAGCGGCGCCCGCTCGTGGCCGCGTCGAAGCGGCTGCGCTGCGACAGGGCCAGTGCCACCTGCACCATCGCGGCGCCGATCGGCTCGGCCATCTGCTGCGCGAGCGGCGTCGGCTGCATCCCGTGCGCCGTGCGCACGAACAGTTCGTCGCCGAACGTGCGCCGCAGCCGGGCCAGCGCGTTGCTCACGGCCGATTGCGTCAGGCCCAGACGCCGCGCGGCGGCCGAGATCTGGCGTTCGCGGTAGACCTCCTGGAATACCGATAACAGATTCAGGTCGATGCTAGAGGGTTCGATCATGCGTTCGATAGTCTTATGGATGATATAAATAGTCTACATTTTTGTATTCATCTCGTAAAACTCGCTGCACTCCTCTACAGTGTCATAAACGCCACGCATCTGGAGAGACCCTTGACCGCTACGACCGAACGCTACCTGTCCGGCTTCGCCAACGAATTCGCGACGGAGGCGCTGCCCGGCGCCCTGCCGGCGCACCGCAATTCGCCGCAGCGCGTCGCTTATGGTCTGTACGCGGAACAATTGTCCGGTACGGCCTTCACGGCGCCGCGCAGCCACAACCGCCGCTCCTGGCTGTACCGCATCCGCCCCGCGGCAATGCACGGCACGTTCGAGACCATGGGCAATGGCCGCATCGCCGCCGGCTTCGACGGCATGGCGCCGTCGCCGAACCAGATGCGCTGGAGCCCGCTGCCCATGCCGGACGCACCCACCGACTTCATCGACGGCCTCGTGACGATGGCCGGCACCGGCGCGCCGGCCGCGATGACCGGGTGCGCGATCCACGTGTATGCCGCGAACCGGTCGATGCGCGGACGCTATTTTTATTCGGCCGATGGCGAATTGCTGATCGTGCCGCAGCAGGGGCGCCTCACCATCGCGACGGAGTTCGGCCTCGTCGACGTCGAGCCGCAGGAAATCGCCGTGATCCCGCGCGGCGTGCGTTTCAAGGTCGACCTGCCGGACGGCGAGGCGCGGGGCTATGTCTGCGAGAATTTCGGCGCCCTGCTGCGCCTGCCGGACCTGGGCCCGATCGGCTCGAACGGCCTCGCCAACCCGCGCGACTTCCTGACGCCTGTCGCCCGCTACGAAGACGTCGAGGGCGATTTCGAACTGGTCGCGAAGTTCGGCGGCAACCTGTGGCGCGCAACCATCCGCCATTCACCGCTGGACGTCGTCGCCTGGCACGGTAATTACGCGCCTTACAAGTACGACCTTCGCCATTTCAACACGATCGGCTCCATCAGCTACGACCACCCGGACCCGTCGATCTTCCTCGTGCTGCAGGCGCCGTCGGACACGCCCGGCGTCGACACGCTGGACTTCGTCATCTTCCCGCCCCGCTGGCTTGCCGGCGAAGACACGTTTCGTCCGCCCTGGTTCCACCGCAATGTCGCCAGCGAATTCATGGGCCTCGTGCACGGCGCCTACGATGCGAAGGCGGAAGGTTTCGTGCCCGGCGGCGCGAGCCTGCACAACTGCATGAGCGGCCACGGCCCGGACGCCGCGACATTCGACAAGGCGAGCGGCGCCGACACGAGCCGGCCGCACAAAGTGACGGATACGATGGCCTTCATGTTCGAGACGCGCGCGCCGCTCGTCGCGACGCCGTACGCGCTGCAGTCGCCGCAGTTGCAGGGCAATTACCAGGAATGCTGGGCGGGGATTGCGAAGCATTTCAATCCAGCAAAGCCCTAGCTGATACGTTTGCACCGTCGCCCCTGCGAAGGCAGGGGCCCGATTTTGCGGGCGTTTCGTCTGCGCGTTCAAAACTTGGGTTCCCGCCTCCGCGGGAACGACGGCGGCTTCTGTGCGACCTCCCCCATTTCCCTCATGCGATGATTGACCCGTCATCTCACACGGGACCCGCATGGCCGACGTCGTCATCATCCTCGCGCTCATCCTGCTCAACGGCGTGTTCTCCATGTCCGAGCTGGCCGTCGTTTCCGCCAAGCGCCTGCGCCTGGAAAAGATGGCGGACGCAGGCCGGCGCGGGGCCGCCACCGCGCTCGACCTGCATGACGACCCGAGCCGTTTCCTGTCCACCGTGCAGGTGGGCATCACCCTCATCGGCATCTTCAACGGCGCGTTCGGCGAAGCATCGCTGACGGCGCGCCTGACGCCGACGCTTGCCGACATCGGCGTGCCGGACGGCTATGCACAACCCGTCGCGCTCGCGATCGTCGTGGCGGGCATCACCTTCTTTTCGATCGTGCTGGGCGAACTGGTGCCCAAGCGCATCGCGATCCTGTATCCGGAAACGATGGCGGCCACGATCGCGCGCCCGCTGAACTTCGCGGCCCGTCTCGCGCACCCGTTCGTGCGGCTGCTCGCGATGACGACGGACGGCATCATGCGCCTGCTCGGCATGCACCGCCACAAGGACGAGACACCGACCGAGGAAGACGTCACGGGCATGATCAAGGAGAGTGCCGATGCGGGTGTGTTCGAGAAGGCGGAATACGATATCGCCGCGCGCGCCCTGCGGCTGGACGACTGGCACCTGCGCGCGCTGATGACGCCCCGGGTCGACCTGGAATTCCTCGACCTCGACCAGCCGCTCGAACGCAACCTCGCGCGCATCGCGGACTCGCCGTACAGCCGCTTCCCCGTCTACCGCGGCGATCGCTCGCAGGTGCTGGGCATCGTACGTGCGCGCAACCTGTTCGGGCAGGCGATCCGCACGCAGTCGCTGGCCGGCATCGACATCGAAGCGGCCCTCGAGACGATCCTGTACGTGCCAGAATCGAGCAGCGCCATCGACCTGCTGGAACAGCTGAGGCAGCACCATGCGGAACTGGCGATGGTCGTGGACGAATACGGCGACATCCAGGGCATGATCACCCTGACGGACGTGATGAGCGCGCTGGTGGGCGACGTCACCCCCGCCGGCGACCACGGCGAGCCGGACGCCGTGAAACGCGAAGACGGCAGCTGGTTCGTCGACGGCGGCATGGTGCTCGACCGCTTCCGCTACCTCACGGGCGCCGACGTCGAGTTCCCCGACGAGGACAGCGGCGCCTACCATACGCTGGCGGGCTTCATGCTGTACCAGCTCGCCGTGATCCCGCGCGCGGGGGACCGGCTGGACTGGGACGGCTGGCGGTTCGAAGTCGTCGACATGGACGGCAACCGCATCGACCGGTTGCTCGCCACGCCGCTACAGCGCAGATGATCCGGGCGGAACCGGCGCCCTGTTTCACGATCCTATCCATCGAGGAGGTGCCAATGAAATCGCAAATCGTCGCCGGACTGGCCGGGTGTCTGATCGGCACCGTGGCCGCCGCCCAGAATCCGCAGCCCGCCGGCGCCCCGAAAGCGGGCGACACGCGTGTGCTCGAAGCGGGCGCGAAGCTAATGCAAGGCAATGCGCCGCTGGCCGGGTTCGACATCTACCTGAACGGGTTTCATCCGATGAAGGACCACCCGGAGATGCAGGTCGAAGCCCACCACTTCTGCCGCCAGGTCAACGAAGACTTCGCGCAATGTGCGCTGTTCGACGGCAATACGCGCACGGCCAACCTGAACGGGATTGAGTACATCATCTCGGAAAAGCTGTACGGCCGGCTGCCCCCGGACGAACGCCAGTACTGGCACCCGCACAACGGCGAGATCCTGACCGGCCAGCTGATCGCACCGGGCCTGCCCGAGGCGGCGGAACACGCGCTGATGAAGAAAAAGATGAACAGCTACGGCAAGACCTGGCACGTGTGGCACACGGGCGCCAACGGCAAGCCCGGCGACGCGCTGCCGCTGGGCGCGCCGATGCTCGCCTGGTCGTTCAACCGCGACGGCGAGCTGCTGCCGAACATGCTGGAAGAACGCGACACGCGCATGAAAGTGCACACGGGCGAGAAACGCAAGGCCCGCGCCGACCTGAAGCCGCTCGCGCATCCGCAGGGTGGCGTCGACGCGCTGAAGGGCAAGTTTCCGCGCCAGACCCTGGATGTGCCGGGCGTTGTCGACAGCCAGCCGGCTGCACAATAATCTATTGAAAGATAGATCGTTATTTTGCAGAATGAGCGCATGAACACCGTCACGACACCTCCGCCCGACGCCATGCGCACCGCCGCCACCCAGGCCGGCGGCCTGCTGAAGGCGCTCGCCAACACCGACCGCCTGCTGTTGCTGTGCCAGCTCGCGCAGGGCGAGCAGCCCGTCGGCGCGCTGGAAGCGGCACTCGACATGCGCCAGCCGACCCTGTCGCAGCAACTGGCCGTACTGCGCCAGGAAGGCCTCGTCGCCACACGGCGCGAAGGCAAGCAGATTTTCTACAGCGTGGCGAGCCCGGAAGCGCTGGCCGTGCTGCAGTTGTTATACCGGCTGTATTGCCCCAGGGAGGACTAACCATGCGCATCGACTGGCTTCATTTCACCCCGTGGGCATCGCTCGCGGGCGGCATCCTCATCGGGCTGGCGACGGCCCTGCTCCTGCTCGCGAACGGCCGCGTCGCCGGCATCAGCGGCATCCTCGGCGGCCTGCTGAGGCCCAGCCGCGGAGATATTGCGTGGCGCGTCGCGTTTATTCTCGGCCTGTTCGTTGCGCCCCTCGTGTGGCTGACGATGCGCGCGATGCCGCCGGCGCAGATCGATCATTCCCCCGCGCTGCTTGCCGTCGGCGGCCTGCTCGTGGGGATCGGCACCCGCTTCGGCAGCGGCTGCACGAGCGGCCACGGCGTGTGCGGCATCGCGCGCCTGTCACCGCGCTCGCTGCTGGCCACGGCCTGCTTCATGACGGCCGGTTTCGTCACCGTGTTCGTCGTGCGCCACGTGTTCGGGCATTAAGGAGCCATCATGAACCTCGTCACGGCCTTCCTCGCCGGCCTGCTGTTCGGCGGCGGGCTGATCCTGTCCGGCATGAGCAATCCCGCCAAGGTGCTCGCCTTTCTCGATGTCGCCGGCACCTGGGACCCGTCGCTGCTGTTCGTGATGCTCGGGGCCATCCTCGTCGCCGCCGTCGCCTTCCGTTTCGCGCGCACCCGCGTGCAGCCGCTGTTCGGGAGCCAGATCCATGTGCCCGGCGCCAGACGCATCGATACGCCGCTCGTCCTGGGCAGCATCACCTTCGGCATCGGCTGGGGACTCGTCGGCTATTGCCCCGGTCCCGCGCTCACCGCGCTGGCCGTCGGCGGCCGGTCGACCCTGCTGTTCGTTGCGGCGATGGTGGCCGGCATGGCAATATTCGAAGTGACCGAGCGTATCCGCGCCGGCAATGGGCAGAATCGTGGCGGTACCCGCGCCACGGCCGGCCCTTCGGGAGAATGAATGGACAACAATCCGATCCAGCTGTTCGACGCCGTGTCGTCGACCTTTACCTATATCCTGGCCGCGGCGGGCAGCGACGCCGCCGTCATCATCGACCCCGTCGACCAGCACGTCGAACGCGACCTTGCCCACCTGAGGCGCCTGGGCCTGCGCCTCGAGTTCATCCTCGAAACCCACGCGCACGCCGACCACGTGACGTCCGCCGGCCGCCTGCGCGAGCTGACGGGCGCCCGCGCCGCCGTGCCGAGCGGCTGCGGCATCCCGCCGGCCGAAGTGCAGCTGCAGGACGGCGACATCGTCCGCTTCGGCGCCGGCGAGACGATCGCCGTGATCCACACGCCCGGCCACACGGCGGGCAGCATGTGCTACGTCTGGCGCGGCAACGTGTTCACGGGCGACACGCTGCTGATCGACGGCTGCGGCCGCACCGATTTCCAGGGCGGCAGCGCGGCGGCGCTGTACGACAGCATCACCCGGAAGCTGTTCGCGCTGCCGGACGCGACGCGCCTATGGCCGGGGCATGACTACAAGGGCCAGTCCGTGTCGACCATCGGCTGGGAGAAGGCGCATAACGCGCGGGTCGCGGGGCGCTCGCGGGACGATTTCGTCACGCTGATGGACGGGTTGAACCTGCCGCAGCCGAAGCTGATCGATATCGCCGTGCCCGCGAACCGCAATCTCGGGCTCCCGCACGGCGTCTGACGCCCGAATCCCGGGCCGCCATGGCATCTTTCGCCGGCGCGGTGGTCACACGCGCGCCCGTTTCCTTTAAAATCCTTGTCTTTTAGCAAGCGGACACCATGGCTTCCGATACCCAACTCCACCGCGGCCTCAAGAGCCGGCACATCCAGCTGATGGCCCTCGGCGGCGCCATCGGCACCGGCCTGTTCCTTGGCGTCGCGGAAACGGTCAAGCTTGCCGGTCCGTCCGTGCTGCTCGGCTACGCGATCGCGGGCCTCGTCGCCTTCCTGATCATGCGCCAGCTGTCCGAGATGATGGTCGACGAACCGGTCGCCGGCTCGTTCGGCCATTTCGCCGACAAGTACTGCGGCCGTTTCGCCGGCTTCGTCTCGGGCTGGAACTACTGGGTGCTGTACGTGCTCGTCAGCATGGCCGAGCTGTCCGCCGTCGGCATCTACGTACAGTACTGGTTCCCGAACGTGCCGGCGTGGGTGTCGGCGCTGGGCTGCTTCGTGCTGGCGAACGGCATCAGCCTGATCAACGTGCGCGCATTCGGCGAGAGCGAGTTCTGGTTTTCCGTCATCAAGGTGGCGGCCATCATCGCGATGATCGTCTACGGCGTGTTCCTGCTGGCGACCGGCGGCGCCGGACCGCAGGCGAGCGTATCGAACCTGTGGACGCACGGCGGCTTCTTCGCCCACGGCATCCAGGGCCTCGTGATGTCGATGGCGATCATCATGTTCTCGTTCGGCGGCCTGGAGGTCATCGGCATCACGGCGGCCGAGGCGGCCGATCCGTCCCGCTCGATTCCACGCGCGACGAACCAGACGCTGTGGCGCATCCTCGTGTTCTACGTCGGCGCGCTGGCCGTGCTGCTGTCGCTGTATCCGTGGGACCAGATCGTGCCGGGCGCAAGCCCGTTCGTGCTGATCTTCAAGGCGCTGGACGCCGGCGTCGTCGCCCACGTGCTGAACGTCGTCGTGCTGACGGCGGCGCTGTCCGTTTACAACAGCTGCGTGTACTCGAACAGCCGCATGCTGTACGGCCTCGCCGTGCAGGGCCACGCGCCGCGCGCGCTGTTGCAGGTGAACGAACGGGGCGTGCCGCTGGCGTCGCTGGCCGTGTCGGCCGTCGCCACCGCGCTGTGCGTGGGCGTCAACTACGCCGTGCCGGGCAAGGCGCTGGGCTTGCTGATGGGTCTCGCCGTTGCCGGCATGCTGATCAACTGGGCGATGATCAGCTGGTCGCACCTGCGCTTCCGTGCCGCCAAGCAGGCCGCCGGCCAGCGCACGGCGTTCCCGAGCCCGCTCTACCCGCTCACGAACTGGGCATGCCTGCTGTATCTCGCGGGGATCGTCGCGGTCATGTATGCCACGCCGGAACTGCGCGTGTCCGTCTGGATGATCCCGGCCTGGCTCGTCGTGCTGGCGATCGGCTACCGCATCGCCGAGGGCCGGCGCGCGCGCGTCGCACAGGCTACTTCCTGACGCCGATCGCGCCGCCGGTTTCGAAGAACTGGCCGCCGGCGATGTAGTGGATGCTGCGCTTGCCGCCCTGGTCGTCCTTCCAGTGACCGTCCGCGAACGCGGCCGGATCGGCCCACGCGGCCACGACTTCGGCAAGGAACAGGTCGTAGGTGGCCTGGATGTGCGGTTCCGGGATCACGCGGCATTCCAGCCACGCGAGGCAGCCGTCGACCAGTGGCGCCTTGACGACGCTGCCCGGCAACGTGCGGATGCCATGCGCGGCGAACTTGTCGACATCGCGACCGGACGTCGAGCCGACGGCGACCGTCAGCGCCGCCTGCTCGCTGGACGGCACGTTCAGCACGAATTCGCCCGACCCTTCGATCAGGCCGCGCGTGAGTGTGTTTTTATCGACGACGACGGCGACCTTGGGCGGATCGAAATCGAGCGGCATCGACCATGCGGCCGACATGAGATTGACGGCGCCGTCGTGCGCGCTGCTGACCATCACGGTCGGGCCGTGGTTGAGCAGGCGGTAGGCTTTTGGGAGTGCTACGGGGATCGGTGTGGACATGGACCAATGATACACTCGGCCAACCACGAACTCCGACCTTTGCGAGCCCAGCATGGAACAACAGGCATTCCTCGACACCCTCAAAGCGGAAGGCTATGCGGACCCGGTCCTCGTCGAGCGCGCGCCGAACGGCACGCTGACCGACCACGCGCATCCGTTCGAAGCGAAGGCGCTGATCCTGAAAGGCGAGATCCGCCTGCACGCGGGCGGCGAGATCAAGATCTATCGGCCCGGCGACGTGTTCCACCTGCGCCGCGACGAGCCGCATCGCGAGAGCTACGGGCCCGAGGGCGTCACGTATCTGTCGGGGCGAAGGTGATTCAACCGCACGCCTCGGCCAGCACGAGCACCGGCTGCATACCGGGCGCCCGGAACACGATGGCGAAGGAGTCGAACCAGTCCTGCGGATCGGGACAGCCGTCGGCCAGCATCGCCCGGTAGGCCTCTTCGGCGCGGTAGGCGTACGCGACGACGACTTCGCCAGCCGCATTGCCGAACCACGCCTCGCCGTCCGCGCGGGGCCGCACGCCATCGCCGTGGCGGCCGTGCCAGCCGTGCTGCGTGGGATCGAACAACAGCACCTCGCGCCCGCACACGGGACAGGCGGCATGCACGGGCGCGACGGGCGCCGCGACCGTCTTGCGGCCGAACAGCCCGCGCCGCTCCTGGCGCCGCGCCGTACGCAGCTTCAGTTCCCAGCTGCCGCACGGACAGCCGAGGCGGCGCGCGAAGACGTCCGGGCCGTGCGGCACCCCGCGCACGGCCGGTGCCGTGACGTTGGCCAGCATGAACGGCGCCAGGTTGGCCGGGATGCGGGCGCCGAGAAGGGCGATGAGGTCGGACACGGTCCGGATCCGTAATCAGAAATACTTCGACAAATAGTACACGCCGGAGTCGGGAAATACGGTGGCCACACGCATCCCGGCGAGGCGCGGCAGCAGGTGGGCGATGCCGGCCGCGACGCAGCCGCTGGAACCGCCGGCCAGGATGCCCTCTTCCGCCGCCAGCCGGCGGCACCAGTCGAGGGCGTCGTCGTCCGCCACCTGCACGACGTCGTCGACGATGGCGGGGTCGAAGCTGCCGGACGCCTGGCGTTTGCCCACGCCTTCGACGACGCTGGCGAACGGTCCGTCCGCGGGCTGGTCCGTGACGACCTTGCGGTAAGCGGAGTTACGGGGCTCCACGCCGACCACGACGAGGTCCGGTTTTTGTTCCTTGAGGTAGCGGCCGATGCCGGAGATCGTCCCGCCCGACCCGATGCCGCACACGAAGACGTCGATCTCGCCCGCGAGCTGGCGCCACAATTCGGGCCCGGTGTCGCGGTAATGGGCCTCGCGGTTCAGCGCGGAGCGGTACTGGTCGAGGTAGTGGACTTTGTCGCCCTGCGCCAGCCGCTCGGCGACGGCGTGGTAGCCGGCGGCGGGATCCAGGCCATCGTCCGGCGCGCACAGGTGCACCTCGGCCCCATAGGCGCGGATGCGCTTGATCTTTTCGATGCTGGTGGTCTGCGGCACGGTCACGTCGCATTGCAGGCCGAGTACCGCGCTGGCCATCGCGAGCGCGGCCCCCGTGTTGCCCGACGAACTTTCCACGACACGGGCCGTGCCCGCCGGCAGGCTCCTGAGCATGTACCGCACCATGCGGTCCTTGATGCTGCCGCCCGGGTTCATGTATTCCAGCTTCGCGACCACGTCGCAGCCGGGGAACAAGCGCCCCAGCCGGACGACGGGGGTGTCGCCGATTGCATCCATCACGGAAGATTTGACTTGGGATTCCACGCCGCTCCTTTCAGTGAGATTGCCGCCGAGAAAGGCTAACACAACAATGCGTTGCATGGCGTCGGATTGGAACGCGCCCTACGGTAACCGTGTCGGGTACGTTCCGGCAAGCGAAACGGATAGGGCTGTGGTTTAAGCATCCTATACTTGACTGACTACCACCGGCATGGAAGCCCGACAGGGAGTTTCGAGATGACCACGTCGTTACCGCACGCGGCCAGAATGGCGATCGCTAAGCGATATCGGGCACGCTGCCTCCTGGCGGCGGCGTCACTGTTCCTGCTTTGCAGCGTCGCCACCTGCGCGACCTGTGCAGCAGCGTCCGAACCGGCGCGCGCCGTGTCCGGCGCGACGCCGGCCCCGTCCATGCAGCCAGTCTGGGCAGCCCTGATTGCCGCCGTCGGGGCGGCAGCGGGCTGGTTCGTCAATCACCTGCTTACGGTTCGCCGCGAAGAAGCGCGTCGCAGACTGGAAGCGCAGCTCAAGTTCGTCGAACGACAAATCGAAGAGCTCTACGGGCCGCTTGCCGCGACCCTGTACGAGGGCAGACGAACATTCCTCGATCTCCTGGACAGCCTGGGACGGGACCACGTGTTTCCGGCAGAAGGCGAGCTCCCGATGGAAGAACTCCGCACGTGGCTGTTCTGGGCCGAATCCGAGTTCCTCCCCAGAAACGACTACATTAAGAGCCTGCTCCGGACAAAGGCGCATCTCATCGATGGCGGAGAGTTCCCGCAGAGTTACGTCGAATTCCTCGATCATTGCAACTCCTGGGCGGTCAATCACAGGCGGTGGAAAGAGCAGCATGTCAAATACAGCTGGCACTCGAAAATCGACTGGCCCGAGGCATTCGAAAGCGATGTCATAAAAACGTTCCAGGCACTGAAGCGCAGTCACGCGGACCTCATCGGCGCGTTGACTTCGGGCCGGTAACGCCGATCCTGCCACGATATGTGACCCGCATATTTGCTAGAATCGGCCCATGCCCTCCCCCGCCATCACCGAAGCGTCGATCATCCGTCTGGTCGACACGTTTTACGCGCGCGTCCGTGACGATGCCGTCCTGTCACCCGTGTTCGAAGCGAAGCTGGCCGGCCGCTGGCACGCGCACATGCCGCGCATGTATGCGTTCTGGACCAAGGTCCTGATCGGTACCGGCGAATTCCAGGGCAACGTGTTTGGCAAGCACATGGCGCTCTCCGCCATCGAGACCGATCACTTCGTCCGCTGGCTCACGCTGTTCCGCCTGACGGCCATCGACGTGTTCGGCATCGACGGCGCGACCGAGGCCATGGAAGTGGCCCAGCGCATCGCATCGAGCTTGCAACTGGGCTTTTTCGGAGATATTCGCGTCTGAGATTACACGTCAAGCGCGGCGTGACGCGTCACGGTCGCGCTGCTCGGCCACGGCAGCCAGCAGCGCCTGCTTCAACTGCAGGTCCGTGAACGGTTTCGTCAAAACGCGTGCAGTGACGTCCGACGTGCCCGCGACCAGGCTGCCGTAGCCGGACGCGAACACGATCGCGACGCCGGGGTGGTGTTGCACGATCCGCCGGGCCAGGGTGAGGCCGTCCAGGTCGGGCAGGCTGTAGTCAACGACGGCCGCGTGATAGCGGTCGCGTGCCAGCATGGCCAGCGCGTCCTGCGCCGTGGGCGCCTCGTCGGCCAGGAAGCCGGCCGCCAGCAGGATGTCGCGGTACAGCTCGCGGGCCTGTGCATCGTCTTCGATCAGCAGCACGCGCAGGCCGGTGGACGCCACCGGGCGCGGCGGCGTGGCGACCGGCGCCGGCTCGGACGCTTCCTGACCGCCCAGCATCTGGCGCACCTTGGACGCCAGTTTCTCGCGCCGGTACGGCTTGGACAACAGTTCGACACCCGGATCGAGGCGGCCGCCGTGGATGATCGCGTTCTGCGTGTAGCCGGACGTGTACAGCACTTTCATGTCCGGCAGCAGCGCGCGCGCCTGGCGTACCATCTCCGTGCTCTTCAGTTTTCCCGGCATGACGACGTCCGTGAACAGCAGGTCGCAGCGCACGCCGGCCTTCAGCACGGCCAGCGCCATCTCGGCATTGTCCGCGCGCAGCACCTGGTAGCCCAGTTCGGACAACATGCCAACGACGGTCGCCTGGACGTTCGGGTCGTCCTCGACGACGAGGATCGTCTCGGTGCCGCCCCGCACCTCGTTCGCGACCGGTTCCGGCAGCGTCTGCTCCGCTTCCAGCGCGCGCGGAAAATAGGCCTTGATTGTCGTGCCGTGGCCCAGTTCACTGTAGATGCGGAAGTGACCGCCGCTCTGCTTGACGAACCCGAACGCCATCGACAGGCCGAGGCCCGTCCCCTGCCCTTCGCCCTTGGTCGTGAAGAACGGTTCGATGGCGCGTTCGCGCACGTCCGGGGTCATGCCCGTGCCCGTGTCGGAAATTGCCAGCAGCACGTACTGGCCCGGCGGTACCTCGTGTGCCGCGCTGACGTAGGTATCGTCGAGCATCGTGTTGGACAGTTCGACCGTCAGCCTGCCGCCGGACGGCATCGCGTCGCGCGCATTGATGGCGAGGTTCAGCACGACGTTTTCGAGTTGATGCGGGTCGAGCGTCGTGTTCCACAGCGAGGCCGACACGACGGTCTCGACTTCGACGTGTTCGCCGACGGCGCGGCGGACCAGGTCTTCCATGTTGCGCACGACACGGCCCGGGTTCAGTACGTATGGCTGCAACGGCTGGCGGCGCGCGAACGCGAGCAGTTGCGACGACAGCTTCGCGCCGCGGTCGACGGCGGCCAGCGCCATCTGCAGATGCCGCTGCGCGGCCGGCATTCCGGCCACCGTCCCGCCCAGCAGTTGCAGGCTGCCGCCGATCACCTGCAGGATGTTGTTGAAGTCGTGGGCGACGCCGCCCGTGAGCTTGCCGACCGCCTCCAGGCGCTGCGCATGCTGCAGGGCCTGGCGCGCTTCTTCCAGCTGCACGCGCTGGGTGACATCGCGTGTGATCTTGGCGAAGCCGACAATGCGGCCGTCCGCGTCGCGGATGGCGTCCACGACGACGTCGGCGCGGAAGCGCGTGCCGTCCTTGCGCACCCGGACGCCCTCGCCATGGTAGCGGCCCTGTTCGCGCGCCGTCGCCAGCACGCGTTCCGGCAGGCCGTCCGCCCGGTCTTCCTCGCTATAGAAGCGCCTGAAATGCGTGCCGACGACCTCGTCCGCCGTGTACCCCTTGATGTTGCGGGCGCCCGCGTTCCACGTCGTCACGACGCCTTCCGGCGACAGCATGTAGATTGCGTAGTCGATCACGCTGTCCACCAGCATGCGGAACTGTTCCTCGCTGCGGCGCAGGGCTTCGCGTGCCAGTTTCTTGTCGCTGATGTCGCGCGTGATCTTGGCGAAGCCGAGCAGTTGCCCGTCGTCGTCGAGAATGGGGTCGATGACGATGGACGCCCAGAAATGGCTGCCGTCCTTGCGCACGCGCCAGCCTTCCGCCTCGAACCGTCCATTCTCCAGCGCCGTCGCGAGCGCCCGCTCCGGCAGGCCGGCGGCGCGGTCCGCGGGTGTATAGAAGCGCGAGAAATGCTGGCCCAGGATTTCCGCTTCGGTGTAGCCCTTGAAGCGCCGCGCGCCAGCGTTCCAGCTGGCGACGGTGCCGTCGGGGTTGAGCATGTAGATCGCGTAATCGGCGACCCGCTCGACGAGCATCTGCATGCGGCGCTGTGTGGTGAAGTCGGAAGTCATGGTGCCATCGTTAAAACTGTCATGGTCTCAGTATAACATTGCAGAAATATTCATGCACTAAATGAAACGTTTATGGCCGGGCTGACAAGGTTGCATGTCGCTTTCCGCTTTCCGCTACAATGCGACGACAACTTTATGGAGAACGCCATGTCGGGTTACAGCATCAACATCGAAGAAAAAACGCTCGCCGGGAACAACTTCCGCGAAGTCCTCTACACGACCCAGCGCAGCCAGCTGGTCATCATGACCCTGCAACCCGGCGAAGAAATCGGCCTCGAAAAGCACGAGGGCCACGACCAGTTCATCCGCGTCGAAGTCGGCCAGGGCGTCGCGATCCTGGACGGCGAGCAGCACCCGCTCGAGGACGGCGTCGCCGTGGTCATCCCGGCCGGCACCGAGCACAACGTCATCAACACGTCGGGCAGCGAACCGATGCGGCTGTACACGCTGTACACCCCACCCGAGCATCCGGACGGGATCGTCCACGCCACCAAGGCCGAGGCCGACGAATACGAACGACAGCACGGCCACCACTGAGGCGGCGCGTCACTACCCTTTGCACACCAGCCCGTAACGGGTCATCGTACAGGCCCTCTCGATACACTGGCGCGCGTCGTAGCCGTGAGCCCGGCATTGCATCAGCGTCTCTTCGCGGCGCTGGCGCGGCGACGGCTCGGCAGCGACCGCAGGCGCCTCCCCGGCCCTCGCGCGGCGTGTCTTCGCGGTCGCCCGTCTGGTCGCAGCCGTCTTGTTGCGCGCAACGCGCCGGGGCGGTGCGACATCGGCCCGCGCCGCCACGGGCGCCTTGTCCTCGCTGACCGGCGCCACGGGCTCCTCGGGCACCGGCTTCACGGGTTCCGGGGTCAGGGGCTGTGGCTTCACGACGGGCTGCAGGGGCGCGGGCGTGGTGGCGACAAATGCCGCCGCAGGCGGCGCTTGCCCTGCCGGCGACGTGTTCGCCACGACGACGAGCGCATCCTCGACCCGGTTCTCCTCGTACAGCCACAAACCGCCCGCCGCCAGGCCGGCCAGCAGGCCGCCCGCGATGCTCCACGTGACAAGGCGCCGTTTCCACATGCTCGACCAGGCCGGCGCGTCGCGTGCGACGGTGTCTTCGCGCAGGCGCGCGGCGAGCCACTCGGCCTCGATGTCCGGCTGGACGGGGCGCGGGATCGTGCCGGCGTCGGCTTGCGGCGGAGGAGCGCGATCGGGGGCTGCCGCAGGCTGTGGAGGCAACGGGCGGGGGCGCGCTGCGACGCCCGGTAACGTCGCCTCGCCGATGGGCGGCGGCGTCGGTGCCGGCGACCGCGCCCGGGCTTGCGCGATGCGGTCGGCCAGCGCCTCGATCGCGACGCCCTTGCCGCGCGCGGACGTTTCCGGTGCACGCTGCATCGTGCCCGGATCTGCCTTTTGCACGGCCGCGCCGGCTTCCGTCCGCCGGGAACCGGGCCCGTGCCAGACGGCCGGCCGCCGGGGCGGCATCGGTGGAGCCGGCGGCGCCGGCGTCGACGGCGCCGATCCGCTCTCCTGGAAGTCTTGCAACAATTGGGTCTTCATGGTGCAGTGCGCAAATCCGGTTCCCGGGGACGCAGTGTACCGAATCCGACCCAAGCGTGGAGCGCGCCTGACCTTACAGGATGACGACTACCTGCAACGCCTCCGTGCGCACGGCCGGCAGGCTGACGTCGAGCACGCGCCGTTTCGCATCCCAGCGGACCGGGGCCGCCTTGCCGCCCACCTGCACGGCACGAGGCTTTGCCGCCACGTTATGCACCTTCAGGTCGAACGTGCGCGCGGTCGGCGTCGCGGCCGCGCCCGGTTCCGGCGAGACCGTCAGCGCCAGGCGGCCGTCGGCGAACCGGCTGGCAAAGCGCACCAGTTCGTACTTGCCCGTTTCGAACGCGTGCGCCGTGTGGCCGTCGTCGTCGTACAGATGCCCCTGCGCCTGCGTGACGCTGGCGTCGTGCCAGTAATGCAGGTCAAGCTTCGCCGTCGAATAATCGCGCGTGCTCTGCGCCGGTTGCGCGAGCGGGACGAACGCGCCGGCGCGGACGTACGTGGGAATGCGGTCCGGACGGGTGGTGACCGTCTCCAGGATGCCGCCGTGGTGCTGCTCGTCCGTATAAAAGTCGAACCACACGCTGCCCTTGCGCGGGAAAAAGACCTCCTTGCGCGCAATACCCGGCTCCGTGACCGGCGCGACGAGGAAGTCAGGGCCCCACAGGTACGTGGACGAGATGCCCGTCGTCGACATGAATTCATTGTCCGGGTCGTCGAACAGCACCGGGCGCATCATCGGCATGCCCGTGCGGCTGTCGTCGAAGGCGGCCGTGTAGTTGTACGGCAGCATCGCGTAGCGCAGGCGGATGGCGTCGCGCGCCAGCCTCTTCACGGCCGGCGTACGGAAGATGGCTTCGGCGGGCACTTCTTCCTGCGCGTGCGGGCGGAAGATCGGCTGGAACACGCCGTACTGCAGCCACCGCACGTAGAGTTCGTCGTCCAGCACGGGCCCGGCGAAGCCGCCCAGGTCGGAATGCATGTAGGCCTGGCCCTGCATGCCCATCTGCAGCGCGATCTCCATCTGCGACTGCAGGCCATCCCAGCCCCGGTGCACGTCGCCGGACCACGGGATCATGCCGAAGCGCTGCGAACCCGAATAGCCCGAGCGCATCAGGATGAACGGCCGCTCCTGCGGATAGTCGCGCGCATAGCCGTCGGCGATGAGCTTCGCCCATTCGTGGCCGTAGATGTTGTGGACCTGGTCCGCCGTGCCGGTCGCATGGCGCGCGGCGGACGGATGCGTCTCGGGCTCGCCGAGGTCGCCCCACCAGCCGGCCGCGCCGCCCGCCTTCAGGTCCTTGTAGATATTCCAGAACCAGTCGCGCGCCTGCGGCTTGAACACGTCGACGAGGCCCGTATTCCCGAAGAAGAAATCGAAGACGAACGGCTTGCCCTGCGCATCCGTCGCGAGGACGCCCTGCTGTGCGGCGTCCTGCCAGCGCTTCGACGTCGTCAGCACGAACGGTTCCGTGATGAGGACCGTCTTGACGCCTTTCCTGTTGAACTCGGCCATCATCGCTTCCGCATGGGGGAAGCTGTCGCGGTCCCACGCCAGGTTGCCCATCGTGCCCTTGACGGTCTTGCCGAACCAGTACAGGTCGAACACGATCGCGTCCAGCGGAATGCCGTCGGCGATGAACTTGTCGACGACGCTGCGTGCCTCGGCCTCGGTGTGATAGCCGAACCGGCTGGCGAAGTTGCCGAACGCCCAGCGCGGCGGCAGGGGCTGGCGGCCCGTCAGCCGGGTTGTTTCGTCCATCAGCTGCGCCCAGTCGTCGCCGGCGATGACCTGGTAGGTCTTGCGGCCACCCATCACTTCGTAGCGCAAGGTACCGTCCTTGCGGCTGTCGAAATCGAGCCAGCCGGCCTGCGGATTGTCGAAGTGGAGCGCGTACTTGTGCGACGACAGGGCCATCGGGATCCCGTAGCCCATCTGGTCCGCACGGTTGCCGAACCCGTAGGAGGCGCGGTTGTAGAGGCGGAAACGGTTGCCGCGCCGGTTCATGCCGACGGCGCGCGAGCCGGCCCCGTACAGCGCCTCGTCGCCGTCGAGTGCGAACTCGATGCTTTCCAGTTCCCCCGCGTGGCCATAGCCCTGCTTTTCCGCGACGAGCGGCCGGCCCTTGTAGGCATAGCTGATGCGCAGCGGCGATTTTTCCACCGTGACCGTGATGCCGTCCGTGACGAGCTGGATGCGCCCGTCCGCCTCCTTGATCGTGGCCGGCGCCTGGCCGGGCTTCAGCACGACGGCGTGCGAGGCCGGGTCGAACGTCTCCCCGCGCGGCACGAAGCTCGTCTCGACGATGTTGGCGTCGTAAGGCCGGATCAGGTAGCGGCCGTCGCTGGTGGCAATGTCCAGCGTCCCGTTGTCGTTGCGGTAGCCGAGGAACGTGCGGTCTGCGTTTTGCGCCTGCGACGGGAGGCTGGCGAGCAGGCAGAGGGCGAGGACGGCGTGAGGGATCGGCTTCATGGTCTCCGGGCGGTGTCGTTGTTGGAATACGCGAATTTTAACCCTATTCCGTAGAAAAGCTACAAAGAGAGGGTAAAGCCGTAGAAACCCTGAAGAATTCTGCGTAGTTTGACTACTTTCGCGCGCCGTGCGGCGGCCGCGGCGTTCTCGGGTCAGAATAGCGGCAACGACAACCCATGAGAGACCCCATGCGCATTGCTACGTTCAACGTCAACGGCATCGGCAGCCGCCTCCCCGCCCTGCTCCAATGGCTCGAGGAGACGCAGCCGGACGTGGCCTGCCTGCAGGAACTGAAGGCACCCCAGGAAAGATTCCCCGAACTGGAGATCCGCGCCGCCGGCTACTGCCCGATCTGGCACGGCCAGAAAAGCTGGAACGGCGTCGCGATCCTCGCGCGCGGCACGGAGCCGCAGGAATTGCAGCGCGGCCTGCCGGGCGATCCCGAGGACGAGCAAAGCCGCTACATCGAGGCGGCCGTGAACGGCATCCTTGTCGCCTGCCTGTACCTGCCGAACGGGAACCCGGCGCCGGGTCCGAAGTTCGACTATAAACTGCGCTGGTTCGAGCGACTGCGCCTGCGCGCGCAGGAATTGATCGACACGGGCGCGCCGGTCGTGATCGCGGGCGACTACAACGTGATGCCGACGGAACTCGACGTCTACAAGCCGGAACGCTGGCTCGACGACGCGCTGTTCCGTCCGGAGACGCGCGCGGCTTACCAGCGCCTGCTCGACCAGGGCTGGACGGACGCCCTGCGCACGACGCACCCCGGCGAAGTCATCTACACGTTCTGGGATTATTTCCGTGACGCGTACGGCCGCAACGCGGGCCTGCGCATCGACCATCTGCTGTTGAGCCCCGCGCTTGCCCCGAAGCTGAAGGCGGCCGGCGTCGACCGCGACGTGCGCGGGCGCGAGAAACCCAGCGATCACGCGCCGACGTGGGTCGAACTGGATTGGCCCACGATCGGCTGAGCCAATATCTCGTCGTTCCCGCGGAGGCGGGAACCTCATTTTGCCGGCGACTAACGCAAAACGGGATCCCCGCCTGCGCGGGGATGACGTTGTGTTCGTCGCGTTAGTTGGCGACAGCCCGCCGCACTGGCGGTCGCCCCAACACCATGCCGAGACGCAGCGCGCTGTCGGTGACGACCTCGATATCCGGCGTGTACCCGTCCTCGATCCAGCGCAGCGCGATGTGGATCACGCCGCCGACGATGCCCGCCTCGACCAGCGGATCGGCCGGCACGTTCGGCGGGACGACGTAGCGGCCGACCTGTTCGCCGATGGCCCTCAGGGCGGCATCGAATGCCTTGTCGACGGCCCGGCTGACGCCGCGGATCTCGACGAGGAACACGCGCGCCGAATGGGGCTCCCGCTGCAGCGCCGCGAAATACGTGTGCAGCATCGCACGGGCCCGCGCGACGCGGCCGCGGCCGGCGCGCTGGCCCGCTTCCTTGATTTCGCCCAGCACGCTGTACGTGACGGCGTTGAACGACGCGATCAACAACTCTTCACTGTTCGCGAAGGATTCATAAAAATAACGTTCGGTCAGCCCGGCCGCTTCGCAGACGGCCTTGACGGTCGACAGGCGATAGCCGCGCTCGCCATAGACGGCGACGGCCGCCGCGATCAGCTGGGAGCGCCGCTGCGCGCGCCGTTCGTCCTGGGGAACGCCGCGATACGGCCGGGCAGGTTGTAAAGATTCTGGAGGCATCCTTCTATTTTCGCACAGAACGTTGCTTCTCAATATGTGACAATATACAGTGTCACTCGTATTCAAAAAACAACGAGACACGCCATGACTCATTCCGCCGTGGAGCCCTTTTTCGACGTTCTCATCGTGGGCGCCGGCCTGTCCGGCATCGGCGCCGCCTGGCAGCTGCAGCGGGGCTGTCCGGACAAGACCTACGCGATCCTGGAAGCGCGCGCCGCGCTCGGCGGCACGTGGGACCTGTTCCGCTATCCCGGCGTGCGGTCGGATTCCGACATGTATACCCTGGGTTACGCGTTTCAACCCTGGACTGAAGGCAAGGCGATCGCGGACGGCCCGTCGATCCGGCGCTACATAGCGCAGACGGCACGGGCGAACGGCATCGACCGCCACATCCGCTACGGCCACCGGGTCGTGAGCGCGCACTGGGACAGCGGTGCCGCCTGCTGGCGCGTGGAAGCGGAGCACGACGGCCGGCGCGTGTGGCTGCGTACCCGCTTCCTCTACATGTGCAGCGGCTACTACAGCTACGACGAGGCGTACCGGCCCCGCTTCGACGGCGAACAGGACTTCGGCGGCCGCATCGTGCAGCCGCAGTTCTGGCCGGCCGACCTGGATTACCGGGGACGGCATGTCGTCGTCGTCGGCAGCGGCGCCACGGCCGTCACGCTCGTGCCGGCGATGGCGAAGGACGCCGCCCACGTCACGATGCTGCAGCGCTCCCCGACCTATGTCGTGAGCCGCCCGTCCGAATACGGCTTCGCGCAGCGCCTGCGCCGCTGGCTTCCCGCGCGCGCCGCGTACGCGCTGACGCGCTGGCGCGTGATCGTCGAGAGCATGCTGCTGTACCGCGTCGCGCGGTCCAAGCCCGACCTGGCGAAGCGCAAGATCGTCGAGATGGCGCGCCACCAACTCGGGCCGGGCTATGACGTCGACACGCATTTCACGCCCGACTACAAGCCGTGGGACCAGCGCGTGTGCGTCGTGCCGGACGGCGACCTGTTCCGCGCGATCCGCACGGGCCGCGCGAGCGTCGCGACCGACCGCATCCGGCGCTTCACGCCGGAAGGCCTGCTGCTCGAATCCGGCCGCATCCTGCCCGCCGACGTCGTCGTGCTCGCCACGGGACTCAAGATCAAGCTGCTGGGCGGTATCGCCATCACCGTCGACGGCCAGCCGTTCCAGCCCAACGCCGCGATGTCGTACAAGGGCATGATGCTGTCCGGCCTGCCGAACTGCGTGATGACGTTCGGCTATACGAACGCGTCGTGGACGCTGAAGGCCGACCTGACGGCCGCGTGGGTCGTGCGCCTGCTGCGCCACATGGACCGCAAGGGCCAGCAGGTCGCCGTGGTGCACCGCGAACCGGGCGTCGAGCCGGAACCGTTCCTGAGTTTTACCTCGGGCTACGTGCAGCGCGCGAGCGCCGACCTGCCGCAGCAGGGCTCGCGCAAGCCGTGGCAGGTCTACCAGAACTATCTGCAGGACATGCTGACGATCCGCTTCGGCCGCATCGCGGACGGCGTCCTGCGTTTCGGCCGCAAAGGAGCCATGCCGTGAACCTTAACGACCGCGTCGCCGTCATCACCGGCGCCGGCAGCGGCATCGGTCGCGCCACCGCCTTCGCCATGGCGCGCCGCGGCGCGCGCCTCGCCCTCGCGGACATCGATGGTCACGCCGTGGCCGCGGTCGCGCGCGAGATCGGCCCCGCCGCGACGCACCACGCACTGGACGTGGCCGACCGCGCCGCCGTCGCCGCATTCCCCGCCGTCGTACGGGCCGCCCACGATCGCGTCGACCTCCTCATGAACAACGCGGGCGTCGCCGTGGGCGGCACGTTCGAGCAAGTCGCCGAAACGGATTTCGACTGGCTCATGGAAATCAACTTCGGCGGCGTCGTGCGCATGACGCGGGCGTTCCTGCCGCTGCTGCATGCCAGCGACGACGCGCGCATCGTCAACGTGTCGAGCATCTACGGCATCATCGCGCCGCCCGGCCAGGCCGCCTACTCGGCCAGCAAATTCGCCGTGCGCGGCTTTTCGAACGTGCTGCGTCACGAGCTGGAAGGCAGCACCGTGGGCGTCTCTGTCGTGCATCCGGGCGGCGTGGCGACGAACATCGCCAGGAACGCCCGTGTGCCGGCCGGCGTGCCGGCGGAGGACGTGGAACTCAGGCGCCGCACGATGGAAAAGCTGCTGCGCATGCGGCCGGAGCAGGCGGGCGAGATCATCGTGCGCGGCATCGAACGGCGCCGGGCGCGCATCCTCGTCGGCAGCGACGCGAAGGCCGCGGCGCTGCTGGAACGGTTGTCTCCCGTCGGTTACTGGAACCTTCTCAAGAAAGCGATCAAACGATGACTCTCGTGCTCATACTCCTCGCCGTCGTTGCCCTTCTCGTCCTCGTGGCCTTCCTGTTCACGCTGTGGACCGCGCGCAAGGTCGAATCCGTGCTGCCGCCGCGGGGCCGCTTCGTCGACGTGCCTGGCGCGCGCCTGCACATCCGGGAATTCGGCGCCGGCGACGCTCCGCCGCTGCTGCTCGTGCATGGCCTCGCAGGCCAGCTGGCGCACTACACGTACGGCGTGACGGACCGGCTGGCCGGGCGTTACCGCGTCATCGCCATCGACCGCGCGGGCGCAGGCTATTCCACGCGCGCACCGGGCACGCCCGCCGACCTGCACACGCAGGCGGACATGCTCGCGGCGCTGATCGAGCATCTGCAACTGGAACGCCCCCTCGTCGTCGGCCACTCGCTGGGCGGCGCACTGGCGCTCGCGCTCGCGCTGCGGCATCCGCAGCGCGTCGGCGCGCTGGCACTCGTCGCGCCGCTGACGCACATGCAGGAACACGTGCCGCCCGTGTTCGAGGGCCTGACGATCCTGTCGCCGACGTGGCGCACGATCGTCGCGTGGACGCTCGCGATTCCCGCGCAGATCAAGAACAGCCGCGCCACGCTCGACGTCGTGTTCGGACCGGAAGCGGTGCCGCAGGATTTCGCGACGCGCGGCGGCGGCCTGCTGGGCCTGCGCCCAAGCGCCTTCCTGTCCGCGTCGGACGACCTGCGTTCGCTGCCGGAGTGCCTGCCCGCGCAGGAGACGCGCTACGGCGAACTGGCGCTTCCGGTCAGCATCCTGTACGGCAAGGACGACCGCATCCTCGACTGGCGCGCCCAAGGCCAGGCGCTGGCCGACAAGGTGCGCGGTGCGCGGCTGGAGCTCATCGAAGGCGGCCACATGCTGCCCATCACGAATCCGGATGCGACGGCCGCTTTTATCGACACGGTGGCACAGCAGCACGCCCGGTCGCCTGTCACCGCGCGGGCCTGATCATCAGGCGATGCTGCTCGCCAGCGTTGCCACCAGCGCGGCCAGGTCGTACGGCTTGCGCAGCACGACGGCGTCCGTCCAGTTGTTGACTTCTCCCTTGCCCGTCGCGAACACGATGCGGATGCCTGGGGCGAGCGTGCGCGCCTGCGCTGCCAGCAGGTCGCCGGTCATGCCGGGCAACAGAACGTCCGTGATGAGGACGTCGGATGCGGACGAGATGAGCCCGAGCGCCTGTTCCGCGTCGACGGCTTCCAGCACCTCGTGGCCCAGGTGGCGCAGCAGCGCGGCCGTCGCGACGCGGATCTCGTCCTCATCTTCCACCAGCACGACGCGCAGCCGGTTTGGATCGGGCACCCCAGCCGCTGGCGGGACGGGTACGCAGTCCACGTGCACGCGGTTTCTCTGGTTCGCGAGTACCTGGCGGATGCGGCGTGCGAGGCTCTCGCGCGTGTACGGCTTGCCCAGCAGTTCCACGCCCGGATCGAGGCGGCCGCCGTGCACGATGGCGTTTTCCGTGTAGCCCGACGTGAACAGCACGGCGAGATTCGGCAGGCGTTCGCGCGCCATGCGGGCAAGATCCGGGCTGCGCAGCGTGCCGGGCATCACGACGTCCGTGAACAGCACGTCGATCGGCACGCCGGATTCCACCACCGCCAGCGCGCTGGCCGCATCGGCCGCTTTCAGCACGCGGTAGCCGAGCTGCGTCAGCATCTCGACGACGGTCGTGCGCACGGCTTCGTCGTCCTCCGCGACGAGGATCGTCTCGGTGCCGCCGACGGCCGGCTGCTGGGTATCGACCGGCCCGAGGGGTTCCTCGGCCGCCGTCGTGCGCGGCAGGTACAGTTTCACCGTCGTGCCCTGCCCCGGCTCGCTGTAGATCTTGACGTGGCCGCCGGACTGCTTGACGAAGCCGTACGCCATCGACAGGCCGAGGCCCGACCCCTTGCCCTCCGCCTTCGTCGAGAAGAACGGCTCGAACGCCTGGCGCAGCACGTCCGGCGTCATGCCGCTGCCCGTGTCGGTGACGGCCAGCATCACGTACTGGCCCGGCACCACGTCGCCGTGCGTGCGGCAATACAGGTCGTCGAGCACGGCGTTGTGCGCCTCGATCGTCAGCTTGCCGGCGCCGCACATGGCGTCGCGCGCGTTGATGGCAAGGTTGAGGATCGCATTCTCGACCTGCGCCACGTCGACCGCCGTGTTCCACAGCCCGCCCGAGATCACGAGCTCCACCTCGATCTCTTCGCCGAGCGCGCGGCGCAGCATGTCTTCCATGCCCGTCACGACGCGTCCGACTTTTACCACCTTGGGCTCCAGCGGCTGGCGGCGGCCGAATGCGAGCAGGTAGCTGGCGAGCTTCGCCCCCTTCTCGACCGCGGAGCGCGCATTGCCGATCCACCGCTGGACTTCGGCGCCGCCCGGATTCATTTCGAGCAGTTGCAGGTTGCCCGAGATGATCTGCAGGAGGTTGTTGAAATCGTGCGCGACGCCGCCCGTCAGCTTGCCGATCGTCTCCATCTTTTGCGACTGCTGCAGCGCCAGTTCCGTGCGGCGGATCTGTTCCGCCTGTTCGCGGTCGGCCGTGATGTCGCGCCCGATCGCGTGGATGAAATCGGCGTCCGGCGCCGCGGTCCACGACAGCAGGCAATAGCTGCCGTCCTTGCGCCGGTAGCGGTTCTCGAATTTGTAGACGTAATGGCCTTCGCCCAGCGACGCCATCTGGTTGAGCGTCGCGGCCTGGTCGTCCGGATGCACGAGCTGCAGGAAGTTCTGGCCGACGATGTCATGCTCGGACCAGCCAAGCAGGGATCCGAACGACGGACTGACGGCTTCGACGCTGCCGTCGAACGAGGCCACGAGCATGATGTCGCGCGACAGGCGCCACATGCGGTCGCGTTCCGCCGTGCGCCGCGCGACCGTCGATTCCAGGCCCGCGTTCAGCGCCTCAAGACGGTGCGAGATGACCTTCTGGTCTTCGATGTCGATGCTGGTGCCGATCCAGCGCGTCACGTCGCCGTCCGCGTCGCGCAGCGCGACGGCGCGCGACAGGTGCCAGCGGTAGGTGCCGTCGGCGCGGCGCAGGCGGAATTCCGCGTCGTACGGCGCGCCCGACGCCACGGCGACGGCCCAGCGCACCCGTACGGCAGGCAGGTCGTCCGGATGCACGGTGGCCGTCCAGGCGATACCCGCGAGTGCGTCGTGATCGAGACCGCTGTACGCGTACACATGGGTGTTGAACCAGTCGAGCCCGCCGTCCTGCGTCGCGGTCCACACCTGGTTCGGCATCGCCTCGGCGAACGTGCGGAATTTTTCCTCGCTCTCGCGCAGCGCGCGCTCGGCCTCCACGCGCACCGTGACGTCGGCGCCCTGCACGAAGATGCCGAACACGGTGCCGTCTTCCCGCTTGACGGGCTGGTAGACGAAGTCGACGTAGTGCAGGCGGCGGTTGCCGTTGCTGCCGGCCAGCCACAGCGGGCTCGCCGTCGCGGTGTACGTCGTGCCGGTCAGGTAGACCTGGTCCAGGATCGCGATCACGCCCTGCGGCACCGTCTCCGGGATGGCTTCCCGGAGGGGCTTGCCGAGCAGGTCGCGCTGGCCGGCCAGCGCGCGGTAGGCGGCGTTCGCGGACTGGATCACGTGGTCGGCGCCCGCCAGCTGGGCCATGAATCCGGGCGCCTGCTCGAACATGGTCTGCAGGCGGTCGTGTTCCCCGCTCAGCCAGCGCTCGGCGCGCACCTTGGCCGTCGTCTCGACAACGAAGGCGATCACGCCGACGACGGCGCCACCGGCATCGACGATGGGCGAGTAATCGAGGTTCATCCACACGGGTTCGGGCTTGCCGCTGCGGTGCAGGGTCAGTTCCTGGTCCCGGTACGACAGCGTGCCGCCGGCCAGGCCCACCTTCATCACGTTGTCGTTGAAGTCGGCGACCTCGGGCCACCCTTCCCGCACCTTGGAGCCCAGGAGGCGCGGATGGCGCCCGCCCGCGAAGCCGGAATAGGCGTCGTTGTAGATCATCACGCCGTCCTCGCCCCACAGCGTGACGATGGGAACGGGCGAGCGCAGGATCAGCGCGACGGTCGTACGGACGACGTCCGGCCAGCAATCGCTGGGGCCGAGGGTCGTGGCGCTCCAGTCGTAGTCGTCGATGATTCCGCCCAGCAGGCCGCCGCCCGCACCGAAGGTCCTGACCGGAGCCGCCTGAGTCAACATCTTGTCGATTCGCCCACAATGTTTAGAAGGCAGCAATTTTAATCGTGTTTGGCGTGTCGGGCTCACACGATTTGCGATATGCGATCCGGTTGTCCGGATCGGCCCCCGTCCGCTGCACCGCGTGCTAAGGTCCGTGCCTGATACGGCGGGCATGCGCGCGGCGATCCCGCGCCGGCATGCTGCAGGGCAGCACGAAAAAACCCGGCGACAGCACCCGTGCGCTGTCTTTCCGGAATTAATATGTTGCTGCCGCACACACACCTTACCAAGGGGGACAGCGTTTATGAGCCAGAGTACACCTCTGTCGCTGCACGTCCCGGAGCCTACCGGCCGCCCGGGTTGCAAGACCGATTTTTCTTACCTCGACATCCACCAGGCCGGCGACACGCCCCGGCCGCCGGTCGACGTCCGCTACCAGGACACGGCGGCACTCGCCACCGGCATGATCCGCGTGCTGGACGACGACGGCAACGCGGTCGGCCCGTGGGACCCGGGCCTCGACCGGGACACGCTGCGCTTCGGCCTGCGCACGATGATGAAGACACGCATCTTCGACGCGCGCATGGTCATCGCCCAGCGCCAGAAAAAGCTGTCGTTCTACATGACCTGCCTCGGCGAGGAAGCCATCGGCACCGCCCACGCGCTTGCGCTGAAGGACGGCGACATGTGCTTCCCCACCTACCGCCAGCAAAGCCTGCTGATGGCGCGCGAGTATCCGCTCGTGGACATGGTCTGCCAGCTGCTCTCGAACGAGGCGGACCCGCTCAAGGGCCGCCAGCTCCCCGTGATGTACTCCGTGAAGAACAAAGGCTTCTTCACGATCTCGGGGAACCTCGCCACGCAGATCCCGCAGGCCGTCGGCTGGGCCATGGCGTCCGCGATCAAGGGCGACACGAAGATCGCGTCCGGCTGGATCGGCGACGGCGCCACGGCGGAAAGCGATTTTCACACCGGCCTCACGTTCGCGCACGTGTACCAGGCGCCCGTGATCCTGAACGTCGTCAACAACCAGTGGGCGATCTCCACATTCCAGGCCATCGCCGGCGGCGAGAGCGTCAGCTTTGCCGCGCGCGGCGTCGGCGCGGGCATCGCGTCCCTCCGGGTGGACGGCAACGACTTCCTGGCCGTCTACGCCGCATCGTGCTGGGCGGCGGAACGCGCGCGTGCCAATCTCGGCCCCACGCTGATCGAATGGGTGACGTACCGCGCCGGCCCGCACTCGACGTCGGACGACCCGTCGCGCTACCGCCCCGCCGACGAATGGACCTACTTCCCGCTGGGCGACCCGATCTGCCGCCTGCGCCGCCACCTGATCCGGCAAGGCTGGTGGTCGGACGCGGACCACGAGGCCCTGCAGGCCGAACTGGAAGCCGAGGTGCTGGCCGCGCAGAAGGAGGCGGAACGCCACGGCACGCTGATCGACGGCCGCGTGCCGAGCGCCGCATCCATGTTCGAGGACGTCTACAAGGACATGCCCGAACACCTGCGCCGCCAACGCCAGCAACTGGGGGTGTGACATGAAACGCGACATCGACAATGACATCAAGACCACTCCGATGACGATGATCCAGGCCCTTCGTTCGGCCATGGACGTCATGCTCGGGCGCGACGACAACGTCGTCATCTACGGCCAGGACGTGGGCTATTTCGGCGGCGTGTTCCGCGTGACGGACGGCCTGCAGGCGAAGTACGGCAAGAACCGCTGTTTCGACGCACCGATCTCGGAAGGCGGCATCGTCGGCACCGCCGTCGGCATGGCGGCATACGGCCTGCGGCCGGTCGTCGAGATCCAGTTCGCCGACTATTTCTATCCGGCGACCGACCAGATCGTGTCGGAAGCGGCGCGCCTGCGCTACCGCTCCGCCGGCGATTTCACCGCGCCGCTGACGATCCGCATGCCCTGCGGCGGCGGCATCTACGGCGGCCAGACGCACAGCCAGAGCCCGGAAGCGTTCTTTACCCACGTGTGCGGGCTGCGCACGGTGATGCCGTCCAATCCGTACGACGCGAAGGGCCTGCTCATCGCGTCCATCGAGAACGACGACCCCGTCATCTTCCTGGAACCGAAGCGGCTGTACAACGGTCCGTTCGACGGCCACCACGACCGCCCCGTCGTCTCCTGGGCCAAGCACCCGAAAGGAGAAGTCCCGGACGGTTACTACACGGTCCCGCTGGACAAGGCCGCCGTGTTCCGCGAGGGCGCCGACCTCACCGTGCTCACGTACGGCACGATGGTATGGGTGTCCGAGGCGGCCGCGAACGAGACCGGCATCGATGCCGAGATTATCGACCTGCGTACCCTGTGGCCGCTCGACCTGGAGACCGTCGTCGAATCCGTCAAGAAGACGGGCCGCTGCGTCGTCGTGCACGAAGCGACCCGCACGAGCGGCTTCGGCGCGGAACTCGCGGCCCTCGTGCAGGAACACTGCTTCTACCATCTGGAGGCGCCGATCGAGCGCGTGACGGGCTGGGACACGCCCTACCCCCATGCGCAGGAATGGGCGTATTTCCCGGGACCGGACCGCGTGGGCGCGGCATTCAAACGAGCGATGGAGGCGTGATGGGACAGCATGTGATCAAGATGCCGGACCTGGGCGAAGGCATCGCGGAAGTGGAAGTCGTCGCGTGGCGCGTGCAGCCGGGCGACGCGATCGTCGAAGACCAGATCCTGGCCGACGTCATGACGGACAAGGCGACCGTGGAGATTCCGTCGCCCGTGCATGGGACAGTCGTGTCTCTCGGGGGCAAGATCGGGGAATCGCTGGCGGTCGGCGCGGAACTGATCCGGCTGGAAGTGGAAGGCGCCGGCAATGCGAAGCCGGCGGCACAAGCGTCCGACCAGCCGGCCGACGAACCGGCCGAGGTGCCGCACGGCTTCGTGCCGGAACCGGCGCGCGTGGCGGAAGCCGTGGCGAGCGTCGCGCAGGCGGCACCGGTCGTCGCGGCGCCGCCGCCGCGCCCTGCCCCTGCACCCGCGCCCACCTTGCGCGCGGCGGGCGAGAAACCGCTGGCCGCACCGGCCGTGCGCAAGCGCGCGTGGGACCTGGGCATCGAGCTGCAATACGTGGCCGGGAGCGGCCCCGCGGGACGCATCACGCACACGGACCTGGATGCGCACCTCGCGGGACACCGGCACCGCCAAGCGGCGGCCGGGGACGGCCGCTACGCCGAACTGGAAGGCGAGGAAGCCATCCCCGTGATCGGCCTGCGCCGCAAGATCGCCGAGAAGATGCAGCTGGCGAAGCGCCAGATCCCGCATTTCACGTACGTCGAGGAAGTCGACGTGACGGAGCTGGAGGCCCTGCGGGGCCAGCTGAACGCGCGCTACGGCGAGGAACGGGGCAAGCTCACCTTGCTGCCGCTGCTGATGCGCGCCGTCGTCCTCGCGATCCGTCGTTTCCCCGACGTGAACGCGCGCGTAACAGAAGAAAACGGCGACCAGGCGAACGTCGTCACGCGCTACCAGCCCGTCCACATGGGCATCGCGACGCAGACGGACGCCGGCCTGATGGTGCCCGTCGTGCGCCATGCGGAAGCACGCGACCCGTGGTCCAGCGCGGCGGAGATCGCGCGGCTGGCCGATGCGGCGCGCCACGGCAAGGCGGCGCGCGACGAGTTGTCCGGCTCGACGATCACGATCACGAGCCTGGGTGCACTGGGCGGGATCGTCAGCACGCCCGTCATCAACCACCCGGAAGTGGCGATCGTGGGCGTGAACCGCATCGTCGACCGGCCCATGATCCGCAACGGCGGCATGGTGGCGCGCAAGCTGATGAACTTGTCGTCGTCGTTCGACCACCGCGTCATCGACGGCATGGTGGCGGCGGAATTCATCCAGACGGTGCGCTCGTATCTCGAGTCGCCGGCCACCTTGTTCGTGGAGTGAACGCATGACAGAGAACACCACTCTCCTCGTCATCGGCGGCGGCCCGGGCGGCTACGTCGCCGCGATCCGCGCGGGCCAGCTGGGCATCCCGACCATCCTCGTCGAAGGCGCGGACCTGGGCGGCACGTGCCTGAACATCGGCTGCATCCCGTCGAAGGCCCTGATCCATGCGGCGGACGCCTTCCACCAGGCGGCCAGCTACACGGGCGAGTCGCCGCTCGGCATCCGGACGGGGCCGCCCACCATCGACGTGACGCAGACGGTCGCGTGGAAAGACGGCATCGTCAAGCGGCTGACGGGCGGCGTCGGCGCGCTGCTGAAAAAGAACGGCGTGAAGGTGGTGCAAGGCTGGGCGCGTATCCTCGACGGCAAGACGGTCGAGGTGGGCGAGCTGCGGATCCGCTGCGAACACCTGCTGCTCGCGACCGGCTCCGTGGCCGTCGGGCTGCCGTTCCTGCCGTTCGGGGGCAACGTCGTGTCGTCGACGGAAGCGCTCGCCCCGGCCACGCTGCCGGAGCACCTCGTCGTCGTCGGCGCCGGCTACATCGGCCTGGAACTGGGCATCGCCTACCGCAAGCTGGGCGCGCGGGTGACGGTCGTCGAAGCGGCCGGCCGCGTGCTGCCCGCCTACGACGACGAACTGGTGAAACCCCTTGCGGCGAGCCTGAAGCGGCTCGGGGTCGCCCTGCACCTGGAGTCCAGCGTGCTTGGCCTGGCCGAGGGTGAACGCGGCATCCGCATGAGGAACGCCGGCGGCGAGGAAGTCGCGCTGGAAGCCGACCGCGTGCTCGTCGCCGTCGGCCGGCGTCCGCGCACGGAAGGCTACGGGCTGGAGAGCCTGCTGCTCGACATGAGCGGTCGTTACGTCCGCATCGACAACCAGTGCCGCACGTCGATGCGCAACGTGTGGGCCATCGGCGACCTGACGGGGGAGCCGATGCTGGCGCACCGTGCGATGGCCCAGGGGGAGATGGTGGCCGAGATCATCGCCGGCAAGCGCCGCCATTTCGCGCCGACCGCGATTCCCGCCGTCTGCTTCACGGACCCGGAAGTGGTCGTCGTGGGAATGACGCCGCAGGAAGCCGCGACGCTCGGCATGGACTGCCTCACCGCCAGCTTCCCGTTCGCCGCGAACGGCCGCGCGATGACGCTGGAGTCCACGGACGGCTTCGTGCGCGTGGTCGCCCGCAAGGACAACCACGTGATCGTCGGGTGGCAGGCCGTCGGCGGTGCCGTGTCGGAACTGTCGACGGCGTTCGTGCAATCGATCGAGATGGGCGCGCAGCTGGAAGATGTCGCGGGCACGATCCACGCCCATCCGACCCTGGGCGAGGCCGTGCAGGAAGCGGCCCTTCGGGCGCTGGGTCACGCGCTGCACATCTAGCAAAGACGCGCGGGTGGCATGCGTCGCCCCCGGCGCATGCCACCCACGCTGCGCACCAGACCGCTGGCACGCCCCCGATCCCGGACCAGCCGGGCTTACTCGGTCTTGTCCTCCGACTGGCGGCTGCCCGCGTTGCCGGTGCTCAGACTGCCGATGCCGCCGAGGCCGGTCTGCAATTCGCCCGCCTCCTCGCCGACGAAGCCTTCGCTGTCGCGGTCGGCATCGTTGCTCAGCAGATCATCCGCCCTGCCTTTTTGCATGTTGCCACCGGTGTCCGACTGGGTGTTCTTACCGGTGCCGCCCACACCCAGGGTGGCGGCGGAACTCGTGCCGTCCTTCGTCACCTGGTCGTAGTTACGCCCTTTGGCGTCCTTGCCTTCGCTCTGCATGGACATACGATTCTCCATTTGTTCGCGTTAACGATCATCATAGTCCTCCCGCATCCGGGGACCATAGGCATGCGCCCGGCTGGCGTGTAGGACATGTCGGGCGAGAATGACATGTGGCATGTCCTGTATGCTATAAAACGGTGTTGCAATTGATGAACGACGAATGAACGAACCAGACATCCTGGTGCTCTACGCCCACCCGGCGCCGCACCGCTCCCCCGTCCACCGCCACTTGGCCGACACGGCATGCGCGCTGCCCGGCGTCGAACTGTGCGACCTGTACCAACGCTATCCCGACTTCGACATCGATGGCGAGCAGGAACGCGAACGGCTGCGCGCTGCCCGCCTGCTCGTCTTCCTGCATCCTTTCCGCTGGTACGGCATGCCGTCCATCGTGAAGGAATGGATGGACGTCGTGCTGCAGCCCGGCTGGGCCTATAACGACTACGCCCACACGGGCGAATGCGCACTGCGGGGAAAAAGCTTCTGGCTTGTGACGACGACGGGCAGCGGTCCGGAGGCCTACGAGCCGGGTGGGCTGCATGGCCGGCCGTTCGAGGACTTCCTCGCGCCGTACGAAGCAACGGCCGCGCTGTGCGGCATGGACTGGATCGCGCCGCACGTGATGCACGGCACGGCGCAGGCGACGCCGGAAGCCATCGACGGGTTCGCGGCGGAGTTCCGCCGTCGTCTCGATGGCTACGCGGAGGGCGCCCATGGAACATAATCTCCTGCAGAACGCGGTGGTCTACCTCGGCGCCGCCGTGCTCGTCGTCCCGTTCGCGAAACGTCTCGGCATGGGCGCCGTGCTGGGCTATCTCGTCGCCGGCATCCTGATCGGTCCGTTCGGCCTGCGCTTCGTCGCCGACGGCGAAGACGCGTTGCACTTCGCCGAATTCGGCGTCGTGCTGCTGCTGTTCCTGATCGGCCTCGAACTCGAACCGAGCCGGCTGTGGGCGCTGCGCCGGCCGATCTTCGGCTGGGGCGGTGCGCAGGTGCTGGGCGTTGCGGCCGGCTTGTTCGGCGCTGCGCTGCTGGTCGGCATCGACTGGAAAGTGGCACTCATTGCGGGCCTGGGCCTGTCGCTGTCGTCGACGGCGATCGCGCTCGCCTCGCTGGAAGAACGCAACCTGATGCCGACACCGGCGGGCCAGGCGGGCTTCGCGATCCTGCTGTTCCAGGACATCGCGGCGATCCCGATGATCGCCATCGTGCCGCTGCTGGGCGTGCCGGAATCCGCGGGCGGCGGAGGCAATGCGTGGATCGCGGCGCTGAAGGTCGCGGGCGTGCTCGCGGGCCTCGTCGTCGCGGGCCGCTTCCTGATCCGGCCCCTGCTGCGGATCATCGCCAAGACGGACGCGCGCGAAATCTTCACCGCGTTCGCCCTGCTCCTCGTGATCGCGATCTCGCTGCTGATGCAATGGGTGGGCATGTCGATGGCCCTCGGCGCCTTCATGGCCGGCGTGCTGCTCGCGGATTCGGAATACCGCCACGCGCTCGAGACCGACCTGGAACCGTTCAAGGGCCTGCTGCTCGGCCTGTTCTTCATCGCCGTCGGCATGTCCGTCGATTTCGCCGTCTTCTTCGCGCAGCCGGGCCTCGTGCTGGGCCTCGTGGCGGGTTTCCTGGTCATCAAGGTCGCCGTGCTGTACGGCCTGTCGCGCGGGCTGGGCATCGCGCGCGGCCAGCACCTGCAGTTTGCCCTGCTGCTCGCGCAGGGCGGCGAATTCGCGTTCGTCGTGTTCGGCGCGGCGGCGACTGCGAAGGTGTTCTCGCCGGACGTGGCCAACATCCTCGTCGTCGTCGTCGCGCTGTCGATGGTCGTCACGCCGCTCGCGCTGATGGCCTACGACCGCCTGGCCGCGGGCCGCGAAGGCCGCGGCGGCAAGCGCAAGGCCGACGAGATCGAGCCGAACGAGAACCATGTGATCGTCGCGGGCTTCGGCCGTTTCGGCCAGATCGTCGGCCGCTTCCTGCATGCGAACAACGTGCGGCTGACGGTGCTGGACCACGACCCGGACCAGATCGAGGTGCTGCGCCACTTCGGTTTCAAGGTGTTCTACGGCGACGCCACCCGCCCCGACCTGCTGCGTGCCGCCGGTGCGCCGAAGGCCCGCGCCGTGGTCGTCGCCATCGACGACATCGAGGACAGCCTGAAACTCGTCGATGCCGTCCGGCGCGAATATCCCGACCTGCCCGTGTTCGCGCGCGCCCGCAACGTCACGCATTACTACCAGCTGATGGATCGGGGCGCGGAACTGATCGAGCGCGAGACGTTCGAGTCGGCGCTGCGGCTGGGCCGCTCCGTGTTGACGGCGGGCCTGGGCCAGAGCGCGTATGCGACGCGCCAGGCCGCGCTCAAATTCAGGCGCTACAACAAGCAGACGCTCGACACGGTGTACCCGTATTACAAGGACCGCGAGACGTTCGTGTCGATGGCGAAGCAGGCGCGCGAGGAACTCGAAGCGATGATCTCGCGCGACCGCAAGGCGTTCGACGAGGAGACGGGAAGCGATTGGGATTGATCACGGCACCGGCTGATCCGTCCACGTCGGCCCCGGCGTGGTTGGTCTGCCGTCCACCCAATCGAGCCTGTCGATGCACATGCGCCGCGCCGTCTGCGCGAGGTCCCACGCGTGGTACACGATCCACGTGGATGTCCCGTCCGGCCCCGTGGTGAACGAGTTGTGCCCCGGCCCCAGCAGGCCGCCACCCTTCGGCGTACGCATCAGCAGCGCTTCGTGCCCGCCATCCGGCCGCGTGTACGGCCCCAGCGGATCGTCCGCGACGACCCAGCTGACGCCATAGTTGTCGCGCTCCCACGCACCGCCGCTGTAGAAGCAGTAATACCTGCCGTCGTGTTGCAGCACGGCCGCGCCCTCCACCGTGTGCCAGTCGTAGACGCTCCCGTACATCGGGCGGCCCTTGCGGAACACGTGCCAGTCCTCGTGCGGGCGGACGACGACGCGCGGATCGCCGGCGAGCGTCGTCATGTCGACGAGCCGGTCGACGACGATGCCTGTGCCGACACGGTAGTCGCCTTCGCCCCGCAGGAAATCGAGGCAGTAGAACAGATACCACTGGCCGTCTTCCGCGCGGAACGGATGCGCGTCGATGGCGAACGGCTGGTCGGGCACGAGCAGCTTGCCGCTGTCGACGAACGGCCCGGCCGGGTGGCTTGCCACGGCCACGCGCAGCTTCTGGTCCGTGCCTTCCGGCGCCGAGCCGGCCGAGTAGTACATGTAGAACCGGCCGCCGTGGCTCGCCACTTCCGGCGCCCAGTAGTGCGCCTCGCCGATCGGCTCGAGCGCGTGGCCCAGCGGTTCCCAGTCGACGAGGTCCGTCGAGCGCAGGACGGGCACCTGCCGCCCGTCCGCGCAGCCCGGCCCCGTGCCGTACGCGTAATACACGCCGTCGTGGCGCAGCACGAACGGGTCCGCGAACACGTCCGGCCAGACCGGGTTGCGATACGTCTTCGCCATCGTCACGCTCACAACGAGAAGCGGAGCCCGACGCCGTACGTGGTCGGGTTGTAGCGGATGTCGCGCGGGCGGATCTCGGAGCCGAGATAGCTTTCGTACTTCTCGTGCGTCAGGTTGATCGCGTCGAATTGCAGCGACAGGTTCCTGTTCAGCGCATACGACACGCTCAGGTCGACGTACGTGCTGGCCTTGACGATACGGTCCTGGAAGAAGCGCGGCTCGGCGATCTGCTCGACGTAGCTGCCGCGGTGCGTGGCCGTCAGTCGGCCCGTGATGCCATTCCCTTCGTACAGCAGCGCGAAGTTGTAGTTCTTCTTCGCGACGTTCGTCAGCGCCGTCGTGCGGTACTCGGTGCTAGTCGGCGAGACGAGCGTCTGGTTGTCGCCGTCGATCCACGTGTAGTTGAACTGCGCGCCGAAATTGCTCCACGGGCCCGGCAGGAAGTCGAAGAACTTCTGGATTCCGAATTCGGCGCCGCGCAACGTCCCCGTGCCGGAATTCTGCGGACGCGTCACCCGATAATTCTGGCCGTTGATCGTTTCGCTCGACTCCATGTTCTGCAGGTAGCCGTTGATGTCGCGGTGGAACAGGGCGATCTGCGCGAAGCCGTTTTTCGGGAAGTAGTATTCCAGCGTGGCGTCCGTGTTCACCGAGCGCGTCGGCCGCAGGTTCGGGTTGCCGGACGACCCGGTGC